>Ga0074046_10000018_pt1 | contig 143810 bp, 121 predicted proteins | sample BogForMeECP23OM3_FD_94441 | JGI IMG/M metagenome (GOLD analysis project Ga0074046, IMG submission 94441) | Bog forest soil microbial communities from Calvert Island, British Columbia, Canada - Bog Forest MetaG ECP23OM3 | ecosystem: Environmental > Terrestrial > Soil > Wetlands ... | reverse complement strand
GACGTAGACCGCGCCGCCTTGGAAACGGTGAAAAAACTCGGCATGGAAACAGTTGAAGTCTCCATCCCCGACTGGCCCTATCAATCGCTCAATCTGATCCTGTTCGCCGAAGGAGCCGCCGCCTTCGAAGAGCTGACGTTAAGCGGCGAAGCCGACCAACTAAAAGTCCAGACCTACGACGCCTGGCCGAATCTCTTCCGGCAATCCCGTTTCTTGTCCGCCGTGGATTTTGTCCAAACCGATCGCCTGCGCCGCAGAGTAGCCGAAGAAATGGCCCGTGTATTTTCCGAAGTAGATTTGCTACTGGTGCCCTCTCTGCGCGACGAAATGCTAACTATCACCAATTTCACCGGCCAGCCCTCGCTAACCATGCGCGCCGGCTTCGTCGAGGTAAGAGAAGCCCGCACCGACTGGGCTCCCGATCCCAGCCGCCCCCTGCCAAAATTTTCTCCGCCCCGCCGCGTCCCCCATGGAGTCACCCTGATCGCCCGCCTCTTCGATGAAGGCACCCTGGGCCGCGCCGGCCTAGCTCTGGAAAGCGCCTTCAACGTAGTTGCCGAGCACCCGCCGGGTTTCTAACTTAAGAATTTTCTCCACCGAGAACAGGAGGCCGCAATCAAGGCTAGCCTGCAGCATTATGACAAGTCTTTGGACCACGGATTAGAGGGCCTCACACTTCGGCCGGATGCACGGCAGTAATTCCACCGAACCGGTTGAAATCCAGCACGTTGAAGGTAAGAATGTGGTTCACATGGTGGACAATCATTGCGGCAGCCAAACGAGCGTCGTGGACCTGGACGCCGATAACTCCATGCTGAACAATCAAATTGCGCCATTCCAAATAAACGGCCGCGCTGTCGGGAAGAAGGCTTAATCCCGCCTCGATGGCGCGGACCTGCGTTTCCGATTCCTGAATATTCAGACCCAGACCGTTGCGATGCACAGGCCGGGTCATGACATTCCAAAGTTCGGCGATATTCTGCATTGTGTAGAAGAGGATTGTTCCGTGAGCGAACAGGCGTGCCACTGCCAGATCGACCAACTGATGTTGCGGGTCAGATTTTCGAGCGAGTCTTAGCAAGACGTTCGTATCAACCAGGCACGAAACGATGGCCATCTAGTCGTGTTCCTGATAAATCCAGTCGCGGGAAATCTTTTCCGGCAGGGGAGGGATTTTATCGGAGAACTGCGTCATCGACGCTAGCCACGCCTGGACTTCTATTTCCGTTCGAGGTGAGGAAGAATTGATGGGATGTGCTTGGGCTTGTCGGGCCAGCAGTTCCTGGACGTACTCTTCAAGGCTCAATCCGCGTGCCTTGGCTTGGTCGGCCAACTCCTCTGGAACCTTGACACTTATTACCATAGGCAAACTCTAGCACGAAATAGAGACAGGCGGCAGTTGCGTTGTCGCATGACGCGGCCGATCCGTCAGAATCACTTGCCGGTCAGACGTTGTCTGCCGGTCTTACCCATCACCGGAGTGCAGAAAAATCATCTGTTTACTATTATGTACGGCGGTGCAGGCGCATCGGCAAACCGTGCTTGGGGCGCAGGGTGACGCTGAAGAGCGGCTTGACCACTGCGTCGGGCGACAGCGAAAACTGGTATCGTTGCGCGATAGTCGCCAGCAGCAGCGTAGCTTCCATCATCGCGAAACCCGCGCCGATGCACACGCGTGGCCCGCCGCCGAAAGGGAAGTAAGCGAAGCGCGGGATGCGTCCCTTGCGCACAGGATCGTCGCGCCAGCGTTCGGGATCAAATCGTTCTGGGTCGGGAAAGAATCGCGCGTCTCGCTGCGTGACCCACTGCATGATGAAAATGTTCGTCCCCGCAGGGATGCGGTACCCGCCAACCTCGAAGTCCGCCAACGCGCGCCGTCCAATCCCCCAGGCCGGCGGATACAGCCGCATCGATTCCTTGATCACCATCTCGGTGTAGGGAAGTTTGGGCAAGTCGGCCAGCGTCGGGGCGCGTCCCGCCAGCACCGAATCCAGTTCCGCCGCCAGCGCCTGTTCGGCCAATGGATTTTGCGACAGCAGATACCACGTCCAGGTAAGAGCGTTCGCAGTTGTCTCATGGCCAGCAAGGAACAACGTCATCACTTCGTCGCGCAGTTGCTCGTCGTCCATCTTCGCGCCATGCTCGTCCTGCGCGTCCAGCAATCGCTGCAGCAGGTCGTTCGCGGAAGCCTTGCTCGCCCGCCGTTCGCGGATGATGGACAGCACCACGCTGTCCAACCGCCGCTTCGACCGCAGCAACCGCGGCGTCTTGGGAATCGGAAAACGATCCGGCAGCAGAAACGTCAGCGCAGCCTGAGTCAGAAATCGCTCCATCACCGCGGCGATCTCCTCGCCGATGCTCCGCGGGTTATACGTAAGTTTTGATCCGAATAGCGATTTCGCAACAATGTCGAGCGTCAATTCCGCCATCTCGTAATGCAGGTCGCGTGTTTCGTTGTCTTGCCAACGCGCCAGATGCGTTGCCGCGGAATCCTCCATAATCTTGGCGTACACCGCGATATTCTCGTGGCGAAAGGCCGGCTGGATCAGTTGTCTCTGCGCCTGCCAGGAAGCGCCTTCGTTGGTCAGCAGCCCGTTGCCAAGGATAAATCGCAGCGCGCCGTAATCGCGAGACTTGTGAAAATTCGCGGCGTTGCGGACCAGCACAGTTTCAATGTGATCGGGATGCGTCAACTGGCAGATGGGAACGTGCAGAAAACGATAAAATACAATGTCGCCAAACTCCTGCAAACACCGAATCGAGTGCCCCGGCCAGCTATGCGCAAGCTCCCGCGCGCTGCCCAGGAAATAATTCCCCTTGGGTCCGGGCGGCAAAGGGAGTTGGGGCGTAACGACAGCATGAGCCATCTGCAGAGTGTACCGTGTCTCAGGGCCGGTGAGAACCCATGCGAAACGGACAACGCGGGGTTCTTCGTCTATAATGCGCTGCAGCCAGTTGGTCGGGTTAACGCATATTTGCATTCAAAAGAACTCATAAACAACTTCATCACCCACGGGGCGAGGGGAGCATTGCATGAATCGCATCAGAAATGGCGGCAACGCACTGGCGCGGGTATTGGCTACGACATCCTGCGCAGCAGTCCTGGCGATCTCCACGTGGGGGCAATCGCCGCCACAGAAGGAGCCCGCCGCTCTTCCCAGTGAGTCCCCAGTAAGTTTCCAGCCCGTGACCAAAGATTTTGATTTCGAGCGTCGTGTCGTCATGATTCCCATGCGCGACGGCGTGAAACTTCATACCGTAATCCTGGTTCCGAAAGGCGCTCAACGCGCTCCCGTCCTCCTCACCCGCACGCCGTACAACGCCGACGAACAGACCAGCCATCGCCCCAGTGCCCACCTTGGCCCTGTCCTGGATGGCTACGACAACGCCGCCGAAGTGATCGTGGAAGACGGTTACATCCGCGTAATCCAGGATGTGCGTGGCAAATACGCCTCCGAAGGCGACTACGTGATGACTCGCCCGTTGCACGGCGCGTTAAATCCCACGCTAGTCGACCATTCCACAGACACATACGACACCATCGATTGGCTGGTCAAAAATATCCCCGAGAGTAACGGCAAAGTGGGAATCCTGGGAATTTCCTATGACGGCTTCCTGCCGTTGATGGCGCTGGTTAATCCGCATCCGGCTTTGAAGGTTGCAGTGCCGATGAACCCAATGGTGGACGGCTGGAGAGGCGACGACTGGTTCCACAACGGCGCGTTTCGTGAGCAGAACATGCCATACATCTACGAGCAGGAAGCCACTCGAAAAAACGATGTGAAATGGTGGTCGGGCGAGTTCGACGACTACGATCTGTACATGCGCGCGGGCTCCGCCGGTGAGCTCGGACGCGAGCATGGCATGGAACAACTGGGCTTCTGGAAAAAGATCCTGGAACATCCTAGCTACGACTCCTGGTGGCAGCAGCAAGCGATGGACGTCGTTCTTGCTGGGCAGCCCCTGAAAGTTCCCACGATGTTTGTGGACAGTCTCTGGGACCAGGAGGATATCTACGGTGCGCCGGCTCTTTACAAAGCCCTAAAGCCCAAGGACACCACGAACGATAAAGTCTTTATGGTTCTCGGCCCGTGGCACCATGGTCAGGAAATTGAGGATGCCAGCACGCTCGGCGCTCTGCATTTCAGCAGCGACACAGGTCTTTACTTCCGGCAAGAGATTTTGCGGCCATTTCTCGCCCGTTATCTAAAAGACGGGTCGCCGCAGACCGAAGTCGCCACCGTGAACGCGTTTGAGACCGGCACGAACCGCTGGTTGAAATTGAACAACTGGCCGGCAGGCTGCGTCCGCGGCTGCAGCTTGAAAGCGACTCCGCTGTATCTGCGTGCCGGACTGAAATTGAGCTTCACGGCTCCCGCAAGGGACAACGCCGCGTACGACGAATATGTCTCAGACCCGTCGAAGCCGGTGCCATACCGTGCCCGGCCGATTCAACCGGTCGCCTACGGACCCGGAATGACCTGGCCGGAATGGCTGGTGGACGACCAGCGGGAAGCATCAGGCCGCACCGATGTGCTTACGTTCGTTTCCGATGAGTTGAAGCAGCCGCTGAAAATCAGCGGGCAGCCTATCGCCAATCTCGCCGCTTCCACCAGTGGAACGGATTCCGACTGGGTAGTGAAACTCATCGATGTGTATCCAGATGAAGTGGCGGGCCAGCCCGGCATGGGTGGCTACCAATTGATGGTCGCAGCGGACATCTTCCGCGGCAGATACCGCGAAAGCCTGGAAACGGCAAAAGCGATCACCCCGGATACACCGCTGGTTTATCGCTTTGCGCTGCCCACCGCGAATCATGTCTTTTTGCCGGGACACAAACTGATGGTGCAGGTGCAGTCAAGCTGGTTCCCGCTGTACGATCGCAACCCGCAGACGTTTGTGCCCAATATTTTCTGGGCCGACCCGGAAGATTACCGCAAGGCAACGCAGCGCATATATCATGCGCCCGACAAAATCAGTTTCCTCGAATTGCCGGTGGTGACCATCAATTAAGTGCGCGCTGGGCCCAGTCAGCCAAACTAAATCTGCTGGCCTTTCCACCGCCCACGACGAAAAAGTAGCACCCCTGCAAGAGCAATCGCACACTCCGCCACCACGATCGAAACGTAAGCTCCATTCGCGCCCCAGCCGGCCCGCAGTGCCAGAAAATACGCTAACGGAATTTCCAGCAACCAGAAACCGAAAAAGTTCACCACCGTCGGCGTCACCGTGTCGCCCGCGCCATTGAACGCCTGCAGCATCACCATCCCATACGCATACCCGATGTTGCCATAACTCAATATGCGTAGGCACGACGCGGCCCGCGGCACCACCTCCGGGTCCTGCGTAAACAGCCGCACAACCGGCGTGGCGTAAATTAAGAAGATAGCTCCGATGACTCCCAGAAAAACCATGTTGTAAAATCCCGTGCGCCACACGGAAATCTGCGCCCGCTCCGGCTTCCGAGCGCCCAAATTTTGCCCCACCAGCGTAGCCGCCGCGTTGCTCAGCCCCCACGATGGCATCAAAATAAAAATCAGGATGCGGATTGCAATGGTATATCCCGCCAGCGCCGCCGAGCCAAACACGCTGATGATGCGCACCAGCCCGATCCAGCTGGTGTGCGCAATCGCGAATTGCAGAATGCCGGTAAGCGAAACGCGAACCAACCGCAAGAGAACCTGGAAGTCCACGCGAATTTGCGGGGGCAGAATCCGGATGCGTTCCGTGCCGCGCAACAGGCGATAGAACTGGTAGAGCACGCCAATGCAGCGGCCAGTGAAAGTCGCGACCGCCGCGCCGGTAACGCCAAGCTTCGGAAAGGGGCCCAGCCCGAAAATGAAGCACGGGTCCAGAACCAAGTTGATGATGTTGGAAACCCACAGCAGCCGCATCGCCACCGCCGCATCTCCCGCACCGCGAAATATGGCGTTATTCAGAAACAAGAACAGCAACACGCCGCTACCGCCCAGCGCGATCCGTGCATAACCGCTCCCGCTCGCCACAATCGCCGGCGAGGCCCCCATCAGCCGCAAAAGATCCGGAGCGTAAATAAAACTCGGAATGCCCACGGCCACCGAAACGCCGAAGCCCAGAAAGATTGCTTGCGCCCCGGCCACAGCCGCGCCTTCAGGATCTTTTTCTCCGATCCGCCGCGCCACCATCGCGGTAGTCGAAAGGCTCAACCCCAACCCCACCGCGAACACCAGGCTCAGCAGCGATTCCGTAAGTCCCACCGTAGCCACCGCATCGGCGCCCAGTCGGCCCACCCAGAACACGTCGACAACGGCGAACAACGACTCCAGCACCATTTCCAGCACCATCGGAATGGCCAGCAGCAAAATGGCGCGATCCAGGCTGCCAGTGGTGAAGTCCTGGTGCGAGCCGCGCACCGCCTCACGAATCGAACTCCACAAAGAAGGCGCCGCGGTCGCGGCCGGCGCCGACGGCTGCAAATTCTGCACGGACATGGATACCTGCACGGTCTGCGCGGGCACGGCTCAGATAACGCACGCGGCGGCGCTGAAAAAAGTTAGTAGAGAAACGGGGAAAACAGGGTCCGCAGGCTGCGCGGCCTTAGAGGACAGCGACCATTCGTGCGATGAACATTGTTCGATCCTTGCGGCGCTCTTCGCACGCGCCTTGAAGTAGAGCCAACGAAACGCCAGTATACATAGACGGCCCGGGGCGTTCCAGCGAAACTTTGCCCGCGGCCGGCGCGGTTCGAGAGGAGTCTGGGTGCACAACTTTGACGTGGTGGTGCTGGGCGGCGGCGCGGCGGGATTAATGTGCGCCATCGAAGCGGGCAAGCGCGGGCGCCGGGTCGTGGTTTTGGAGCACGCCGAAAAAATCGGCAAGAAGATCCTGATCTCCGGCGGCGGGCGATGCAATTTCACAAATCTCCATTGCCAGCCCAAGAATTTCTTTTCAGAAAATCTCCACTTTGCAAAATCGGCGCTGGCGCGTTATACCCCCGCGGATTTCATCGCCCTAGTGGAAAAACACCGGATCGCATATCACGAAAAGACCTTGGGGCAACTGTTTTGCGATCACTCAGCCCTCGAGATCATCACGATGCTGGAAGCGGAATGTCGCGTCGCGAATGTGAAAATCGTTGTGGACGCCAAGGTTCGCGACGTGCGGCGCGATACCTTGTTTGTCGTGCATTGCGAAGGAGCCGAGTATCGCGCGCCTGTTCTGGTAGTGGCGACTGGCGGCCTCTCGATTCCCAAGATGGGCGCAACCAGTTTTGGCTACGATCTAGCGCGGCAGTTCCGTTTGAACATCGTGAAGCCCCGGCCAGCCCTCGTGCCGCTGGTGTTTCAAGCCGCCCACCGCAAGCGCTACGGTGACCTCGCCGGTGTCTCAGCCGATGTGATTGCGCAGGCGGGCAACACCGCGTTTCGCGAGAAAATGCTCTTCACCCACCGCGGTTTGAGCGGCCCCGCGATTTTGCAAGCCTCCAGCTATTGGAAAGAAGGCGAAGCAATAAGGATCGACCTGGCACCGGAACGCGACGCCACGCAAAAAATCCGCGAAGCAGGTACACGAAACCTCGCCGCAGCAGAAAAGGCTCTTCAGGACTTTCTTCCGAAACGCTTTGCCCAGCGCTGGCTCGAATTCCATCCACCCAAAGCTTGGACCAACGTCGCGCTCGAAACGTTTGAAAAGGAATTGCACCAATGGAAAATAAAGCCCGCCGGAACCGAAGGCTTCGAAAAAGCCGAGGTAACCGCCGGCGGCGTGGACACCGACGAACTCTCCAGCAAAACAATGGAAAGCCGCAAAGTGCCAGGTCTCTTCTTCATCGGCGAAGTAGTTGACGTAACCGGCCACCTGGGCGGCTTCAATTTCCAATGGGCCTGGGCCTCTGGTGCCGCAGCCGGCCGCGCCGTCTAATTTGGAGTGCGGGAGCTCCGCTCCCGCTTTTACGGCTTAACGCTCGCCGCCACAAGGAGCATCGTGCAATCAAGTACGCAACGATCTAAATGTAGGGCCGTCCGCCGCGGCGGATGGGCCGTCTTCCACTCCAAGGTTTGACTCCGACAGACGCTGGCCGATAGTATCAATCTTGGTTCCCACAAATGATTCAAGCCTATTTCGATTGCTTTAGCGGCATCAGCGGTGACATGACGCTCGGCGCCCTCGTCGACGCAGGTGTGTCTGCGGATGACCTGCGTGCCGAATTGTTGGGTCTGGATTTGCCTGGCTGGGAACTGACCACCGAAAAAGTCTGGAAGAATGGCATGGCCGCGACCTACGCAAAAGTGCGCGCCCAGGACATCCCGACGCACAGGCCCCTAAGCGCGATTCTTGAGATCATCGATGAATCCAAGCTTGCTGCAGGCGTAAAAATGCAAGCCGCGGCGATCTTCCGAAAGCTCGGGGAAGTAGAAGCGGCCGTCCACGACGTGCCACTCGAAAAAGTTCACTTTCACGAAGTCGGCGCGGTGGATGCGATTGTAGACATAGTCGGCGCCTGCATTGGATTCGCTGCCCTTGGCATCGAATCCTTCGCCTCCTCACCGCTAAATGTTGGCGGGGGCACCGTGAAAATGGTGCACGGCATCTTGCCCGTCCCGGCACCCGCAACCGCGCGCCTGCTACTCGGCAAACCCACCTATTCCAATGGCGTGCAAAAAGAGTTGGTGACCCCGACGGGCGCAGCGATCGTGGCCACGCTGTGCACTGCCTTCGGATCGCAACCCCCGATGACCGTCAGTGCCATCGGCTACGGCGCGGGCACCGCGGATCTGGAAGGCCAGCCAAACGTGCTCCGCCTGATGGTCGGTGAAGCAGCGGAAAAACGCGCTGCCGCGGAATTTGAAATCGTCCGCGTCCTGGAAGCGAATCTCGACGACATGAATCCCCAAATCTACGGCTATTTCCTCGAAAAAGCGCTTGCCACAGGCGCGCTAGACGTTTTCGCAACCCCGGTGCAGATGAAAAAGAATCGCCCCGGCATGCTGGTCACCCTCCTGTGCAAGCCGCAAGATGAAGCAAATTTCCAGGAAATGTTGTTCGCGGAGACCACCACCCTGGGCGTGCGCAGCTACGCCGCCGAACGCCGCGTCCTCGCCCGCAAATGGGAAACCGTCCAAACCACTTTCGGCGAAGTGCGCATCAAAGTCGCCAGCCTCAACGGCCACATCCGCCAGGCTTCGCCGGAATTCGAAGATTGCCGTAGACTGGCAGAAGCCAGGAATGTGCCGTTGCAAAGGGTGATGGAGGCGGCGCTGCGAGAGTGGAACTCCCGCGGCTGACGCTCACTCGAAAAGCGATTCGTTGTCAAGAGTGCAAAGTTCACAGAGAAGTGCGGAATGCCCGAAAAAAAAGAAAAATTCTATCTGACCACGCCCATCTATTACACCAACGGGTTGCCGCACATCGGCCACACCTATACCACGGTGGTGGCGGACGTGATTCGCCGCTACAAACGGATGCGCGGCTACGACGTGGTGATGACCACCGGCACCGATGAACACGGCGTGAACGTCGAACGCGCCGCCAAGAAAGCTGGGGTTCCGGAGTCGGAGTACGTCGCCAAAATGGCCGACGCCTGGCGCGCCCTGTGGGACGAACTGGGGATCCCCGCGGACGAGTTCGTGCGCACCACCGATCTCCAGCACGTACGCACCGTCCAGTGGCTCTTCAAGTTGTGCAGAGAGAACGGTTACGTCTACAAAGGCCATTACACCGGACAATACTGCATCTACGACAACGCCTTCGTGAACGATGCGAAGCCCGGCGACAGCTGTCCGGATTGCGGACGCCCGCTCGAAACGGTCACGGAGGAGAACTATTTCTTCAAGCTTTCCTCCTTCCAAAAACCGCTGCTGGATTTTTACAAAAAGAATTCCGATTTCATCCAGCCGGAAACCCGCCGCAACGAAATCGTCAGCTTCGTCGAAGGCGGATTGAAGGACCTCAGCATCACCCGCACCACGATTCGCTGGGGCATTCCCGTGCCCGGCGAAGAGCCGCACGTCTTCTACGTTTGGTTCGACGCGCTGACCGCGTATCTCAGCGCGGTCGGCGGCCCGGACTGGGAAAAGCGTGGCTACTGGCCGGCGGATTTGCATCTCGTCGGCAAAGACATCATCCGCTTCCACACCGTCTATTGGCCCGCGTTCCTGATGGCCGCAATGCTGCCCATACCAAAGCAAGTCTGGGCGCACGGCTGGTTCCTGATGGACGCAACCAAGATGAGCAAATCCAAGGGCAACGTGGTGTTGCCGCGTCCCATCGTCAACATGCTCGGCATGGATGCCCTTCGCTACTTCCTCCTCCGCGAAGTCGTCTTCGGCCAGGACGGCAATTTCAGCTACGACACCCTGGTCACCCGCTACAACAGCGACCTCGCCAATGGGCTGGGCAACCTCGCCAGCCGCACCGCCGCACTGATTGAGAAAAACTTCGGCGGCAAAATCCCGAAGCCGGACGCGCGGAAACCGCAGGACGATGCTCTGGCCAAGGAAACGCAAGCGGCTATCGGTGAAGTCTTGGAAAATTTTGACAAGCTGAGCTTTGCGCACGCGCTCGAAGTAATCTGGAGCGTAATCGCGCTGGCCGACAAATATCTGACCAGCGAGCAGCCCTGGGCGCTAGGCCATTCCGAAGCCGAACAAGCGCGCAAAGCCACAGTGCTATGGACGACCGCCGAACTTTTGCGCATCGTCACCGCGCTCGTGTACCCGGTTCTGCCGGACAGCGCCACGAAAGTGTGGTCGCTCCTGGGCCAGCCGGGCGCTCCAAGTGACGTGGAATTGGATGGATTGCGCTGGGGACAGTTGATTCCCGTGACGCAGCTTGGCAAGTCTCAATCTTTGTTCCCGCGCGTGGATAAAACCGAAGCAATAGAGAGGATCGAATCAATGGCCAACGAAGAACTGAATCCCACACCAGCACCACCCGCTCCGCCAGCCAACGCGCCGGCAGCGGCAGGCGCCTCCGCCGCAGCCGCTCCAGCTCCTGCGACGCCCGAAAGAATCGGCATCGAGGATTTCGCCAAAGTCGAAATGCGCGTAGGCCAAATCAAGACCGCCGAGCGCATCGTCGGCGCCGACAAACTCCTCAAGCTCACCGTGGACATCGGCTCCGAGATCCGCCAAATCTGCGCGGGCATCGCCCAATACTACGAACCGGAATCCCTGGTCGGCCGCAAAGTAGCCGTGGTAGTGAATCTGGCCCCCCGAAAACTCCGCGGCGTCGAGTCCAACGGCATGATCGTAGCCGCCTCGGTCGGCCCCGAAGGCCGCCCCGTCTTAACCGGCTTCCACGAAGAAGTAGAAGTAGGCGCCCGCCTGAAGTAGCGGCACGATAAATCGTGCCCTCCGATGATCGGGCAAACGACCCATGGAACTAATCGACTCCCACGCCCACATCGACGGCCCGCAATTCGCCGACGATCGCGACGCGATGCTAGAACGCGCCCAAGCCGCAGGCGTAAACGCCATTCTCGCCATCGGCACAGGCCCAGGCCCCGAACAACTCGACGCCGCAATGCCCTTCGCCGAAGCCCACGACTGGATCTACACCACCGTCGGCATCCACCCCCACGACGCAAAGGAAGCAACTCCCGCGCACCTGGAAACTCTGGAAAAACTCGCCCGGCATCCCAAAGTAATCGCCTGGGGCGAAATCGGTCTCGACTATTTCTACGACTACTCCCCCCGTGACGTCCAAGATCGCGTCTTCCGCCAGCAAATGGAACTCGCCCGCGCCGCGAAACTCCCCATCATCATCCACTGCCGCGATGCCTGGGAAGATTGCCTGCGCGTCCTCGACGAAGCCTGGAAGCCCACCGGCCTCGGCGGCATCCTGCACTGCTTCACCAGCACGCTCGAACACGCCCAGCGCGGCCTCGACATGGGCTTCCTGGTCTCCTTCACCGGCAATATCACTTACCCGAAAGCCCAGACCATCCGCGACGTCGCGAAAGCTTTACCGCTTTCGAATATTTTGATTGAAACGGACTCTCCGTACCTGGCGCCACAGCCCCACCGCGGCAAGCGCAATGAGCCCGCCTATGTCCTGGAGGTAGCAAAGGCGCTCGCGAATGTGAGAGACTTGGACCTACAAGAAGCTGCCGCGAGAACCACCGAGAATTTCCGGAGGTTTTTTCGGTTGACCCGGCCGAACGCGTCCACGGCCGAGGTGTCCCGCTGACAGGGAGCGGGCCCGGAGAACGGACATCGCCTTACTGACCGTCAAAGAGATATTTGAACTAGTGCGGGACGACCTCGTGAAGGTCGAGCAGGAACTCTCGCGCCAGAGCGCCTCCGCCTATCAGCCGGTTTCCGAAATCACCAGCTATCTGCTCGGCGGGGGAGGGAAGCGGCTGCGGCCTGCATTGCTGTTGCTGGCCCACGGCTATGCCGCCGGAAGCGAAGGCGATTCCCGCAGCGCCATCAAGCTTGCCGCGGTCGTCGAACTCCTGCACAGCGCCACCCTGATTCACGATGACGTCATCGACAGCGCGGATACGCGCCGCGGGCGTCCGTCCGCAAACTCACGCTGGGGCAACCATCGCAGCGTGCTCTCCGGCGATTGGCTGTACATGCAGTCTTTCCACATCGCTTTGCAGGAACGCAATTTCCACGTGCTCGACATCCTGATCGATCTCACGCAAAAGATGGTTGAAGGCGAACTGCTGCAGCTGGAAAAAATCGGACGCATTGACGTTTCCGAAGACGACGCCCTGAAACTTTCCACCTACAAAACCGCCTGTCTGTTCAGCGGGTGTGCCCGGCTCGGAGGAGTGTTGGGCGGGCTCGACGAAGAGCACGAAGGCGCCCTGGCCGACTACGGCCGGTATTCGGGATTAGCATTCCAGTTGGTGGATGATCTTCTGGACTTCACGGCTTCCAGCGAGCAGTTAGGCAAGCCGGTGTTGAGCGATCTAAAGGAAGGCAAAGTCACGCTGCCGCTGATCTACGCCATGGAAAACGGCCACCGCGAAGCCCGCGAAATGGTCGCGCGCGTCCTCGAAGAAAAAGAGTTTCATTCCGTGCAACCGGAAACCCTGGTGGCTCTGGTCCGCGATTCCGGCGCGCTCGACCGTACCCGCAACCTGGCTCTGGAATACGCCGTCCGCGCCAAGGCCTGTCTCAACGGCGGCGGCTTCTCCGAATACGCCCGCGCCCTGCAAACCCTCCCCGACTTTATCCTCGATCGCGAATACTAGCGGCCGCTCACGATGTCCGCCCGGTTTTCCGACACGAACTGGCTCGTCACAAATACTTATCAAATTCCGTTGAATCCAAATCGCGGATAAGTTGGGTGGTAATAGGAGGTGAGTCGGCCGGAGCATCGAAGACACGCAAGCCATTCACCATTCGAGTTGGTGTCCCTTCGACCGGCGCGAGGGAGTTGCGACTGAAGAAACCCTTCTTGAAAACGGCTGAGATGCCGCTGATGCATTCTCGAAGGAATCTCGCAAGTCTTCGTGTACTTGGGAGCAGTGTAACCACAGTTAAAATGATGCGGTACTTCAGGCGCGATTGAAAGAAGGAATAAATTCATGCTGCCCTTCAAACTCGTCTATCACGAAAGCTACGATCTGAATCTCGGGACCCATGTCTTTCCCTCCGAAAAGTTCCGGTTGATCCACGACAAACTCCTGAATGATGGCGTCGCCGAGGTGGACGATTTCCTTCGGCCGGAGCCGCCCAGCGATGCCGATATCCTGCGCGTGCACACAGAGGACTGGGTGCAAAAACTCAAAACCGGTACGCTCACGGCCGGCGAGCAGATGAAGCTGGAAGTCCCGTATTCGCCGGAGTTGGTCCGCGCCTCCTGGCTGGCGGCGGGCGGCACCACGGTAGCTGCGGAATCCGCGCTGCAAAATGGTTTTGGCTGCAACCTCGGCGGCGGCTTTCATCACGCGTATCCCGGCCACGGCGAGGGATTTTGCGCGATCCACGATGTCGCGGTCGCCATCCGCACTCTACAAAGTCGAAAGGAAATCACCCGCGCCATGGTTGTGGATACGGATGTCCACCACGGAAACGGAACGGCGGCGATTTTCGCTAAGGATGATTCCGTCTTCACGCTTTCAATTCATCAGGTGAACAACTATCCGCCGCACAAGCCGCATTCCTCGCTGGACATAAACCTTGAAGATGGCGTGGCGGACGAAGAATATCTCGCCGCGCTGTTACCTGCGGTAGCCAACTCGATTAAAAAGTTTCAACCCGACATGCTCTTTTACGTGGGCGGCGCCGATCCCTACCGCGAGGACCAACTCGGCGGCCTGGACCTGAGCATGGAAGGCTTGCAGAAGCGCGACGCCGGCGTTTTCCGCGAAGCGCGCAAGAAAAATATCCCAGTAGTCACAACGCTCGCCGGCGGATACGCCCGCCGGCTCGCCGACACCGTCCAGATTCATGTGAATACAGTGCTAGCCGCGAAAAGCGTGGCCGAAGAATTGCGCTAGTCAGCGGAGAGCCAATAGCCATTAGCCCCTAGTCTTTAGTTCTTCGCTCTGAGCTAATGGCTAGCAGCTTCTCCTACTGACTCGCGTTTGCCCCGGCAGGCGCAGCGCCCTCCACCGGGTGCAACGTCCGATTGATGGCGTCAATCAGTGTTTGGTCCAGCCACGCGGGATCGAAACCTTCCGCGCGATAGGCAATTTTCCCGGAGCGATCAAGAATCAGCGTAGTCGGAAACGAATTCACCTGCAGCAGCACATCCAGCCCATCGGCAAACAACACGCTCGTTTTCGGCTTTTCTTCCGCCAGATAAGGACCCACCAAAGTTTCATCCTCGTCGCAGTTCACCTGCAGGAAAACAACGTCCGGCTCCTGCCCAGCCAATTGGTCGGCAACTTTTTCAAAGTGAGGCTCCCACTCACGGCAAGGCCCGCACCAGGTAGCCCAGAAATTCATCACCAACACTTTGCCTTTCGTGGACGCCAGCGGAAAAGGCGTACCGTCCGCAACCTTGCGCAGCACAAATTCCGAAGGATCTTTGACTCCCCGATTCCGGACCTGCCTAGTGGAACCCGCCGCGGCCGCCTCGTCATAGGTGCGCAACGCGTAATCCCCGAGTCCATCTTCCGACCCGTGGGCCAACCGCCAGACATTGCCCAGCTTTTTCCGCGCGTCCGTGCGCGAAACGCTGTTGGGCCTGCCATCGGCAAGCGCAAACGCCAACGCGTACTGATGAATCGCGGTGGGCAAGTCCTTGCGCAATTCCGCAAGCTCTCCCAAACGTTCGGCGGCGGGCGCCCCCGGCGCCAAAAGATAACTTTGCTCAAAATCTCTTTGCGCGTTTTGCGGTTCGTTCAACTTTTGAAACAACCGCCCGCGAACCAGAAGTATCGCCGCGGCGTCGTGCTGTTTATCTTTCTCAAACTGCTCGCCGGACAGCCGGGGAGATTTCTCATTCACCGATTCGCGCTGGATGATCTCCAGCACTCGCGTGCAATAGTTCGTCGCCCGGCGCCACCCCGCCGAATCGCCATAGCGCTCGATCAGCTGCACCGAAAGCACGTTGATGGAAATATCCCCGGGGTTTAGCGCCACCATGCGTTCGGCATATTCCGAGGCGGTGGCAAAATCGCGAAGCTGCATGCTGGATTCCACAATGGCCCGGTAAATCTGCGGCCGCTGGGTCGACTCCGGATATTTTTTGAGGTAGTCGAGCAGGTTGCGCATCAGCGTCGCGCGGTCATTTCCAGCGCGCTCAATGGCCGTCTGCAGATCCCGCTGCTCCATCACCGCAGCACTCGGCGTAGCGCCCGCCTTGGGGCCAGTGGGCTTCGCCACAGGCGCAGCGGGCGCCGCTTCCTGCCCGGGCTCCTGCTTCTCCTGAGATAACACGGGAATAGCGGCCAGGCACATGAGAGCGAGGCATCCGACAAGAACCCCGCGCAAATTGTGGCGGAACGATTTCATCTGTCTATTGTACCGGGATTCTGTTTTGGAGTGCGGGAGCTCCGCTCCCGCTTTTGAGCATTAAACGCAGCGAAGATCCGAAACCGTAGGCTCCAACGGAAGCTTCTGTAGGGCCCGCCCGCCGCGGCGGGCGGGCCATTCTTAGAACTATAAATCTCGCTAAAATCAATGATTCCCAAAGCGTGTCTTACACCCGAAAAGCGGGAGCGGAGCTCCCGCACCCCGAATAACCTACGACCCGCTCCCCACGCTCACACTCCCCGAAACCGTATGCACTTCCACCCGCCCAGCCGAATCCCCAATGTGCGCGCGCAGAGAATGTTTATTCTGCTCCTCAAGAATCACCGGAATACTCGTGCGAATGTCCCCCGAAGTAGATTCCGCGGAAAGCAGAAAGCTCGCATTGGAGGGCACGCGAATCGCCACCGATCCAGAGATCGTCTTCAACTCCCACAACCGGCTTGCGCTGGGATTCCCAGAAACCTGGATGGACCCGGAAATCGCATGCACTTTCACATCGTTGCTCGCCCCCTCAACTTCAATCGAGCCGCTCGCCGCCGACGCATCCACGCGGTCGCCAGGCCGCTGCACGCGAATGGACCCCGAAGCCGCGCTAACCTTCACCTCTCCCTTAACGTCGGCGATCCTGATATCACCCGACGCGCTGGAAACGCGCAAAAAACCGCCGACGGAGGACACTTCGATGGAACCGCTGGCTGCGTTCACCTGAACGTCCTGCTCCACGCGGTAAACGTGCACGTACCCGGAAGCCGAACTGGCCTTCACCGGGCCCTTCACGTTGTCGATGGTCACGCCGCCCGAGGCCACTTCCGCGTCAATCTCCGTGTTAAGGGGAACTTCCACCTGATAATCAATCGAAACATTTTTCAGCCACGAAGAATTCTTTCCGATGCGAATCGTATTCCCGCTCTGCTCCAGCGGCGGGTTCGCGGCAACCTCGTCCACGCTCTTTGCGGAGCCCCCGAAGAACGACCAACCGCCGGGCATGACCTTGCCATGCACGCGGACCGTGCCGTCGGCGCTGGTGCTGCGAATCTCCACGTTCCCGGACGCGTTGCCCAGCTCAATGCGCACCGGCGCGGAAACCTTGAACGACCGGTCAAAGGTGGCGCTCTCAGCGGCCAGCGCCGGCAACGCAATCGCGGTCAAGGTGGCGGAAAGGGAAAGCAGGATTCCGGAAAAAATAGTTACGCGGCGTGTTTTCATGCGATCGATGGCGCCCGGCGAACCAGGCCCTCCTGATAAAAGATACGCAGATCGGGCCTAGGATGTTCCGGCGGTCTTGGCCAGGCCCTCATTGAGCGACCCTTGCCGGTAACCCTCTAAATCCAGAGCCACGTAGCCGAACCCCGCGGATTTCAGCGCCTGCGCGATGGCGGCCGCCATATCCTGGTTCAGCGCCCGCGGCAGCTCGTCGGGAGCCAACTCCACCCGCGCCAGCTTGTCGTGCAGCCGTACGCGAAACTGGCGGAATCCCAGCGCACGCAGGGCGGCCTCACCCCGCTCGACAAGCGACAGGCGTTCGGGCGTGACTTCCGTGCCATATGGCAGGCGCGACGACAAGCATGCGGATGCCGGGCGATCCCAGCACGGCAGTCCGGCACGTTTCGCCAAAAATCGAATCTCCGCCTTGTGGAGTTTGGCCTGAAGCAGCGGAGTCAAAACCTGGTGCTCGGCGGCGGCGCGGTGCCCGGGCCGAAAATCGGACGTGTCGTCAGCGTTGACGCCATAAGCCACGGCGACAAAGTTGCGTTCCTTCGCCAGGTCATCAAGCACAGTGAAGAGTTCGTCCTTGCAGTAATAGCAGCGATCCGGGGCGTTCGCGCGATACGCGGGACTCTCAAGTTCCCGCGTCACGATGAACTCGTGCCGCACTTGCGTGGCGTTCAAAAATATCTCGACCTGCTCGCGGTCGTACGCAGAATAGCTCTCGGAAAGCGCGGTGACCGCAAGCGCCCGCTCCCCCAGCGTCTGCTGCGCTGCCCACGCAAGATACGCGGAGTCCGTGCCACCGGAGAGCGCCACAATCAGCGAAGGCAACTCGCCAAGCAACGCTAGCAAACGGCGCTCCTTCTCCTCGGCAACCTCCGCCGATGCCTCGCCCATTCGAATATTTACCAGTGTTGCCATATTCTCCATGTTTCCTCCGGCAGTATAACGCGAAGGCAACCGAACAGGTAATCGCAGCACGCGTATGGCCTTGTTACTTGAAATCGAGGAGCACTTCGACCGTACCCTTCGCCTCGTCGGTTTGCAGGAAATGACCCACGTTTTCGTAATGCACGGGCAAATCCTTGAAAATCAGTTCTCGATGAGAATCCAGGCGAAACAGAAAATCCTCAAACACCTCCTTGTCGAAAAGGTCGCCGGGTTTCATAGTCCACGCTTCCTGAATACGCCGCTCCCCCGCCAGCGACATCCCGGAAATAGTCATCGAACTGTAGCGATATGCTTGGCCTTCCACGATCCAGACATCGTAGGAAACCGTATGCACCGCATCGTCATACGCAGCCACCGGAGTCACCTTCGCTTCCAGAAACCCACGGTGGCCGTATTCCTCGCGAACGCGTTCCCACCCGCCCTCGATAGCCTGACCGTTCGCGACATCCCCCGGCTTCAAGCCCAATGTGCTGGTAAGCGTGATGGTGGAGATCACGGCGTTACCTTTCCACTCCGCACCCTTCCATCTATAAATCGCTCCGGCCGCGCATGGCACGAAGATAGGAATCTGATCGGTCAGTTTCTGATTGGGATTCCCGGAGAGGCGCACCTCCGGCGGACCGATTTTCGCCTGCAAAAATCCCTGCTGCTGATAAATAGGGCGAATCTGCTCAGCAAGAAAAAGATCAATGGTCATCCGCGAATAAGGGTGACCGACAATTTCCGAAAGATGCGCGCGCACGGCCAGATCCCCGCTCAATTTTGGATCGCTGAACTCCAGACTGGCGATTTTCGCGCCAGGGCCTTCCACGCTGAATTCCTGCTCCGACCCGTCGAACAGCGGACTGAGTGCAACCTGGTGAACGATTTCAATGTGGGGATCGCGTGCCGAGACGAACGCTTTCAGCAGAGCGGTCGCGCGCTCCACCACCTGCCCCGCTTCAGGCAGGTGCCCATCGTAGAAGGGAAGCTCCTTGCGAATGGCTTCGTCTAATTCCGAATCCGAATACCACGGGAAATTGTCGTAGGAAACCGGAAGCCGCGGATTCTCCTCGACCCGAAAGGTCACCACCAGGCTGTCATTGCGAGTGTCGAATTTGTAGTTCACCTTCGCGAAAAGCCCTGTGCGCACCAGCGCATCGGCTGCATCCTGCAAGTCCTTGCGGCCAACCTGCGACCCCGTGGTAAGGCCGGCCAGGGAACTAACTTGCGCCTCGGTAAGAAATTTCAACCCTTCCACACGGACTTCGTAAAGCTTCGCGGTTTGCGCCGGTAGGCCAGGAGCGAGAGAAAAAGCGAGAAGTGCAGCGAGGAAGAAATACGCCAAGCGGTGCCCCATAGGCACATTCTAGCCGAATTTCATCGGCGTTGGCGAAGAGCCGGCCGCGTTTTCGCACCGCTTGCTTATTCCACCGTGACGGATTTAGCCAGATTGCGGGGTTGGTCCACGTCGCACCCGCGCCGCACCGCGATGTGATACGCCAGAAGTTGCAGGGGAATAATTTCCAGGAGCGGTGCAAGGAGATCGGGCGCCGGAGGCAGTTCGATGATCTGATCCGCAGCCTCGTGTGCCTGATGATCGCCGGTGGTCACGACGGAAATGACGATGCCGTCGCGCGCCTTCACCTCTTTAATATTCGAAACGCTTTTTTCGTACAGCGTCATCGAAGCCGGGTCCGACTCATCCCGCGTGGCCAGCACCACTACTGGCAGATTTTCGTCAATCAGCGCGTTCGGGCCATGCTTCATCTCGCCGGAGGGATATCCCTCGGCATGAATATACGATATCTCCTTCAGCTTCAGCGCGCCTTCCAGCGCGATCGGATAGTGGATGCCGCGTCCCAGATACAGAAAATCGGACTGCCGAAAATATTGCCGCGCCAGGTTTTCATAAAATCCAGTCTCTTCGGCCTGCAAAATCGTTTCCATCTTGTGCGGAATCCGCGTGAACTCCAGCATCAAATCGCGCGCCGCCAGGGGAGCGAGTTTTTCGCGTATCTGCCCGAGGTAGGAAGCCAGCAAAACCAGTGCGGCTAGTTGCCCAGTAAACGCCTTCGTCGAAGCCACGCCTATCTCAGGTCCCGCATGTGTCAGCACGGTCCCGGCAGCCTCGCGGGTAATCATCGAGCCCTTCACGTTGCAAATCGCCAGGCTGGGTGATCCTTTCTGCTTGGCTTCGCGTTGCGCCGCCAGCGTGTCGGCGGTTTCGCCCGACTGGCTGATGCAAACCGTCAGCGTCCGGGAATCGATAATCGGGTCGCGGTAGCGGAATTCGCTGCCGTAGTCCACCTCCACCGGAAGCCGCGCCAGCCGCTCGATCATGAATTTTCCGGCCAGGCCGGCATGCCAACTGGTGCCGCAAGCCACGATGCGCACATTCTGGAATTCGCGAAACTGCTTTTCGGTAATGGCCATTTCGTCCAGAAACACCTTGCCGGTGTCCTGCGAAATGCGCCCCAGCATGGTGTCGCGCACGGCGCGCGGCTGCTCGAAAATCTCCTTCTGCATGAAATGCTTGTAGCCGCCCTTTTCGGCCATGATCGGGTCCCAGGTGACCGTGTGGGCGGGGCGGTCCACGGGCGTGCCGTCCAGGTCGGTTACCCGGACGCCATCGCGGCTCAACACCGCAACGTCGCCATCGGCAAGAAAGAAAATCTTGCGGGTGTGCTCCAGCAGCGCCGGAATGTCGCTGGCCACGAAATATTCTCCATCACCCAAGCCGATCACCGAGGGCGGCCCGATGCGCGCCGCAATCAATTTTTGCGGGTCCTTCGCGGATAAAAATACCAGCGAATAAATTCCTCGCAAATCCTTCAACGTCTTGCGCACCGCTTCCTCAAACGGCAGGGTTTTTCCGTATTGTTCCACCAGATGCGCCACAATTTCCGTGTCCGTCTCGGTCACGAATTTGTGCCCTTCGCGCTGCAACTTTTCTTTGAGTTCCAGGTAATTCTCGATGATCCCGTTGTGCACCACCACATACTGCCCCGTGCAATCGCGATGCGGGTGGGCATTCTCTTCGGTCGGCCGTCCATGGGTGGCCCACCGGGTGTGCCCGATTCCATAAGTCCCCTCGATCGGCGATTCGCGCAGAACCTCTTCGAGATTCTTCAGCTTCCCCGGCGCGCGCCGTATCTCAATCTTGCCCGCCGCGTTGACCACGGCGATGCCCGCCGAGTCGTACCCGCGGTATTCCAGCTTGCGCAGCCCTTCAATGATTACCGGGACAACTTTCTTAGGGCCGATGTAACCGACGATGCCGCACATGCGGGACTCTCCTAGAGTGTGTTCGTTCAGGGTAACATGGGCTAACTTACCGAGGCGTGAAAAGCGGGCCAAATACGCGGTGAAGTTACTGTGGCTGCGGCATCGGTTCGTTGAACGTGCGCTGCATCTCGAAAGTATTCAATTTGTGATTCGCGTCAAAATAAAAAGTAATTCGCGCCGTCACCGGTGTCACCGTTTGCGTGTCAATGTGGCGGATGGCCGCCACGATGGTGCCCTGCTTTCCCGTCGGCAGGATGGGATACCCCCGAGTGTCCAAATAGGTCAGCACATTTGCTTCGGGAGTGCCGGGCGGAACTTCCGCGTCGAGCATATCCTGGATGGGTTTGAGTTGCGGGTCATCGGTTCGCGGCGTCTTCTGGCAGCCCGCGGCGCAAAGCACGGCCAAGGCTAGGACCATGGCGGCATACCTGAACGCGCGCCTAAAAAATGCGCGCGGGGGGAGAGACAGCGCGGCTTTCAAAAGGTCCAAGGTCATTCCACGATCTCGAATCGGAATTCTTCAATGACCGGATTGGCCAGCACTTCCTTGGAAATGCGCTCGACCTGCTGCTGCGCTTCGTCGCGATTCCAGCCGTCGAGATTCAGTACAAAAAATTTGCCTTGCCGCACCTCGGAAACCTGTGCGAAGCCCAGGCTCGAGAGAGTGTGGTGAATCGTCTTACCCTGTGGATCGAGAACAGTACGCTTAGGCATTACCCACACATGTGCTTTCATGGTCCACAGTATATCAATTCCCACATGCCCGTTCACCCTGCCCACTCGGCCACTTTGGAGTGCGAGCCGACCCGGCCGGCCCGCTTTTGCGGACGCAACTGAAGCCTCAAAAAGCTACCGGGACACCGCAAACGCGTGGCTAAAACTCCCTGCCACCAGCCCCGCCAGCTCCTCTTCCGTCAATCCCATCTTATGCGCCTGGCGATATTCCTCCGACAACGAAGTGTGAAACATCGCCGGATCATCCGTCGAAAGCGTCACCGGCACCCCGCGCCGCAAAAGCTCCGGCAAGGGATGCTCCGCGATGGTTGCGGAAGCGATCTTGCGCTGCACCGCCAACGCTCCCGTGCGCAAATTGCTCGCAACGCAAACCTCCAGAGGAATATTCCGCACAGCGAGGAGCTCCATCAAAGCCGCATCATGGATGGCGGCGATCCCGTGCCCAATCCTTTCCACACCGAGCAACTCAATCGCTTCCCGAATCTTCTCAGGCCCACCGATTTCACCGGCATGCATCAACCGGTGAAATCCGGCCCCGGCCACGCGCTCGTAGACCTTTCGGAATTCCGAGGCAGGCAAACTCAGTTCATCGCCGCCGATCCCGAAGGCCACGATGCGAGGCGAACGGCACGCCTCGGCAACCTCAACCACCCGCATAGCCGCTTCTGCCCCAAACTGCCGCACCGCATCAAAGATCCAGTTTAAGCGCAACCCGCGGCTCTCAAATGATTCCGTGGCGGCAAGGATCGCCGCAAAATTCGCTTCCGGCCGTTGTTGCCGCAGAAACATCACGCCCACGGAAAGCGTGATTTCGGCGTATACGACGTTTTGCTGTAAGAGTTGTTCCGCCAAATCCGCGGCCACTAGCCCGAAATCGGCGGGATCCCGCAAGAACGAAGTCACCCACTTAAAAGCATCCAAAAATCCCGCAAAATTCGTGTACGCATAACGCCGCCGCACCTCCTCTTCGGTCAACGCCACGCCGTGCCGGGCCGCCAATTCACAGGCAATCGCGGGCCGAATCGAACCTTCCAGATGTAGGTGCAACTCCGCCTTGGGAAGGGAAGCAATTCGTTCAGGGAAAGGAGTAGCGTGCACGGTGCGGCGTCTAGCGCGGAAGTTGCGGCTTGCCGGCGTTGGTCCAAGCTGTCAGCCAGTAGGAGCCGACGTCGGTCGAAGCATCCGAAAGCTGCCGAATCAGCGAAGCCGCGGTCAAATTGTAAAACCGGTCGTAATATTCGTCGGTGTACGAGCTAAGCCCCTTTTTCGCGTGCCGGTCGGCCAGCAGCAGCGATTCCACCAGGCTGTGGGCATCCAGGCAGGCATCGAAGGCATAGTCGGTCGGATCGCTGATGAAAAAAGCGTCGCGTGTGCTCATCGGGAAAAAAGATCCGTAACGCACGATCAGCACGCTGTTGAACCTATCGTTGACGCCGTTCTGCCCGGTCAGCCTTCCATCAAAATTTTCCGTGGTGTTGAACGGGTCATGCGCCTCGGCGACATAGTTCGCCAGGAACGCCGCATCCAGCTTGGCCTGGTCCCAGTGCCCGGCCCGCAAATCTTCCGTGAGCTTCTGGCTGTACACGCCAACCTGCCAGGGAAGAAGTCCCGTGGATTGGATTTTGGACTTGCTGTACTTCTCAATGGCCGCCTTGTAGCTCCGTGGCAGGGCCTCGAAAGGAAACTTGCCGTATTTATCGAGCTCAATGAAGTGATTGTTCCGCTCCCAGGGATGCTCGTCAATCAAGCCCAGCGGGTCGTTCACATGGTCCATCAGGAATTTGCGGTTGCTCTCAAAGAAAGGGCGCAGCTCGTATGGCAGCGTGTCCACGGCATGATTCACCACCAGGCGCTGCGCGCTGTCCCCCCACGCCAAGCTCATCCGAGGCGCAAGCAATCCAACCAGCGCCAGGAACACTACCACCATTCCCTTCGTTCGAACGTTTGCGAAATATCGCCGGAGCATGGCTCGCTTCCTCAACGGGTTCCTATTTGCTGGCGGTGGCCAGCCTCAGGGTACTCTTTCTGCGCCCGTAAAAATAATAAATCACCAAACCAATAATGAGCCAGGCGAAGAAGCGCAGCCAGTTCATAATCGGCAATCCGGCCATCAGCAGCAGGCAAGTGAAAATCGTCACCACCGGCGCCAGCGGCCCGCCCGGAGCGCGGAACGCGCGCGGGCGATCCGGCTCGCGATACCGCAGAATCAGCACCCCGCCGCCCACCAGCGCAAACGCAAACAGCGTGCCGATGTTGGAAAGGTCCGCGAGCGTCCCGATATCCAGCAGTCCCGCCGGAACACCCACCACAAATCCTGCCAGCCAGGTGGAAAAATCCGGGGTATGAAACCGCGGATGAACGCGCCCAAAAATCCGCGGCAGCAACCCGTCGCGCGACATCGCAAACCACACTCTCGCCTGGCCAAGTTGAAACACCAGAAGCGAAGAGATCATGCCCATCAGCGCCCCGATGAGTACCACCAGCCGCACTCCGCCGAAATGCAGCTTCTTCATTGTGTTGACCACCGGTGCGGCGTCATCCATCAGCGTCTGCCAGGGCACCAGCCCGGTCAGCACCACCACCACCGCGATATACAGAATCGTGCAAACCACCAGCGTGGCAATGATTCCGCGGGGCAGGTCCCGCTGCGGATTCTTGCACTCTTCCGCGGCCGTCGATACCGAGTCAAATCCGATGTAGGTGAAAAAGACAATCGAACCGCCGGTGAGGATACCGGGCCACCCATTTGGCGCAAACGGATGCCAGTTGGAAGGCTTGATGAAACGCGCCGCAAATCCCACGAACACCAGAATCGCCACAATCTTCAATAGCACCATGATGTTGTTGGTTTCCGCGGACTCTTTGATTCCGCGCACCAAAACTACCGTCAACAGCATCACGATGATAAACGCCGGCCAGTTGAACCCGAAATGCCACCCGGGATCGTAAATCGTGCCGCCTTGCAAATCCTGCAGCCCGGTTGGCAGATACGCGGGTGAAATCCATTTGGGGTCGGGATGCCAGCCGAACCAGTCCAGCAAATCCACCATGTGCGCCGAAAATCCCACGCTCACAGCCATGTTGCTGACCGCGTACTCCAGGATTAAATCCCAGCCGATGATCCAGGCGATCAACTCGCCCATGGTTGCGTAAGTGTAGGTATACGCGCTGCCGGCGATCGGAATCATCGCGGCAAGTTCCGCGTAACAAACGGAAGCGAAGCCGCACACGATGGCCACCAGCACAAACGAAAGGGCAATCGCGGGCCCCGCGCCCGGCCTACCGAAAGAAGTAGAGCGCGTCAGCAGATATTGCAGCAGGGGAGCGTTCAGGACCGAGGAGACTTGCAGTTTTTGCCCGGCAATCGCCGTGCCAATCACCGTGAAAATACCCGATCCAATCACCGCCCCGATGCCCAGCGACGTCAGGCTCAGCCAGCCCAGCGACTTTTTTAATCGAACTTCAGCGTTTTCGGAGTCGGACAGCAGTTGGTCAATGCTTTTGCAACGAAACAGTGGTGACGCCACCCAAGCTCTCCGCTCGCATCCGGGCGCCCCAACCGTTCTTGGGGATTGGCCATGCTCCGTGCATCAGGCCGGACACGCAATGTGGGAATGTTTACGGCCCAATGTATCGCGAGTTCGCCTGATGTGCAACCGAACTGGTCTCAATGTTTCGGTGAACTCGTAGGACCCGCCTCCCGAGGCGAGCCGCTCTTCGCTCGAATCTCTAAACTTGTTGCAACTGCGCAAACCGCTCAACAAATTTCTTCGTCCCGCGCCCGGGAAAACTGACGCTTACTCGGCGATCCTCGTCGTCGCCCTCAACCCCCACCACCGTGCCGATGCCGTATTCCGGATGCCGCACCTTTTGCCCCAGCAGCGGATCCGCCTGCTTGCCGCGGTTCATCGCCGAACGCCCAAACGACGGCGTGGTCGAAGCCGGCGCGCGCCGCTGTGGCGTGCGCGCCGCCGGAGAAGATGTTTCGCGCACCCGGCGCGTAAACTCTTCCGCGGAATACGAATACTCGGGGTCGGGTTCGTACCGCCGCGTCTCGCCAATCTCGGACATCGAGCCGCGCACCGTGTCCACCAGTTCGCTGGGAATCTCCGCCAGGAACCTCGAAGGCAGCGACGCCCGCATCTGCTGCTCGTTTCCAAACACGCGCCGGTAAACCGCCCGCGTCAACGTCAGCGATTTGCGCGCGCGAGTCATCCCCACGTATACCAGCCGGCGCTCTTCCTCAATTCCTTTTTCCTCGCTGATCGACCGGCTGTGCGGGCAAATGCCGTCTTCCATCCCGGTCAGAAATACGTGATCAAACTCCAGCCCCTTGGTGCTGTGCAGCGTAATCAGCGTGACGCCGGGCTTCCCTTCGAACGAGTCGGCGTCGCTCACCAGCGCCGCGGCATCCAGAAACTCCGTGAACGATTCACCCGCATCCATCGCCTCGGCCACCGCGCGCACCAGCTCTTCCAGGTTTTCGATGCGCGCCACATCTTCCGGCGTGTTGCGGTCCTTCAGCATGGACATGTAGCCGGTTTCATCCAGAACATATCGCAGATAATCCGCCGGCTCCTTGGTCAAATAGCCTTCCCGCAACCGCACAAGCAGTTCGCGAAACGCGCGCAACGGCGCCACCGCGCGGCTGGAGGCCGGATTAGTCATCAGGGATTCCATCGCATCCCAGAACGAAAGCGATTCTTTCTGCGCCACGTCCCGCAGTGCATCCACCGTCGTCTTGCCGATCCCGCGAGGCGGCGTATTCAGCACCCGCAGCAGCGAAATGTCGTCGTCAGGATGCAGCGCCAGCCGCACGTATGCCAGCGTATCCTTCACTTCCGCGCGGTTATAAAAACTGAAGCCCCCGACCAGCTTGTAGCGCACCCCGCGCCGCCGAAACACTTCTTCAAACGAGCGCGACTGAAAATTCGTGCGGTATTCCACCGCGCAAGTTTGATCCGGATCGTCGCCCAAAATCCGTTCCAGTTCCCCCGCAACAAATTCCGCTTCCGCCTGCGCGTCGCGCGCCTCGTAATACCGCAGATTCCCGCCCGTCTCATTTTCCGCCTTCAGCGTTTTCCCCAGGCGATCCGGATTGTTGGCCACCACAGCGCCCGCCGCATCCAGAATCTTTTGCGTCGAGCGGTAATTGCGCTCCAATCGAATAACTTTTGCGGCAGGGAAGTCCTGCGAGAAACTCAACAAAATGGATACATCCGCCCCGCGCCAACGATATATGGACTGATCCTCATCGCCCACCACGCAGATATTCTGCCGCTCGTTGGTCAGCAGCCGTAGCAGTTCGTACTGCACACGGTTGGTGTCCTGATATTCATCCACATGCAGATACGAGAAGCGTTTGCGCCAGCGCTCCCGCACCTCCGCAACCTCGCGCAACAACCGCGCCGAGCGCAGCAGCAGGTCGTCGAAATCCACGGCCTTGCTCTGCTTCAGCAGCGTCTCGTAACCGGCGTAAATGTCCGCCATCTTGCGCGTGTCTGGCCCAAACGCCTCCGCCCGCACCTGTTCCGGCGTTTGCGCGTGATTCTTCGCATGGCTGATGCGGCTCAAAACATTGCGCGGCGTCAGCGCATCGTCGTCAATCTGCAGCTTGGCCATCACCAGTTTCACCGCCGCCAACTGGTCGTCATCGTCATAGATCGCGAAATCCTTGGCGAGGCCTGCGCTCACGGCCTCCCGCCTCAACAACCGCGCGCACAACGAATGAAACGTCGAAATCCACGGCCGCTCCGGGGGCACTCCGGCGCGCAGCAGCAGATCCGTGACCCGCGTCTGCATCTCTTCCGCCGCTTTGTTGGTAAACGTCACCGCCAGGATGGCATCCGCCGGCGTGCGTTTGGCAATCAAATTGGCCATGCGAAAGGTAATAGCACGGGTTTTGCCCGTCCCGGCGCCCGCAAGAATCAACACCGGTCCTTCAGTGGTTTCCGCGGCGAGTCGTTGTTCAGGATTTAATTTTTCAAGGAAGTTTTGCATGGAGTCCGATGAATCAGAATTGTGTTCGCCCATCCATGTTAGCCGACGCCGCAGCAGCGGGCAAATCGCCGCGCGAACCCTGAAAAATCAATTCATTGGCTTGTGATTAAAATCGATGTCGAAATACAGGATGGCTTCCTTGGTGGTCATGCGTTGCAGGTCCGGCACATACAGCCGCGCGGTCTGCAACAAATCCCATTCCCCGCGCAAATCGAAATACAGCAGGCCTTCCATGCTGCTGTGCGCCCCGATGACGCTCGACGGCATCCCGGCATTCTGGCAAGCCTCCTTGAACTCCACCCAGTTCTTATCGCGCTCGGGCTTTGGCCTGCTGATGGGCAGCGGAATCGGGCTCCGCCTCGCCGTGGGATCTTTTCCGTTTTGTTTCAGCATCACGGTGTCCGCCACATCGTCGGGCGTGAGCGTTGCCAACTCCTGGCGATTGTCTTCATCGAGCTGTACCAGCAGGCGAATGCGTTCCAGGTTGAGCTTTACGCCCTCATCATTGTCGTTGCGAATGGTGAGCCGCAGCGCCACGATGCCGCCGTTGAAAGGAGATCTCTTCGGAAACTTATCTTTGTAGCGGCTCGCTTGCGCCCAGGGTTCCACGCCGATGGTCACGCCTTCGTGCGCATCCAGGATGGACGTGCGCAGCGGTTTGGGCTGTTGTCCCGAAGCCGCCGGGCGCAGCAAAAGTCCCAAAAAGACCACCACAACCGCAGCAAGGAGTTTCCTCATAAGGCTATAATAGACTCTTTGCATCCTGAGGCCTTCGATTCTTGGGGGAGAAGCCGGGTTGCTCCGCTTCTCGAATCTTGGGTGTACGTGAATCCCGGAACAACCGGAGTCAGAGCGAGTGTACTTCCTTTATAGCATTTTGATGGGCCTGGCCGCCCTGTTGACGTCGCCCTATTGGCTGGTGCAGGGCCTGCGCCACGGCAAATATCTCTCCAATCTTGGCCAGCGCCTCGGGTTCAGTCTGCCCGGGCTCGAGAAGTTGCCTCCGCAGCACCCCGGAGCCATCTGGATTCACGCGGTTTCCGTTGGCGAAGCCCTTTCCGGCGTCGCGCTCGCTCGTAAATTGAAGGACTCCTATCCACAGCGCCCGCTGGTCGTTTCCACGACCACCCTCACCGGCTACGCCCTGGCCAAAGAGCGAATGCCGTTTGCCGACGCCGTGATTTATTTCCCACTAGACTGGGTGTTTAGCGTTCGCCGCGTGCTGGATGCGGTGAAGCCGGCGATTGTCGTCATCCTGGAAACCGAGATCTGGCCCAACTTCTTGCACGAAACTGCCCGGCGCAAAATTCCCGTGCTTTTTGTGAGCGGCCGCATTTCCGATCGCTCCTTCGCGCGTTGGCAGAGCTATCTGGGTATTTTCGGTTTCTTCTTGAAGCCGCTTCTCAAATCCGCGCTCGGCGGTCCCACAGCGTTCCTCATGCAAACCGAACAGGACGCCGAACGCATTCGCGCTCTGGGTGCGCCCGCCGACCGCGTAAACGTCAGCGGAAATCTCAAATACGACCAGGAATTGCCCGCGCCTACTCCGTTAGCCAGATGGCTGGAAGAAGAATGCGCCCGCCAAGGACGGCGTCCGTTGATCGTAGCCGGCAGCGTCGTAGCCACCGAAGAGCCCCTGGCGCTTATCTCCTTTGGCGTGGTCCAGGGAGATTTTCCCAGGGCGCTGTTGGTTCTAGCCCCGCGAAAGCCGGAACGCTTTGCCGCCGCCGCCGAATTTATCGAAGAGTCGCATCGCAAATTTATCCGCCGCTCGGAACTATCCATCCCCGGTCCCGGCAATTCCGCAAATGGCGGTGGCGGACAAAATGTCATTCCAGATGACGCCACGGTGCTCCTGCTGGACACCATCGGAGAACTCGCCTCGCTCTATCGCCTCGCTGACGGCGCTTTTGTCGGCGGCTCGCTCGTCGAATCCGGCGGCCACAATATCCTGGAGCCCGCCGCTTTCGGCAAGGTGCCGGTCTTCGGCCCCTCGATGGAGAATTTCGCCTCGATGGCGGCGCGCTTCGTCGAATCGGGTGCCGCAATCCAGGTCGAAAGTCCCGAAGACGCAGGAGTCGAATGGATTCACCTGCTGAAAGACCCCGCGAAGATGAAGCGCATGGGCGAAACCGCCCGCCAATTGGTGGAAAGCAGCCGCGGCGCCCTGGACCGCGCGCTGGCGGAAATTGCCAAACACCTCGGCGGCGCCGCACGATGAATTTGCCGCGGTGGCTACGCTTGCTGCTGTGGCCGGCGTCGGTGCTCTACGGAGACCTGATGCGTTTGCGGGCGCGTCTGTATGCCCAGGGCACGCTGAAATCAAGGCGCCTGAATACGCCCGTCGTAAGCGTTGGCAATCTCACGCTGGGCGGCACGGGCAAGACCCCCATGGTTATCTGGCTCACCGAGCGATTTCTGGCCGAGGGCAAGCGCGTTGCAATTCTCAGCCGCGGCTACAAGGGTGCCAGCGGAACGAGCGACGAAATCGAACTAATGAAATTCCGTCTGCAGGAGCGAGCTGTGTTCGGTGTCGGCGCGAATCGCTATGAACAAGGCCGCCAGCTGGAAGAAAAAGGCGTGGACGTGTTCCTGCTCGACGATGGCTTCCAGCATCTGCAACTCGCCCGCGACGTCAACATTCTCCTGATGGACGCCTCGCAGCCTCTCGGCCGCGAAAGCCTTCTACCCGCCGGCCGCCTGCGCGAACCGGTCTCCGCCATTGAGCGCGCCGACATTCTGGTAATTACCCGCTCGGAAACTTCGCCCGCAACCCAGGCGGCCATCGAAAAACTTCAAAACTATCCCGTATTCTCCTCGGCCACACGTCTGCTCGGATTTCGCCGCCTCGGCGCGGGCATTCAGCTCCTCGCGCCCGAAGCGATTGGCGCGGGCCCGTTCTACGCTTTTTGCGGCATTGGCAATCCCCAAGCGTTTTTCCGCGACTTGAAATCCTGGAACATTCCCCTAACCGATACCAGCGAATTTCCCGATCATCATCGCTACGACCGGCGCGACGCCAGCGAACTGGAAATGATCGCCCTCGCCAGCGGCGCGAAAGCCCTGGTCACTACGGAAAAAGACGCCCAAAATCTCACCGGCTTGCAGTTTCCCGACGTCCCCGTCTTCATCGCGGTGATCGATCTCGAACTTCCCCAGCAAAGCGCGTTCCTCTCCGCCATCCGCGCTCGTCTGGAAGCAAGGAGCAAGCTGGTATGAAGATCATGGTGCGCGCAACCAACTGGGTGGGCGACGCCATCATGGCCCTGCCGGCGCTGCGCTCCATTCGCAAACATTTTCTCGAGGCCCACATCAGCATCGTCGCGCGGCCATACGTCGCCGACATTTATCGCGAACAGCAAGTCTCTGACGAATTGATCCCCTACGATCCGAAAGCCGAGCATCGCGGCTGGAGCGGCCGTCAGACGCTCGTCGCCGAACTCCGCGCCCGCAAATTCGACCTCGCGATCCTCCTGCAAAACGCTTTCGACGCCGCTTGGCTCGCCTGGCGCGCGCAAATTCCCCAACGCATCGGCTACGCCCGCGATGGCCGCAGCCTATTGCTGACAAAAGCGATCAAAGTCCCGAAGCCCGGAGAAATTCCATCGCATGAAAAGTTCTACTATCTCGAACTGCTCCGCCGCGCCGGATGGATCGATCAGCTGACGGATGAAGCGCATATCACCTTGCTGGTTCCCGAAGCCAATCGCAGGCACGCGATGCAAACCATCGTCGAAGCCGGCGCGCGACCCAACGCCATGCGCATTGCCGTCGGTGCCGGCGCATCTTACGGCTCCGCCAAATGCTGGCCGCCGGACCGTTTCGCTGCCGCACTGAACAATCTCCTCGCCCGCAACGATGCCGACGTCATTCTCTTCGGAACTCCTGGTGAAACTCCCGTTTCCAGCGCCATCGCCGGTGCCCTGAGGCGCCCGCCCATCAACCTCACCGGCAAAACTTCCATCGCCGAGCTCCCCGGCCTCCTTTCTCAATGTCACCTTTTTCTCGGTAACGACTCCGGCGCGATGCACGTTGCCGCCGCCGTCGGCTTGCCCATAGTTGCGATCTTCGGTCCCACCGACCCCGATGGCACAGCACCTGTCACTCCACGCGTTAGCATCGTCCAGCAAAAGCCGTACTGCAGCCCATGCTTTCTGCGCCGCTGCCCCACCGATCATCGCTGCATGACCGAGGTTACCCCCGCAATGGTCGAAGCCGCCTTGCAGTCCAGGCTCTCGGAGGTGTCGCCTGCCTGAACCCAGAGCCCGCCGCCCGGTCGTTTTCCTGGATCGCGACGCCACCATAGCCGAGGAAGTCGGTTACTTGAATCATCTCGACCGTTTTCGTATGTTTTCTTTCGCGCCCGAGGCCATACGCCGCTTGAATCAGGCGGACGTCCCGGCAGTTGCAGTGACCAATCAATTGAGGCGGACACGATGAAGCGTCAGAAAAAACAGCATGGAACCAATCCATCCGTGGACCTGATGGCGCTCGCGGATTTTGTCGAACGCTTTTCCTCCAAGACCGTCGTGGTCCTCGGCGATTTCGTTGCCGACGCCTTCCAATTTGGCGATATCACCCGCGTCTCCCGCGAAGCTCCCGTGCTCATCCTGAAACATCGTGAAACGCGAATCATTCCCGGCGGCGGTGCCAACGCCGCGAATAATTTCGCCTCGCTCGGAGCCAAAGTTCTTCCGGTAACCGCGGTGGGAAATGACGAGGCCGGCGACCGCTTGACCAATTTTTTCCGTGCTCTGAAAGTGGATGTCTCCGGCATCGTCCGCGTCCCCGGCTGGACGACTCCTATGAAGACCCGCTTTCTGGCCGGCTGGGCTCACAAAGTGGGGCAGCAGGTGTTGCGTGTGGATTACGAACCGGAAGAGGCGTTGCCCGCGGAAATTCAAACGAAAATCCATGCGGCGTTCGCAAAAAGTTTGAAAAAAGCGCACGCCCTGGCGGTTTCCGATTATGGTTTCGGTGTCGCTTCACCCGGCGAGATTGCCGGAATCCTCTCTCGTAACAAACGGCGACTGATCACGGCCCTCGACTCGCGCTATCACCTGACAGAATACAAACGCGCGGGGCTGCATTCTGCGACGCCCAACGAAGGCGAAATGGAAACGCTCCATCACACCACGATCGGAAAGAATCTAGCCGAACTGGAACGCTGCGGCCGCGCCACACTAGCCGAAATGAAACTGCAATCCCTGATCGTAACCCGCGGCCGTGACGGCTTGGCCCTTTTTCAACCGGGTCTCCCCACCGCGCACATTCCCATCCACGGCAGCGATCAAGCTGTGGATGTCACCGGCGCGGGTGACACCGTCCTCGCCACATACACGCTTGGTCTCGCCAGCGGCGCCTCGCCACTCGAGGCCGCGCATCTCGCCAATATCGCCGGGGGCCTGGTAGTGATGAAGCGCGGCACTGCCACTGTCTCCCGCGCGGAACTCCTCGAAGCCATCGGCTCTTCCGCTTCGGAGACCCATCCCTGAACCATGCGCACCGCAGAAACAAAAATCGTCTCTCGCGAACGGCTCCGCACGCTGCTGGCAAAAGCCAAGCAGCGCGGGCAGCGAATCGTTTTCGGCAACGGCTGCTTTGACACCCTGCATGTCGGCCATGTGCGCTATCTGGCCGGCGCGAAAGAGCTGGGCGACCTCCTCGTTGTCGGCGTCAACGCCGACTCCAGCGTCGCTCCGTTGAAAGGCCCCGGCCGGCCGTTGCTCGATGAATTCGCCCGCGCCCATCTTGTCGCCGCCCTCCGCGCCGTGGATTTTGTGGTGATCTTCCCGGAGTCCAACGTCGAAACCTTGCTCGAAGAGCTGCGCCCCGACGTGCACGCCAAGGGCACCGACTACACCACCGAAACCGTTCCCGAGCGCGCCGTCGCCGATCGTCTCGGTATTCGCGTAGCCATCGTCGGCGACCCCAAAGATCATTCCACGCGGTCGCTTATTGAAACGATCCGCAAGGCCCCGCATGACTGAGCCGCGCTTCCTCGTCGTGCGCCTCGGCTCCCTCGGCGACATCGTCCACACATTTCCCGCCGTGGCCGGCCTTCGCGACACTTTCCCCCGCGCGCAAATCGTCTGGCTTACCCATCCTCGCTGGCTTGAACTCGTCGCCAGCAGCGCACTGGCCACCGAAATCTGGCCCGTCGATTCCCGAAATCTCGCCAACGTTCGCGAAACGATCGCCGGGATCCGCGCCCAACCGTGGGACGCGGCGCTTGACTTCCAAGGCCTCTGGAAATCTGCGCTGCTTCCATTCCTGGGCGGCGTGCGGAAACGCATCGGATTTTCTTCCGCAACTATTCGCGAATATGGCGTTCCGATTCTCTACACCGATCGCGTGGATCCCGCCACAACCCACATCGCCGATCAGAATGGCGAGCTGTCGCTTCAAGCGGGAGCGAAAACAGGCGTCGCTCCAGTGAACCTGCAAGTGAACGAGGCGCAATGCCAACGCGTGCGCTCCGATCTCGCCGCCGCTGGCATCGAGCGCTACATCGTTCTTAGCCCTGGCGGTGGCTGGCAATCGAAGTGCTGGCCCCCCGAGCGGTTCGGCGAGCTTTGCCGCAGAATTCGTGAAGACGTAAATTTGCGGTGCGTGATCAACTACGGTCCCGGAGAAGAAAGCCTTGCCGCCGCCGTCAAAGCCGCCAGCGGAAATGCCGAACCCATCGCTTACGACGGGGAACTAGGCCAGTTGATGGCTCTGCTGCACGGCGGGCTGTGCATCGTTGGGGGCGACACCGGCCCGCTGCATCTCGGGATAGCGCTGGGCACAAAAGCTGTGGCCATATTCGGCCCAACCAATCCCGCGCGCAATGGTCCTTATCCGCCGCAACCCGGCGTCTTGCGCGATCCCAACGCCTCCACCACCCACAAACGCGAAGTGCAAACCAATCTTTCGCTGTTGAACATTTCCGTGCAGCAGGTCCTGGACGCCGTAAAACAGCGGCTCGGGGATTCCGCATGACGCCGCTCGATTTCGTTGCCCGCTGGCGTGTCCGCATCGGCTACCTGTTGGCCATGCTAGTGCTCTGGTTCTCGCGGCCGGAGCCCCGCTCCATTCTCATTGGCGCTTGTGTCGGCCTGCTCGGCCTTGCGGTTCGTGGTCACGCCGCGGGGTATCTCCACAAGCAGGAAGTCTTGATCACCACGGGCCCGTATGCCCACACCCGCAATCCTCTCTACTTTGGCAGCAGCATTCTGGCATTGGGCGCAGCCATCGCCATGAACTCCTGGGTTTCGGCCCTTTTGCTGTTATTTTATTTTGCGTTGGTCTACGGCTTCGTCATGCGCCGCGAAGAGGTCGAACTCCGCGGTCATCACGGAGCGGAGTTCGACGCCTACGCGCAATCCGTTCCGCTTTTCTTTCCGCGATTGACCGCCAGAAAGCAGCCAGGCGGCAGCGCCGGATCGTTTTCCTGGGTGCAATACCGCAAGAATCACGAATACCAGGCGGCGCTCGGCTTTTTCTTGCTACTTGTTGGCCTGGTGATCATCTGGCGTCTTCACGTCGCCTGAGGACGCTGTTTCCACCGGACAAGCCACAAAGCAGTTCACGCGTAAATTGTGCCCATCGGTAAGCACCTGGACGGCGCCCTGCTGATCCGTTCGCAACGTGCGCACCCCGCTCGCTTGCAACCGCTGCAGCAATTCAGGACTCGGATGACCATAAGGATTCTGTTCACCCGCCGAAATAATCGCGATTTGCGGGCCCACGCTTTCCAGAAAATCCGGCATCGTGGAATTTTTGCTCCCGTGATGCCCCACCTTTAATACATCGGCGTGGAGTTTCGCAGCGTCCGTTTCCGACAAAATCGTGGATTCCGCTTGCTTTTCCGCGTCCCCCGGCAGCAGGATGCTGCGCTCCCTATACTGCAAGCGCACCACCAGCGAATCGTTGTTCTTGGCGCTCGGCCCGACTTCCTCCGGCGGAATCTGCGGCCAAAGAAAATCCACCTGCACGCCGTCCCACGTAAAACTCTGTCCGCGCAGTTCGTGCTCGATCGGGATCTTCCGGCGCTCAGCAAGTTCCCTTAGCCGCGCCAGCGCCGTCGTTTGCGTCTCCCGTCCAAGCCAAAGCTGCCCGACTCGGAAATTTTCCAGGATCGCTTGCAGCCCGCCGATGTGGTCCTGATGCGCATGCGTCAACGCCACGCCATCGAGCCGCTGAAAGCCGCGCGACCATAGGTACGCCGACACCGCATCCTCCCCCGGATCCGGCCCGGGAGACTCTTCCTGCCCGCGAAATCCCGCAAACCTTCCGCCGCCATCAATCAGCAACGTGCTCCCCCTCGGCGAGATCACCAGGATGGAATCCCCCTGGCCAACATCCAGAACATCCACTTCCATCGCGCCCCGTTGCACAGCAGGCCGGAAGGGATGCGTCGCAATTGCCAACGCCGCCAACAGCACTCCCGCCGTCGCGGACCATTTCACCCATCGTCCGATTGGGACCTCCGTGCGCATCGCCGCCGCCAGCAATACTCCGCACGCAAAGAATGCGGCGATCACCCACGCCGGCGGACCCGGAATCCGATAGCTGCCACGCGCGATTCCCGCGAACCATCCGACCACGTGCCCCTGCAATGCCACCAACCACCCGAGCGGCCAAGCCAGCACGCGCGCCAGCCCCGGAAAAACCACGGTCCCGCCCAGCGTGAAAAATCCCAGCGGTACAATCAATCCAGTCAGCGGTACCGCAAAAAGATTCGCCACCGGCCCCAGCAAAGTTACTCGATGAAAATCCCGCGTCATCAGCGGCAGCATCCCAAATTGCAAAACCAGCGAAAGCGCAATCATCTCGGCCCCCCGCAAAGTCCAGCCGAGGCTTTTGGCCACAAAATCCTGCGTCCACTTTGTGTGTCGCGCCGGCAACCGCGTCATTAACGCCGCCAGGGCCGCGCGCAAATCCAGCCGGAACTGCACTTGCCGCGGCGCAAACGAACCGTCGCGCGTGACATCGCGCCATCCATAAAGCGCCCGGATATACGGCTGCGGGCGCCGCTCCATCCACGGCACCGCAATTCCCGCGATGCACCCGATCGCCAAAAACCAGAGTTGAAAGCTGCTATCCATTAGTGCGGCTGCTTTGACCACCAGCAGCGCCAGCGCGGCCAGCGCCGCGGAGTTCAAAATCTCCAACCGCCGATAAAAAAGTGTTGCCAGGACAATAATCGCGGTCATGAGTCCTGCGCGCAAAACCGGTGCGCGCTGCTCGACCACGGCGATATACGCGAAAAGCGCCGCCAGCAGCAGAATGGTAGACAACCAACGCGGCAATTTCAGCCGATTTCCCAGCCAATACAAAAAAAACGACAGTGCTCCAACGTGCAATCCCGCCACCACCAGCACATGGAACACTCCGGTCTTCTGAAAATTCACCGATTCCGCATGGTCCACAAAACTCCGGTCGCCCAGCAACATCGCCCGCAGGATTCCCGCCTTCTCCGGCGCGTTCGGATAGAGACTGTCAAGCCGCTTGCGCAGCAACGCCCGAAATCGCGCCAATCGAGTTGCGGCCGTGGGAGGCGGCGAGGCAATGCGCTCCAGCAGGGAACTCGCCCGCAACGTCGCCAACAAATGAATGTTCTGCTGAGCCAGATAAGCGCGGCGATCAAACGCGCCGGCATCCCGGAAGACTTGGGGAAGCCGTGCTTGCGTTAAGACCGAGACTTCGTCTCCCGCATGTACCTCGGGAAGGGAGGGATCAGAATCCTTTGGCGTGAAACTCACCCGCATTCCGCCAACAACCGGAATCGTGCCCTGGGCAGTCTCCACGCCAGCAAGTTCCAACTCCAGCTCAAAGCCCCACGGCAAGCGAGACGGTTCACTTCGCAAGCGCCCATACCAACGCAGAGGGGTCTTCAATTCGATTTGCCCTGCCGCAATCCGGCTCAGCACGTGTTCCGCAGGCAGTGGTCCCGACGTGAGCAGAATCGCCAGTGCGCCAAGGCAAATCCAACTGAGCAGGGAAAAGATAGCGGCAGCGCGAAGAGAGTCGCACCATACAAACAGCGCCGCGCAAATGAGAAGGAAAATAACTCCTGTGAGGGAAAGACGCAGAACATCCGGTGTCACTTGCAACTGCCGGCCAAGCAAAATGCCGCCCGAAAACGCGACGGCAAGTGCTAAGGCCGGAATCCTCATGTGACTCTTCGCAACTTCACCAACGCTTCGATGTGATACGTCTGCGGAAACAGATCAAACAGATGAACATCCGAAAGCTCATAGCGATGCCCCGGCGCCACTTCCGTCTGCGGCTTGCGCTCCGAACCCGTCAAAACCGCCAAGTCCCTCGCCAGTGTCGAAGGATCGCAAGAAAGATACACAATCTCCGGCGCCCCAATCGTTGCCAACCGTGCCGCCGTATCCGCTCCCAACCCCGAACGCGGCGGATCCAGCACCACAAAATCCGGCTGCTCCGCAAATTTCTTCAAAAACTCTTCGGTATGCAAGTTCTCCGAAACCACTTCCACCCCGGCATCATTCACATTCTGCCGCAGGTCCTGAATCGCGGACAGATTCGCGTCCACGCTCACCACCCGCGAAAATGCCTTGGCCAGCGGCAAGGTGAAGAAACCCACCCCGGCATAAAGGTCCAGCGCAAATGAACCTTTCTTTCCGCCCACCACCGTCTGCAGCAAATCCTCAATCAAAAAGCGATTCACCTGAAAAAACGAAAGATGATTCACGCGAAACGTAAATCCCCCCGCGTGATGCTGCAAATAGCCGGGGCCGGACAACTCAAACCGGTTCTTGCTCTGATCGAGAAGCAGCAAACTCTCCAAATTCGGCAGCGCCGCCTTGAAATCCGCAACCAATCCCTTCGCGGGTTTCACAAATCGCTCGAACGCCGCATTCAAAGCAATTTTCGTATCCGTGGAATCGGTAAACGCCTCAATCTCCAACAGTCCGGTCGGCAAGGTATTGGCCCGCGCCATGTCCTGCAGCCTGGAAAACGCTTCATGCAAAGCGGGCGAAAGCACCGGGCACTGATCGATCGGCACAATGCGCGCGCTCTCGGTCTGAAAATAGCCCAACGCCCGCGGCAGCGCCTCCCGGTAAGCCCACTGCGCGCGATTCCGGTATCCATAAGGCGCCGCGGTATGCTCCGCGATCTCCCCGCTCCATGAAACCCCGCCCAGCCGCGAAAGCGTCTCGCGCAAAATCTCTTTCTTCTGCCGCACTTGTTCCACAATTTCAATGTGCTGGTAATGGCAGCCCCCGCAGACCTGATAGTGGGGGCAAGACGGCGCAACGCGCGCCGCCGCCGGCTGTTCCACTTTCACAAGACTCGTGTGGATAAGCTTCTTCTTCCGCGTGCGCACCGCCGCCCGCACCTGCTCGCCAGGGAGCACGTAAGGAACAAACACGGTGTTGCCGTCGGTATGCGCCAGTCCCTCACCGCCGTAAATAAGCTTCTCAATTGATAATAGTAACTCATCAGCCATAATATTCCAATTCTATCCTTTGTTCAGAAAGTCGCACCATCGCGAGCAAAAAATGTAGGGGCACGATAAATCGTGCCCTCTTATGTTTTCTCCTGCTCTTGTAAAACCAACCGTCTCTTCGATCATTATTGCAGCCGCCGGCTTTCAGCCCGGGCAGCCAGATCTATGCAAAATAAAACAAACTGAGGCGCGGCAACCGGTATTCTTCCAGCAGGCGTTTCTGCAGGTACTGTTTTTCCACCAGCGCCAATTGCTCTGCCTTCATTTTGCGCCGGTACGCCGTTAATTGCGAATCCACTTCCCGCCGGATCTTCAGCATCAACTCTTCGCTCGCCTGGCTCATCAGCGCCGCGTGCAGCTTCTCATCCAGGATCGTCAGCCGCCGCTCCAGGTCTTCCAGGTCCACGCGTCCCGGCGCGTCCAGCAGCGGAAGAACACCGGAAAGGGAAGCACTCACAGGCGCAAGCATGGCCGCCAGCTGTGCCTCCGGAGCGGCAGCTCGTTCGCCGGCTTTCTTCAGCATCTCAATGTTTCGTTCCAGGTAAGCCCGCACATCTTCGCGCGAAAACGCCTCTTTTGCTGGTTTGCTGCCATTGGACGGCTGCCCGCCCGCCGCGGCCTCCTGAATTTCTTCCGCCGCCTGCAAAACCGCGTCCGTGCAATACGCCAGGCTCTTCAGCGGCTTGCCCGACCCGCGCCGCGAACGCTGATAACTTTCAAACGCCTGGTCAATCCCCTTCAGCGCGGCATCCAGGGGCACGCCGGCGTTCTGCCAGGTCTCCATAATCGCCCAATCCAAAGGAGAAACCAGTAGATGAGCCCCGCGCTTCTTCCAGAAATACTCCTCGATCTCCGTGAAGTAATTAAAATAGTTCCAATTTTCCATGTGGAAGGCAGTTCGCCCCGCGTCGTACTTACCGTTGCGCTTTCTTATTTGCAGGCGTCGCCGGCTGTGCATTATGCGCGGCGTGTTCTCTGTGCAATTCCGAAGGCTGATTCTTCTCCCAAATCAGCCGCAACCCAACCAATGTCAAAAACTCATCCACATGCTGAATATGCTTCGTCCCCCGCGCCACCAACCGCGCCTGCCCCCCAGTAGCCACAACAACAGCCTCGCTCTTCAACTCCGCCTTAATCCGCGTAAGCATCCCGTCCACCATATCCACCGCGCCGTAATACAACCCCGCCTGCATATGCGTCACCGTATTCGTCCCAATCACCTTGCCGGGGTCCTTAATCTCCACCCGCGGCAACCGCGCCGCCCGGCTGAACAGCGCTTCCGACGAAATCCCAATCCCCGGCGCAATCACCCCTCCCAGGTATTCGCATTTCGCCGAAATTACATCAAATGTAATCGCCGTTCCAAAATCGATCACGATGCACGGTCCGCCATACAAATGAAATGCCCCCACTCCGTTCACAATTCGATCCGCGCCCACTTCCATCGGGTTATCCACCAGCACCGCCATGCCTGTCTTCACGCCGGGTTCCACAAACAGCGCTTTCTTCCCCAAATAAATCCGCGACATCTCCGCGAGCGTCCAATTCACCGGCGGCACCACCGAGCTGATCATAACTCCCGTGATTGCTTCCTGATTCAGCCCCGCATACGAAAACAGATTGCGCGTCAGCACACCGTATTCGTCGACTGTCTGCGCCCGCGCAGTAGTCAGCCGCCAGTTGGCGATCAGCTCTTCCCCGCGAAAAACGCCCAGCACCGTGTTGGTATTTCCCACATCAATCGTCAGCAGCATCCCGCCAGCCCCTATCGAACCTCGCTCACATCCCCGGAAATTACCGTCACAACAGCGCCGTCATCCTTCTTCACAATCAACAACCCTTCCGGGCTCAAACCCGCCGTGATTCCCTGATACGTCTCCATCCCCGTATCCACACGCACGCGCTTGCCGTTGGCAAAACTCGAAACCAGTTCAAAGCGTTGCACCACATATGGCGCGCCCTCGCGCAGAAACCGATTGTAGTCGCTCTCGAATTGGCTGAGCAACCGCACCAGGAATTCCAACCGTGGATGGAACTTCCCCGTTTCGTTGCGCAGGGAAGTAGCCGTCGCCGCCAACTCGCCCGGAAACTTTTCCTGATTCACATTGATGCCGATTCCGATGATCACAAAGCGCACCGCGTTCGGCTCGGCGTGCATTTCCGTCAAGATGCCGCCAATCTTCTTGCCGTTCAGCAGCAGGTCGTTGGGCCACTTCAACTCCGCCGCCAAACCCGTCTGCACCTGCACCGCCGTGTGAGCGGACAGCCCTGCCAGCATCGTCAACAGCGGCGCTTGCACCGGAGAAAGCCTGGGTCGCAGCAGCAGGGTGACATACAGCCCCGCCCCGCGCTCCGAGTGCCACGTGCGGCCCGCGCGCCCCCGCCCCGCGGTTTGCTCTTCCGCCAGCACCACCGCGCCTTCGGGCGCCTCCGCGTAGCCCAGTTCCATCGCCACGCGGTTGGTCGAATCCGTCTTAAAAAAATGGTAGACGTGCTTTCCGAACAGGCTTCCTTTCAGGCGCTTGCGCACCAGGTCCGGCGTAAGTATGTCCGGAACTTTCTCAAGGAAATATCCGCTGTGCGGCTGGCCCTTCACCCGCACGCCAAGTTCGCGCAATCGCTCTGCCCAACGCCACACCGTCGAGCGCGACACACCGATCTCTCGCGCAATCCGCGCGCCGCTGATCACAATCGTGGCGTTCTCCGAAAGCAGCGTCAGCAGCGCCGCCAGTCGTCGGTCGGTTGTCCCTGGAAGAGAGGTAGCTTGCGGCATCAGGCCCGTGTCCTGTGCTCCACGCGCACTAGCTTACTTGGCCTGCAGTCCATCCACAAGCAGCGCCCGCCGTCCAAACATGTAGTGGCCGAACTTTAGATCGGCCAACCCCAAACCGAAATCCCCGCCGTGCCAACTGTAGCCGCAACCCGAAAAAACAGCGCCGCCGAAAATTCTCGCTCAAAAATTCTCCGGCGTAATGTCCCCCGCCACTTCCACAACACAATCCCCCCGCAACCCTCGCGCAACAAGCGCCAAACGCCGGGCCTCCTCCGCGCCTACCCCATCCAGCAGCACCGCCTCGGCCCCCGCCCCAATCGCCTCGCGCAACTCCTCTTCGTTCCGCACTGCAATCTGCACCAGCAATCCCTCGCCGTCTTCTTCCGTAGGCACGCTACCCACCGCCTCATACGCCGTAATCGCCCGCGGTGTCATCCGCATCGACGCGGAACTATGCGCCTCATCTAGCGCCGCCTTTACCCCACCAGCCAGAGCAATCTGCTCTCGCCCCAGCAATATCCTTCCGAGTTTGCGCGAGTGCCCCATATTCCCCTGGGAACGCCAACTCGGTTCCATCCCGCGGGTTATGCGGGACGAATCTCCCGATTGGCGTTCTTGGCCCCAATTCTGTCTTCCTCCGCCAAAACTCTTCGTGTCCCCTGCGGTCCTCAGCGGCCTCTGTGGTAATTTTTTTCCTTCCTACGTTTCCAACTGCGCCTGCCTGCCAACCATCTTCCTCAACTCCACCCTCTGCTCGGCCAGAGCCTCTTCCATCTGCGAAATAATCTTCTCCGGCGCCCGGCTACGAAACGTCTCATTCCCCAACTGCTTCTCCTTCGAAGCAATCGCCTTCTGCAACCCCTCAATCTCCTTCTTCAACCGCGTCAGCTCTGCCGCCACATCGATGGTCTCTTCCACGTAAGCAATCCGCAAATCGAAGTCCGCCGTCGACCGCATCCCCCCGCCACCCTCCGGCAGCTTCCCCTCCAGCACCCGCAATTCCGAAAGAATTCCCAGCCGCTGAATCGCATCGCGATTCGTTTCGATCACCGCCCGCGTTTTCCCATTCGCACTCGCGAACTCCGCCGCAACCTTCTTCTTCGGGTCCAGCTTCATCTCCGCCCGCACCGTCCGCAGGCCCTGAATCACTTCCTGGATCAATCCAAACTCCGCGAGCGCTGGCGCATCCTTCAACGCGGGGGTGGCCTGTGGATAAGCATCCAGCGCAATTGATTTCGCCCCAGTCTTCTGCGGCAACTGGTGCCACAACTCCTCCGTCAAAAACGGCATGAACGGATGCAACAACCGCAGCGCATCATCTAATCCCGCGAAAAGATTCTTCCAGGCCACGTCGGCCCGCCCGCGATCCGCATTCTGTAAATCTGGCTTCACCCATTCGATATACCAATCGCAAAAATCGCCCCAGAAAAACTGATAGACCGCCTGAGCCGCCTCGTGAAAACGATAATTCGCCAACGCATCGTTTACCGTCTCCACTGTCGTCGCCGCCCGCGCAAAAAGCCAGCGGTCCACCAGCGGCACCTGCCCCTCAAAAGCATACGGCGCCTTCGCCCGCACTTCCGGCCCCGCCAGCGCCTCCAGCGAAGCCCCGCCCTGCTCGTACTTATCCAGATTCACAAACAGAAACCGCGCCGCATTCCAAATCTTGTTCGCAAACGACCGTGCCCCCAGCAACCGGTCGTCAGACAACACAATGTCCGTCCCCGGCGCGGCCATTGACGCCAGGCAAAATCGCATCGCATCCGTGCCGTACTGATCATTCAGGGCCACGGGATCCAGCCCGGTGCCCTTGGATTTGGACATCTTCTCCCCGCTCGCCGTACGCACCAGCGAATGCAGATACACCGCGCGAAAGGGAACCTGCCCGGTAAAGTGGATCCCCAGCATGGCCATCCGCGCCACCCAAAAGAAAAGAATGTCGTAGCCGGTGATCAGCAAACTTGTCGGGTAATACTTCTCAAAATCCGCCGTCTTCTCCGGCCACCCCAGCGTCGAAAACGGCCACAATCCCGAACTGAACCAGGTGTCCAGCACATCCGGATCCTGCTTCAACTCGCCCGATCCGCACTTGGTGCACTTTGTTGGCGCCTTGCGCGCAACAATCACTTCCTTGCAATTTCCGCAATGCCACGCCGGAATCTGGTGCCCCCACCACAACTGCCGCGAAAGCGTCCAATCCCGGATATTGCGCATCCAGTTGAAATATTCCTGCCGGCGATTCTCCGGGATGATCTGAATCTCGCCGCGCTCCACCGCCGCAATCGCCGGCTCCGCCAGCGGCTTCATCCGGCAAAACCATTGCGTCGAAGCCCGCGGCTCCACAATCGTCTTACTGCGTTCGCACAACCCAATGGCGCTCACATGATCGGCAGTCTTTTCCAGCAGGCCCAGCTCCTTCAGGTCCTCGACAATTTTCTTCCGTGCAACAAACCGATCCAGTCCCGCGTACGCCCCGGCGTGCGCGTTCATGTGCCCGTCGTCGGTCATCACATCAATTTGCGGCAACCCATGGCGCCGGCCCACTTCAAAGTCGTTCGGATCGTGTGCCGGAGTAATCTTCACCGCGCCGGTCCCAAATTCCCGGTCCACCATCTCATCGCCAATAATCGGGATCTCTCGATTCACCAGCGGCAGCAATACCTTGTTTCCGATCAACTGTTTGTAGCGTTCGTCCTCCGGGTGCACGGCAACCGCCGTGTCGCCAAGCATCGTCTCCGGCCGCGTGGTCGCCACCGTCAGAAACTCCTGCGTCCCCGCCACCGGATACTTGATGTACCAAAGATGCCCCGGCCGCTCCTCATGGAGCACCTCCAAATCGCTCAGCACCGTCAGGCACACCGGACACCAGTTCAGCAACCGGTTTTCCCGATAAATAAATCCCTGCTCGTACAGCCGCACAAACACTTCGCGCACCACCCGCGAAAGCTCGGGCGAAAGCGTGAACTTCTCCCGCGACCAGTCGCACGACTCCCCAATCTGTTTCATCTGCCGCTGAATCGTGCCGCCGCTCTCTTCTTTCCACCGCCAGACGCGCTTGATGAACTCCTCGCGCCCCAAATCCCGGTAATTGATCTTCTGCTCGGCCAGTTGCCGCACCACCACGCGCTGCGTGGAAATGCCCGCGTGGTCCGTCCCCGGCAAGTACAGCGTGTTGTACCCGCGCATGCGATGCCAGCGCGTAAGAATGTCGATCTCCGTATGGTCCAGCATGTGGCCGATGTGCAGAGACCCGGTTACGTTCGGCGGTGGGATTACGATCGCGAAAACCGGCCCGGGCTTCGCCGGATCCGCTTTAAACAGCTCCTCCTTCACCCAAAACTCCGCCCAGCGCGGCTCGATCAGTTTCGGTTCGTATGCTTTGGCGATTTCCCGCGACATCCCGGTGGGTTCTCCTCGTCTTCCCGCCCAGCGGCGCATGGCGCGCTCTTGCGACGGCAGGGTAATCTTCGAATATACGGGCAGCCAGCGAGCGCCGTCAATTATCCAACGCAAGTCTAGTGGTCGATCTTTCGGTCAGCCACTACAAAGAAAACGGCCCCGACAAAGTCGGGGCCGTCATACGAAATTCCTGAATTCGTTTACTTCTTGGAGTTAAGCTCTTCTTTAATCAGCGCCTCGATCACCGGCTTCAAAATCTCCTGCGTAACCTTCTGCAGCACATCCGGACTCATCTTCGAAAGCACCCGGGCCACCAGTGCATCCATATCCGGTGCCTGGGCCTCGGCAACGGGCGCAACCGGGGTTTCCGGCACCGCTGCATGGACCACTTCCTCCGGCACTCCAGCAAAGTGTTCCGTCGCTGGCGCTGCCGCCGGTGCCTCAACTTCTTCCGTGAGTGGTGCGGCAACGTAATGCGACTCGGCTTCCTGGCTCGTCAAAAGTTCCTGGGTCTCATTCACCGCCGTCGGATCGCTGGCGGAATAAGTAGATTCCGTAACCGCCCCAGGCGTGGAAAAATCCAGAGCGGGAAGTTCTCCGGCCGGCTCCGTGTGTTGACTCTCGACGTATTCGGGCGCCGGAACCTCTGCCGCCGGAGCGCCGGACTCGGAAGCCAATTCCGAAGCGCCGTGCGAACCTGCCTGCTCGACAAAATCGTTGATAACTTCATTCGGCGTTTCTGTCGCCGCGGCAACAGGTTCCTCGCGGAGAAACTCCTCCGCCTCGACAACACTCGGTGATGGCGCAGAGGCCGCTGCCGGCGCATCCCAGGTCGCTGCAAGCAGCGAAGCCTTCTTCGCTTCCAATTCCCAAGGCGATTCCCCCACACTCGCCCAATTGGCCGGTTCGGTCGCCTTTACCGCTTCGGGCGCCGCCTCCACAGCCACGTGACTCTGCTCCACCGCAGCGGGCGCTCCTGCTGGACTCTCGCCAGCGCCCACCATCTTTTCCTGGACGCTGCTCGCCAAGGCCGAAGCCCAGGCATCCCCCGTAAAGGGAGAAGGCGCCGCCGTCGGCGGGTTTTCCAGCGTCGAAACCCCAACACTTGGAGCCGCCGCTACTTCCGAAAGTCGCGTGGATTCCACGGGTGACCAAGGCTTTCGCGCCGAACCATTTGCAGGCGAATCCCCGTGAAACGCTTCTTCGCGCCAATCCTTGGCGCCTGCCTTTACGGAAGGCACGCCAAGCTTTTCCAACGCTTCATCATCCAGACCGCCGGGCCGCCATCCGCCACGGCTCGGAGTCTCCGGGGCTTCCTCTTCTTCCACGCCGTCGGATTCCTTGGAAGTTCCCCAGCCTCTGGCCGCTTCGATTTCTTCAATCGGCTTGGCCACAAACGCCATATCGTCTTCTGCTTCCGGCGTGTCCAGCAGGCTCCCAAAAGCCACGGGTCCGCTTCCAGCGGCAATCTTCAGCGCTGGCGGAGCAACTGGGAACTCCGCCGGAATCGCTTCCGCCTCTGCCTCCGGCACCCCCGCGGCAGGGCTCAAAGCGGCCAGCTTGGAACTCACCCCAGGGCTCAAAATCTCTTTGGCGTTACGCATGGCTGTTTCAGGCGCCTTCTCCGCTGCAGCAGGCGCATTCCCAAGGGCCACACCCGCTCGGGCCAGCGCGGATTTAACCATCGAAATCAGCGGATCGGGCGGCACAAAGGGCTTCTTCAACACCCCGTCCGCGCCTACCCGCTGCGCCTCTTGCTCATCCAGTGGATCAAACGCACCCACCAGGAGAATCACCGGAATATGCGAAAGGGAAGGGTCTTCTTTGACGTACCGGCACACCTCATAACCATTGCGCACCGGCATAAAAACATCGGCCAGAACCAGGTCGGGCTTGATATCGGAAATCTTGCGCACGGCCGCTTCACCGTTGCCCACCGCGACGACGTCGATGCCCTGATCTTTCAAGGCCAGGCCGACCATCTTCTGAATGTTGCTGTTGTCGTCCGCCACCAGAATCTTGGCCACCGAACGTCCTCCAGGCACCCTTGGCTTTAAAGCGAAGGGACACAAAATGTATTGGAGCACTCAGAGGCGAAGGCGTCAATCAAGACAAACGCCGGTGTGTCGGAAGTGGCTACGTCGTGTGCGAAAGAACTACCTGTCCTAACGGACAAGGGGTGCGGCAGTCGCCGCACCCCTTTTTCCCTACCTTTGAATTCTTCAATCCAGTTACCAGGGGATCAGCTTCTTCAGCCCCTTTTTCTTGCTGCTCGATTCCTTCTGATCGCTGTTGGCATCCGTGGAGGCAGGAGCCGCGGCCTTCGATGCATCCGTGGTCGAGCTGTCCGCCTTGGCCGCGTCCGTGGAAGGGGTGGCAGTCGTTGATGAGCTATCCGTGGAATTCGCCGCCGGCGTGCCGTTGGCAGGGTCGCTGGTAGCCCCAGAGTTCGTGTCCTCCGCCGCAGCGGGCTTTTCCGGCGCAGGATCTCCCGGCTTCACGGTCTCAACGACCGCGGGTGAAGTTGAGGGAGTTCCGCCTCCTCCTGCGCTACTTCCTGCGTTACTTCCGACCAGCGTCGTTCGGCCGCCAGGGCTAAGAGTCTCCGTGCCGGGATTCTCCGATTCCGGCTCCATCTGTGGGTGCCCGGTAGTGGAGGCCGTGTGCACGTCAGGTCCGTTGCGGAGCATCCCTTTGGCTCGATGGACGGGAGTTTCCTTCGGCCGCGGCGCGTTCTGTTCCGCGGTCATCCATTCCACTGCCTTTGGATCTGGCTGTGGAATGGGCACGCCGAAAGCCTTCAATTTGTCCTTCGCCAGTGGTGCTTTCTTAGAAAGCGGGTAGTTCTTGACCAGCAGGTAGTAATAACCTCCGGCCACGTCCTTGCGCTCGCTCTTCTCAAATAGGTCGCCGAGCATCCATAGCGCTTCGTCGGATTTGCTGTACAGCGGATACCGTCCGACCAGTGGTGCCAGGCGTCCCGCAGCGGCTCGCCGGTCGCCCTTCACATAATAGTAGTAGGCAATGCGAAATTGCCCTTCTGCCAGGACTTCCTGCACTTCACGCAGCCGCTGCTCGGCCTGGGGTTCCAGCGGATCTTTCGGATACTTCTGGATGAAGACTTGAAACTCTTCCTCGGCCATTTTTGTGTGGGTGTTGTCGCGGTCGGCCTTGGCCATTTCGTCGTAGTTGGCCATGGCCACCTGCATCTGCGCATAGGCGGCTTCCGGAAGGAACGGGAAGAAAACGATGAAGTCCTTGTATCCCGCGATCGCTTGCGTGATGTTGGCCGTCCCGCCTTCCTTGAAATAGGAGTCGGCAATCGCCAGCTTGGCCTTGGCCAGGTACTCACTGTCGGGGTAGGTGTTGATCAGGGTCTGCAGCCCCAGGCGCCCGACCTCGTGGCGCCCATGCTTGATGTCGTTCATGGCCTTGTCGTAGAGCTGCTTGTCCGGCTCAGCCGTGTTGCTGGCATCCGTGGACTTATCCACTTTTTTCTTTTTGTGCAGAATCTGGGCGGAGCACTGGCTGGCGGAAACCAGCACAAGCGCACCTACGAGAAGAAGCGGTAATGGCCGCAATCCTCACCTCACAATTGGCATTCTGGCTCCAAGCCGCGGCAGTTGGCTGGATGGGTGGCACCCCTCCCCGGCGGCTCGGACGTCCCAGTATAACCTGAACGAACGGACAGGTGACACCCGAACTTAACCCCTTCGGCCAGGCCACCCGTTACTGGCCTCTGTGATGCACTTGGGCCGTTCGTAGGTTTTCCAGCCCCACTTGCCTCACGGGCATCTCTCGTCGGGACCGCTTTCTGAAGCGGTCCACTCTTCCCTCGAGCGCGGAAGCCGGGTGCCGCACCCTGCCTGCCCTGAGCGGAACCGAATGTACGTTTTTCAGGGTGCGGATTTTTCCTCTCCTTCTCCGCGTCCTCTGCGGCCACTCTGCTGCCTCCCCCCTCCTTCCTCTCCCACGGTGTCGAACCGCCCGGCGGATTTTTAACGATTTGTAATATCCTTCCGCCCCCGCCGTAAATACAATGGTTGCAAGCCTTTCGTCCCCGGAGGGACGCGGCATCACTCATGGACAAAAAGAAATTCCTATTCGTCTCACTCTCCAGCCTGATCGGTGACCTCGCCTGGCAAGTCGTCAAAGAAGGCCACGAAGTTCGCTACTACGTCGAAAACGAAAAAGAACGCGACATTGCCGACGGCTTTGTTCCCAAATCCAGCGACTACGACAAAGACTGCAAGTGGGCCGACATCGTCGTCTTCGACGACACCCTTGGCCAGGGCGCCAAAGCCCATGCGCTGCGCACCGCTGGCAAGCCGGTCATCGGCGGCACTCCCTACACCGATAACCTCGAGGACGATCGCTCCTTCGGGCAGGAGGAACTCAAGAAGGCCGGCGTCACCATTATCCCCTACCAGGAATTCGACTCCTTCGACCCCGCCATCGAATTTGTAAAGAAAAATCCCGACCGCTACGTCATCAAACCCAGCGGCGAAGCGCAAAACGTCAAGCGCCGCCTCTTCGTTGGCGAAGAGGAAAACGGCGACGATGTCGTCGGCATGCTCGAGGCCTACAAAAAAGCCTTCTCCGAGGAAATCAAGGTTTTCCAGTTGCAGCGCCGCGTTAACGGCGTGGAAGTCGCCGTCGGCGCTTTCTTCAACGGCAAGAAGTTCATCACCCCGATCAACATCAATTTCGAGCACAAAAAACTTTTTCCCGGCGAAGTCGGCCCGCCCACCGGCGAAATGGGCACCACCATGTTCTGGAGCGAGCCCAACGCCCTCTTCAATCGCACCTTGCTGAAAATGGAATCCAAACTTGCCGAAGAAGGCTACGTCGGCTACATCGACGTGAATTGCATCGTCAACAACAACGGCATCTACCCGCTCGAATTCACCTCCCGCTTCGGCTATCCCACCATCAGCATCCAGCAGGAAGGCATCCTCACGCCCATCAGCGATTTTTTCTGGGAACTCGCCAATGGCCTCGAACCCAAATGGCGCACCCGCAGCGGCTTTCAGGTCGGCATCCGCATCGTCGTTCCGCCGTTCCCCTTCGACGACGAAGCCACCTTCGAATCCTTCTCCAAAAACGCCGCCATCGTCTTCAAGCGTCCCTCCACCGAAGGCATCCACATCGAAGACGTGAAAATCGTGAACCAACAATGGCTGGTCGCCGGCACCTCGGGCGTGGTGCTGATCGTAGTCGGCCTCGGCCAAACCATGAAACAAGCCCAGGCCCAAGCCTATTCCCGCATAAAAAATATCCTCATTCCCAACATGTACTACCGCACCGACATCGGCGACCGCTGGGGTGAAGACTCCGACAAACTCCACAACTGGGGTTACTTGCGTTAGCCACAATCTTGTAGGGGCGGCTTTATGCCGCCTTCTCGCATTTTCCTCGCAACCCCTTGAATCGACCGCACCCGAGGGTGCCCATCCTTCGTGCCTTTTGCGAAGCGTGGGTTCTTCCGCTCCAACGTTACCCAATCTCCGCTCTTTTCTTCTCGCTGTTCTCTGTGTGCTAAATCCCACTTCTCGTCCCCCAAAATAAAAATCCCCCGGCACCATTCCGGGGAACCTCGTCCTCTTCAACTCTTAACTTTTAACTCTTAACCTCGAATCCCGCACGCCACCCACTCACCAAAAACTGTCGGCTGCTAGCTGCAGGCTGTTCACTTCCTACTCAATTCGCCACCGTCAATTCCACTCCCGTGCTCGCCCCGATGCGCGTCCCCGCCAGCGGTGCTTGATCGATCACCGTGCCATGCGGCCACTGCGGCGCTGACAGATAAATCATCTTGCGATGCAGGTTCGCCATATCCAGCCGCCGCTGCGCCTCAACCTCGCCCAGCCCAATCAAATACGGCATCACGTAACTTGTCTCCCGCGGCCCCGCTGCAACCAGCACGTCCACTCTCGGAGTCGCCGCATTTCTTCCTTGCTTCGGATTCTGCAACACCACCGTGTCCGGCGGCTCATCTGCCAGGGACACCGTCGAAACCTCGCCCACCTGTAAACCGCCGCGCAACAACTCAATCCGTGAAACGCGCAGTGTATTGCCTTCGAGCGAAGGAATCTCCAACTGTTTTTGCCCCAGGCTGAGCACCACGTGCGCCTGCTGCGACACTTTCATCAGCATCCCCGCCGGCGGCGTCTGCCGCACCACTTCATTTATCGGCAGGTCGCTATACACGCGGTCCGCCACGCGCAGCACCAGCCCTTTGGCCCGCAGCGACTGGCTCGCCTCGGCCACGTTCTTTCCCACCAAATTGGGCATGGAAACTTCGCGGCCGTGGATGGCCACCCGCATCGCAGTGATCGCGCTCAAAAATGCCGCCGAAGCCAAGATGAATATCAGAAACACCATCCGGCTGAGCCATTCCAATCGTTCCCGCAGCGTCATGTTTCTGAGCCTCTAAGGTCAGCGTTCCCGCGTCAAACCATTTCTAATCGCCATGTTCCCCTATGGAGTGCGGCGGCTCTGCCGCCCCCTTTAACCCCGCATCCGTCCCCACCAAGCGCACCAACAACCTTAAATGCACCCAAGTCATAAACTTTTTTCCTATACTTCCTTACAATCCTTTACTTCCTTTACTTCTTAATCTCCGGCGCCGGATACTCCGGCAACTTATCCTTACTCGTATCCGCCCGCTTCACTTCCAACTCATCAAACAACATCGAAGGCGAAATAATCGTCTGCGGCACCCCGCCTACCCGGTTGCTCACCAGCGGATCGTTCCCCAGCGCCACCAAATCATTCCGCAGCGCCCGCACATCCAATTCATTAAACACCGCCCCGCGCACCAACTCCTGATGCCCGTCCGAAGCGTACACGCGATACAACAGCCGCGGCACATTCGGGCCGCCCATCGTATCCACGCGATATCCATACGCCTTATTCTCCGCCCCGGCCATCTCCGTCAGCTTCTTCGAAAGTCCTGCTGCGGTCTCAGGCTCCGAGCTCTTAAAGATCAGCGTGCCCAAATTCGGAAAAGCCGCCGTTCCCGGCGAAGCCCGCCCGTGCCCGTTCGAAGCAGGGAAGTCGCGTATCGGTTGCCGCCCGATAACGTAACTCTCCAGCGTGCCCTCGGCCACTAAGGTGACCGCTTGCGCCTGCACGCCTTCGCTGTCCACGTCGTAATTCCCTATGACTTTCTTCCCGCCAAACTCCTTGATCGTCGGATCGTCCAGCACGCTCACAAACTTCGGCAAAATCCGCGTCTTGTAATTTGTCGCAAACGCCCCCGTGGTGCGGTTCGGCCGCCCCAGTTGCGGTTTGCGCCCCAAAATATTTCCGCCGACAAGTCCCGCCACAATGTCGTCCGCCGCGTCCGGCCCGAACAGCACCGGCCCGCGATACGACTCCTCCACGATCGGCGCATCCCGCAACGCCTTCAGCGTGTCCAGCATCTGCGTGGTTTCCTTCAACAACTCGGCGCGCTTCGGCAGATCCTCGGGTCGTCCCTCGGTCCAAAAAGGATTGCGCTGCAGCCGCATCCCGTCCGCGGCCTGCGTGGAGCCATTCAACGTCACGGTCGCATTGATCCGTCCGTTGCGCACAATGGTGCCTTCGGAGTTCACGAAGTACTGGTTCACCGCGCTGAATCGCCCCGACGCCGACACCGTTTGAATCTCCGGATATTTCCGGTACAGGTTGGTGGCCTCTTGCAAAGTCTGCTTCCACTCGTTTTCGTCCAACTTCAGCGTCACCACCGGCTCGATCTTGGTCACCACCGGGGCCTTGGCGAAATCGTCGACCGGATTGGGGTCCGCCGTGAACTGTTTCAATGCCGAAAGTTTTTCCGCGTACGCATCCGCCGCGGTTTTGTAAGCCTCATCGGTCAACAGCCAGATTTGCCGCCGCAGCGCGATCGGATCGTCGTCCAGGGGAATAATCGTCGCTCCGCCCATTCCCTGACCATAGAAGCTGTCCAATTTGTAATCGCCAATGCGCACCACCACGCGCAGCACGCGCAACCGCTGCCGTTGGCCGCCGAGCAGTGCTCCGAAGGCCGTCTCGACGTCGCAATTCTCCACGTCCTCGACGCGGTATTCGATGTAATACGGCGCTTTCACCTGATCCATCTTCAGATGGTCTTTGGATCGATCCAGTTCCGTCAGCAACGCTTCCAGCAGCACGTCGTCTTTGGCCACTTCATGCGCTTTCGTAGTCGCGTCGTCGCCCGCGGCTTTCTCCCCAGCTGCGGCCAGGCTCGGGCGGATCGTCGACGTGCCACACAGCAGAATCATGGCGAGCAGCAAACTCATCTTGGTCGTAAATCTGCTCACGGCTTCACCCCCGCAGAATTTGCTTTCGCATCGCTCCCCGTCGAACCGTCCGCTCCAGGAGCAGGCAATATCGGTGGCCGGTCGCGCCCGTGCGCGCGTTTCTGCACTTCCATCTCGCTAAACAGCATCGCCGGAGCCACCGCCGATACCGGCACGCTCCCGCTCTCTGCGCCGCAGATGCCATTGAAGACGTGTTCCGCGTCTCCGGTTGTGATAATTCGCGTCAACGCCGCCAGCGGTGTTCCCACAATGTCCACACCGCGCACCAATTCGTCCGGGCGCCCGTCGGCGTACACTTTGTACACAATCACCGGCAGCACCTGGAACGCCTGCGGCAGCGACCTCGTCGTCAGCGTAAACCCGCCCTGAATGTCGTCGAAATAAAGTCCGTATGGCTTGCCCTGCTTCTTGGCCTCGTCCACCAGCATCTGCCGGAGTTGCCCTTCCGGAACGGTTTGTTTTGAAGACACGATCAAATTTCCCTGGCGTCCGGTGGGCATCAGCCCCGGCTGATTTCGCCCGTGCCCGTTCGATTTATCGAATCCCTTGATCGGCATCCGCGACATCAGGAAGTTTTTCAGCACTCCATCCTGAATCACCACCACCCGCTGCGCAGGCGTCCCTTCATTGTCGAACTCGTAAGTTCCCGCCAGCTTCACTCCATTCACTTCGCCCAGCGTGGGATCGTCGACCACCGTCAAAAATTTCGGCAGCACTTCCTGCCCAACCTTCTTCGTAAAGGTCTGTCCCTCTTCCTCATCGCGTTGCCGGTGGCCCTCCAGCCGGTGCCCCAGCACTTCATGGAAAAACACCGCCGCGGCGCGCCCGCTCAGCAACGCGGGTCCGTCATACGGCTCTGCCACCGGCGCGTTCCGCAGCGCCTTCAGGTCCGCCGCCATCTTCTCGGCTTTCGCGATCAGCTCCGCTTCTTTCGGCAAGCCGCTGGCCGCCGGCGCCTGAAACGTTTCCACGCGCAGCAAATCCATTCCATCATCGGCGCGCGTTTGCGCCTCCATCACCAGTCGAGCCGAAGCGCTCGGCGTCTCAATCTGTGCGCCTTCGCTCGAAACCATCCGCGAATTCGAAGAGCCCACCTGCAAAATCACCGTGGCGTAGTACACGTCTCCATACTTCCGAAACGCCCCCGACACCCGCCGCACTTCCTCTTCCCACGCCTTCTTGTCGAACGCCGGCTCCGCCAGCTTTTCTCCCACATGAACTTTCGGATCCTCTTTTGAAAAATCCGGCGACTTGTCCTCTTCTTCCGCCTGCACCGCCGTATTCGTCTTCACATTCAAATACGCGGGAGCCGCACGCTTGTACTCACGATCCGTTAATTCCCATAGCACACGCGCCGTGGCGTCCGCATCGTCCTGCAGCGGCAGTACCCCCGAACTCATCCCGCTCGAGCGGCTCTGTCCGTGTGTGTTGTCGAGCTCCGGGCTGCCCACCCGCATGGTCACATCCACGCTCCGTCGCTTCACCGCCGTATCCGAAAGCAGCGCTCCATACGCGCCAGCAATAAAGATTTGGTCCTGGTCGTAGGCCGTGTAGCTTACGTAATAAGGCGCCGGATCGCTCTTCGCCAAATCCGTCTTGGCGCGGTTCAACTCCCCCTGCATCGTCTGCAGCACCACATCCGCAGGAGCCTTCCCCGTAGGCTTGTCGTTCTCACCAGCCGCCGCCATTCCCGGCGATCCCACCAACTGCGCCGCAAGCAGCAAACTTCCCAATCGACGTCCGTGTAATTGCATAAATCCAGAAACTCCTCGTTTTTTGAGGTCCACAGCCAGGTTGTGCATGATTAAGGTAGGCTCCCGATACGCTTGACTCTGAAACTCTGTGGGGCGAATTCCGAGTATGACGCAGCCGCCAACCATCTGCAAACCGCCTCGTTCCAACCCAACACTAGCTCTTACTTTGGAGTGCGGGAGCCCAGCTCCCGCTTTTACAGATTTAATCCGGGAGCGCACGGCTTGACTAATGTCGGGTGCCGCACCCTCCGATTTTCAGGGTGCGGGTTTTTCCATCCTATGTTCTCAATCCTCTCCGTGCACCCTGTGCTCTTCCTCGGTGACCTCTGTGTTAAAGATCCCGGTCCTCAACTCCCAAACCGTTCGCCCGTCCCCACCCGAGCGCCCCGCAAAAATTCTCCCGCCGAAATCATCTTCCGCCCTTCTTGTTTGACGGACACAACTTCCAACAGGCTCTCCCCGCCGCAGACCACCCGAAACCCGTCCTTCCCCGCAAGAATCGTCCCCGGCGCAATCTCCGGTTTTTCTTCACCCGCCGGCTTCCCCCATAGATGACAAGTGCTTCCTCGAAACTCCGTATACGCCCCCGGCCATGGCGCAAATCCCCGCATCCGGTTGGAAATCTCCTTCGCCGTCCGCGACCAATCAATCCGCCCATCCTCGCGCTTCAACATCGGCGCAAGCGTAGCCTCCGCGTGATTCTGCTCGCGCCCCACCAAATCACCCTTCGCCAGCCGCCGCAATGTCTCCGTCATCAACAGCGCACCCGCCTCAGCCAAACGTGCCGTCAATTCCGGTGCAGTTTCCTCCGCCCCGATGCTCAACTCCTCCTGTAAAAGCATCTCCCCGGTATCCATACCGGCATCAATTCGCATGATCGTGTTTCCCGTCACCGTCTCCCCGTTCACGATCGCCCAGTTGATCGGCGCCGCCCCGCGATACTTCGGCAGCAGGGAAGCATGCAAATTGATCCACCCCAATCGCGGAATCGGCAGCAACCGCGCCGGAATAATCTGTCCGTACGCGATGATCACCACGGTGTCCGGCGCCACCCCGCGCAAATGCTCTTCCACCTCCGGCAAACGCACCTTCATCGGTTGCCGCACATCCAACCCCGCTGCCAGTGCCGCTTCCTTCACCGGCGAAAACGAAATCTCCTGCCCGCGCCCCCGCGGACGGTCCGGCTGGGTATACACGCAGGCAATCTCAAACTCAGGTTGTGCCAGAAGATACTTCAGGGAAGGAACAGCAAACTGCGGTGTGCCACAAAAAACGATACGCATCCGGTTCACGGGCAGTTCACCCGGCGGCGCGGCGCAACTACCACTCGCCCTCTTTCCGGAGTTTCTTGATTTTCCGCTTGATCAGGTCGCGCTTCAGCATGCTCAGGTGCTGCAGAAACAGAACGCCGTTCAGGTGATCAATCTCATGGCAAAACGCTCGCGCCAGCAAATTCTCGCCCCGAATCTCAAACGATTCGCCCTTGGCGTTCTGCGCCCGCACGGTCACAAACTGCGGCCGCACCACATAGCCGCGAAATCCGGGAATCGAAAGGCAGCCTTCCTCTTCGCGCACTTCGCCCTCGGCGTGAATAATCTCCGGGTTAACCAAAACAATCTTGGCTTCCTGGTTTTTCCCCACGGTCACATCCACCACCGCCAACCGGATGCTCTTCCCAATTTGCGGCGCCGCCAGCCCCACGCCCGATGCGGCATACATCGAAGCGAACATATCCTCGGCCAGCTGCTCGATCTCCGCGTCGAAGCTTTTGACATTCGAGGTCGGCTTTTCCAGCACTGGGTCGCCGTACTTCACAATCGTATGAATCTTCCGCGACGGCGCAGCCACCGCGGTCGTTTCAGCGGACTTTTCAGCGGGTTCAGAAGTTTGCGATTTGTTGGCCATAGCTCTCGAAATTCCGCCGCATCTCGGCGAGTGAATCTCCTCCAAATTTTTGCAGAAAAGCATCGGCTAGCACAAGTGCCACCATCGCCTCACCCGCAACTCCCCCCGCCGGCACCACGCACCAGTCCGACCTTTCATACGCCGCCTGCACCGGCTCCTTGGTCACCATGTTCGCGGTTCCCAGCGCCTTCCGCAGCGTCGAAATCGGTTTCAAAAACCCGCGAATCACCAGGTCCTCGCCGTTGGTGATGCCGCCTTCCAATCCGCCCGCGCGATTGCTCGACCTCCGAAACCGCCGCGCCGCCGTGTCGTAGGAAATCTCGTCCTGCACTTCGCTTCCGTACGATCCCGAGGCCAGAATCCCCGCCCCGATTTCCACCGCTTTCACCGCCTGCACGCTCATCAACGCTTTCGCCAGCCGTCCGTCCAACTTCTCGTCCCACTGCGCGTGCGAACCCAGCCCCACCGGCACATTGTGGGCCACAATCTCAAACACCCCGCCAACCGTATCTCCCGCCTTCAGCGCCGCGTCCACTTCCGCCTTCATCTTTTCCTGCAACTCCCCATCCACGCACCGCAATGGCGAATCCAAATCCTCGCAAACCGCGCGAATTTCTTCCCACTTGGCGGCCCGCTCCAGCCGCAAATGCCCCACCTGAATCACGTGGCTGGCGATTTCAACGTCAAACTCTCTCAGCAACAGCTTCGCAAACGCTCCCGCCGCAACCCGCGCCGCCGTCTCCCGTGCCGAAGCCCGCTCCAGCACATACCGCGCATCGTGAAAATTGAATTTCTGCGAACCCGCCAGGTCCGCATGGCCCGGCCGCGGCGCCACCAGCTTCCGCGATTTCGTTTCCGGCGCATCGGACGCGCCCACCGGCAAAATCTTCTCCCAATTTGCCCAATCCCGATTCTCAATCCTCAACGCAATCGGCGCCCCAATCGTCTGCCCGTGCCGCACCCCGGCAAAAATGTCCGCCGCATCCTTCTCAATCTTCTGCCGCCCGCCACGCCCATAACCCAACTGCCGCCGGTGCAACTCATGATTGATAAATCCCGCATCAATGGGCAGACCCGCCGGCAGCCCCGACAGAAACGTCAGCAGCGCCTGCCCATGCGATTCCCCCGCGCTATAAAATCGCAGCATAAACTCCCAGTGTATCGGCCACCGCCATTTCCGTCCAGCCGCACCAGCAATACGCGATAAGCAAATTTCCGGTCGTCGCGTGATTCGGGCAGGGATTCGATCGACGGCGGATTCCAGACAATAGCTTGTTTTTCTCCAAGTCTTGTGAGATACGTTTTGAGTATCATGGACACTAAGACAGCCCCCTCGACGATCCCCTCAAATAGGAAGGTTGGTATCCGCGGCCCACTCTCCAAATATTTGGTGCACATGACGCTCTTTGCCGCCCTGATCGGGGCACTTTGTTTGGGAATGCAATTGGACGCAATCGCTCATCACCTTCATCATCCGCAACCGGAGACGAACTTAACTCTGGATATTCTTGGGTGCTTCCTTAATCTGGGTATTATCATTATAAGCTCCGCGCAATTGCTGTCGCAGATTCGTGCGCTTCGCGGTGCCACCGAAAATTAACGCAGTGTTCCTGACACAACGCAGTAGCCGCCTTCAAACACGCGAACCGTAATTCCTTCACCGATGAACTGAGTGTGTTGCTAGACCTTCGACAGTCCCCGTGGCACAGGCACTCCTGCCTGTGCGCCCGAGCCAAGGGCAGGCACTCAAGTTACTCAGGTATCAAGAACGTGGGCCAACTTACCCGTGCTACCATTCCCTTCGCCCAACCTTCAATTGCCAGGAGGAGCAGCTATGGAACAATCGCAACGCTGGCCCGCCCTGCCTTTAGCCGAGTGGCAGGACACCTACGCCACCCTGCACATGTGGACGCAAATCGTCGGGAAGGTCCGCCTGGCCCTCTGCCCCAACATAAATCATTGGTGGGGAACCGCTCTGTACGTCACGGCCCGAGGCCTGACCACTTCCGCGATGCCCTACGAAAAAGGGATTTTCGAGGTGCGCTTTGATTTCATCAGCCACGCTTTGGAAATTGAAACCAGCCTCGGTGAAACCAGAACTTTCCGTCTCGTGCCGCACACGGTTGCCGCTTTCTACGAAAAATTCATGGACGCGCTGCACTCTCTCGGCATTAGCGTGAAGATCTGGGGAATGCCCGTCGAGGTTCCCAGGCCTGTCCGATTCACACTCGATGAGGGCCATGCGTCATACGACCCCGAGTTCGCGCATCGTTTTTGGCAAATCCTCGCATCCGTGAGCCCTGTGTTGCAGAAATTTCGCGCGGGATTCCTCGGAAAATCCAGTCCCGTACATTTCTTTTGGGGAAGTTTCGATCTGGCCGTGAGCCGGTTCTCTGGCAAACGAGCGCCGGTTCGACCCGACGCCGACGCAATTACGAAAGAGGGCTACTCCCACGAGGTCATCAGTGTTGGATTTTGGCCCGGCGATGGAGAAGTCATTAAGGACGCGGCGTTTTACGCTTATGCCGCTCCGGAACCCGCCGGTTTTAACAACAGCGCCGTCCAGCCCGCAAAGGCGTTCTACAGTCGCGAGAAGAGCGAATTCTTTTTGATGTATGACGATGTGAGGCTTTCCAAATCTCCAGAGCAGGCGCTCCTGGCTTTTTGCCAAACCACCTATGACGCGGGTGCGAATCTAGCGAATTGGAATCGCGCAGAGTTGGAAACACCCGGCGTGCCGATCCGTTACGGAGCTTAATTTCTGGCTGAAGCTAGCGGTAACGCCTGGCGCAATCGGACACCTGCCATCCCGGCACTTCAACTAATCCGCTTTTTCTTTACCGTTCCCGGATTTTCCCTTTCCTCAAATGAAACAGATACCCTGGCCCCAGATGAGCAAGCACTCACTCTTTGCCTTGACGCTCGCTCCCGCCACAGTTACGCTTTGCCTTACGCATTCACGAGAAACTAGTGGCTGATACTCCTACCCAGGCTGCACCGAAAGAAGCCCGCGATCCCGAGGTGCCCTCGGTCAGCGAAGTCGTCCAGGAACTGGCCAAAATCGCCGTTCTCAAAGTCCAGAACTACGCCAAACTCTCCTTCCGCGCCGTCGCCAATTTTGCCACCGCGCCCCGCTACCTCGACGATACCCTTCAGCAGATGGACGACATCGGCGTCGGCTCCTTGCCCATCGTCCTCCTCAGCGGCTTTTTTATCGGCGCCGTGATGGTGCTGCAAACCGGCGCGCAGTTCGAGCGCTTCGGCCAGGCCTCGCTCACCGGCGATGTCGTCTCCCTCGCCCTCGTTCGCGAGCTCGGTCCCACCATCACCGGCCTGCTCGTCGCGGGACGCTGCTCATCCGGCATTGCCTCCGAACTCGGCTCCATGCTGGTCACCGAGCAAGTCGACGCCATGCGCGCCATGGGCACCGACCCCAGTCGCAAGCTGGTCACCCCGCGCGTGCTGGCCTCTCTGGTCACTCTGCCGCTCCTCACCACCATCTCGGTTTTCGTCGGCCTGCTCGGCGGCATGGTCGCCAGCGTTTTCTCCCTGCGCATCAATGCCGTCACCTTCTGGCAACGCGCCATCGCCATCCTGCAATTTTCCGACATCATGCAGGGCTTTTCGAAGACCATGGTCTTTGCCCTCATCCTCTCCACCGTCGGCTGCTATCAGGGCCTGAATGTCAGCGGCGGCACGCAGGGAGTTGGCCGCGCCACCACCCAGGCGGTCGTCGTCTCCTCCGTCCTGATCATTGTCTCGGACACGTTCCTAACCAAGCTTGGTCTATTTCTCGCCGACAGGCTCTTCTGACCCCCATGGAAACCTCTCTCAGCCCCCAGCCAACGATTCTTCCCGGCGGCACCCACGCGTCCATCGAATTTCAGAATGTGCATCTCGGCTTCAGCGAAGGCGAAATTCTCCGCGGCGTCACCTTTTCCGCGCGGGACCGCGAAACCGTCATCCTCCTCGGCGAAACCGGCACCGGCAAAACTCTCTTGCTCAAGCTCGCTGCCGGCCTGCTCCGCCCCGATTCCGGCGACATCAGAGTTCTCGGCAAAAAAATCTCCGGCGTCTCCGAAAAGGAGTTGCTCGAAATTCGCCGCCAGATCGGCTTTGTTTTTCAGGAAGGCGCTCTCTTTGACTCTCTCAGCGTTTCCGAAAACGTCTCGTACCGGCTCCATGAGGACCACGTCAGCGAGGAAGAAATCCAGCCTCGGGTCCAAGAAGTGCTCCGCTTTGTGGAACTCGAGCACACCATGGATATGCTTCCTTCCGAACTTTCCGGCGGCATGCGCCGCCGCGTTTCCATCGCCCGCGCCCTGATCACCCGCCCGCCCATCGTGCTTTACGATTCGCCCACCGCCGGTCTCGACCCCATCACCTCGCAGACCATCATCACCCTCATCCTCCGTTTGCGGGACGTCTACGGCGTCACCGCGCTCCTGGCCACCCACCGCCTCCAGGACGGCTTCGCCCTGGCCAATTTCCAGTTTGATCCGCAAACCAAAAAGGTTCGCCGCGATTCGTCTCCCGCGGAGTCGCAAGCGGCGCCAACGCGTTTCTTGGTCCTACGCGACGGAAAGATCTATTTTGAAGGCACTCCCGATGAACTTCTGAACTCCCGGGATCCCTATCTTCAGCGTTTTTTGATTTGATTCCTGTATAGTTGTCGTGCACGATGGCTCGCAATACGGAGGAGTGGCCGAATGGCGCAGCGCAAGCAGATGACCTGGTCGGAATTGCGCGTTGGGCTGTTTGTACTGGTTGGTCTTTTGATTCTCGCCGTGGGCATTTTCTATGTCACCGGCGCCGGCTTTCTCGGGCCCAAGTATCGCCTGAAGACTTTTCTCCCCGAAGTGTCGGGCCTCGCCGGCGGCGCTCCCGTGCGCCTCGACGGCGTGGAAATCGGCAACGTCGAGCAGATCCGCCTGGTCCCGCGCGTTGCTGGCAAACCGCCCGACCGCATGCACAACATCGAAGTGGACATCCGCGTCGATCGCAAATTCCAGAACGATATCCTTACTGACTCCACCGCCACGCTGGTCACCGAAGGTCTCCTTGGCAATCGCTATGTCAACATCCAGCGCGGCTACACCGGCGCGCCCCTCAAGGAAGGCCAGGCCATCCCCGGCAGTGAAGAAAAAGCCATCAAGGAAGTCGTCGAAAGCAGCGCTGATGTTCTTGCCAACCTCAAAGCGCTCAGTGAAGACATTCAGGACATCGTCGGAACCATTCAAGAAGGGAAGGGAACGCTCGGAAAACTCCTCGTCGACGAAACCGCCTATAACCATCTCAACAGCATCCTCAGCAGAGGCGATCAGATTGTCGGCAACGTTCAGTCAGGGCAGGGAACCCTCGGCAAACTGTTGATGACCGACGAGCTGTACACCAAGGTGGATAAAGGCGTGGACAACGCCACCACCATCCTCGCCGATGTTCGCGCGCAAAAGGGCACTCTCGGCAAGCTTCTCTACGACCCTGCCCTTTACGACCAGGCCAAGGAAGCTCTCGCCAACGGCAACGGCATCATGGGCGACATCCGCGCCGGCAAGGGCACCCTCGGCAAACTCGCCACCGACGAAACCCTCTACAACAAGCTCCGCGACACCAGCAGCAACCTCTCCGAAGCGACTGGCAAGCTCAACAAGAACGACAACACCGCCGGCAAACTCTTCTCCGACCCGCAACTCTACGACAACCTCACCGCCCTAAGCGCCGACATGCGTCAATTCATCACCGAATTCCGTAAAAACCCCAAGAAATACCTAACCATCAAACTCACCTTCTTCTAAGACGCCTGGGTGCCACACCTTCAGTCCGGAGAGAGGTCGAAGGGCCTACGGTCTACAGGGTGCGGGTTTTTCCCGTGCTTCTCCGTTCCCTCTGCGGCCACTCTGCTACCTCTGCGGTAAAGTCTTTCTTCTCCCCCTCTTTTGCCTCTCCCCCTCCAAATGTGTTGTAATCGTTCTGTAACAATGACCGACTACGCTCAACTTCCAGTGCCCCAGTCGTTTACCGCGCCCATGGACAACCAAGACATCGCCGTCAAAACGCCTCCGCGTCCGGACGCCTCCAAAACCACGCTCCCGCAACCCGGCCGCCCCGTTCCTAGCCGCGCCTATCCCGGCGCGTTAATCGTCGTCGAAGGCACGGACGGCTCCGGTAAGAGTACGCAGCTCTACCTCCTCAAGCGCTGGCTCGAAATCGGCGGCTACCGCCTGCACTTCACCGAGTGGAACTCCTCTCCCCTCGTAAAATCCGCCACCCGCCGCGGCAAACAAAAGCGTCTCCTCACCCCAACCACTTTTTCGCTCCTCCACGCCGCCGACTTTGCCGACCGTTGCGAGCGCCAGATCATGCCCCTCCTCCAGGGCGATTACCTCGTTCTCGCCGACCGTTACATCTACACCGCCTTCGCTCGCGATGCTGCGCGCGGCTGCTCGCACCGCTGGCTCCGCAATCTCTATCGCTTCGCTCCGGTACCCGACATCACTTTCTATTTCCGCGCGCCGCTCGAAGTCGCCGTCGACCGCATCCTCAGCGGCCGCCCCAAACTCAAATATTACGAAGCCGGCATGGACCTCGGACTCTCCTACGAGCGCCCCGAAAGTTTCAAACTCTTCCAGGCCCGCATCCTCGAGGAGTACGACAAAATGGTGGACACCGACAACTTCGTCGTGCTCGACGGCACCCTGCCCGTCAACAAACTCCAGAAACAGATGCGCGACATCGTGGCCTCCAAAATCGATCTCAAGCGCTTCGCGCCCCGCGCGCCGGAAGCGGAGTGACCATGCCCGACCAGGAAAAAGACAAACCCACATCCGCCGCGCCTGCCAACGTGGCCGAAATCCCCGCCAAACCCGCCGGCCCGGAACCCGAATCCTCGCAATGTTTCTTTGGCGAACCCCTCGTCGGCCTCGACCCCGGCGAACTGAACGGCTCGCTCATCGTCATCGAAGGCATGGACGGCTCCGGCCGCTCCACGCAAATCGCCCTGCTTCAGGAATGGCTGGAATCCGAAGGCTTCTCCGTGCAAACCAGCGGCCTTCGCCGCTCCAATCTCGTCGGCCGTGACATTGACGAGCTCCTCGCCAAAAACGCGGTCACCCGCCTCACCCTGGCTCTGATGTACGCCACCGATTTCTTCGACCAGCTCGAGCACCGCATCGTTCCCGCTCTTCGCTCCGGCGCCGTGGTTCTTGCCGACCGCTTCATCTTCACCCTGATCGCCCGTGGCGTCGTCCGCGGCATCAATCGCGATTACCTCACCGGCCTGTACGCCATGGCCCTGCGTCCGCACCTCACCTTCTGGCTCAACGTCCGCCCGGAAACCGCCTTCGCCCGCGAATTCAAAAAAGCCCAGGCCATCAGCTACTGGGAAGCCGGCCGCGACATGTCGCTCTCCCACGATCTCTACTGGTCGTTCGTGCGCTACCAGACCATGATCAAGCGCGAACTGGAAAGCATGGCCAAGAAAAATGCCTTCATCGAACTCGATGGCGAAGCCAGCGTCTCCGCGGTCAACAAACAGTTGCGCCAGCGCATCGGTGAGCAACTCGGCATTCGCGTTTCCAAATACACGCCATCTTCCGCTCTCGCGCATCTCTGGCGGTAAATCCCATCATGCCTGAGCCGGTTCACATCGCCGCCATCGACGCTGGCTCCAACGCGGTCCGCCTCTCCATCGCTCGCGCCTATTCCGCGCTCGACGTCGAACCCCTCCTCAACGAGCGTTATCCCCTGCGCCTCGGCGAAGGCGTCTTCGTCCGTCATCGCTTCACCGAAGGCCTGCTGAAAAAAGGCGTCAAAGCCTTCATCCATCTCAAGGAACTCATGGATGAGTACGGCGTCACCAAGTATCGAGCCGTGGCCACCAGCGCTTCCCGCGAAGCACGCAACGGCGATGCCCTCGTTCGCCGCGTCAAGCAAGCCACCGGCATCCGCCTGGAAATCATCGGTGCCAAGGAAGAATCGCGACTCGGCAGGGACGCCGCCCTTGCCGCCCTCGGCCCCGAATCTCAGCCAAGTTGCGTGGTTGATCTCGGCGGCGGCAGCCTGGAAATCAACATCCTTCGCGACCACTCCGTCCTGCAAAGCGCCCAGCTTCCCATCGGCACGGTTCGTTTGATGACTACTCTCGGCATCCCCGGTGTAATTCGCCCGGTGCAGTCCGAACAAGTCCGCCGCTACATGCGCGCGCTTCTGGAATCACGCTTGCCCAATCGCCCGAATCTTGCCGAACAGATTTCCGTGGCCCTGGGCGGAAACGCCGAAACGCTCTCCAGCGTCGCTCCGGGCCCCCGCCGGGAAGGTCTCCCAACCCTTGATATTTCTCTTTTGCGCGAGCGCCTGCCCGATATCCTGCAGCGCGATCTTCGCGAGCGCATGAAGGCCTACGGAGTGCGCCGCGACCGCGCCGATGTCATGGGCATTGCCGCCATCATCTTCGTGGTCCTCGGCCGCTACCTCAATGTCCGCCAGTTCCTGATCCCTACCGTGGGCATACGCGAAGGCATCACCCAGGAAATTGCTCACGAAGCCTTTTCCCGCAAGGAGCCGCACCGCTACAGCATCGAGTCCCGCCAGATGCTTCTCGGCACTCGCAGTTTTGCCCGCCGCATGGTTTACGATCAGCAGCACTCCGAGCACGTCCGCGAACTCTGCCTGATGCTCTTCGATCAGTTGCAGCCGGTTCATCATTTGCCGGCCCAGGCTCGCGTGGAACTCGAAGCAGGCGCGCTACTTCACGACATCGGTCACCGCGTCAGCCATCGCGGCCACCACAAGCACGGTGAATATCTGGCCCTCAATGGCGACATCCCGGGGCTGGATGGACGCGACCGCAACATCGTCGCCGCCATCGTTCGCTATCACAATCGTAAATCCACGCCGGACACTGACCACCCCGCCTACTCCGCCCTCAACAACAACGACAAGCGCGTCGCCCGCCGCTTGGCAGCCATCCTCCGCATCGCCGAAGGCCTCGACCACTCCCATCGCCAGCGCGTCCAGGATCTCCACGCCTCCTTTCAACGCGGCGCGGTAACATTGCAAATCCGCGCCCGCGGCGACGCCGCGGAAGACATCCGCGACGCCGAGCGTGGCGCCGATCTCTTCGAGCGCGAATTCCACGTCCATCTCCACTTCCGCGCCCCCAACCTAACCAAACTTATCTAGCCCTTTGGAGTCCGGCTTGCCCTGAGTCCTTCCGAAGGGAAGCTCAGCTTCCGCTTTTGCGCAGTAATCCGCACCGCGAAACAATCCCACAAGCAATATCCCCACTCCTCCACCCCACGTCCTAACTAATTCACACCAATCTCCCTATGTCATCCGCCAGCAACATTCCCTCAAGTAAACTGTAACCAGGAGTGAATCCCATGCAGCTCTACATCGTGCGCCACGGCATGGCCGTTGACCGCGAAGATCCCAAATGCCCGCCGGACCCCGAGCGCTTCCTGACGCAAGAGGGAATTGAAAAAGCCCGCCAGGTAGCCAAAGGCGTAGCCGGAATCGGCGTCGCACCCGACCTGCTGCTCTCCAGCCCCTATGTCCGCGCCTACCAAACCGCCGAAATTTTTGCCGCTGAACTCGAATACTCCAAAAATAAAATCCGCAAAACCGATTTGCTCCTCCCCGGTGCCGAACCCCTGCAACTCTTCCGCGAACTCGCCAAAGACAAAGACCTCTCCGCCATCTTTCTCTTCGGCCACGCCCCGCATCTCGATGACGTAATCGCCACCTCGCTAGGCTCCCGCCATCACATCACCTCCCTAAAAAAAGCCGGCGTAGCCCTCGTGGAACTAAAGCGCCTCGTTCCTCCCAGCGGCGAACTAATCTGGCTGGCCACCCCCAAACTCCTACGCAAAGCCGGCAAGTAACCATTTTGTAGGCGCATAGGTTTAGCCATGCCAGCCCTTCCTTATCTTCACCCAAAATGTGAATGATTCAACGAGCCGACAGAACGTCGGCCCTCAAGGAAAACTTTCCTTTAATCCGAAGCCAACGCTGCCGAAGGCGCCGCCACTTCTAGCCGAGGCAATTCCACAATCTTCGGCGCCCCCGGCACCGTCTGCACAATCAACGGCCGCTCCAAAATCGTCTCCAACAAATGTTTCCCCGCCGCCACGCGAGCCGCCGCCGCTTCACTATCTTCCAGTCCCGGCGCGCGCACAATCCACGCATCCACGGACCTCTCCACCAGCAAGCCCTTGCCCGACTCCACGCCGCACTTCCGCAGCACCCGCGCCAATCGCAACACGCCCGCCATCGCGCAAACCGCCTGGTGCTCCTCTTTCGTCAACCGCGCATAGGCCTTGTGCTTGGCCTTGGGCTCTTCGCCGCGGTGATACCGCACCGCCATCCCCAACAATTCCCACTCCGCCTCCGTCCATCCCACGGGAAGCGCCAATTTGCTCAAGAATTTCCGCGCCGACTTTTGCGGAGACTTCTCATGGAGTCCCGCTCCAATTCCGTGCAACCGCGCCGCAGCCTGCATCACCTTCCGAAGCGCCTTGTTCTCAAACGCCGCGGCCGCTTTGATCCCCGCGAATCCCCCGTACAATTGCAGCGCCAGCCGCGTCACCTGCGCCGCTTTTCCTCGGTTGGCCCCCAGCGCCGCCCCGGTAGCCCGCAGCCGGGCCATCGCCGCCGCCCGAAGTTGATTTCCTTGCGGCAGCCCGTCCTTCCATTCCTGCCACACTCGCCGCGTGCCCATGCACAACTCGCCGTACTCCGCCAGTCGCTCCTCACGCGCCGCCGCGATGCGTGCAGTCCAAGCCGTTCTCGCCGCTTCCGGCTCTTCCCCGGCCACCTGCGTAATTGTCTCTGTCAACACATCCAGATCGTGGACTTCGCCCAGCAAATCCTGCACCCGCTTCAGATCTTCGCCCCATTTTTCATACAATTCCGGCAGCAGGCTTTCCACCGTGTAGCGGAACCGCTTCACGCCGATCCGCAATGTATGCCATGGCTCTGGCCGCACCGTCCGCAGCGCCTCCAGATGCAGCTCGCGCGCCGCCAGCAACCTCTCCAACGCCAGGCTCTTCGCCGCCAGGCTGTTCGGCGCCACGACTCTTGCCCGATGCCCGAGCACGCGCTCGTGCCCATGCCACTCCTTATGGTCAAATTTCGCCACGGCCCGCAACGCCGCATCTCTCTCTTCGGTTTCTTCTTTCTTCAGGAAGCTCATCAGGCGTGCCTGCACCGGGTCGCCCGTGCCGGCAAGTTTCTCCACCCACTCTTCCAGCACTTGCGTGTCGCGCAACTCTCCCAGCTGCCGGAAAAGTTTTCGCCCCAGCTTGCGCATCTCCGGCCACGCCGGGTCCGGATCCACCTCTTCCATCACCGCCGCCAGCGAACGGCACCTCCGCAGCGCCACGCGCAAATCATGCACCGCGTCCGGGTCTGGAGCCGTGCGCACCTCGTCCAGCTCCTTCAGGACCCGCTCCATCCAATACGTCAAGCCCCGCTGCTCACCCCGTGAGCCGGGAATTGTGCTTACCGTTGCCATGTTTTCACTCTAAAAGCCGCCGCCGCGGTGTTGCGCAGCCCCTGTGCAGCCTCTCGTCTATACACTAGCCCTTTGCCGTAACCGAGTCCAGTACAGCGCGCAGGGCCACAATTCCGGCAACATCCGCGCCAGCACAAACGCCATCGCCACGCTCGCCAGCGCGCAAATCAGAAAAACGTGCCCGGGATCCGGATGCCCCAGCCGCAACATCGCGTACTGCACAAACGGCTGCAGCGCGATGCCTCCGAACGAAAGAAAATTCGAAGCCCCGATTACGCGCCCTTTTACTTCCGGTTTCGGCCGGTTCTGAATCAACGCGTTCACCGGCACTACGAAAAATCCCGCGACAATTCCCAATGCAAACAGCAGCGCCATCACCGCCTGATAGCCCAGCCCCGGCACAAAGAGCGCACCCGTTGCCAGGACAATTCCCGTCAACCCTGGCAGAATCATCCCCATCTCAATCCTCTTGCCGGACGCATATCCCGCAATAAAACTCCCCGCGCCAATTCCCAGGCTCAACGCCGCCAGCAAATAACTGCTGTGCGCTTCATCCACCTGCAAAACGTCCGTGGCGTACAGCACAATGTTCAACAGCAGGATCGCTCCCAAAAACCAGAAAAATGTATTCGCGATCACCGCCACCCACAGCACCGCATCTTGCCGCATCCGTCCGATCTCCTCGAACAGCTCTTTCGTCCAGTTCCAGGAAAACTCCCGCTTCTTATCCGCCGCCGGCACTTTTGAAATTCCCAGGCTGGTGATCAATCCAAACAGCGAAAGCGCCACCAGGAAAAATCCCGACCACTCTTGCCTTCCGCGAAACGCCTGCGCCAGCAACCCGCCCGCCAGCGTTCCCCCAATCGCCGCCAGCAGCGTGAACAGTTCAATCACGCCGTTTCCCCAACTCAGCTTGCTCGGCGGCAGAAGCTCCGGCATCAGTCCGTATTTCGACGGCCCGAAGATCGCTCCCTGCGTGCACACAAAAAACAGCGCCACCGCCGCCAGGTCCAGCCGGTTTTGCCACAGCGCAAACGTCGCGCACCCCATCGTCAACACTTCCAGCACTTTCGTCCAGATGGTCACGCTGCGCTTGCTGAAGCGATCCGCGCAATATCCGCCGGGAATCGAGAACACCAGGAAGGGAATTGCAAATACCAGCGGCACCACCAGCACGAAAAGAAAATCCCGCTGCTCGTGGGACACTATCGACTCCAGCACCAGAAAGCTCACCAGCCACTTAAACGCGTTGTCGCTCAGCGCCCCCTGAAACTGCGTCGCAATCAACGCCCAAAATCCCAGCGTCCTCGCGCGAGGATCCTCCCCGGCGAGACCCGCTCCCATCGCTCTACTCCCCATTTCCATGAACCCGCGCAGTGTTGCACAGGCCCTCCTGCCTGTGCAACCTCACCGTGACCAATGCCCAACGTGCTTGCCGGGGAGTCTCCGTGTCCTCTGAGTTCCGTTCTCTGTGCCCTCCGTGTGAAATCCGAATCTCCTCTTTACTACCGCAAATCCCCGTCGCAAAATGGCCAATCATGTCCACAACTCCATCCTCCTCCCCCGACCCCCGCGAAATCATCCGCCAGGAATGGCTGGCCGCCGCCCCCTTCTGGAAAAAATGGTATTCCCAACTAGCTTTCCAATCCCGCCAAGCCACCGAACTAGTCGTCAGAGGCGCCGCGCTCTCCCTCGGCATGCACGTCCTCGATATCGCCAGCGGCTCCGGCGAACCAGCCGTCAGCGTCGCCGCTGCCGTAGGCCCGGAGGGCCGCGTAGTCGCCACCGACCTCCTCCGCGAAATGCTGCAAATCGCCGAAGAAAACGCCGCTGCCCGCCGCCTTCACAACATCGAATTTCGCGCCGCCGACGCCGAACAACTCCCATTCCACGCCGGCAGATTCGATCGCATCACCTGCCGCTTCGGCATCATGTTCATCCCCGACATCCAAAAAGCTCTCGGCGAAATGCGCCGCGTCCTAAAACCCGGTGGCCGCGTCTCCTTCATCACCTGGGGCTCGATGGAAGAAAATCCTCTCTTCGGCTCGATGATCCGGCCGTTCCTGAAATACGTGGACGTCCCGCCGCCCCCACCGGATTCCCCGCACGTCTTCCGCTTCGCCGACGAAAACAAATTGGCGCAACTTCTTTCCCTCGCCGGATTTCAGGAAGTGGATGTCGCCAAGCACAAAATCAACTGGCCCTGGCCCGGCACCGCCGAAGAAGCCTGGCAGGGCGGCAGCGAACTCGCCGCCCCCTTCAAACGCATCATCGCCGCCACGCCCCCCGACAAAAGGGGACTGGCCATCCGCGAAGCCATCGAAAACATCCGCCGCTTCTCCGACGGCCACTCCATCAACTACCCAGCCACCGTAGTCGCCGCCACCGCCGCAACTCCTGCCTGATCGCGCCCAACCTCATCCGCACCACCGCTTGAGCCCCCCGCCACCCTCATGTTACTTTCCTATAGGTTCTCCCGGAGTGGCGGAACTGGCAGACGCAGCAGACTCAAAATCTGCCGGGGATCACTCCCCGTGTGGGTTCGACTCCCTCCTCCGGGACCATTCCTCTCCTTCTTCTCCTTCTGGAAATTTAGTACTTTCGGCCAGTTGACCTTCCCTTCCGCATCCATAAAACTGCTAATCAGCGCCCATACTCGTGTCCACTCTCTCTTCCAATCTCGCGCCTATGAACAACCGGCGCCGCAGTCAGCGGGTTCTCCTGCGCATGCCCATTTTGGTCATTGCCCGCGGCCCTGATAAACATCACGTATCCGAAAACACTTTTACCGCGGTGGTCAACGCCCACGGTGCCCTGATCTACCTGTCTTTGAAAGTAGAGGTGGGTCAGAAAATCTTGATCCGCAATCCGGAATCCATGGAAGAGCAGTTCGTTCGCGTCATCCATGTGACGCCAGTTCCGGACGGCAGGATTGAAGTAGGGGTCGAATTCCTAAGGGCCGCCCCAAAATTCTGGCGAATTTCCTTTCCCCCCGATGACTGGATCCCCCACGAACCGGAAATCACCGCCAACACCTTTTAGTAGCTTGCTGAAAAACTCAAAAACTTGTCATTCCGAACCCCGTTCGCCTTTTGAACGGGGTGAGGAATCTGTTTTTCTTCGATTTTTCTGTAAAGCAGATTCCTCGCTCTGCTCGGAATGACAATGTGTAACCGTGTTATTTCCCCGCCTTCCCCGAAAGCAATTCCACCAACAACTTCATAAACTTCTCATTGTCCAAATCCGTCTGAACATGCACCAACTGCTCACCCAATCCCGGATGCTCGTCCTCCGTCCAAACCAGCGTGTTCCCGTAACCCGCGGTATGCGAAATATCCATGTCCATGTACAACTTCACTTCCTTGGTAATGATATCCGGCTGCAGCCAGGCCAGCGCCGCCAGCTCATCCCACAAATATTCCTCGCCAGAATACTTCCCGATATAATTCGCCGAAGGCGTTCCCGCGCTGGCAATCTGCTGAATCACTTCCTTGGTCATCCTCGTCTTCACCGAAATGTCCACCGTCGTCACCGTGATCTTTTTCCACGGCACCCGCAACGTGATGTGCACCGACTCCGGATCGAACCAGAAATTAAATTCCCGGCGATTTTCCGTCTTCCATTCCATCGGCGCGTCCGGCCCGATGCTCCCGCCCATCACCACCAGTTCCTGCGCCAGTTCCGGCACCTGGGGATCCAGCCCGATCGCCAGCGCCAGATTCGTCAGCGGCCCTCCGGCGTAAATCGTCACCTCGTGCGGATACTTATGCACCATCCGAATGATGAAGTGCGCCGCATCTTCCTGCTCAGCTTTCAACGTAGGCATTCCCTCGGGCAGCGCGGGTATCTCATATGGCCCATGCGCTTCCTTGCGCGATGCTCCCGAGCCATACGACTTCCAGGTCCCCTGATAGCGCACCACTCCATAAAGTTTCTGCCACCGCGCAATCTCTTCCTTGCTGTTGATCAGCGGAAAGATCGCCCCCGGATACACCTTGACGTCGGAATGCCCCGTCAATTCCAGCATCCGCAACGTGTGCGCTACTTCCTCGTCGCGCCACATGTCTCCGCTAACCACGGTGATCCCCAGAACGTCCACCTGCGGCGCATTCAGCAGCGCCAGCATCGATTGCTGGTCAGTCGTCGCGGGCCCCCGCGCGTCCTGGTCCAAAATGATCTTTCGCTTGCCCTGCCCGTGAACGGAAACCGCCCCTAACAAAAATACGAAACACAAAAGACTCGCGGCGCGACGCACCATGGCAAATTCTCCTTCCCGGGTAGCACTCGGCCCCCGGGACATCTGGATGATTTGGTAAAATAAGACCGTCGGGCAGCTTACTGGTTCTCCCGCCGCGGTTACAAGCGAAAATCCGCCCGGCGCGGGGCGCGAAGTTCAACCGCAACCCAAAAGCAAGATTTCACCCTGTATTGAATCGGTTTAATGTAAACTATCGGCAACCGCGGGTTTCTAAGCGGCAACTAATCTTGACGATGAGGGTATTCATGTCCCGCACTCGCTCCGCTCTGGTGGTTCTGGCTGCGCTCCTTCTCACCATCGCTTTCGCTTCCACGCTACTTGCCGATGACTCGCCGGCTGCGCAACTCTATCTCCACAGCAATTGGCGCCTCGAATCGTCTTGCAAAACTTCCGCGAAGCCCGAGGCCATCTCCCTCGCCGGCTTCGACGATTCCAAATGGCACTCTGCCGTAGTTCCCGGCACCATCGTTGGCTCGCTGGTAGCGGACAAGACTCTCCCCGACCCCAACTACGGCCTGAATCTCCAATCATTCCCTGGCGCCTTCAACGACAACAAAAAGCAGGCCGCCAATCTCGACATGCCTTCCGACAGCCCGTTCCGCTGCTCGCACTGGTTTCGCGTCGAATTTGCCACGCCTGCCTCTTACGCCGATCGTATCGTCTGGCTACATTTCCTCGGCATCAACTATCGCGCCAACATCTGGTTCAACGGCAAGCGGCTCGCCGACCGCAACGAAGTCGCCGGCGCCTATCGCGCCTACGAATACGGCATCAGCGAACTTCTGAACAAAAACGGAAAGAACGCTCTCGCCGTAGAAATCTTCGCCCCCGAAAAAAATGATCTCGGCCTAACCTGGGTGGACTGGAACCCCACGCCCCCCGACAAAGACGCCGGCATCTGGCGCGAGGTCTTTCTCTCTTCCAGCGGCGACGTAGTTTTGCGCAACCCGTTCGTTTCGTCGAAGGTCCATTCGGATTACTCCGCCGCGGACCTCGCGCTCAGCGCGGAGCTACGCAACACCACCGATCACGCGGCCAAGGCCGTCCTGGCTGCCGATATCAGCACGCTGCATCTCGAACAAACTGTTGAACTCGCCGCGCACGAATCCAAGGTCGTGCACTTTGACCCCGAAAAATACAACTTCCTGAAGCTCAACTTGCCGCATCTCTGGTGGCCCTACCAGATGGGCGATCCGTATCTCTACACCGCGAAGTTCAGCGTGAAGATTGGGGGCAATAGTTCGGATTCCGCCACGGTCAGTTTCGGCATCCGCGAAGTCACTTCCGAACTCACCGAAGCCGGCGCCCGCCTCTTCAAAGTCAACGGCAAGCGCGTCCTCATCCGCGGCGCAGCCTGGGCTCCCGACATGCTCCTCCGCTGGGACTCCAAGAAACTCGACGCCGACCTCGCCTACGTCAAAGGAATGGGACTCAACACGATTCGCCTCGAAGGCAAAACCGACCGCGACGAATTTTTCGACAAAACAGACAGGCTCGGCATCCTGGTCATGCCCGGCTGGATCTGCTGCGACGCCTGGGAACACTGGGACAAATGGACTCCCGAAACCAAGAAAATCGCCGCGGCCTCCCTCGTCGATCAAATCTCCCGCCTGCGCAACCACCCCAGCGTCTTCGTCTGGCTCTACGGCAGCGACGGCCCACCGCCCGCCGAAATTGAAACCATGTACCTCGATATTCTCAAGAATCTTGAATGGCCGAATCCCACGGTCTCCTCGGCCGCCGATACGCCAACCAAAGTCACCGGCAAATCCGGCGTCAAAATGACCGGCCCCTACGAATACGTTCCGCCCATGTACTGGCTCTCTGACAAAAAAGCCGGCGGCGCGTTCGGCTACAACACCGAAACCAGTCCCGGGCCCGCAATTCCGCCCAAAGAAAGCCTCGCGAAATTCATTCCCAAGGAACACCTTTGGCCCATCGACGAATACTGGAATTTCCACGCCGGCGGCGAACGCTTCACCACCATCGATGTTTTCAACGACGCGCTAACTCGCCGCTATGGCCCGGCCACATCGCTTGACGACTTTGAGCGCAAGGCCCAGGCCATGACTTATGACAATCAGCGCGCCATGTTTGAAGCCTACGGCCGCAATAAATATGTCTCCACCGGCGTCATCCAATGGATGCTCAACAACGCCTGGCCTTCCCTCATCTGGCATCTCTACGATTACTATCTCGTTCCCGCCGGCGGCTACTATGGCACCAAAAAGGCCCAGGAAATCGTCCACGTTCAATACGACTACGACACCAACTCCGTCTCCGTCGTTAACGGCCAGTACGAAATGTTGAAGGGAATGAAAGTCACCGCCAAGCTCTACAACATCGATTCAAAGGAAGCCGGTTCGAAGGAAGCCACCATCGATCTCGCCGCAGACGCCGCTACCAAAGCATTCGATCTCCCCGCGTCGGACAAGCTTTCCACCACCTACTTCCTGAAGCTCCAATTGCACGACGCTTCCGGCAATCTCGTCAGCGACAATTTCTACTGGCTCTCCACCAAGCTCGACACCATGGACTGGAAGCACAAAAAGGACACCGTCTACACCCCGCAAAAAGATTTCGCCGACCTGGCCGGCTTAAATTCGCTGCCGCAAGTGACCCTGGATGCCCAAGCCTCCGTCCACGAAGGCGCAGCCACCGACGTCATCAACCTGCACGTGAAAAACATCGGCAACGCCGTAGCCCTCATGGTTCACGCGCGCCTAACCAAAGGCCCCGAAGGGGACGACGTCGTTCCCGTCTTCTGGGAAGACAACTATTTTTCCCTCCTTCCCGGTGAAGAGAAATCCGTCACGGTCAGCTTCCTAAAGTCCGACCTGGAGGGCCAAGCTCCTGCTCTCACAATCGACGGCTATAACGTCACGCCAACGACCGTCCCGATCACGCAATAGCCGTATGGCCCGTCGGCCGCGGCGGGCGGGCCGCTACGTTGTGGATTACAACGCTTGGGTGCCGCACCCTGCGCCTTTCAGGGTGCGGGTTTTTCTTAACCGTTACCCCAATCGCCCAAAATCCCCTCCACTCCTCCAACAACCATCCTATCCTCAACGTGTTTGCAGTCCGTTACCCTTTCGCTACCATCCCTCTGCGATTCCCCCTTGCCACTTCTACTGTTAGCGACTAAGCTATCAGTTCGATTGGGGGAAATCGTGCCTAAAGAGAAACCACAAGTAAACATCGGCGAAGTCATCAAGACCTACCGCAGCCAGCGAGGCCTGTCGCAGGGCGACATCGAGCGCCGCACCGGCTTGCTCCGCTGCTATCTTTCCCGCGTGGAGAATGGCCACACCGTGCCTTCCCTCGAAACCCTCGCCAAAATTGCCGAAGCCATGGAAATCTCCCTGGCCGATTTTTTCCCCGGCACCGAAACTCCTCGCGACAAAGAAACCCAAAAAATGCTCGGCGAACTCAGCCAGGACGAAATCCGCTTCCTCGCCGAAATCAAAAAGTACAGCACCACCCTCTCCGAAGGCGATAAGCGCCTCGTGCTAGCCATGATCCGCAAAATGGCCACCCTCCTGCCCACCCACGCCGCCGCCCAAGCCAAAAAGCCACTGCTCCGCCGCCCGTCCCTCTAACAGTTTCTCTTGTTTTTAGACTTGTCGGCCCGCCTCGCGGCGGGCCTTCTTTTTTGAGTGCGGAAGCCAGCTTCCGCTTTTCAGGTTTCAACCAATAACTCAAACGAACCGTGGGTGCCGCACCCTTCGCCATTCAGGGTGCGGGTTTCTCTTCTCCGCGTTCTCTCCGCCTCAGCGTTAAGCTCTCTTCCGTCGGGCAACCCTAAACATTCCGATTCCTCATCGCCTGCAACGCCTCCGGCAGCGCCGCCCCCGCAGGCCCACCCCCCGAACTACCATCCGTCCCCTCATCCTCAACCGTATCTCCCTCACCAGGAGCCAGAAAAAGATTCGTCTCCACCGCATGCTGCTTCGTATATAAATCGAAATACCGACCCCGTGCAGCGTAAAGCGACTCGTGCGTCCCGCGCTCCAGAATCACGCCATCCTGTACCACCAGAATCTGCTCCGCCCGCCGGATCGTCGACAACCGGTGCGCAATCACAAAAGTAGTCCGCCCGCGCATCAAATACCGCAGCCCCTCCTGAATCAGCGCCTCCGATTCCGAATCCAGGCTCGACGTTGCCTCATCCAGAATCAAAATCCGCGGATCGGCCAGAATCGCCCGCGCAATCGACACCCGCTGCTTCTGCCCGCCGGAAAGCTTCACCCCGCGCTCCCCAACGACGGTGTCGTACTTCTTCTCAAATCCCTCCGCAAATTCGTCCACCCGCGCAATCCGGCAAGCCTCCATAATTTCCGACTCGGAAGCATTCGGCCGCGCATAAGAAACGTTTTCGCGAATCGACCCGTCAAACAAAAAAGTCTCCTGCAGCACCACGCCAAGCTGCGTCCGATAAGAGCTGAGCTGCACAGTCGAAAGATCCACTCCGTCCACCAGAATCCGCCCCTGGGTAGGCGTATAAAACGCCGAAACCAAACCGATGATGGTGGACTTGCCCGATCCCGAGGGCCCCACCAGCGCGGTCACCGTGCCCGGCTCAGCCACAAAGCTCACGCCGTGCAAGACTTCCTTGTTGGCTTCATAAGAAAAATGCACATCCTCGAATTCCACTCGCCCGGTAATCCGTTCCAGCGTCGCGGTCCGTCGCGGATCCTGATCTTCCTTCGCCTCATTCAAGATTTCCCGCGTGCGCTCCAACCCAGTAATCGCTTCCGTAAGCTGCGTCCCGATAGCCACAATCTGAAACACCGGCGCGATCAACATCGCCAAAAACATCGAGTAAGAAAAGAACATCCCGATAGTCATCTGCCCGGCCAAAATCTTGCTCGCGCTCAAATACATAACCACCGCGCTGACCAGCCCCATCAGCATCGCCCCGGAAAGGCTCATGATCGACGTCGCCGTCAGCGTCTGCAGCACATTGTCCAGCAAGCGTTGCGCCCCGGCGCCAAACACGCTCTCCTCATGCTCCTCCGCGTGATAGCCCTTGACCACCCGCACCCCGCCCAGCGATTCGGTCAGCCGCCCGGTAACTTCCGCATTGATCTTGGGACGTGCACGAAAGATTGGTCGAATGGTCGAAAATGCTTTATTCAAAAACAGCGCAAACAGAATCAGCACCGCGAAAGCCACCAGCGTCATCACCGCATTGATGTACAGCAAAACTCCCAGCGCCAGAACCGCGGTCATCACCCCGCCCACAAATTCCACCAGTCCTGTTCCAATCAGGTTTCGAACGCCCTCCACGTCGCTCATGATGCGCGAAACCAACGCCCCGGTTTTATTGGCGTCGTAAAAACTCACCGAAAGCCGCCCGATATGCGCCTGCACCTGCTTGCGCAAGTCGGTAATCATCCGCTGCGCCGACTTGGAAAGCAGCTGCGTCAGCGCAAACGACGACAATCCCTGAATCAACGTCGCGCCAACAACGGCCAGCACCAGCGGGAGCAGCAAATTCTTCTGATGCTTCCCGATCACATTATCCAAAAGATATTTCGTGGATCCAGGCAGAACCAGACCGGCAACGCGGTTGATGGCCAGCAGCACAAACCCCAGGTACAAAATGCCGCGGCGCGGCTGAATCAGCGCCCAGATCTCCGGCAGGGAACTCCAATTAACCTTCTTCCTGGGTTTCTTTTCCCCAGAATCGCTCGCGCTGGCCCGGCTCGACGACCGTTCTCCGGATGCTCCCTTAACCGCTGTTGGTGTGTACGTTGAGCGTAAAGACATGGTCCCCGCTATTCGCTGTGCCCTTTATTCGCAGTGCCCGCTATTTGAAGTGAAGGATACCTCTTCGATGCGCGAACCGCCAAAGAAACTACGCGAAAGGAATTCACCTTCCCGGATCAGCGGAAGCCGCGGCTCAGGGATTCGACTGCGGGTTGTAGTTCGGGGGAGTGAGAGTGGTCGCATTCCAATCCCAAAATGTGTACGTGTTGCCGGAGAGGGGATAACGGAGTTCGAGCGGCAGGTGGCTGAACCCCTCCAGGCAAACAGAATAACTGGGAGGCGCTCCGCGCTCTGGAATCACATCCCACCACCGGCATGCGCCGTGTTCCGTGGTGAAGCGGTCGCCGCGGCGAATTTCGCCCATGCTCGCCACTCGATCCAACGTCCCGTAGAGAAAAGTGCCTTCGACAATCGGCCCTTTACCGCACTCCCGAAGTGGCGGAAGGTTCGCTGGATAGTAACGCCACGAACCATCGGGAAGCCGGTCGTAGTTAATCCCCCGGATAAACGCATGCCCCTTGAAGCGATCCAGATTGTCCAATTCCCGCGAGGATTCCGCGAAGTCCGTCGGGCACACCACATCGCGCGTCTTGACGATCACCGTCGTGCTGGTGTCCAGCGGTATCTGTGCGGCGAAGCGCCAACTCTTCGCCGCCCTTACCGCTTCCCGCGAAGCCTGCAATTCGCGATACCCGCTGCCCGGCCCGAGCAAATAAAAAAGAACCGCCCCGATGACGAGAAGTGTCGCCAGCCCAGCGCCGATTAGAGGTACTTTTCCACCAAGAGAATTGGCCATAGGTTTGTGGGGAAGCCAGGAGCGCCTCCCCGAATCTTACATCAGTTTAGCCAGGTGTAGTCGAACAGGTGCGCGAAACCGAAGTTCCTGCGCTTCTACCGGTGACAGTGGAAGAGAGTGGCGCCAGAACTCCCCGCGGCGAATCCCCAAAAGTCTCGTGATAATCATTCCTCAATCCTGGGCACCGCTTTGGGCGTCGAGCGACCACGCGCAGGCACCATCGAGAATCAAGAACAGCAGCGAACACAGCATCGCGAAGTCGGTTCGCGCGTCACTCGCCATTTCAAAGCTGCCGACAAAGTGCGCCCCAAAGTTAGGGATGCGAAAACCCGATGCGGGTGAACCTCTCTACACCCATTTCGGGATCCAGAAACTTCAAGATCCCCTGAGTAAGGAAACTGAGCCCGACGGCCAGCCGGATCAGAACGATCGAGGCGCGTCCCTGTGGCGGCTGAAACAGAAATTGCAGCAAGTTCCTCAGGCGTGTAATTCGGGCCGCAAATTATCGCGCCGGCGAAACGATGCCGACTTTGTCCACTCCGCTGCAGGCGATATACACCCGGCCGTCGGAGGTCGCCGCCATGTTGCGGACCACACCTCCGCCCGAAGGAATCTTGGCGCGCGCGAACGTCTGCGTTTTCGGATTGAACTGTACGATGGTGTTCGGTTGCACCCCGGATTCGCTGTACCACACCATGCCGTCCGGAGTGATAGCGATGCCATAGGGGTTGGATTCCGCCCCCCCGGGCGATGGGTAGAGCTTCACGCTGCCAGTGGAAGTGTTCAGCGAGCCGAGATGCCCGCTCTTGAAGTCGCTAAAGTAAACCGTATCGTCTGCGGCGATGGCCAAGCGGCGGGGACGCACACCTACAGGAAGCGGATACTCCTTGATGGCCAGGGTCTGCGGATCAATCGAGGCCATCTTGTTGGTGCCCAGCTCGCAAAAGATCGGCACGCCCTTGCTGTTAATTTGAATGCCATACGGCAGCGCAGCTTCGGTGGGAACTTCCTTCAATTCGATCTTTCCAGTTCTCGGATCAAGCCGCCCGACCATGTTGCCGCCCTGCACGGTGAACCACAAAATCCCGCGGCCATCGAAAACCGCGGTGTGCGGATCGTCGGCCTTCTCAACCGGCATTTTGTATTGAGTCACGATGCCGGTGCGCGGATCGAGCTCCCCGATGTACCCGCCAAAATTCGCAGTGAACCAGATGTTGCCCTGCTTGTCGGCAACCAATCCGTGCGGGCCTGCATTTTTGTCGGAAGGAAGTGGGTACTCCTTCATCTCGCCGGTCTTTGGATCGAGCCGGCCAAGTTTGTTGGCCATCTGCTCGGTAAACCACAGCGATCCGTCGGGTCCCACCGCGGGATCGTGCGGATGCCCGCCCTTGCTCGGCACCGGCCACTCTTGAATCGTCACCTTGAGCTCGGCCACGTCCGAGGGCGCACTCCGCTCGCGATGCACCGGCAGCGCCAGCGCGAAAATCGTACCGAAGCACACCAGGCCAATCAGCGTAATAGTTCGGTTGGTCATCGCACTCCCCCCGTTTATGGACGCACAGCGCCATCCGCCGGATACACCCTCTCCATCGAATTGCGGAACACGGAGTGTATAGCGGAATCCCCAGCCGGATGCCATAATGTTTTCATCACGTTTGCCGGGTTGATGAACCGCCAATCGCTCTCCGTCTGGCGCCAGAACGACCTGAGGATTTTACGAGAGTAGGGTATCGGTATGCCTGCCACGGAACTGAATTTACTGGGAAGCAAGGAGCTGATTGCGCTGGAAGAAACTTACGGCGCGCACAATTATAGTCCGTTGGACGTGGTGATTGAGCGTGGCGAAGGCGCATGGGTGTTTGACGTCGATGGCAAGCGCTACCTCGATTGCCTGGCGGCCTATTCGGCGGTGAACCAGGGCCATTGCCATCCGAAACTCGTGGAAACGCTGATCGAGCAAGCCCGCAAGGTAACCCTGACCTCCCGCGCGTTCCGTAACGCGCAGTTGCCACTTCTGTACAAGGAATTGCACGAACTTACCGGCTTCGACTTGACCCTGCCGATGAATTCCGGCGCCGAAGCCGTCGAAACCGCGGTGAAAGCGGCGCGCAAGTGGGGCTACACCGTGAAGGGAATTCCCGAGGGGCAAGCCGAGATCATCGTCTGCGAAGGGAATTTTCACGGTCGCACCATCAGCGTGGTGAGCTTTTCGACCGAAGAGCAATACAAAAAAGGATTCGGGCCGTTTACGCCGGGATTTCGCGCCATTCCCTTTGGCGATGCGGCGGCCCTGCGCGCGGCGATTACGCCCAACACCTGCGGATTCTTGTTTGAGCCAATCCAGGGCGAGGCAGGAGTCATCATTCCGCGCGACGGGTTTCTTCGCGAAGCCGCCGAAATCTGCCGCGACCACCGCGTTCTGCTGATGGCCGATGAGATTCAATCCGGCCTGGGGCGCACCGGGAAACTCTTCGCGTGCATGCACGAAGGTGTCCGTCCGGATGTGCTGATCATTGGGAAAGCCCTGGCGGGCGGATTCTACCCGGTGTCGGCGGTGCTGGCCTCGAAAGAAATTCTGGGCGTCTTCGAGCCCGGTGATCACGGCAGCACCTTCGGCGGCAATCCGCTGGCCTGTGCGCTGGCACGCACGGCGCTGCGCATCCTGGTGGAAGAAAAGCTGGTGGAGCGCTCCGCCGAGCTGGGCGCCTATTTCCTGGAAAAGCTGCGGACCCTGCGCAGCCCCGTGGTCCACGAAATTCGCGGGCGCGGCCTGTGGCTGGCCATCGAACTGAACACCGACGCGCGCCCCTATTGCGAGGCCCTGAAGAACGAAGGAATCCTCTGCAAGGAAACCCACGCAACCATCATCCGCATCGCCCCGCCCCTGGTAATCGAACGCGAAGAAATCGACTGGGCCTGCGAACGCCTCGCCAAAGCTCTCGGCTAATCAACGCACGAACTGTAGCGGCCGCCTCTTGCCCTGAGCGTAGCCGAAGGGTCCGAGGCGGGCGCCTTTCGTCACACCTAGGCCGCCACCTTCTTATCGCTTGTTCCGAAAGTGAAGCAACTTCTTCACCTGCGCAATTACCTCGCCGGCCCCATCCTTCACCTCAATACTAAACTCCCGCTCAATTTTCTCCTCCGTCTTCAACGCCCCGCGAATCTCCGCGATCTGCTCATCAGTAACCCGAAACTCCGCATAAACCGTCCCCCGCCCCGGTTTGCGGAAACGGATGCTGGCGGATTTGTCCCACACAATGTAATCGCGCCCCAGAATCTCGATCAGCATAACCATAAAAAACGGGTCGGTCATGGAATACAGCGATCCGCCGTAATGCGTCCCCACGTAATTGGCGTTCCATGCGCGGAGCTTCATCTCCACGTCCACTTCTTTCCAATCCGGCCGAATGCGCTTAATGCGAATGCCCGCGCCCATCAGCGGCGGCCACAAATTGAACAACAGCCGGGGATTGCTTTTCATCAGACGCCAGAGCAAGGGAACCTCCGCAACGAACACCCGAGATTCCATGCTGCCACAGGACCAGCCGCTCTTCCAGCGATGGGCATAACGTCATCCCGGGCCCCACTCCATTCACGCACGAACTGTAGGGCCCGTCCGCCGCGGCGGACGGGCCGCTCGTGCAAATGCACAAGACGTCCGATGAACATATCGCTGACAGGATTGCTTCGGGTTTGGGATCTAAACGTGGAGAAAACTCTTCAATCCGCGGCGGGAACAGTGCGGCGCAGCTTCGGAGCCGGCTTCTCGAAATTAAGCACGCTATTCACAAATTGGCTAAGCGTGCCGCCGAGATGACCCAGCACACGGTGTTTCAGCGTGCTGTAATCCTGAGTCCCGCAGAAAAGATCGCTAAGCAGCTGGCGGAAAACAGCGTTGCGTTGCAAGAACTGCACCATGCGCGTGGTGACCGAGCAGCCGAGGAAAGACCCGCGATAAAACCGCCGCACGATGCGCGCAGCAAACTCCAGTTCCAGAGAAAACGAAGCGCGGACCCGGCTGGGATACAACTCCGGGCAACCCTCGGCGATCGACCGCCCTAGAAGTTCGCCGGAGCGCATGGCATAAAACAGCCCTTCGCCCGTCAGCGGATCCACCCAGGCCGCGGCATCCCCGCACATCGCCCAATTTTTCCCCATCACCGCTCGGCCGGAAAGCGTGCGCTCCTGCGGCGAAGGCAGCACGTGGCTATAAAACTTAGCATTTTCCGTCGCAAAATTTTCCTTGGCCGCAAATTGGTGGAGATGGGACCGCAGTTCCGTGCTGGTATGCGCGGCCATGCTTCCGCAAATACCGAGCGAAATATGATCGGCGCGCGGAAACGACCAGATGTAGCCCTCAAAGTCCGGCAAGAACTTGATGATGATTTCGTCGGCGGTCTGCGGCACAAAATAGCCCTGGGTCATCTCCAGTTCGTCGGCGGCCAGCGGCCGCGTGCCGGGCAGCATCTGGTTCCGCGCACCGGAAGCGAGTACCACAAAATCGGCGCTGCGCCATTCCCCTTCGACCGAATAGCGCGGCTTGTCGGCGGTGGCGTCCAGGTTCTGCACCCGCAAAGGGTGCACGTTGCAACCAGCCTCGCGGGCGCGGTCCAGCAGCAAGCCATTCAGCACCCGGCGCGAATAAATCACGATGGGATGCTTCAAATCCAGCTTGGCCCGTTGGTCTTCCGCGTTGATGATCTCCACGTTGCGGATCAATTTCTTGGGATGCGGATTATCCAGCAGGAAAGGAAAGTGCTCCGTGGCTCGATGAGTGAGGCCGCCGCCGCAGGGCTTTTCCCAGGCCAGGTGTTCGTCAAATATATCAACGGAATGTCCCGCGCGTGCAAGCTGTTCCCCGCACAGGGCGCCGGAAGGTCCGCCACCGATGATGACAATGTCAGACATTCGTTCCTTTTCGCTGAACTATGTGTTCATCTCCGGCGTGGGGGGACACGGCAAACCACCGGGTGACCGGCAGCTCCTAGGACACGGGAAAGAGCACCAGGCAAAAACCCGCCAAAAGTATAGCACCGAAGATAGCGGCGGCTGTTGGGGAACCCGTGCGCCGGCGTACCAATCGTGTACCCAGGCGAGCGAACAGGAAGAACACCGCGAAATACGGCATCAGCAGGACCGCCAGAATCTGGCCGGAATGCAGGACGAAGGTGCCAAAGACCACCGTTAGCCAGGCAGCCAGTAGGACGAGGTAGTCCATGGCCAGGCGCTTGCCCGGCCGGGTGACTGGTCCGAGGAGTATTTCGATGGCGTAAAGAAACACAAAAGCGGCCAAGAAAAACATCGGAAAACGCTCCCAGCGTTGCCAGGTTAGCCACGCCCCGGTGATCGTCAAATCAAACCAGCCCGTGACCAGCAGATGCAGCACCAGCGCAGCCATCGCGGTCGTCAGCAGTACACTAGGTTTCGCCGCAAACCTTGCCTGTGCAGGCTTCAGGTGCAGCAGAAGCAGAATCGCGCCGGTCAGCAGGAAGAAGCTGGCAAGATAATCGCCCTCGAAGAGACCCAGCACGCGCAGAGGGATGAAGAACCGCAGGAGAAACACCACTGCCAGCGAAACGACAATCACTTCCGCCACCACACGCAACCACCCGGGCAGGTTTACATCGGTTGCTTCTGCTACCGTGGTCTGCGCAGTCATCTCGCGGAGAAACGGCCCGGCGAGCAGCAGGATCCCCGCGAAGCCAAGCAACCCGCCGCCAAAATAGAGCAGACTGGGAACACTCTCGGGATTTGGGAGCTGAAGCACCCGGGCAGCCCAGGCTTGCGACAATCGCGCCACTCCAGGAGAAAACAACACGCTGACATGGGTCTGCCACGGCAGCCGGTGAAACTCAATGCTCGGATCGGAATTGCCGATCACCAGATCCGCGGCGTTGGACGACAGCCCCCCCGGCTCAAATTGCCCTGCGGTAATCAAAGTGTTCGGCAGTATCCGCGGCGAGTCCTGGTATAACAACTTTTCCGGCGTGACTCCGTGCGCTGCGCGCATCGGCGCCGGCGAAAGCGCGATCACCGCCGCCGGACGGAATTGCGGCGCGACGCGGAGAGCGATTGCAGCTCCCATCGAATGCCCGGCCAGTATCGTGCGATCCGGTGCCAGCAGGCCGCGCGCGGACATTCCGCGCAGCAACGAGAGCGCGCAGGCTTCCGCAACCTGCGCAGTGAACGGCCCGGCGGTGCGGCCATGCCCCGGAAGATCCGGAACGTAGACGGTCAGCCCAAGTTCCGCAAAGCTGCGCGCCAGATACGACATGATGAATTTGTTGGCGGCCAGCCCATGAAAGAGAACTACTGCCCCCGCATTGCCCTGCGCGGGCGGCTGGCGCTTTTCCACGACGATCATGTCCACGCGGCACGCGCCCGCCGCCGCAACCACCCGGCGCTGCACATATTCGCGTGATGACGCATACACCCACAGCGCGCCGACAGCCAACAGCGCGATTCCTGCCAACGCCTGCCAGATCGGCTTGCGATTCATGCGCGAGGCCTGCCCCGCCAGCGGCGCTTCGCAGCGGCATGATAGAATTTAGTTTTACAGGGAATGGCGCTGACACCGGTAGACACGAGCATGGAGACCCTTTGCACCCCGCGGTTCTGACACGTGAAGAACTCATTTTGCGGTTTGCCCCGCAGAAACGCAACGGTAAGCGCGTGGTCTTTACCAACGGCTGTTTTGACTTGCTGCATCCCGGGCACATCAAACTCCTGGAAGCAGCCCGCGCTTTGGGGGATATCCTGATTGTCGGCATCAACAGCGACGACAGCGTGCACTCGCTAAAGGGGCCGGGGCGGCCGGTGATTCCTGAACAAGAGCGCGCGGAGATTCTGGCCAGCCTGGAATCCGTGGATGCCGTGGTGGTTTTCGATGAGCTGACCCCGAAAGAAACGGTTGCGGCGCTGCTGCCGGATATTTTGGTGAAGGGCGTCGACTGGCCGGGGAACCAGATCGTCGGTCGTGAAGAAGTTGAAGCGGCAGGGGGAAATGTAGTTTTGATTGACGTCGTCCCGGGCTATTCGACGACGGAAATCCTGCGCAAAATTCGCGCGTAGCGAAACATCTTCAATGCGGCGCCGGAAATCAGGGGAACACCCTGCGCCGCGGTCAACTTTTTGCAAGACGCATGATACTGCCCGCGGTTCGAGAACGATTGGAGCGTCTGCTGCGCCACCCCTCCATGGATGGCGCACTGGGAGAACTGCGCGCCGGCGCCGGGCTGGTGGGCCTTTCCGGTCTGCAGGACGTGGCCAAAGCCCTGTGCGCCGCCTATTTCACGCATGAGTTGCGCCGCCCGGCCTTTTTTCTCACCGAAAACAATCGCCGGGCGGAAGAACTCGCGGAAAGCGTTCGTTTCTTCGGCCAGATTTTTCCCGGCGCGGCCGGTGGCGTGACCGTCCTGCCCGCGTTCGACAGTCTGCCGTGGGATTCCCAGGCTCCCCACGCCGACATTCTGGAGCGGCGTGCCGCAACGTTGTATCGCCTCGCAAACGGCGAAGTATCTCTGGTGATTGCGCCTATGGCCGCGGCGCTATGGCGCTATCAGGACCCCTACGTTTACCTGACGCTGGCGCAAATTCTGGCCAAGGACTCCGAAGTTTCCCACGAATCGCTGATCAAGCAGCTGGGCAGCATCGGTTACGCGCGCACAGAAATGGTCGATCTTCCCGGACAGTTCGCGGTGCGCGGCGGAATCGTCGACGTTTTTTCACCGGAGGCGCTCCGGCCGGTGCGCATCGAACTACTGGGAGATACGGTGGAGTCGGTGCGCGAATTCGATCCGCGCACCCAGCGCTCTGTCGCGCCGGTCAACAAGACCACCATTTTGCCGCTGGCCGAATGGAGCGTCCCCGCGCCCGGCAGTCGCGAAGCCGAGGACTGGGAGCCGGGCCGCTGGCTGGGAGGAAATGAGGAAGCGGGCGGCAGCGCGCTGTTTGAACTGGCCGAAAGCTCTCTGAAGCCCATCGTATTTCTTGACGAGCCGCCCGCACTGCGGGAAGCAGGGAAGAAACTCCAGGAAGTAGCAACCGAAAATTACGAGCGCCATGGCCACGCGAACTCACCGGAAGTGGGGCATTACTTCTGGAATGAGGCGGAGTGGGAACGCGCACTGGTGAAAACCTCCCGCGCGGAGTTGGAGCAGTTGAACCTCGCCCAGAACGGCGGCCAGCGCTTCGAGCTGAGTTCGCGGCCTAGCACCCGGTTTCATGGCGACGTCGCCGCCTGCATGGGCGATGTGAAATCCCAACTAGCCTCTGGCGGCACGGTCTATCTGACCGCGGCGAGCCTCGGCGAACTCGAGCGCTACGCCGACATCTGCCGCGAATACGAAGTTCCTTACGTGCTCGGAGAAACCGAAGAGGCCGCCGCGGGCTTCACCGCGGAGAACGCCACGGAGAGCGCCGCGCTGGTGCTGGTGCGCGCGCCGTTCGCGCAAGGCGTGTCGTTTCCTGACGCCAAGCTCACCATCTACGGCAACGGTGATCTGTTCGACGTCGCCCCCGCCGTGGAGCGGCCCAGCCGGAAGATTCGCACCAGTGGATTCTTTGCCGACTTCGCGGAGCTAAAGCCCGGCGATTACGTGGTTCATGTTGACCACGGCATCGGGCAATTCGAGGGCTTGCGGCTGATCGAATCCGAAGGCCGCCGCGGCGAGTTCATGCTGTTGCGCTATGCCGAAGACGCGCGCCTGTATGTCCCCCTCGAGCGCATGGACCTGGTGCAGAGCTACCGCGTGGTGGAAGGCACGCACCCGCCGCTGGACCGGCTGGGTGGCACAGCGTGGGCCACGCGCAAGACGCGGGTGCGCAAATCGCTCGAAGATATGGCCGACCAGCTTCTCGCGCTATACGCCGAACGCAAAACAGCTACGGGTTTTGCATTTTCGCCCGACGGTGCGTGGCAGCGCGAATTTGAAGACGCTTTTGAATTTGAAGAGACGCCGGACCAGCGCACCGCCATCGCCGACATAAAAAAGGATTTGGAAACGCCCACGCCGATGGATCGCCTGCTGTGCGGCGACGTAGGCTACGGAAAAACCGAAGTGGCCATGCGCGCGGCCTTCAAAGCCGTGGCCGACGGCAAACAAATCGCCGTGCTCACGCCGACCACGGTGCTGGCGTTCCAGCATTTTGAAACCTTCAAAAAACGTTTCGCCGCCTTTCCCACCCGCATCGAGATGCTCAGCCGCTTCCGCACCGCCGCGGAACAAAAAGTGATCCTTGCCGATCTGGAAGCCGGCAAAGTGGACATTGTCATCGGCACCCACCGGCTGCTTTCAAAAGACGTGAAGTTCCAGGATCTGGGTCTGCTGATCGTCGACGAAGAGCAGCGTTTCGGCGTGGCGCACAAGGAACGCCTGAAAGAGATGCGCAAAAACGTCCACGCGCTGGCGCTATCAGCTACGCCGATCCCGCGCACGCTGCACATGTCACTCGTCGGCTTGCGCGATATGTCGCTGATCGAAACGCCGCCGCGCGACCGCCTGGCGATTCAGACCTCGGTAGCGCCCTTTAGCGAGGAAATCGTCCAGCGCGCCATCGAAAACGAAATGGCCCGCGATGGCCAGATCTATTTCATCCACAACCGTGTGGAGTCCATCTATTCCTTGGCAACGCTGGTGAATAAACTGGTGCCCAAGGCTCGCGTCGTTGTCGGCCACGGCCAGATGGGCGAGAAAGAGCTGGAAGCGGTGATGCTGAAATTCATCCGCGATGAGGCGGATGTGCTGGTGGCTACGACAATCGTCGAAAATGGCCTCGACATTCCCCGCGCCAACACCATTCTGATCAATCGCGCCGACCGCCTCGGCCTCGCCGAGCTTTATCAATTGCGCGGCCGCGTGGGACGCTCGCACCATCGCGCCTACGCTTACCTGCTGGTCCCGCCGGAGACGATTCTCTCCGACATCGCCCGCAAGCGCCTCGCCGCGATGAAAGAGTTCAGCGAACTCGGTGCGGGATTCCGCATCGCCGCGCTGGACCTGGAACTCCGGGGCGCGGGCAACCTGTTGGGACGCCAGCAGCACGGCCACATCGAATCCATCGGATTCGATCTGTACGTGCAGATGCTGGAAGGCGCTGTGGCCAAGCTCAAGGGCGAAGAGTCCATGCCCGAACTCCGCACCACGCTGAGCCTGGGCATGGACGTCCGCATTCCCGAGGAATACATTCCCAGCGAGAATTTGCGCCTGCGCACCTACAAGCGGATCTCCACCATCGCCACGGAAGCAGAGAAGCAGGACGTGCACAAAGAGCTGGAAGATCGCTTTGGCACACTGCCGAAATCCGTGGAAAACCTTTTGGAGTATGCCATGCTCAAATCCGTCAGCGAGAAGTTGCGCATCGCCTCGGTCGAGCGCCAGGGAACGCGGATCGCCCTGAGGTTCCACCCGGAAACCCAGTTGGACCCCGCAGTCGTGGTCAAAGTCGTGCGGTCGAGGACGGGCATCAAGCTGGACCCCAGTGGAGTGCTCTGGATGGAGTTGGCGCGCGGGGAATCCGTGCCGGGAGCGTTGAGAAACGTATTGCTCGGGTTGCGCGGAGAAGGCTAAACCTTCAAAATGGTGAATATGATGAAGAAGACTGTATTGCTTGCCGGATTGCTATTCGCTCTGCCGCTGTTGGCGCAGAACCCCCCAGCGAATCCGCCTCCGGATAATCCCACGGCCCAGAAGCCGCCGTCCCTGGAAGCTCCGCCGATGGCCGCGCCGGAGCCCGAGCAGCCAGCCAAGAAGCCGGCCACGCCGCCCGCTCAGGCAGCCAAACCTGCCGCCAAGCCCGTTGTCAACAGCGAAGGAAAGGTGGTCGAAGAGATCATCGCGCGCGTGAACAACGAAATTATCACCAGCTCGGAACTCGAAAAAGCTCGCGCTGCCGCCGTTGAAGAGGCCCAACAGGATTGCAGCGGGCGCTGCACCCCGGAACAGTTGCAAGTGGCGGTCGAGGACCGGCAAAAGTTTGCGTTGCGGGATTTGATCGACCAGTCCCTGCTGGCCCAGCGCGGCAAGGATATGGGTCTGAATGTCGAGTCGGATGTGGTCAAGCAGCTAGACGCGATTCGTATCCAGAACAAGTTGGAAAGCATGGAAAAATTGGAAGCCGCGGTCACCAAAGAGGGCCTGAACTGGGACGACTTCAAGAACAACATCCGCAACAAAATTCTGACCCAGCAGGTTATCAGCCGCGAAGTGGGTTCGCACATCACCATCAGCCACGAAGAATCCATGAAATATTACGAAGAGCACAAGAATGACTTCGTGAAGCCGGAACAAGTGGCTTTGCGGGCCATCGAACTCAGCACCGCGGGCAAGAATGATGCCGAGGTTGCCGAACAGAAGAAAAAGGCCACGGACCTCCTGAAGCGCATCCAGGACGGCGAGGATTTCGCCGTGCTGGCAAAGCGCTTCTCGGATGGCACCACCGCGCAGCAAGGCGGCTACCTGGGCGTTTACAAGCGCGGCGAACTCTCCAAACAACTGGAAGACCAGGTCTTTACCATGAAGAAGAACCAGTTGACTGACGTGATTGAAACCAAGCAGGGCTTCCTGATTCTGCAGGTGCTGGAGCGCTACGAAGCGGGTGTGCAGCCGTACGAAAAAGTTGAAAATGAAATCATGGACCACCTGTATAGCGAACGCATGGAACCCGCGCTGCGCGAGTATCTGAAGACCCTGCGCGAACAGAGCTACGTGGTGGTCAAGCCGGGTTACCAGGACATGGCCGGCGGAGGAAACTCGGAAATCGAGGAAGTCAGCGCCACTCCGGAAGTCACCAAGGAAAAGAAGGGGCACAAGAAGTATCTCTTGTTCGGAAAGAGAACCGGGTAATCCGCGTGAAAAAACTGTTTGTAAAAGACCTTGAGCCGGATCCAGCCATCACCGGCTTCTTCCTGGTGCACGAAAAAGAAGTCCGCAATACCGCCAACGGCAAGCCCTATCTGCGCATGGAACTCGGCGACCGTACCGGCACCGTGGAAGCCCGGATGTGGGACCAGTTTGATGCGCTCGCCAAGGAAGTGCGCCGCGATGACTTCATCAAGGTCCAGGGGCGCGTGGAACTTTACCGCAACAAGCCGCAGTTGACCTTGCAGCAGTTCCGCGTGGCCAAGCCCGAGGAGATTGACCTGGGCGATTTCCTGGCACGCACTCAGTACGACGTCGAGGAGCTCTACAAGCAGGTTTTGGGATTCATCGAAGAGATGCAAAATCCCTGGCTGAAGAAGTTGACCTCCAAGATTCTCACCGACCCGAACAATGTGCCGCGCTTCAAGCGGGCTCCCGCGGCCAAGGTGATGCACCACGCCTATATCGGCGGGTTGATCGAACACGTGGTGGGTTTGTGCGGGTTGGCCAAACAGATTGCCGCGCACTATCCCGAACTAGATGTGGATCTGCTGATCACCGCGGCGCTGCTGCATGACGTGGGCAAGCTGGATGAGTTGTGCTACGAGCGCGCGGTCAGCTACACCGCGGAGGGGCAATTGCTCGGGCACATCGTGATCGAATTGGAAACAGTTTCCAAAGAGATGGACGCGATTGAAGGCTTCCCGGAAAAACTCAAAACCGTCGTGCAACACATCCTGATTAGCCACCACGGCGAATACGAATTCGGCTCTCCCAAGTTGCCTATGATTCGCGAAGCCCTGGCGTTCCACTACATGGACGACCTCGACTCCAAAATGGGAGCGATCCGTGCCGCCCTGGCCATCGATTCCGGCGAACCCGAATGGTCGGCCTTCAGCGGCGCCCTGGGCCGCAAATTCCTCCGCCTAGACAAATTCCTGAATCCCGCCTCGCCCGAACCGAAGAAGTAATTGTGGAGTGCGGCTTGCCCTGAGTTTCTCCGAAGGGAAGCTCAGCCTCTGCTTTTACGGTTGCAACCGTACTCACCAAGAAAGCAAAGAGCACGATCGCCCAAACAACCCCACTAACCTGATAAGCTTGTCTAGTAGAGATCGACTGTGATTCCTGCCGAATACAAAGTTCGCAACCTGGTCATTCGTCCGGCGACGATCCTTGCCCCGATGGCCGGCGTGACCGACACCCTTTTCCGCCGCGTCATTCGCGGCTTGGGAAGCTGCGGCTTGCTGATGACCGAATTCACCAGCTCCGAAGGCATCACCCGCAGCGCGAAGAAAACTCTCCGCTACCTTTTTTTTGAAGAAGACGAGCATCCCATCGCCGCGCAATTGTTCGGCGCGAACCCCAAGGTGATGGCCGATGCGGCGCGCATGGTCGAAGACCTCGGCTATGACGCTGTAGACATCAATCTCGGCTGCCCCGCGAAAAAAGTGGTGAAGTGCGGCGGCTCCGGCTTGTTGCGCGAGTTGCCGCTGCTCGAAGAGATTTTCAAGGGCGTCCGCGCCGCGGTGAAAATTCCCCTGACTGTAAAGCTGCGAGCCGGCTGGGACGAGAACTCCATCGTCGCGGTGGAAGTGGTCAAAATGGCGGAGCAGATCGGCGTGGAAGCGGCGGCGATTCATCCTCGCACCCGCGCGCAGGGCTATACCGGCAAAGCCGATTGGAGCATCATCGCGGCCGTCAAGCAGGCAGTGAAAATTCCGGTCATCGGCAATGGCGACATCCAGTGCCCGGAAGACGCGGCGCGCATGGTGAAAGAGACCGGATGCGACGCGGTGATGATCGGGCGCGCAGCGGCCACCAACCCCTGGATCTTCCGGCAGATGGAGCAATACCGCACCACCGGGCGTTATGACGTCCCGACCGAAGAAGACCGCCGACAGTTACTTTCTGGCTACTACCAGAAAATTCTCAACTCAAATCTACCGGACGGTGTGGGCAAAATGAAACAGTTCGCTTGCTGGTTTACCCATGGCGTGGGGAACGGCAGCGAGCTTCGACGAATCGTGCATTCGGCGCGCACTCCGCAGGAAGTGGTGGAGAACGTAGAACGCTTCTTTGCGGAAAAAAGCGCTGACGGGGGACTACCAGCCCATGAGCCCAGTGAGCGAAGAAGTAATCCGCAAGAGGTCCGAACGTAGAATTGCCGTGCGCCTGCCGTTGCGCGTAAGCGGCCGCGATGCGCGAGGATTCTCGTTCGAGGAAGATACTGCCAGTGAAAATTTGTGCCGCAGCGGCGCCGCGTTTCGCACCCGCTTCGACGTGGCCATTGGATCAAGCCTGGAGATTCGGATTCCCGTGCAGGGACATGTGCTGCGGCGCGGGGAGCAAGATTTTGCAACCCGGGGCAAAGTTGTGCACGTAAGCGAATCGCTGGACGATGGAGAAAAAGTGGTGGGCGTGCAATTCGTCGGCCCGCGTTTTCAGCGCGTATTTCGCTCCGAATCGGCCTATTGAGATTTAGCGGTCACTCGACCGAGTTATAGCAACAATCCTCTAAACTCTACCTATCAAGTGTCATCCTGAGGCTATCCGATGAGGATCGCCGAAGGATCTCAGCCTCGAATACTTGCACAAATTTGTGGTTGAGGTCCTTCGCGGCACAAAGAACGTGCCGCTCAGGATGACAAACTATTTTCGGGGTTTGAAGAATTCGAGTGATTATTCCGGTTCCGGAGAATCTTCATCCAGCAACTGGCGGTAAGCGTCGCGGCGGGTGATGCCGCGTTCTTTGGCGGCGAGCTTCAGGGCTTCCTTGCGGTCGAGCTTGGCCTGGTGAATCAACTCGTCCACGCGGGCGGCGAGCGATTGCGCGGTGTCTATTTGCGCTCCGGGCGCGCCGGTCTCGGGAGGCCCGAGAATCAGCGTGATTTCGCCTTTCACGGGATGCTCGTCAAGCGATTGCACCAATTCAAAAAGCGTGCCGCGACGAAACTCTTCGTGCAGCTTGGTGACTTCCCGCGCGAGGCAAGCCGGGCGGTCGCCCAAAATTGCCAACGCGTCGGCCAGCGTTTCCGCGATGCGGTGCGGCGCCTCGTAGAGAATGATGGTGCGGTTTTCGATGCGCAGGTGTTCCAGCGCGCGGCGGCGTTCGCTGGAGCGATTAGGCAAGAATCCCAGGAAAAGAAACTCTTCATTCGGCAGCCCGGAAGCGGCGAGCGCCGTGAGCAGCGCTGAAGGGCCGGGAATGGGCACCACGGGAATCTGGTGGCGGATGGCCAGCGAAACCAGCCGATGGCCGGGATCGGAAACCAGCGGCATACCCGCATCGCTGATCAGCGCGACCGTGGTGCCTTGCTCCATGGCGTGGACCAGTTCCGGCGCGCGCGTGAGTTCGTTGTGTTCGTGATAACTGACCAGCGGCTTGCGAATTTCGAAGTGATTCAGAAGCTTCAGCGAGTGGCGCGTGTCTTCGCAGGCGATCTGGTCCACTTCCTTGAGGATGCGCAGCGCGCGCAGGGTGATGTCTTCCAGGTTGCCGATGGGTGTCGCCACCAGGTATAGGCAGCCACGGAGGGGAGTCGGCGATACACCGGCGTTAGGGTTGGTCTTCATGACGGTGGGTAAGGAAAGTTTAGCACGCGGGGCGTGCGGCTGGACGCCCGAAGCTGCATGCTATAATCGGTGGTTTGGAGAGCACGCGGGAGGAATAGCTGTGCCACTGTACGAATACCAGTGCGTGAACTGCAAGCGGCGGACCGAGAAAATCGAGAACGTGTCCGGGCCGTATCTGAAGAAGTGCCCGCATTGCGGCGGAAAAGTGGAGCGGACGTTTACAGCGCCGGCCATTCAGTTCAAAGGCTCGGGCTGGTATGTGAACGACTATGCCGCGAAGAAGAGCACGGGGAGTGACACGTCGCCAGCGAAGAGCGATTCGAGCGAGAGCAAAGAATCCGTTGCCAAAGATTCCGCCACGAAAGACTCAGCCGCGAAGGAGTCCGGTGGCAAAGAGAGCAAAGAGAAGAAGCCGGCGAAGAAGAAAGAATAAAAGTCGGAATTAGAGTTTCAGGGTTTTGAGGTAGGCACGGAAGTTGGGGCCTAGTTCTTCGTTCTGCAGGGCGAGTTCGACGGTGGCTTTCAGGAAGCCGAGTTTATCGCCCGCATCGTAGGAAATTCCTTCATAAATGTACGCCCAAAGTCCCTGCTCTTTGGCCAGCAGGCGCATAGCGTCGGTGAGTTGAATTTCACCGCCGGCGCCGGGCTTGGTGCGTTCCAGGCAATCGAAAATCGCGGACGGCAGAACGTAACGGCCGGTGATGGCGAGGTTGGAAGGGGCTTCTTCGTTCTTCGGTTTTTCGATGAGGTCGCGGATGCGCAACAGGCGCTCGCCGAAAGGTGGCTGTGGAGCGGGTTCGCCGGCGACGATGCCGTAAAGATGGGTTTTGTCGCGTGGGACTTCCTCGACCGCAATGGCGCCGGTGCCGGTGGCTTCGTAAACATCAATAAGTTGCCGCGTTGCGGGGTTTGCGCCGGGAATCAGGACGTCGCCGAGAAGCACGGCGAACGGTTCATCGCCGACCAGATCTTTGGCGACAAGGACGGCGTGACCCAGTCCCAGCGGTTCTTTCTGGCGCGTGTAACTCACCTGCACCATGTTGCTGATGCGGCGGACCATCTCAGCCTGCTCGTGCTTGCCTTTTTCTTCCAGAAAGCGCTCGAGCAGCGGAGAATTATCGAAGTGATCTTCGATGGAATTCTTGCCTTTGCCGGTGACGATGATGATGTGTTCGATGCCGGAGGCGACGCACTCCTCAACGACGTACTGAATCTGCGGTTTGTCCACAACCGTAAGCATTTCCTTGGGTTGCGCCTTGGTGGCGGGCAAGAAGCGGGTGCCCAGGCCCGCCGCGGGCAACACGGCCTTGCGAACTCTCGGATGGGCAGCGGGAGTATGCGGGGACTTTTTCGAGTCGGAGGTCATGTGCAGTGTTTTCTTCTAATTTGCGCCGAAATTTGCGTGTCTTAAGCACAGTAGCCGCCGAGCCGGAACTTTGTCAATGAAACGAAACGGCCATGTTGTTGATGGGAAAAGGGTACTGGAGCGTTTGTTTGGGGGGCCGGATTCGCGAAAAAAGCGTGAGATTGCAGGGATCAAAAATGTCGGCGCGCCGACATTTAAAGTAAAACTTTAAGGTAATTATTAATTAAATACCAGAACTAGAGGGTACAGCTAAGTGGCGAGAACAAGGAAGTTAGCAAAAAGCATTCGAACGCAACAAATGGCTGCCAAACTATTCTTGTCCCGTTTTGGTTCAAGTCCGTGGTTTTAATAGGTGCGCGCAACGCCTGAATTGGCCAGATCGCCTTGGAATTTGGGCCAAGGGCTGTCCATCAGCGCGCCGTGGCCGCCTTCGTAGGCGGAAAGCAGGCCGGCTTCGTTGGCGACGTAAATGGTGCCGTCGGGCGCGATCGAGGGGGAGGAGGTGACGGTGTTGCCGACATCCACCTGGGCAAGAATCTTGCCCGCGGGCGAGACAGCGTAGAGATTGCGCGCGCCGAGCACAAAGATAGTGCCATCGGCGGCGAGCATCGGAGTCGAAGCGTCGTAGCCGTTCAGGTCGAGCGACCACTTCTGCGAGCCGGAGGAATCGAAAGCGTAGAGATGGCCGTCGGCATGAGCGAAATAGATGGTGCCATCGGAAGCGACCAACGGAGACGCGGTGTTGAGCGAGTTGCCTCGCGATTTGAAGTCCCAATGAAGAGTAGCGTCCTGCCCGACTGCGGAAAGGTGGTCTCGGCCCATGCCGACAAGCAAGAGGCGATTGGGGCCTGGGGTGATTCCCGAGACGACCGGGAATTCTCCGGGAGGGGGATATCCGCCATTGCGTTTCAGCGCCTCATCCGAGAGCGGCGGATACTGCCAGAGTTGGTTTCCCTGCGAATCCACGGCGTTCAAGCGGCCGTGGCCGCCAAAGAGCACGGTGCCGTCGGGGAGCAAAGTGACGGCGCCCCACTGCTCGGTGCCGAGACCCGTTGACCATTCGACGCGGCCGTCGGAAAGGCTAACGGCTTTCAAGCCGTCGCGGGAGGGTGTGAACAGGAAACTGTTGCCGATGGCCGCGGCATTGTGACCGTAGGTGTTGCCGTTATAGACCACGGAGCGCCAGCGCTGCGAGCCGGAGCGGTTCAGGGCGACGACTGAGCCATTGTTGTTGGCGATGTAGATGGCGCCATCGGAGCCGATGCTGGGGGTAGCGGCGGTGGGGCCGATGTAGGTTTTCCATCTCAACTTGCCGTTGGAGTCCAGCGCATAGACGAAACCATCGTCGCAGGCGGCAATGAGGGTGCCGTCGTCGGAGAGAGCCAGAGCGCCCTGGCTGCGCGAGCCGAGGGTAAATTCCCATTTCTTTTTGAAGGATGAGGATTTGCCAGAAGCGGCATCCGCTGAGGAAGACGGTTTGCACCCGGCAAGAAATGCCGCAGATCCGATAACCATTGCTAGAGATGCGGCGACGATGGATTTGCGGCCCATGATTCAGCACCTCAGTCGGTCAAAGGTGAAAACCTGCTGGTATTGGCGACGTCGTGAAACATCTTTGGCCAGGAACTTTTCATGAGCGGCGCGCCGTCACCCTGCACCGCACACAGCGAGGAATAGCCGCAAGCGAAGTATATGGTGCCATCCGGTGCGATGGTGAGGGCAGAGGTGGGCGAAAAGACGCGAATATTCCATTTGAGTGTGCCATCGGAAGTGAAGGCCAGAAGGCCGAACTCCGCGCCGATGTAGATGGTGCCGTCGGCTGCCAGTGTGGGTGGCGTGAGGAAGTGCGGCTGCTGTGGCTTGAAGTAACGCCACTTGAGAGTTCCATCGGAATTTACGGCATAGAGTGCGTTGCCATCGGAGAAATAGATAACGCCGGCGGTGTCAACCACCGCGGGACCCGCGCCGCCGGAATCGAAGCGCCACTTAACAGTGCCGGAGGGATTGACGGCGTAGAGAATGCTGCGGTCGTCGCCTACGTAAATGGTGCCGTCAGGTCCCATCGAGGCCATTCCCAGGTCGCCGGGGGAGAGTTCGAGATCCCAAGAGCGGTTGCCAGCGGTGGAGAGGGCGTGCAGGAAATTCTGGCGGGGAAGAAAAATGGTGGAATCGCCACTCAGGAGCGGGGCACCGTTTTGCGAGGCGAGGCCGATTTGCGCGGTTCCGGGGAGAAAGGTAGGCGAGCCGAGCATGCCCTCGCGAAAAGTTTGCAGCGACCAGGTGGCAGTTTCGGATTGTTTGGGCTGAAAGGCGTAGAGGTCAGAGGCGGTGTTGACGTAGTACAGCGAAGTACCTGGACCGAGTGCCGGTGGCGCATTGAAACCGATGAGGCCGAGTTTCGGATCCCAGATGAGTTTGCCGTCGGAGCTTACTCCATAGACGAAACCATACCTGCTCTCGAAATACAACGTGCCGTCATCGGCGATCACCGGAGTGCCGGGCGCGGGGAGAGGCGTCAACTTCCACAGTTGCTTGCCTTCGGGAGAGAAGGCCTGGACGCCGACGCTGCTGCCAATATAGATGGTGCCGTCGGGTGCAATCGCCGGATGAGAGACGGCCGTGCCTAGGCTGCGGACGGTCCATTTCACGTGCGGACCTTTTGCGGTTTGTTCGACAACGGATTTCTTCCCGCAGGCGGAAAAAAACAAAGAAGCGGGAACCATGCAGGCAACGAAAAGCATCCGGCGGAACGCCGTGGTGCGCCACTTGAGACGATTGGAGAAATGAAGGCGTGGGAGAGGTTGAGCGCGCATTATCGCTTGCCTGGCATCTCGCAGGTGCGGTCGAAGATGCGGGTGCCTTGGACGTACATCAGCGCCGCCCGCACCGGAGATAAAACCTGGACCTCCTGAATGTGCTGCTGCATGCGATTCATGGCGGCCTCGAGGCCTTGGCGGAGGGTGCGGCCCATGTTTTCGAAATATTCGGCGTTGCGGGAACGCTGCACCTGGGAACGGTAATCATTTCCGGTGGGGGCGGATTGCTGTGATTGTTGCAGGAGGAAATTGCAATAAGTATTCGATTGCTGGATGGCCTGGTTGAGCAATCCGCGCCACTGGGAATCCTCGATGAGGTCGCGGCGGGCTTTGACGATTTGAATGCGCCATTCGGCTTCGTTGCTGGCATCGACGCCCAGTTCGTTCTGAGCTTCCCGCTCGCAGGCGGGATCGCAGTTCAAAAGGGGGCTTTCGCCGGGGATGAATTTCGCGTCGTTGGGATTGGCAGTGGAACGCGGTTCGATGTCGTCGTTGGTGATGACGTGTTTGGGTTTGGCGGGAACTGCTGGCTTTGGGGGAGCATCGGGTGCGGGAGATTGTGTAGTTGCGTTCGACGCGGGAGCGGCCGGTGTGGGAGCGGGAGAATCTTGTGCGCGCGAGGCCGGGGAGAAGACAAAGATCAAGAGGACGGCAAGCGCCAGCAGGCAAAGGCGCTGAGAGGAGAAGCGCGGCTTGGCGTTGATTGCGGGCATGATTTAGGGATCGTCGGCGTCCGCCGGATTGCCGGCCACATAGCGTTGCGCGCTACACGGAGCGTTCTGAATACGGCTGACCTGGAGTTGTGAAAACTGCAGCGAAGAGGGATTTATGGCAAAGGTCTGCTGCAGGCCGCGCTGGCGGGATGTAAGGACTTCGAGCGAGGCCTGCGCTTGTTTGAATTTGGCGTCGTACTTGTCGTCCACGGCGAGTTCACGGGGGGTGACGTTGTTGGGGTCGGCTACTTTCGCGAGCTCGTCGCGCTTCTCAGCGCCCACCGCGCAGAAGCGCAAGTGCATGTCGAAGAGATCGCGAAGATATTGCTGCCATTGGGCGTCGGTGCGAACGGTGTCGAGGGCGCGCAGCTGATCGCGCTTCCAGTTGGGATTTGCGCTGGTGTTGATGTGGGCGAGCTGCCGGACCTGCTCGAAGCAGTTGCGATCACAATTGTTGATTTCGCTGAAATCCATGCCGCTGAAGTCGCCCGGGGCGCCCTTAGGGAGATTGTCGTTGGTGTAAACCTTCTTTTTGGGCGTGGCCGGTTTTTCAGGAACCGCTGGAGGCTTAGTGTCGGAAGCGACGGGAGTTTGCGCGGGGGTGCTGGGCGGGGTATCTGCCGGGGCGGGCTTCGGGGCCGCCTCTTGTGGCGTTGGCGCGGGGGGCTGGGTTTGGGCCTTGGGGAAGGTCACCCCAGCGAACACCGCAGAGAAGAGCGCGGCTAGAAATAGTTTGGAGTACATGATGTACCTGACTACATACTATTTTCGCAAAGTGCAGGTAGATCAAAAGGAAGAGCGTGGTACAGCTATTCATAAAGAGGCAATAGCGAAACGGGAACATTGGGTAGGTTATGCTTGGCGAGGGTTTTGGGGATCAGTTGAATCCTCAAAAGCGGCAGCTGAGCTGCCGCACTCCAAAGGGGGCGGGATGGCTGGGAATGGCGAGCGGAACACGGAGGAGCGGGATCGGGCGGTGGCATATGGGATCTTGCGGTTGGCGGTTGGGGTGAATTTGTTTGGGCACGGGTTTGTGCGTGCGGTTAGCGGGGTGGGTGGTTTTGTGGACTGGATGGTGCAGCACATGAGCGGGACGATCATGCCTGTTTGGGTGGTGCGGCCGTTTGCATATTTTTTGGCGGTGGAAGAGTTGGTTGTGGGGGCGCTGCTGATTGTCGGATGGTTTACGCGGCCGGCGCTGATTGTTGGGGCTTTAGTGATGGTGGCGCTGACCTGGGGAGTGGTGATGAAGCAGGATTGGCCTACGGCGGGATTGCAGTTGAGTTATAGTATTGCGTTTTTTCTGTTGTTGTTTTTTCGGAAGTACAATGCGTTTTCGGTGGATGGGCGGAGGAAGCCTTAACCGATTGCGCGGTTCTTTCGTTGGGGAAATTTTGGGTGGGGTGACGGAAACCCTCAGGCCTGAATGTGGCAACCGAGATGGGGCTATGGAAACCCTCAGGCCTGAAGGCCTGAGCTACAGTGGTTGGTGAATTGGGATGCGGACCTGGAAGCGGGTGTCGCCGGGGACGGAGGTGAAGGTGATGGTGCCGCGCATTTTGCGAACGATGCGATGGACGGAATCGAGACCCAGGCCTGTGCCGTCGCCAACTCCTTTGGTTGTGAAGAAGGGTTCGAAGATGCGCGATTGCACTTCTTTGGGAATCCCAGAGCCGTTGTCGGCCACTTCCACAAGTACATCTTCGCCTTCGCGGGCCACGCGAACGCGTAACTCGCCTTTTTTATTCATGGCGTCGGCGGCGTTATCGATCAGGTTGGTCCAGATCTGATTCAGCTCGCCGCCATTGGCGGTGACTTTGGGAAGGTCCGGAGCAAAGTCGCGAGTGACGGTGATGCCCTTGCGCAGCTTGTGCTCCATGATGGACAGCGTGGTTTCGATGCCGCGGACGATGTCCACCTCCTGCACGGGCGACTGGTCCATGTAGGAATATTCCTTGATGGCTTTCACCAGAGTGGAGATGCGCTTGGCGCTGTGGGCGATCTGGCCGATGATGCGCTCAATTTCGAGCATGGTGGAAAAACGCGCGAGCGCTGCGGGGAGAGCGGCGCCCGCGGCGGCGTGAAAACGCTCCAGTTGGCTGATGGTGAAGTTGGCGTCCACCAGCAAGGGGCTGAGCTTCCAAGGTTCGGGGATCTTTTGGGATTCGAGCCAGGTGGTTATGGAATCTTCGCGGTCGCTGCGCTCGAGTTGGTCCTTGAAGACGGCGGGCTGGAGTTCGGCGCGGAGTTCGGATTCGATTTTGGCGATGCCGGCGCAGTTGGATTCGGAGAGATAGGGCTGCGCATCGAGCTTGCGGAGTCGCGCCAGGCAATCGAGCAAGGCATCTGCGGATCGGGCGGCGGCCGCGGCGGGATTGTTGAGTTCGTGGGCCAGTCCGGCGGAAAGTTTGCCGAGGGCGGCGAGTTTGTCGCGTTGCTGTTCGCCGCGGGTGACTTCTCGAACGCGATCGGTGAGGATGCCGACGAGGCGCTGGCCGAGCAGCGGCATGCGGTGCAGCATTTCCTGAAAGAGCGTACCGGGGAACCAGAGGACGTGGACCGGCTCTTCGGCGCGCCCGGTAACGGTGAGTTGGGTCATGCGCGAATAGGGCAAAAGACCGGTGACATTTCCTTTGGTGATGATAAAGATGGGGCTGTCGGCGCCGTCGGCATCGCGGCGCGCGTAGATGCGGCCGTCCAGCATGACGGTCATGAATTGAGCGGGCGAGCCTTCCTTGAAGACGATATCGCCGTGGGCAAAGCGCTCTTCTTTACAGTTGGAGACGAACCATTCGAGATGCTCCTGCGGGAGATCGGAAAAGACGGATACTGTCTTTCGCAGTTCCTCGGTGAGAGCTGTAATCGTTTCTGGGGTCACAGTAGATTCCCGCGTGCCGAGATTTACGAGACTTTGGCCAGATACTGGTGCACAAACTGGATTGCTACCGCGCCTTCACCTACACCGGAAGCTACGCGTTTCACGGAGCCGTGGCGGACGTCGCCGACGACGAAAATTCCCGGAACATTGGTTTCGAGCAGGGAGGGTTCGCGGTCGAGGGTCCAGCCGTGGGGGCGTTTGCCGTCGCGGACCAGATCGGAGCCGGAGAGGATGAAGCCGCGGTCGTCGCGCTGGACCAGGTCGCCGAGCCAGTTGGTGCGCGGCAGGGCGCCAATGTAGATGTAGAGACTTTTGGCCGGGACACGGTCGGTGGTTCCTGTGGGGGCGCAGAGGATGGAGATTTCCTCAAGATGCTGGTCACCGTGAAGTTCGGCGACTTCGGTTTGCGGCCAGACTTCGATGTTGGGAGTTTTCTTAATCTGGTCGATGAGGTATTGGGACATGGTGGCAGCCAGTGATTGGCGGCGGATCAGCATGACCACCTTGGTGGCGTAGTTTGCGAAATTGATGGCTGCCTGGCCGGCGGAGTTTGCGCCGCCCACGACATAGACGGTTTCCCCTTTGCAGGACATCGCTTCGGTCATTCCGCCGCCGTAGTAAACGCCTGCGCCACGGAGGCGGTCTTCGCCGGGCACCTCCAGGCTGCGCCATTGTACGCCCATGGCAAGGAGCAGCGCGTGGCAGGAAACTTTGCTGCCGTCGGCCATTTCGATGATGCGATAGGGGCCTTCGATGCGTACGCCAGCGGCTTCCTGGGGAGAGAGGATTTCCACCCCGAAGCGCGTGGCTTGCACGACGGCGCGGCGGGCGAGGTCGCGGCCACTGAGGCCGGCGGGAAAGCCGAGGTAGTTTTCGATGCGCGAGCTGAGACCCGCTTGGCCGCCGGGGGCTTCGCGCTCGATCATCACGGTGCGCAGCCCTTCGGAGGCGCCGTAGACGGCGGCGGCGAGGCCCGCGGGGCCGCCGCCGACGATGGCGAGGTCGTAAAATTCGACGTCGGTGCGGGTGCGGAGACCAATTTTCTGGGCGATAGCGGCGGTGGTGGGCTCGGAAAGTTTGATGCCGTCGGGAAAGATTATGAGGGGCAGGGTTTCGGTCGAGCCATCGGGTTTTTTCAGAGCGGCTGCGGTTTCCGGACTGTTGGATTGTTCGACGTCCACCCACTGATAGGGCAGGTGATTTTGCGCGAGGAACATGCGCAACTCGTAAGCTTTGGGCGACCAGCGGGTGCCGAAGAGTTGGATGCCCTCGTAGGGTGGATGATAGGAGTCCATCCACTCGTTGAGCATGTCGTCGAGAGCGGGGTAGAGGTTTTGGTCGGGGGGATCCCAGGGTTTCAGAAGGAAGTAATGGACGCGGGCGGAATTGATGGCCTCGATGGCAGCGTTGGTGTCGGCGTAGGCGGTGAGGAGGGCGCGTTTTGCGGAGGGGTAAAGTTCGGAGGCTTGGGCGAGAAAACCGACGCCGTCGAGTTCGGGCATGCGCTGGTCGGCGAGGAGAAGGGCGACCGCGTCGTTGCGGGATTTCAGGCGATGCAGGGTGTCGAGGGCTTCGTTGGCGGAGGTGGCGCGCACGATGCGGTAGCGCTCGGAATAGCGGGTGCGGAGATCGCGCTCGATGGCTTGCAGTACGTCGGGGTCGTCGTCAACGGTTAGGATAATGGGCTTAGCCATGGTCGGGGTCCCTCTTGCGCTTCAGGCAAAGCAAGATGGCAAAGTCGAACCTACAACGTAGCACAACACGCGCAACGATTGTGGATGACGAAGCTCGCAGAGATGGATGCCTTTGGAGAGGCGGCGGTTATATCGCCGGGCCATTTCAAGGAAGCTGGGCAGCGGGATTCAGGGTTTCTTGTAAACGGGAACGAGAAAGTAGGCTTGGTAGTCGGCGCCATGGGCTGCGCCGCGCGCTTCGATGGCCCAATAGGTTGGAGGTGTGGCGACGAGAGTGGTGGGGAGCTTGTCGAAGGGCAAGCGGAATTCGACGGGGATGTCCGCGCCGACGAAATTGGCGAGGCGGGCGCGATCGAGACTGAGCACGTCTTTGTAGAGTTCGTAACAGACCACTTGGGAGCTGCGATTTCTGCCTTCGCCGGTCATGACATATTTTTCCTGGATGCAGCGCAACGTGAAGGAGAGGGAATCCAGGACAGCCAGGTGGCGCGGGGCGCGGAGGCGGACGCGCAAGCTGCCGCCGAGGAAATAGGGGAATTCGTCGTAGGCTAGAAACGTGTTGCCGTAGCGCAGAAGGTCCCCGAGCATTTGCAGCCAGCGGACCCAGAAGATGATGCCGATGAGGGCGAAGAAACTGGCGACGACGAGAAAAGGCCAGGTGCCGCGGTGGGTGTAGCCAATCCAGAAGAAGGGAAGAAGAAAGGCGTTCCACATCACGGCCGCGATCAGCCGGCTGACCATGGAGTCGAAGGCGGAAAAGGTAATGCCTTCAGGATGCCAATGGAAATCGAAGAGCCAGGGTTGGCCGGGAGTTTCGGCGGCTTTGCGATTGTAAATAGATTTACGCACAATGCCACGGGCGCCATGGAGGAAAAGAAAAAGGCCGGCGGCGAAAAACATAGCGCCGACGATGGCAATGACCCATGCTGGCGCGTTCTTGTTGGAGTGGATCACGTTGTACGCGGCAAAAAATGTGAAGACTCCGGCGGCCATGAACGGCAGGCCGAAGAGGACGGAGGTGGCGCCATCAACGGTCGTGGCGCTGCGCGCGGGATAGTTTGGAAGGGCAGGCGGCAGGCCGGGGCCGCTGCCGAGCATGCGTTGGTTGAGAGCGGTGACGTCGATGAGGGTGAGCGGCATACCTTGGCCAGAGTGCCTGTCGCGAAAGGGAGCCGCAATGGGACTGTGCGAAAGAGCCACGCTGTACGAAAGGCCGGGAGTAGGAGAACATTGAATTAGGTCAGCAGAGTGAGGGTCCTGCGCTAATGGATGAGGGGATGAAAAATGGAGTGAAGATTTTGGGGATCGAGTCGTCGTGTGACGAGACGGCGGCGGCAGTGGTGATGGATGGGCGGAAGATTTTGTCGAGCCTGGTGGCTTCGCAGATTGATATTCATCGGAAGTACGGAGGCGTGGTGCCGGAGCTGGCTTCGCGGGAGCATTTGCGGCAGATATTGCCGGTGGTGCGGGAGGCCATGGCCGGCGCGGGATTAAAGTTTGAGGAGTTGGATGCCATAGGGGTGACGCAGGGGCCGGGGCTGGTGGGCTCGCTGCTGGTGGGAATTACTTATGGGAAGACCCTGGCGGCGGCACTGGGAAAACCGCTGGTGCCCGTGAATCATTTGGAGGGGCACGTTCATGCGGTGTTTCTGGAGGCATTTCTGAGGGGAGAAACGCCGAAGCTGCCGGCCGTGTGCCTGATTGTTTCCGGAGGGCACACGGTTTTGTATGAGGTCACTGCCGCGGGTGAGCCGGATCAGCAGGCGTTCACGTTTCGAAAACTTGGCGGAACGCGCGACGACGCGGCGGGCGAGGCTTACGACAAAGTGGCGAAGCTGTTGGGGCTTGGGTATCCGGGCGGGCCGATTCTGGATCGCTTGGCGGCTGCAGCTGGGAATGTGCCGGCGCCGGTTCGATTCGGGCCGACGAAGACGCGGGGGAATGCGCTGGATTTCAGTTTCAGCGGGTTGAAGACTGCGGTGCTTTACCATTTGCGGGAGCATCCGGAGTACACGGAGGGAATTCGCAAGCGGGAAGAGGCGATTCGCGAAGCGCGCAGGACGTTTGCGGAGCTATTGTCGCTTTGCGATGCGGCGACGCTGGGATTGGTACGGGAATTTCAAAATGCGGTGGTTCGCGATTTGGTGGAGCGGACGATGATGGCGGCGGAAGAGTGTGCGGTCGGGACGATTTTGGTTTCGGGGGGCGTGGCGGCGAATAGCCAGTTGCGGGCGACTTTCGCGGAACGGGCTGGGGCGAAGGGGATTCGGGTGTTTTTTCCGGATCGGGAGTTGTCTACAGATAATGCGGCGATGATTGCGGCGGCGGCTTATTCGGGGTTTCGGCTGGGGAAGTTTGGGGATTTGACGCTGAACGCTAAGGCTAGTATGCCTCTGGGATGAAGGAGGGGAAGAAGGTTTAGGAGGGGAAGGAAGTTAAGGAAAGGAGAGCGGGCCAAGTGAGTTGAACGGCGGTTAGTTTGGGTGGATTTGATTACTGCGTGAAAGCGGAAGCTGAGCTTCCGCACTCCAAATGAAAACGGGCGGCACATTCGCCGCCCGTTGGATTAAAAGGTTGTGGTTTTTAGGCGTCGAAGGTTTCTTGCATTTGGGGGAATTGGAGTTTGGCTTTGGCGAGGGACTTCACTACCAGGCCTTCGGCGTTTTCAGCGGTGAGGTTACGGGCGGTGGCCATTTCGCTGACGAGAAGATACTTGGCGCGCTCGAGCATTTTCTTTTCACGGAAAGAGAGAGGCTTGCTGCGGCTGAGGGAGACCAGACTCTTGAGGACGACCGCCACTTCGAGGAGAGAACCGGTGCGCATGCGCTCGGAATTCTCTTTGAAACGGTGTTTCCAGTCGTGATGCGAGTTGAGTTTTCCCTTTTCGAGAAAGCCGAGGACCTTACTGGTATCGGTAGAGCGGATAACCGAACGCAGCCCAACTGTTGCCGCGTTTGATTGAGGAACCATAACCCGCAAACCGCTGACAACAACGCGGATCATGTAGTACCGTTCGGTTCTGCCATTCAGGACGCCATAACTAATTTGTTCGATGAGCCCAACGCCGTGGTTCGGATAAACGACCTTGTCGCCAATCTTATAGTCCATAGCTTCGGAGTTCCCCCCTAGAAGATAAAGCGAGTTTAGGGTAGTGTGTTGCAAGAGTCAAGATATATCCTGTGGAATCAGGGAGATAGGGAAGTGGTCGAACCAATTTGGCACTGAAATTGCTCAGGGCGGGGAAGGTTCCGGACTACAATGCTGGCGGTAACCAAGTAGAACTGAGGGCCAAGTTCCTGAGGCCTTTGGGAGTTGGGGCAACTCCTTTCCTTTGATGGGTTAAGACTGAGCTAGGAACGATAACCACAAAGTACACGAAACGCGGAGATAACATTGGTCACTCTCGGTATTGACACCTGTGAGACTCGGGGGAGCGTAGCGGTGCGCCGAGGAGGCGCATTGGTGTCTGTGCAAAGACATGATAGTGCTGAGGATTACTCGTCGTGGTTGATACCCGCGGTGGAGCGGACACTGCTCGCCGCGGAGACGTCGCTTGAATATTTGGATTTACTGGCTGTGGCTACCGGCCCAGGATCATTCACCGGAGTGCGTGTGGGGTTAACTGCGGTGAAGGCGTGGACCGAGATGTACGGGAAGCGCGTGGTGGGCGTATCCAGATTAGAAGTCATGGCGAGAGCGGCGGGGAATTACTCGGGATTTGTGGCGGCGAGCTATGACGCGCAGCGGGGACAGATATTTGGGGGCTTGTACCGAAACGAAAAAGGCGCGGGCTGGTCATTGATCGAGGAAGAGATGGTGATCGCGCCAGATGAATTCGTGAATTGGGTGTCGCAACGTGTAAACGGCGAGACGGTACGGTGGATTACGTTGGATCCAGAATTGTTGACAAATGGAACGACTTGGCACGCGAGAATCGAGAAGAGGGAATCGCTGATTCATTGCGAAAGCGGGTTGGCCGCAGGTGTGGCGGAATTGGGCGAAGAGCGCGCTGCGAAAGGGCAATTCACGGACGCGTTGGCTTTGGATGCAAATTACGTGCGTAGATCGGATGCGGAGATTTTCTGGAAGGACCCGGCGGCGCATGGCAAGTGATGGGGCAACGCCGGGATTCGTGATTCGAGCGTTCCACAACGAGGACGCTTGGTGTGTGGCGGAAATTCTATCGCAGGCGCGCGGCGCGGCGAGTTGGTCTGAGGAGGCGTTGCGTCAAACGGTGGCAATGTCCGGGGTCTCGGCATACGTGAGCGAGCGTGACCGGACCATTCTTGGAATGGTGATTGGGCGGCGAGTGCTGGACGAGGCCGAAATCCTGAACCTGGCGGTACGGCACGACGCGAGGCGGCAAGGTGAGGGGCGTGCTCTGGTGAAAAGGCTGCTCGAAGAGTTTGCGCGGCAGGGCGTAAGTCGCGTGTTTCTAGAGGTCCGGGAGTCAAACACCGGGGCGATCGCGTTCTATCGAGGGCTGCGATTCGAGGCGGTTGGAACCAGGGAGGACTATTACCAGGCCCCGGAGGAACCAGCCACGGTCATGGAACTAGATTTGCTGAAATCCACAGATTAGTACCAACTCTCTCTTGACTCCGCAATCCCCGGTGCTACGCTGCGCACATGTGATATTCACACCCCAGTCACAAATCCACGCAAGAGGAGGAACGCATGGCCACAGCGCAGCGGAGCCCTCGGGACGTAATTGGTGAAACAGACGCCGAGTATCAGCGTCTGGCAGAGCAGCACCAGCAGTATGAATCGCAACTCCAGCAACTCTTCCGCTCTCCCTACCTCAACAGTGAAGACCTGATCGAAGAAATCCGATTGAAAAAGTTAAAGCTACACGTGAAGGATGAAATGGAACGCATCGCCGCACGCGTTCACAGTGCGCGTGCAAGACATTCGCAGTAAGTTTCTTCGGCAACTGCGCCTCCCGGAAAATATGTCGTAGAATGACCAGGGTGCTCCCGCGAAGATGGTTCGCGATGGGGTCGGGGAGACTATGGTCAAAGAGGGCTATTGGTTTGGCCTGCCGCCGCTGGTCGTGGGGCTGGTGTTGTTGGTTCTGCGCACGCCGTTGAGTCTTACGGCCGGCGGGGTGCTGGTTTTCCTCGCGCTGTTTGTTTTCTATTTCTTTCGCAATCCGCATCGAGACATCCCCATGGGGCCCGGAGTTGTGGTGTCTCCCGCCGATGGCCGCGTGGTGGTGGTGAAGGATGAGGAGAATGCGGGGCGTCCGGGAAAACGCGTGAGCATTTTTCTGGCTATTTGGAACGTGCACGTAAATCGCTCGCCCGCTGCTGGCACCATCACGAAGCTCGAATACAAACCGGGTAAATTCCTGGCGGCTTGGGCGGAAAAGGCTTCGCTCGAAAATGAACAGAATGTGTTCATGCTGGCGAGCGAGGACGGGGACATGGTGTTCAAGCAGATTGCCGGATGGGTGGCCCGGCGGGTGGTCTCCTGGAAAAAGACCGGGGACACGGTTGCGCGCGGCGAGCTGGTGGGATTGGTGCGCTTCGGGTCGCGGGTGGATCTTTGGCTGCCGGAAGGTGCGGAGATCGCGGTTAAGGTGGGCGACAATGTGAGGGGCGGATCCAGCGTGATCGCCCGGATGCTTGCCGGAGTGGTGGCGCCGAAACGCGGAGACGGCGCTTTGGGCGCATCGGAGAAAAGCAAGGAATCGGAGAGCGGCGCGTAGTACTCTGTTGCCGGAAACGGGATGAGACATGACTGAACCTGAACAACACGAGATACCGTTCATCGAACGACCTTCGAAGCGCGCCCGGCTACGTCGCGGAATCTTTTTGATCCCGAGCTTGTTCACAGTGGCAAATCTGCTTTGCGGCTACTATGCGTCGATTGCCGCGTTGGTGGGTTCTCGAGAGGATTTCGACCACGCCGCGAAGGCCTTGGGGATTGCGATTCTATTCGATTCGCTGGATGGAAAGATTGCCCGGATGACGGGAACGAACACGGAGTTTGGGGTGCAGTTCGATTCGCTGGCGGACGTGGTGAGTTTTGGGATTGCGCCGGCGATTCTGGCGTATGCGTGGGGATTTCGCTACGCCTTTGCGGGAATTGGCGAATATCACCAGTTGGGGGAGTTTGCCTGGATCTGCTGCCTGGCGTTTTTGATCTGCTCGGCGTGGCGATTGGCGCGTTTTAATGTGAAGGGCATGGAGCCTGGGAGTAACAAGAATTTTGTGGGCATGCCGACTCCCGCGGCTGCCGGCGTAGTTGCCGCGATTGTGCACTCCCGCCATTACTTTGAGCCGATTGGCGACAAAAATTGGGCGATCGTGTGGTTTGTGCTGCTGCCGGTTTTGGGTGCGCTGATGACCAGCACGGTGCGCTATTACAGTTTCAAGGACATTCCTTGGACGCGGAAGCAACCGTCGGTCACTATTATTTTGCTGTGCCTGCTGGTAGCCATCATCTGGAAGTATTCGGAAACGGTGTTGGTGATCATCGCGGGAACCTATGCGGTGGCCGGGCTGATTCTTCATGTGGTGCGCTTTTTGCGGCAACGACTTGTCACCAGGACTGCCTGATTCATGTCGGCCGATCGCCATTCCCAGAGAATTGTGATTGCGGGTGCGTCATCGCTGCTTGGCGGCGAGTTGAAGACGCTGCTGGAAGAGAGCCGCTTTGCGGGGTGGGATTTGCGGCTGGTGGATGAAGATGTTGCAGCGGGCACGCTGACGGAAGCGGGCGGGGAAGCGGCGGTGATTCAGCGGGTGGAAGAAGAGACGTTTCGCGGCGCGCGGTATGCGTTCCTGGCTGGGTCGGAGTCCTTCGGGAGATTGTGCCTGGGGCCGGCGCGGGAAGCCGGGGCGACGATCATTGATTTCACGCAGGCTACGCTTTCGGATCCGGATGCCACGCCGTGGTTTCCGAAGATTGAGGCGCTGACCGGCAAGACTATTGCCAAGCATGGGAAAACGTTCAGCGTTTTTTCGGCAGGAGCTACCGCGGCGGCAAACCTGGCGCTGGTGCTGCAGCGGTTTGGATTGCAGCGGCTGGTGATGGTGATGTTCCGGCCGGTTTCGGAAACGGGGCGCGCGGGGATTGAAGAGTTGGAGACGCAGACGTCGCAACTGCTGTCGTTCCAGAGCATCGGCAGCCGGGTATTTGGGACGCAGACGGCGTTTAATCTGCTGCCGAGGTTTGGAGCGGAGAGCAAGGAAGACTTTCAGCGTGAAGAGTTGGAGATTCGGGCGGAGGTTGCGGCGGCGGTTGGCGACGTGAACGAAAATGCGAAGATTTCGTTGAACCTGGTGCATGCCCCGGTGTTTTATGGGTTGACGTTCAGTGCGTGCGCGGATTTGGGCGAAGGTGTGGATGCGGCGAAGTTGATTGGCGCGTGCAAGGAAGCGGGATGGTTGGTGACCGGAGACGGGGAAGCGGGGCCGAGCAACGTGAGCGTGGCGGGAGAGAGTCAACTGTTTATGAGCGAGCCGCGGGCAGATTTGTCGCGGGCCGGGGCGTGGTGGTTTTGGGGCGCGGGCGACAATCTGCGGTTGCCGGCGGCCAGCGGGATCAAGCTTGCGGATTGGTTGGAAGGATGAGGCGGAGTTTTTTGCAAAGCGCGTTTGCGTTGCTGGGGACGGCGGCGAGTTTGTGCGGCTGCGGGTATCACACGGCAGGGCACTTCAGCACGATGCCCAAGAATATTCACGTGATCGCCGTGCCGGTGATGGAAAACAAGACTTCGACATATCGTGTGGAGCAGAAGCTTACCGCGGCAACTATTCATGAATTTCTGGTGAAGACGAATTATCGGGTGGTGCCGGATGCCGGCGGGGGCGACGCGGTGCTGACTGGCAAAGTTTTGAGTATGGAAGTGGTGCCGCTGTTGTTCCAGACGACCTCTACCGCAACCACTTCGACGGCACAGGCTACCGCGATGCTGGTGACGATGCGCTGCGAGGTGACGTTGACGGACCGGGCGACCGAGAAGGTGCTGTATCACAACGCGGATTTTTTGTTTCGGAATGAGTATGAGTTGTCCACCGACGTGCGGAATTTCTTTCAGGAAGGGGACCCGGCACTGGACCGTGTGGCGCAGGATTTTGCTTCGCGGCTGGTGGCGGCGGTGACGGAGAATTTCTGATGGTGCGACTGAGCACAGAGGAGTTCATCGAGCGATTGAACAAGGGTAAGACGGTGCCGGCGGTTTTGCTGCTTGGCGATGAGGCGTACCTGCGCGATGAGTGCCGCAAGCAGTTGATTGAAAAATATGTGCCGGAAGCGGCTCGGACCTGGGCGGTTTCGCGTTTTTCGGCGGATACCGGGGAGACGCAAGCGGCCGCGGACCAGGCGCAGACATTGCCGATGCTTTCGCCGCAGCAGGTGGTGTTTTTGGAGGACGCGGAGGCGATCGAGAAGTTGGGGGAGAAGGCGCGCGACGAGGCGGTGAAGACGCTGGAGGCGTACCTGGAGAATCCCGCGCCGTTTACCGTGCTGGTGATCGAGGCCGCTGGATTGGACCAGCGGATGCGATTGGCGAAATTGCTGACGGAGAAGGCGCTGGTGGTTGAGGTGGGGCTGGGGGATAACGCGGATGAACGGGTGGCCGCGGCGGCGGTGCTGGCGAAGTCATTGGCGAAAGAGCAGGGGATTGAGTTTGAGAAAGGCGCGGCGGAGGATTTGGCGGAATTTGTGAGTGGCGACCTGATGCGGTTGAAGACGGAAGTGGATAAGTTGGCGACTTTTGCGGGAGAGCGGGCCGTGGTGCGACGGCAGGATGTGGCGGCGCTGGTGATTTCGGAGAAGACGGCGACGATTTGGGAAGTGGCGGATTTTCTTGGTGCGCGACAGCCACAGAAGGCGCTGGAATTTTTTGAGCGGTTGCTGCGCGAGGGCGAAGAGCCGGTGCAGATGCTGGGGGCGATGGCGTGGATGTATCGGAAATTGATTGAGGCTACTGAGGTGCGCGGAGCGACGAACGGTTGGCAGGCGGCGAAGGCGCTGGGGATGCGGCCGGAGCAGGCGGAGTTGGCGATTCAGAATGCGCGGAAGATTTCGAAGGAACGATTGCTGGAGGGGTTGAAGGCTTTGCGGGAGGCGGATAACCGGTTGAAGGGTGGAACGAAGGATCCACATTCGGTGATGGAGTTTTTGGTGTGGCAGCTGAGCGGCGCGAAAGCGGTGGGGAGCGTTGACAGGTGAAATCCCGGGACTATGCGCGTCTCGCCGCTCCCGAGCCGGATGTTCTGCGAGCCATCGGCGAGGAATCAAAGCGCAATGGCACTGCGTCCCTTTCTTTGCGCCGGATTGACCGCGCCATCAGAGCAGCGCGCAAACAAAAAAGGCTGGCAGAAAAGGAAACGCGAAAAAATAAAGCCCCATCGGCAAAGCGTGAGTGAGCGTCCCAAAGATCTGGAAGAAAACCAAAATCATCAAGTCGCGCGAATTTATCGGAATCGTCGGGTCTCAGCTGCTCTCTTAGAATAGCAAATGGAAAATCAGGAAGAGGAGAGTTAACGTTGAGACGCAGAGTTCGCAGAGAAGAAAAAACCGCACCCTGAAAACCGCAGGGTGCGGCGCCCGGCAGTTCACTCACTGCCTCCGTAGAAGAAAGAAATCGCGACTTGAATAAATTTTCCAACGGCTATACCCAACCCAAGCCAAGTTGTCCATCTCCCGATGTCGTTGTCTGTGTGTTTTTCCTTTGGACTTGTGTGATGACGTGGTGACGTGTGGTCAATGCGCAAGAACGCTTCTAGTGAGTGTATCGGGACAACGGTGCGGTGCCCGATTTTTCGAGCGGGCAGAAGTCCGGCGGTGATGTATTTCTGGATTGTGCGAGGCGAAACGCTGAGCATCTGCGCCGCCTCGCGCACGCTAATGGCAAGTCTCTCGTTTGCGTGTAACATACACATAAAATAAACCACCCACGCGAAATGCGGGAGCCCCGCATAAAACTCGTGGCGCTCGTTCCAATTTATGCGGGGGGCTACTTGAGGAGACCCTCAAGCTCGCGAATGCCTCTCTTCAGTTGACTGCCGATTGGGAAGAGCTCTCTCACTAGTTTGACGGCTTCAGCCTTCTTACTCTCAAAGGGGAGCCCGAATTCGCACTGGAGGGATGTCCAAATCTTCGGTTTATCGAGAGATTGGTCGAGATTTTTTTCTGTGACTCCAAATCCGCGAAGCCAGCGGAAAACCAATTCTGCAAAATCGTCCCGCTTACGCGATAGAGTGCGCTGGCTGGGCTTGCCGGGAACCATCCCCTCACTCTTAGCGATCTTGCCCCAGGACAGCCCTTCGACATGCTTTGCAAGAGAGACCCTACACGCTGTCGCGATCCATTTGGGATTGTGCTCCTCCCTTGGTCGCCCGGGTCGATTTAACGGTCGCCTTAACACAGTCTTCCGTTGAGCGATCGCCCTCTCAATGCGCTCGAGCCGACCAATGGATGCACTCCAAACAAAATTCTCGACATCTTCGAGGAATAAATGCGGGAAAGTGGAGTAATAATGCAAGACTTTGTCTCGAAACTCCTCGAGCGAGCCGCGAGGGGGGCCGAATGAGTGACCAATCTTCATTTTGAAAACATCGTAGCCTTATCATGGCACTTCTGCGCTACAAACGCAGCGGTTGTAAATGTCGCACAGCTCTTTACAAAACAGATGCTTTTGGAACTACATGGATACTGGTGTGGTGGTACGGGACGACCCCATTCTTTTGATATAGGCTTGCTCATATCCGCCTGCTAACTGCATGATCGTTGTCTCCGGAGGTAGCACTCATGTCAAGAGCTCACGGTATTCTATCTTCGAAGTTTGCACTCCTGCTAGTCGCGACCATCTTTCTTTTCGCTCTAGCTACTCCGGCGCATGCCCAAGTGCAGGGATGCCCTCCCGTCCGTCTCCACGTGAGCACCGGCAATGACCTTTATGCTCTCCTAGAATGCCAAACCAGTGGTCCTTGTGACGGCGACCGAGTGCTAGGATTCACCGTGGGGTACATTCATGGGGTTGCTGACGCGCTTATGCTAGAGGGCAAAGTTCGTTCTGGCGGGGGGATCACAATCGGCCAACTCGTGGATATCGTCGAAAAATGGGTGAAAGAACATCCAGAACTTCGGGACCGGTCAGCGGCTACCTGCGTTGCGCATGCCCTGACCGAGGCCCTCCCTCCTGAAGGAGCGACGAAGTCAAAGTAGATGGGCGGGCGGGGCACACGCTTCCTTCCAAACTAAATATGCCTCGCGCAACGCCGCGATTCTTTCGGGGTCTGTCTCAGCGTCGCCCAGTAGCATGTCTCCTGGCTCATTCTTCCCGGGGCACCAGGAATAGCGCCGGAAGGTCAGGCCGCCGTCTACCGTGAAATACTTGTTGGGAGTTGATCGGTACCAGGGCACAATCTCCATCGAGACGCGTCGGGATGTCCAGTCGCCGTGGCCAAGTAGCGTCGAGCCCAGACCGTATTTTGGGAGACCCGGAACTTGTGGGCGTAAGCGTTGTCGAGTGAGGTCTCTACTCGAATTTCAGCCATAACCCGCGGATTTTATCACAGAGCGAGATTGGCGGGTGGGGCAGACTTTTGAATTGGGTGGCGGAGCCGGGCGTGCGCTCGACGGTGGGCTACACCTTGACAGCGGCGGGGTGTAAATCTAATCTAACCAAATATGGAAGTGCATCTTTCCCCCGAACTGCAAGCGAAAGTGGAGCGAGCCGCTGCCGAGAACAAGAGCGGCGCAGAGGAATACGTCCAACAGCTTGTGGAACACTACGTCGACCATGACGCTTGGTTCCGCGAGCAGGTGACAAAAGGCTTGGAGCAGCTCGACAAAGGGGAGTTCCTCACGCACGAAGAAGTCGGCGCTCGCATCGAGCAGATGTTTCGCAAGTAGATGCAGCTTCGCTGGTCACCTGCCGCCGCTGAGGACTTTTTCCGAATTATCGAATACATCCGGCAAGAAAATGCGCCCGCCGCTGAACGCGTAGCCAGGACCATCTACGAAAGCGCTGGTTCGTTGAAGTCTTTTCCAAATAAGGGTAGAACGGGCCGGGTGGAAGGAACGCGTGAACTTCCCTTGCCACCCCTTCCTTTCATAGTGGTTTATCGAATCCGTGAGGATATTTTGGAAATCGCAAACGTCATCCACGGCGCGCAGAAATGGCCGCCAAAGAATTGAAGTTGCCGGTGAAATGCAGGGCGGGGTCGTCCGAACGTTGAAACGATCAGGCCAAGACGAGTGCGGCTACGCGGGGCGGGGCGGGGATGGGGTGGAAGTTTCTGCAGAAATTCACCCTGAACAATACTTTGTGGAAAATTTTGGCGTTGAGGTTCTTCGGGCATCCTTGTCGGATGCCCTCAGAATGACAGCGATTATTTTCTGAGTTGGGGCGGGTTTGCTGCGGTGTTAGATGTGGAGGAGCCAGTTGTGGGGGTCGGGGGCGCGGCCGGTTTGGATGGCGGTTAGGGTGGAGTGGAGCTTTTTGGCTAGGCCTGCGGGGGCGCCGGTGGGGATTTCGAAATCTTTGCCGCGGTAGCCGATGGTGGCGATTGGGGCGATTATGGCGGCGGTGCCTATGCCGAAGGCTTCTTGGAGGGTGTTGGCGGAGTGGGCGGCGACTACTTCATCCACGGAGATGGGGCGCTCTTCGAGCTTGGTGCCCATTTCACGGATTAGGGTTAGGACGGAGTCGCGCGTGACGCCGGGGAGAATTGTGCCGGAGAGTGCCGGGGTGATGGCGGTGCCGTTGATGTTGAACATGATGTTCATTACGCCGGATTCTTCGATGAAGCGGCGGTCTTTTCCGTCGAGCCACATGACGTTGTGATAGCCCTTGGCTTGGGCTAGCTTTGCGGCGAGTAAACCACCACCATAATTTCCAGCCGTCTTTGCGTCACCGGTGCCGCCGGGGAAGGCGCGGACGTAGGTTTCTTCGGCGAAGAGGCGGATGGGTTGCGCGAAATACGGGCCGCCGGGCGAAGTGATGATGACGAAACGGTAGCGGGCGGCGGGGCGGACCATGAGGCTGTCGTCGGTGCCGAAATAGACGGGGCGGACGTAGAGCGAGCCGCCTTCGCGGTAGGGGGTCCAATCTTTATCAACGCGGATGAGTTCGAGAAGGCCTTCCCGGAAAATTTCCTCGGGAATTTCAGGCATGGCCAGGCGGGCCGCGGTGCGATTGAGCCGGGCGTGATTGGCCATCGGACGGAAGAGAGCAACGCGGCCGTCAGCGGCGCGATGCGCCTTGAAGCCTTCGAATAGTGACTGGCCATAGTGCAAGGCGGTGAGTGCCGGCGAGAGCGCCATCGGGCCGAACGGAATGATGCGGGGATCCTGCCATTTGCCGTCGGCGTAATCGGCGACGAACATGTGGTCGCTATAGTTGGTGCCGAACGGCGAGTTTTCGCGGAGATCTTCGGTGAGGCGGGATTGCGGGGTGCGGGTGAAAGAGATGGTGTCGAGCATTGTGGACCTCGGTTCCAAGAGCCGGAAATTTGTTTGCAAAACTTGACGCAAGCATCCGCTTGCGGAGATGCAGCGGGAAGAGCCAATGTGGTACGCGGTCCATATTGGCCTGTCCGCATAAAACGCGCGAAGGAAACAAAAAGGCGAGCAACGCACCGCGTTGCCCGCCGAAAAGCCGTTCACCGGAAACGAAAATTACTTGGCGCCTTTGGCCTTGGCTTGGTTGAAGGCCAGGGTGAGGCGGGACTTGTAGCGGTTCGCGGTGTTTTCGTGCAGCACGCCCTTGGTAATGGCCTGGTCGATCGCGGACAGCGTGGGATTCAAAAGATTGGTCGCCGCGGTGACATCGCCGGCGGTAATCGCGGTGCGCAGGCGGCGCATGGCCGTGCGCACGCGGGTGCGGTTGGCGCGGTTGACTTCGGCGCGTTGACGAGATTGTGCCGCGCGCTTTAAAACGGACTTTTTCTTCTTCTTAATTTTGGTAGCCTGACCTTGAGCCATCTATTGCTCCTTAAGCATTTAATTCAAACTATTAGTTTGAGGCGAGGCACACCGCTTTGTCAAACGACGTAAAACCGCCGCAAAGGCCCGCGCAGGCTCCTCCGCCACCAGGTCCGGCAAATCCTCGGCCGCTTGCTGCAGGCGGGGACCCTTGGCAGGGTTCGAATGCCAAGCGGGACGAGCTGGCGCTACTGATCAATTCGCGCAACCCGATCATTTCGGTCGAAACGAGCGAGGAGCAGAGGTTTCTCGGCTTACTGGAACGTGTGGCGGAGGAATTGAATATCCCCGCCTATGTTTGGAGTGTCACGAGCGGGCTGGCACGCGCTGGCGGGGCGGGCCTGTACAACTCCGATCAGCCGGAGCAGGCGCTGACCAATATCAGCACGATCCAGGGCGACGCGATATTCCTGCTAAAGGATTTTGGCAGGTATTGCGATAACGACCGAATCAGCCGGCGGTTGAGGGACCTGGCCGACGGATTCCGTACAGCAAGGCGCTCGATTGTGATTCTGGGAGCCTCGATCCAATTGCCGCGGGAGTTGGACGCGGATGCGGTAGCGTTTCAGCTGGGATTGCCCACCGTCGAAGAATTGGTGACTGGTGTAAAGGCGACACTCGCGGAATTGAGCGCAAAACAAGGGATTATTTTCTCTTTAGATGCGCCAAGTGTCTGGCAATTGGCGAAAAACCTGGCGGGATTGCCGCAAGACGATGCATTGCGAGTTTTGCGGCAGACGGTGCTGGCGCATAAAAGAACGGACGCCGGACTACTGGATGATGTTTTAGAGGCCAAGCGGCAGGCGATGCACACGGATGGCCTGCTGGAGACGATCAAGCGCGATTCTTCCTTTTCGGATGTAGCAGGATTGCAGAGGCTGCGCGAGTGGATCAACAAACGGAAGAGCGCATTGACGCCGGAAGGGCAGCGCTTTGGCTTGGTACCTCCCAAGGGCCTGCTGATTACCGGCGTGCAGGGCTGCGGGAAAAGCTTGGCGGCACGCTCGGTGGCGGGTGAGTGGGGGTATGAGCTGGCGCGGCTGGATGCCGGGGCGCTGTATGACAAATATGTGGGTGAGAGCGAGAAGCGGTTGAAGAAGGCGCTGGAAGTGGCGCAGAAGATTGCTCCGGTGGTTTTGTGGATTGACGAGATTGAGAAGGCGTTTGCATCGGCGGGGTCGAGCGGGGATGCGGACGCGGGATTGTCGCAGCGGTTGCTGGCGACGTTGTTGACGTGGATGCAGGACCGGGAGAGCGGAGTGTTTTTGGCGGCGACGTCGAACAACATCACGATCCTGCCGCCGGAGATGCTGCGGAAAGGGCGGTTTGACGAGATATTTTTTGTGGATTTGCCGAGTGTGGAATCGCGGACGGCGTTGTTTGCGCTGCATATTAAGAAGCGCGGAAGAGACGCGGCGGGGTTTGACTTGCCGACCCTGGCTGGGGCTAGCGAGGGATTTTCCGGGGCGGAGATTGAGCAGGTGATTGTGGCGGGGTTGTATACGGCTTTTAGCCAGAAGCAGCAGCTATCCACGGAAATATTGATTGCGGAAATTCGGGCTACGCGGCCGCTGAGTGTGACTCGGGCGGAGGAGATTGGGGCGATTCGGAATTGGGCTAAGAGCCGGGCGGTGGCGGCGGATTGATCTTCAAATCTGGATCTTTCCAGTTCTCAAGGTCGCTCATCGTTGGAACTAGCGGATGCTGTCAGGTGTCTAAGGATATAGAAGAGGCGCTGTCTATATCGCGACGCAGGGATCGGGTGGATGAACCAAGAAACTGACGGTCCGAGAGACGCGAGCAAGAATGAGTTGTTCGATGATTTCTTGTTGAGTCTGAATCTCGGGGCATCTTTCGCTTGCACTGGACTCATCTTCGCCCTCTTGAGCGCGGATTCCATCACAAACATTAGCGATGCGGCTTACCTGGCGCTGCGGAGTGTCTACCGGGTTAGTGATTTCCTGAGATTCTCTTCCGTGAATCCGGTCTCCACCGGTGCCGTTCGGCGGGAAATGCCGGGGCACGCCGAGGAGTTGGCGATGGAGATCACGTTATTACTCACTGGTTTGGCCGCGATGGCGTTTGTCTTGCTGCTTCTTCGTTCATGCAGTCGAGCGCAAATTGTCAGGCGAACTCTCAATTTTGAGAAATTGGGAATTTTGTTGTTTGCAGGGCCTGTGACCTATTTGCTGATTTCATGGTGGACATGGAATCGGCCTCTATTGTCAGAGTTCGTTCCACGGGGCATTTTCTATCTGCAGAGTCTGCCTTTCCTCGTATTCCTCGCAGAATTCCTCTGTCTAGGCGCAATGTCATTTCGTTCTACCAGGCGCCGATCTGGGTGGACGGTTGTGATGCTTACGGTTTTTCATTGGGTGTTTTGGGTGTTGGTCCTTTGGAAGAAGAGCCAGATGTGGGTCTCTCCGCTATACGCAAGGAACCTGCTGCTTATTTTGCTGCCGGCTTCCACTCTAATGTGGATTTGGCGAGAGAAGAGATCGACGGAAAGGTTGGCTGGAGCAATTTACGGTTTCCGAAATGCGTTGTACGCGCTGAGTGCTGCGGCTGTTGTTTTTGGGGTTGCGGTGTGGCATCCCGCGCGGACTGTGGAGTTGAGTCATCCGCGCGAGTGGAAAACTGTGGAGGTTGAGGTAGCCCGGGGGCCGTGTTATGGATCTTGCCCGGTCTATACGGTGTCGGTACGAGGGGATGGGCGGGTGGAATATGTTGGACGAGAGGGACATTCCCGAACGGAAACCCGGAAATCGGGCAGTATCGGGCAAGGGAAGATTCTTGAAATATTGCGGAATTTGGATCGGGCTGAATTCACAATACTGGACGGCCGCGCCTTTCGATGGGCCTTCGATACTCCGAGCATCGGGGTGCGGGCCTCTGTCGACGGAAAGAGCAAAGAGGTGGTGAGCGATTTTGACCACGATGGGTCTGCCACAGGCCGGCAAGTGCGATTTCTGGAAGCGGCGGAAGAGATCGATACGATTCTGAAAGCGACGGCGTGGACAAAGTGCGAGGGAGAATGTGGGGCTTCTGAGAGGGGGCGATAGCGGGTGGGGAAACCAGGTGGCGGAGAGAAGAGAAGAAAAACCCGCACCCTGAAAGGCGCCCTTCGGAAAACTCAGGGCAAGCAGGGTACGGCACCCACTTCTCGGCGGAGAAGGGCCCGGTGTGGGGGTGCGCCGGGCCCGGGGGTTGTCCGCTATTTATTTTTTCTGTTCGAAGGAAAACGGGAAGTCGAAGACGATGTCGCCTACGGAGAGACGCATGGAAAGTTCGCGCGCGCCGGGATCGCGGACGAACCAGAGGAGCCCGGCCGTTTTCTGACCGGGGGCGAGATTGGCGGTCTTCAGCGCGAGAGCCTGCACGGAGCCCTCTTCCGTGTAGTTTCCAAGATAATCGGGCGAAGGAGCGGTGCGGTAGGCCACGCTGGATAGTGTGGCGGACGAACCGGAGTGATAGACCGCCGCGCTGGGCGAAGGTTGCGCATTGAATTCGGTGCGCAGGACCTGGTGGTTGACCTCTTTGTGCGCGAGTTTCGCGGGACTTTCCTCGCGAAGATTGCGCAAGCCGGGCTTCAGTTCGTCGAGAGTGATCAGCGCGGGGAGCACGTAGACTTTCGATTCGCTCTGATTCGAAACGGCGACCGTGGCGCGCAGCTTCCAGCCGGTGTCTTGCAGGGAGACTTGCACGGTGACGCCGTTAGCGGTGACGGATTCGACGTTGCGGCCCTGGCTGACGAACTGATCGCAGCCGGGGGCGCCGGATTCCCAGCGGACCACTCCGTTCTGAGGGGTGGCGGTGGTGGGTTGCAGGGGGGTGGGCGCGTCCGTCCGCGGCTGGATGGAACTGGCGGCGTTGGTGAGATACATCCGGGCAACGTAGCCTTCTTTTCCATCGGCGGTGCGGATGTGCGCGGTGTAGCCCTCGTTGTCGGCGAGGACGGAGACCGGTTCGCCGCACGCTAGAATGGCGACCTGGCGCAGCGGCAACGCCTGCTCGGCATCGGCCGTCATGGGAACATTGGGGATGCCCGGGCAATTAACATAGGCGCGTGGCGCGGCGGCTACGGCGGAATTTGCGGCGGATTCCGATGCACCGAGCGGGAATGCCGCCAGCAGCAGAGCGGAAACGAAAAAAATGTTTTTTGTCGACAGACGCATGGCCGAACCTCCCTCAGAATCTTCTAACGGAAAACTTTCGTTGCTCGCGATGATTAGAGTTTTGCGAAACCGGCGGTTTGCGTCTATAGGTCTGAGGTACCAAAGGACAGGTAATTGGGAAGATAATAGGAGGAGGGGATGGTTTGCGGAGGAAGGTGATTGGGGAGCGGGTCGCTAAGAATTGGGAAAAATGCGCCTGCCTCGGAAGGCGGCAGCTGCAGGAATGAAGAAAAACCAAGAGGACATAGGCCAAAGCCAATGCTACTGAGTGGCGGCGCAAGCCCGGCAGCTACACGGGCACGATATTTATGTGATTCTTTTACAGGAGTGTAACTTGACCATCGCGCGGGGGTGGGTTACGGTGTTTGTAGTTTCTCCGTGTTCAGGCTGGATTGCAGCCAGAAATTCTCAGGAGGAATCCCATCGGCCACCCGATCCGTTCGGCAGCAGAACCCACCAAGTGGATGAAGCGCACTATACACATCACCGGAAAAATTGAACCCTTCTTTGGCACTCTGGACGAGAATATCCGCTCGCTGGAGGATTTTCTGCACGTGCGCACGCATTTGCACGACACGCGGCTGACCATCGAAGGCGAGCAGGAATGCGTGGACCAGGCGGTACGCATCGCCGAGGAGTACAACCACCTGACGCGGCACGGGCGGGAGCTTTCGAGTGCCGAGGTAAAGTCGCTGATGCGGGTGGCGACGGAGGTGCCGCAGGAGTCGCCGCGGGGGATGTTCGAGCACGGGCGGGCGCGCTCGTTCGGCAAGAAGGTGGTTACGCCGAAGACGGCGACGCAGCGGAAGTACATGGAAGAGATCGAATCGCACGACATGACGTTTGGGATTGGGCCTGGCGGGACCGGGAAGACGTATCTGGCGGTGGCGATGGCGGTGAGTGCGCTGCTGACCAAGCAGATGAACCGGATTATTCTGGCGCGGCCGGCGGTGGAGGCGGGGGAACGCTTGGGATTTCTGCCGGGGACGTTACAGCAGAAGATTGATCCGTACATGCGGCCGCTGTACGACGCGCTATACGACATGCTGGACGCGGACAAGCTGGAGAGGTTTTTGGAGAAGGGAATTATTGAGGTTGCGCCGCTGGCGTTTATGCGGGGGCGCACGCTCAACGATTCTTTCGTGATTTTGGATGAGGCGCAGAATACTACCAGCGAACAGATGAAGATGTTTTTGACGCGGCTGGGATTTAATTCGAAGGCGGTGATTACCGGGGATATTACGCAGATCGATTTGCCTAGCGGGAAGAAGTCCGGGTTGATCGAGTCGATGGAGATTTGCGGGCGGATTCCGGGGATCAGCACGGTGCAGTTTGGGGAGAAGGATGTGGTGCGGCACAATTTGGTGCAACAGATTATCCGGGCGTATGAGGAGTTTGACGCGGCGCATCCGCAGCGTGGAGGGAAGCCTCAAGCGGCTAGCAAGGAGCCGGTGAAGCAGGAGACGGCGGAATAGACTGGAAAATAGAAATTGGAAAAGGGAAAATTGGGCGGAGAAGAGAGCTGAACGCAGAGACGCAGAGGGCTCGGAGAAGAGTGAAGAGCAGAACACAGGCAAGAGTGCCTGTGCCACCGGGCGCGATTGAGAATCGGCAGTTGATGGTTCGGGTGCGAGTTGGGCCGCTGAGGGAATTCCTGAAAAATTTGGCGCAGGAGATCGGCCTGGGGCCGGAGTGTGTGGCGGTGCGCCTGATTGGGGATGGGGAGATGGCGCGGTTGAATGGAACTTACCGGAAGAAAAAAGGGCCGACGGATGTGTTGTCGTTTCCCGCGGAGGACCGGGTGACGCGGGGGACTCTTGCGCAACGGGTGGGGAAAGCGCGTGGGGAATTTCTGGGGGACATTGCCATTTCTCCAAAAGTGGCGCAGCGGAATGCGAAGAGTCTGGGGCGCACGCTGCCCGAGGAGTTGCAGGTTTTGATTCTGCATGGCGTCTTGCATCTTTTGGGATACGATCATGAAACCGACCACGGAGAAATGGAACGAATCGAAATGCGCTTGCGGCGACGCCTGGGAATTGCCTGATGGTGGAAACCTGGACCTACGTTGGGAGCATTCTGGTTCTGGCCCTGGGCCTGCCGATTTTTTCCTACATCACTTTGATCTACCGCGAACTGGGGCGGATGAGCGCTGGGCGCATTCACGAGCACCTGGAAATCTTCGAAGCGGAAATTGAACCAAAGCTTAGAATCAACCGGAAGAGCGGGGGGCGGACGTTTCGCATCCTGGGGCATTTCTGGCTGGCGTTTGTGGTGCTGGAGACGACGCGGGCGGTGGTGTACCTGGTGCCGAACCGGTGGGAGGCGGGGATTCAGTTTTTGGTTTTTCTATCGCTCGAAGTGGTCATCGCGATGCATTTTATTCCGGACATGCTGCTGTACCGGACATCGGGGCGGTGGCTGGTGCCTCTGCTGCCTTTAATTCGGTTAGCGATGATCCTGGTGTGGCCAATTCGGATTTTTTTGGAAGGCGCGGAATCGCTGGCAAGAATTTCGGAGCAGGAGACCGAGCGCACGCCGGAGCAGCGGACGGAGGAGGGGATTGAGGCGCTGGTGGAGGCGGCGGAGGAAGAGGGAATTATCGAGCCGGAGCAAGCCGACCTGATCGAGCAGGTGGTGGAGTTCAGCGACAAGCGGGTGCGCGAGGTGATGACGCCGCGGCCGGATGTGGTGGCGATGCAGGCGGACGCGTCACTGGAAGAGATGCACGCGAAATTTGTGGAGACGAAGTTTGCGAAGATGCCGGTGTATGGCAAGTCGCTGGACGACATTTTGGGCGTGGTGCATGCGCAGGATTTGCTGCAGGTGGCGGATACGGATTTGCCGAAGCGCAAGGTGCGGGAGTTGATGCGCGCGGTGATGTTCGTGCCGGAGACCAAGCTGGGGTCGGAGTTGATGAAGGAGATGCGACAGAAGGGGCAGACGCTGGCGGTGGTGATTGATGAGTATGGGACGGTGGCGGGGATTGCCACGGTGGAGGATTTGCTGGAGGAGATTGTGGGCGAGCGGGGCGCCGGGGACAAACCGCCCGCGCCGGATGCGGTGCGCGAGCCGGATGGCAGCCTGGTGCTGCGGGGAAGCATGACGATTGAGGATGTGGAGGAGTTGCTGGGGATTCACTTTGGGGAAAATTCGGATGAGACGGTGACTACGATTGCGGGATTGCTCAGCCATGTTTCGGGGAAAGTTCCGGCGCCGGGGGATAAGGTGGATATTGAGGGGTATCGGTTCGAGGTGCTGGAGGCGAATCAGCGGAAGGTGCTGCGGGTTCGGGCGCGGCATTTGCCGGGGGCGGCGCAGGCTGCTCCCGGATGATCGATCCGTCCGTTACCCCGGTCCAGATAGTTAGATCAGTTTCCGCGGAGCCGAAACAAAGCATGTCGATTACGAATCAGAGGCGTCCATAGTCTTCTAAAGTTGGGCCGAGAGGAACATCCCGTGCAGATTAGATATGAGATAACGCCGAGCGACCATCTTGAAATGCTAAAGGTACGATTTGGGCTCGGCGCTCGCTTGGGAAGGATCCTTATTTGCATTGCTGGAATTATCGTTGGAGCGCTTGGTTACCACTTCTTCGGTGCTACATGGCTTGTGGTGGTAGGGGTGTTTGCTGGCCTGACAATCGCACAGGTATTCATGCCATATCTCGTCCACCGAAGAATTTATCGTCAGAATCCGCAACTGTTTGAGATGCGGACACTGACTTTCAGTGACGAGGGTTTGAAGTCAGAAAAAGCAACCGGCAACATCGAATCAAAATGGAGCAGTTTCAAAAAGTTCAAGGAGACGAAGAACCTGTTCCTGACCTACCAGTCGAAAGACATGGTCGGTATGGTTCCGAAAAGGGCCTTTTCAAATCCCGAGGACATCGCACAATTTCGGAACCTGCTTGCTTCCAAGCTACCCCGAGAGTAGGTCCGAGCAGAGCAGGCGAGCTTTCTTCCTACCCTCGATTTTGTTCGAACAATGTGCGGATTGGGAAAGCGGCCCGTGGGCGAAAAAGTTGGGGAACGCTTGAACTGACATTTCATTGATCCCGCGATATACTCGGGGCACTCGACATTCTTGTCGACATCGGCGCATTTGCCGAGAAGGAGGTGATCCAGTGAGGTGCGGTTTACGTTAGAGCTGTAGAGGAGGCGCTTGTGAGCTTGCCGAGCGCCTCTCTTATTTTTGCGTATTGGGCCATGCGCTCAACACTGAGATGGGTGGAGCTTTGTGGGTGCAGGATGTGTTGGTGCGCGACGCGTCGTTTAGCGCGCGGAGAAGTCCAGCGGAAAACGCTTCCGCATCACAAAGAGTAATCCCATCCCAAGCAGCAGGAGGCCGGGCGTGGCGGGTTCCGGCGCGGCAACGGCGGTCAAGTTGAAGCTAACGGGTGTATCAACACGGGGTCCACAGGCGGTTGACGTAGCGCTTTGGCCTGTATAAACGTAGAACCCTGCCTTGCTCTCGCAACCGTTGTGCCCGTTGTCGTAAAACACGTTATAGTTCAAACTTCCCACAGAGAAACTTATTCCGGAAAAATCGAGAGACGGTATGCCGGGGTAAAAAAGGTTGTCGTTGGATTGATATGTGCCGGCGATGAGAAGGCCGGTGATTGAGGACCCATCGAAAAGTCCGACGATTTTGGTTGCGGAAAAGTCAATGCCGGCGGGTGACCCGGTGAGCACTCCAGCGGAAGTTATGCCCGAGCCGCTGAACGAAAAGTCGTAATTGCTATCTGCCAAAGCGCTCCCGGCAGCTACAAAGCTCAGCAAAGCCGCCACAAGGAAAAGCCGTCCAAGTCTCATAATCATCCCCGTTAGAACTTTCTCTATTTCCCCAATAGCGCCTGCCATGCATACACACGTATTACGCAGTCTTAACAATTGCAAGTTCAAATCCAAACCAACCTTGCTGAAAAGAAAGGACTTGTGGTTTGAGCTTTTTCGGGGACCGCAAATTATTGCAAAATATGTGCAAGTCTATTCCTGCGTTTGTCCCAGATTGAATTTATGGGCATAGCCAAGCGTATCCGCTCAATCAGCGGGAAAGTATGGGTTCTACAGACGATCCAGGATACCGGGATCTGCCAACGGCGAAGGCGCTAAGGCCCGGCAACCACGGTGCTCGGAGACTCAGCCATTCCCCGGTTTCAGTGGGCGTTTGAACGAGTCCCGCGATACTATTAATGAGGCTGCTTCGGTTTCCACATGGCGAAACGTGCCTGTGCGTGCGGGAGCTTGCGGAGAAAAAATGAGCGAGGGTATGGGACAGAAAAAAGCAGAGGCGAAGAAGGGTTACCGGTCGGGATTTGTGGCCATTATTGGGCGGCCGAATGCCGGGAAGTCGACATTGGTGAACCGGTTGGTGGGACAGAAGGTGGCGATTGTTACATCGAAGCCGCAGACTACGCGGAACCGGATTCAGGGGATCGTGACGCGGCCGGAGGGGCAGATCGTTTTTATAGATACGCCGGGATTGCATGAGGGCAGCACGGCATTGAACCGGCAGATGATGCGGGAAGTGGCGGCGGCGATGGAGGGAATTGACGTTTTGCTGATGATGGTGGACGCGAGCCGGACTTTGCCGCATGCGGATACGATGTTGCTGGAGAGGGCGGAGCGTTTCAAGGATAAGACGATTCTGGCGCTGAACAAGACGGATCGCGTGCCGAAGCCGAAGCTGTTGCCGCTGCTGGATGTGTTCAGCAAGGCGTTTCCGTTTGCGGCGCTGGTGCCGATATCGGCTTTGAAGGGGGATGGTTGCGACGAGTTGGTGGAGGAAATCCTTAAACAATTGCCGGAGGGGCAGCCTTATTTTCCGGAGGACCAGATTACGGACCAGCCGGAACGGTTTCTGGCTGGGGAGTTGATTCGCGAGAAGGCGATTCAATTGACTTATCACGAAGTGCCGCATGCGCTGGCGGTGATTATTGACAAGTATGAGGAGGGGCCGACGTTGTTGCGGATGCACGCTACCTTGCATGTGGAGCGGGATTCGCAGAAGAAGATTTTGATCGGGCACAAGGGCGACATGTTGAAGAGGATTGGGACCGAGGCGCGGAAGGAATTGGAGAAGTTGCTGGGGACGAAGATTTATCTGGCGATGTTTGTGAAGGTGGTGGCGGATTGGCGGGAGAATCCGGGGAAGGTGCGGGAGCTGGATTGGCATTCGCAGTTGGAAGCGTTGGCGGAGGAGCAGGGGGCGCAGTTTGGCGGGGAAGAGGAAGAGAAAGCGGAAGAAAAGGGATAACGCAGAGACACTGAGGGCGCAGAGATTCGAGGAGTCTGGTTCTGGAAAGACTTTAGATGGCAAATCGGTGGGGAATTTCATCCCGGATCCTGGAAAACGCAACGAAGTACGACATTCCGGACTTGGTTGTGAGCCAAGTAGCGCGTAGAGACAAGTCCTGCGTGTACTGTAAGCTGAAATTTAGGACTGGAGTGCGGAGCCGCAAGAATCTGGCAAGTTGGGAGCATATGGACGATAACTCCCTCAGGCATCCAAGAGTGTGGAACATAGCTCTATGTTGCGGGAGCTGCAATACCAGCAGAGGGCCGAAAGGGCTAACGGAATGGTTCGATTCCGCTTACTGCAGGAAGAAAAATATCAGCAGGCAGACGGTTGCTCCAGTTATACGAAGGTATCTGGCAAGAAGAGTATCAGGCCTACAGCGGTGCTGATTGAATAACGGTGCCGGCTCCTCCGACCGAGTGAACCCTGCTACCGAGGGGCGCCGCTACTCCGGCGCGGCGATGCCGAGGGATTTCATTTTGCGGTAGAGGTGGGAGCGCTCTAGGCCGAGGGCGCTGGCGGTTTGGGTCATGTTCCAGCGATGTTCCTGGAGTTTGCGGAGGATGAATTCGCGCTCGTAGGCGCTGCGGGCTTCGTGCAAGGTGGAGTAGGGTTGCTGGGGGCTTTCGGCTACGCCGCGGAAGAGTTCGGGCGGCAAGTGGTGGGGTTCGATGCGGGCTTGCGGGCAGACGATCACCAGGCGTTCCACCAGATTTCTTAATTCACGAACATTGCCGGGCCAGGGATAGCGGAGCAGGATTTCCATTGCGCCGTCGGTTAGCTCGCGCGTTTTTTTGCCGTATTCGGAGCTGAATTCGGCGAGGAAATAGCGTGCGAGGACAGGGATATCTTCCTTGCGGTCGCGCAGAGGCGGGACGAAGAAGGGAATCACGTTGAGGCGGTAGAAGAGGTCCTGACGGAAAGCGCCGCGGGCGATCTCCTGCTCGAGATTTTTGTTAGTGGCGGCGATTACGCGCACATCCACGTGCAGGGTTTGGTTGGAGCCGACGCGTTCGAAGCGCTGCTCTTCGAGGACCCGCAGGACTTTGGATTGGGTGCGGAGGCTCATGTCGCCGACTTCGTCGAGGAACAGAGTGCCGCCATCGGCTTTGGCGAATTTGCCGATTTTGTCTTCACTGGCCCCGGTGAAGCTTCCTTTTACGTGGCCGAAGAGCTCGGATTCGATCAGTTCTTCGGGAATCGCCGCGCAGTTCACTTCCACGAATAGGCCTTTGTTGCGCAGGCTGGCGGCGTGCAGCGAACGGGCAACGAGTTCCTTGCCGGTGCCGCTTTCGCCGTAAATTAACACGCGGCCGTTGGTGGGAGCGGTGACGGCGATCTGCTGGCGCAGGGCTTTCATGGGCACGCTGTCGCCGACGATGCGGTAGCGGTGGCCCAACTCCGTGCGCAGGAGTTGGTTTTCTTCCTGCAGGCGGCGCTGCTGGATGGCGTTGCGCACGAGGACGATGACGCGTTCGAGGGAGAGCGGCTTTTCGATGAAATCGAAGGCGCCGAGTTTGGTGGCGCGGACAGCGGTTTCGATGGTGCCGTGGCCGGAGATGATGATGACCGACGGGGGTTGCGGGAGGCTTTGGATGCGGCTGAGGGCTTCCATGCCGTCCATGCCGGGGAGCCAGACGTCGAGGAGCACGACGTCGAAGGTGCCGGAGGAGAGGCGGTCGAGGGCGAGTTCAGCGGACTCGACGACGTCGACCGCGTAGCGTTCGTCGCGGAGGATGGAGGAGAGGGACTCGCGGATGCCGGCTTCGTCGTCGACGATGAGAATTTTGGGGCTGGCGCTCATCGGTCGATGTCAGCTCCGGCGCGTTCGGCGGAGGCCGCGGCGGGTTGCTCGGCGACGGGGAGTTCAATCAGGAAGCGCGAACCCCTGGGCTGATTGTCTTCCATGCGCAGCGAGCCGCCGTGTTCGGAGATGATGCGCGCGGCTATGGCGAGGCCCAAACCGGTGCCACGGTCCTTGGTGGAAAAGTAGGGCAGAAACAATTTGTCCTTGTCTTCCGGCGAGATACCTTGGCCGGTATCGGAAACGGAGATTTCAATAGTATCGGATTCCGCGCGCAAATGCGTGGCGACGCCGATTTCGCGGAAGGGTTCGTCTTCGAGGGCTTCGGCGGCATTGTCGATGAGGTTGACGATCACGCTGCGGAGGAGCTGGCCATCGGCGCGGACGGCGGGGAGATGCGGTTCGAGAAAGTACTTGAGGTGGATGCCTTCGAGGCGGCCGGAGAAAAGTTGCAGGGCTTCCTGGACGGCGGTGTTGGCGTCGGTGGGCTGGAGTTTGGCGGTGGGGAAACGCACGAACTGGGAAAATTCGTTGACCAGGGAAGAGAGAGTGGCGACTTCACGGACGATCAGGCTGGCGCATTCCTGAGTGATGCGGGTCAGTTCGGGATCTTTGGGGATTTCGTGCAATTCTTCTCGGCGCTGGAGTTGATGGATAATCCGTTGGGCCGAGAGCTGGATGGGGGTGAGGGGATTCTTGATTTCGTGGGCGATGCGGCGGGCGACCTCTTGCCAGGCAGCGGATTTTTGCGCGTGGAGCATTTCGGTCAGGTCGTCGAAAACCAACACGTAGCCCATGTTGGCGCGGCGGGGACCGAGTGAACTGACGGTGACGGCGAGATGGCGCACGCTGCCGTTGACGACGACTTCAATCTCGCGGGCGACCACGCCCATGCGCAGGGCGCGGCGCATGAGGGATTGCACGGTGCGATGGGATTCCGGGCCGAGGAGGTATTCGAGGGAATCAACGCCCTTGTCGCCGAGGTTGAACATGCGGCCGAGGGCCGCGTTGGTGCGCTGGATGAGGCCATCGGCGTTCAGGTAGATGACCCCCGCGGGGATATTTTCGAGGACGGTTTCCATGAGCTGGCGGCGGCGTTCGAGTTCCTGCACGGCTTGCTGGAGGTTGCGGGTGAACTCATCGATTTGTGAGCGGCCGTCGCGAAGCTGGGTGGTCATGGTGTTGAAGGAGCGGACGAGAACGCCGAGTTCGTCCTGGACCTGTTCGGGAACCTGATAGTCAAAGTTTCCGGTGGATATTTCGCGAGTGCCGTCGGCGAGCGCCTGAATGGGAACAGTAACCTGCTTGGAGAGAAACAGCGCGACCCACATGGCGGCGGATATGACCAGGACGGTGAAGAAGAAGAGAATCAAGAGCATCTGCTTTTTTAGGGCCCGGAGATTCTGCTTCAAGTTTTCGTAATCCCTGGTTTGTTGCTGGATGACGGTCCAGCGCTGCAGGAAATCGGGGCCGGTGCGGTAGGCGGCGACGAGTGTTCCTTGTTCCGAGCCTTTGAGGGTGACGCGGACGCGGGCGGCGAAATAACTGTTATTTTTGGATTGCCAGATTTCCACGCCGCTCGGCAATGAGGTTTGCAGAGTACCTTGTTCGCCGCTGACGCTGCAGATGTTCAGCGTGCGGTCTTCCTGCTGGTCGTCGCAAACGACGCCGCCCTTGAAGAACTTGCCTTTGGAGTCGAACACCCAAGCGGCGTCGAGGCCATCGGCAAAGGCGTGCTGGAGGAAGGCTTCGGGAGTTTCGCCGACGTGCTGCGCGGCCTGATAGCCCAGGGTGTGGAGGCGCGGGAGCGTGGCGCGGCCCAAGTCGTTCAGGAGTTTCTGTGTTTCTTCGGAGGCGATTTCGAGAGGGCGGGGGAACCAGCGGCCCAAGGTGCGATTGAGCAGGGCATAACTGATAAAGAACATGAAAATAACTGGGAGCAGAGAGATTGCCATAGCTCCCACCACCATTTTGGTTTTGAAGCGGGCGCCGAGTTGGTCCTTGCTGCGCTCGGCCCAGAGGCGGACGATGCCGCGGGCGAGGATCAGAAGAAAGATGAGCAGGGCGGCGATGATGAAGCTGGAAACTGACGCAAGGGCAATCACTTCGCGCCAGGAGCTCGGCTCCAGGGGGACATCTAGGGAACCCAAGGTGAATACGGCCGCGAGAAGCAGCGTAACGAGGACACCGCCAATCACCAACTTGACGCGGAGCTTGTTGCTAGAGGGGCTCACCGGGAACCGTCCACAGGGTTGGGCAGGAAGGTACGAAGGGCGCAGTTGGAACAGCGTGGCTCGCGGGTGCGGCAGTAGTCCTTGCCGGTAAGGACGAGGAGCGCGTGATACTCATTGAAGAGCGCGGGTTGCTTGGGTAGACTTTTCTCGAACAGCCCCCTTACCCCTTCGTACGATTCTTTCCCGTGTGTGAGTCCATGACGTTGAAGGATGCGGCGCGTATAAGCATCGACCACAAAGACCGGGTGATTCCCGGCGTAAAGCAGGATGGAGTCGGCGGTTTCGGGGCCGATGCCGTGGACGTCCAAGAGCTGTTCGCGCAAGATCGCGGTGGGGGTGCGGAACATCGCGGACAGCGAGCCTCGATGGTCTTCGCGAAGGAAAAGTGTGAATGCTTTCAACTTTCGGGCCTTCTGGCGGAAATATCCCGACGAGCGGATCAGCCGGGCCAGTTTCGATTGCGGTACTTTTTCGATGGCCGAGGGCGTCAACAAGCGGTGGCGGCGCAGATTGGCGATGGCTTTTTCAACGTTCAGCCAAGTGGTGTTCTGAACGAGAATGGCGCCGACGATCACTTCGAATTGGCTGCGGCCCGGCCACCAGTGCTGCTCGCCGTGGGCCTGAAACAACGCATCATAGTAGTTGAGCAATACGGACCGAGGCTCCGAGGACTCTTTCGCAGGAGTCCGGGATCCACGGGTAGATTGCCGGGGAGGGGCGCTGGAGTGGGGGGAATCGGGGAATGCAACGCTAATAGACATCTCCTTTGCACGATATCCACGCCATGGCGGCAAGTCAAGAAAGCCTACCTGTCCTTGTTTGGGGCACCCTGTTCAACTGTACAGGTATTAGCGAATTCACAACGGTGGTTCAAAATCGGACGCCACTCACACAGCCTCTTTGCTATGTTGAGCGTTGGGTGCACGATTTCTAGGGAGTGCTGCGGATGTCTGTCCGTTTAGGCGAAATTCTATTAAAGGAAAGCCTCATCACCCAGGACCAACTGGATAAGGCGCTGGAATTTCAGCGTTCGAACGGCGGGAAGCTGGGGAGTTGCCTGACCAAGATGGGGTTCATCACCGATGATGACATCACCGGTGTGCTTTCGCGACAGTACGGCGTGCCTTCCATCAATTTGAAGTATTACGAAATCGATCCCAACGTCATTAAGTTGATTCCGCAAGACACGGCGCTGCGTTACCAGGTGGTACCGCTTTCGCGCGTGGGTTCCGTGCTGACGATTGCGATGACGGACCCGACCAACGTCTTCGCCATGGACGACATCAAGTTCATGACCGGCTTCAACGTGGAGCCGGTGGTGGCGTCGGAGTCGGCGATTGCCGAAGCGATCGCGAGGTTCTACGGCGGGGGCGCGGCAAGCCACGAAGAGCTAAGCAACTTGATGAAGGACCTGGTGGAAGACGACCAGGAACTGGAGTTGGCAGCCGAAGAGCAGGAGATGGACGCCGCTTCGCTGGAAAAGGCGGCGGATGAAGCTCCCATCATCAAGTTGGTGAACCTGATTCTGACCGATTCGGTGAAGCGGGGGGCCAGCGATATTCACGTGGAGCCGTACGAAACCGAAATGCGCGTGCGGTTTCGCGTTGACGGAGTATTGCAGACGGTAATGAATCCGCCGATGAAGCTGCGCGATGCCATCACCAGCCGTATGAAGATCATGGCCAAGCTGGACATCGCGGAAAAGCGCTTGCCGCAGGACGGCCGCATCATGATCAAGTACAAGGCCGATGGGCGGAAGAAGGAATTGGATTTCCGCGTTTCGACGGTGCCCACCCTGTACGGCGAAAAGATCGTTCTTCGTTTGTTGGACAAGGAAAACCTGCGGTTGGACATGACCAAGCTGGGTTTCGAGCCGGAATCGCTGAAGAAGTTCGAGCGCAACATTTTGAAGCCGTACGGCATGGTGCTGGTTACCGGCCCCACGGGCTCCGGAAAAACGAACACGTTGTACTCGTCGGTGGCGCGGTTGAACCAGGTGGACACGAACATTATGACCGCGGAAGACCCGGTCGAATTCCAGTTGTCAGGCATCAACCAGGTGCAGATGAAGGAACAGATCGGCTTGAACTTCGCGGCTGCGCTGCGCGCCTTCTTGCGGCAAGACCCCAACATTATTCTGGTCGGTGAGATTCGCGACTTTGAAACGGCGGAAATCGGGGTGAAGGCCGCGCTGACGGGCCACATGGTGCTTTCGACGCTGCACACTAACGATGCGCCGTCCACGATTAGCCGCTTGATGAACATGGGAATTGAGCCGTTCCTGGTGGCGACATCGGTGAACCTGATTTGCGCGCAGCGCCTGGTTCGACGCATCTGCGTGAATTGCAAGGAAGAGCTGGAAGTGCCGGAGCAGGCGCTGATTGATGCCGGGTATACGCCGGAAGAAGTGAAGACGACGAAGATTTACCACGGCAAGGGTTGCTCCACCTGCAATAAGGGCGGATACAAGGGCCGCACGGGCTTGTACGAAGTGATGGAGATTAACGACGAATTGCGCGAGCTGATTCTGGTGGGCGCTTCGGCGCTGGAACTGAAAAAGAAAGCGATCGAGCAGGGGATGATCACTCTTAGGCGCAGCGGGCTGATTAAGGTGGCGCTGGGGCAGACGACCATGGAAGAAGTTTTGCGCGAAACGGTTTTATAAAAGGAAAAAGGTGCAGAGATGCCAGGGATAACACTCAGCGAGTTGCTTAAGAAGATGATCGAAATGGGGGGCAGCGACCTCCACATCACCACGAACAGCGCCCCTCGCGTTCGCGTGCATGGCCATCTGCGACCGCTGGATATGCCTCCGCTGACCGCCGCGGACACTAAGTCGCTGGCCTACAGCGTGCTTACCGACGCGCAGAAGCACCGCTTCGAGGAGAACCTGGAACTGGACTTTTCGTTCGGCTTGAAGAACTTGGCGCGTTTCCGCGGCAACGTTTTCAATCAACGCGGGGCGGTGGGCGCGGTGTTTCGTACCATTCCCTGGGAAATCAAGGGCTTTGACGCTCTGGGCCTTCCCGCGGTGGTGCGGGGGCTGTGCGACAAGCCGCGCGGACTGGTGCTGGTGACCGGGCCGACGGGCTCGGGGAAGTCCACCACGCTTGCGGCAATGCTGGACAAGATCAACGCCGAGCGCGAAGAGCACATGATTACGATTGAGGACCCCATCGAGTTCCTTCACAACCATAAAAAGTGCCTGGTGAACCAGCGCGAAGTCCACGCCGATACGCATTCATTTGCGAACTCACTGCGCGCCGCTCTTCGTGAAGACCCCGACGTGGTGCTGATCGGCGAAATGCGCGACCTGGAGACGATCGAGTCGGCGCTGCGTATCGCGGAAACCGGCCACTTGACGTTTGCGACCCTGCACACCAACTCGGCCGCGTCCACTATCAACCGTATTATTGACGTGTTCCCGGCGCACCAGCAGCCGCAGATTCGCGCGCAGCTGTCCATGGTGATGGAAGGGATTCTTTGCCAGGCGCTGTTGCCGCGCGCGGATAACCGCGGGCGGGCGATGATTATGGAAGTGCTGATCCCGACGCCTGCGATCCGCAACCTGGTCCGCGAAGACAAAATCCACCAGATTTATTCGGCGATGCAGACGGGCACGGGATCGACGGGGATGCAGACATTTAACCAGGGGCTGGCCAACGCTTACTTCCAGAAGATGATCACCCTGGACATGGCGTTGTCACGGTCCTCGAATCCGGACGAATTGCAGGACATGATCAACCGCGGGGTGGCTTCGAACGCCGGAACGACAGGGAAGGCGCCGGCGGGGCGGAGTCCTGTGGGTTCCAAGCATTAGGGCACAATTTTCGGAAGTGGTCAGGGCGGAACAATTTTCGGCGGTTGAGGAGGATGAGTTATGCCGGTCTTTACATATCGCGGAACGAATCGGTCGGGCGGGTCAGTCGCGGGGGAAATGACGGCGACCAGCAAGACGGAGCTGCAGACACTGTTGCGGCGCCAGCAGATCACCCCGACGAAGATGTCGGAAAAGGGCAAGGAGTTCAACCTGCCCACGTTTGGTGGCGGGGTCACGGCCAAGGAACTCGCGGTGTTCACGCGCCAGTTCTCGGTAATGATCGACGCCGGATTGCCGCTGGTGCAGTGCCTGGAAATTCTGGCCAGCCAGCAGGAGAACAAGCTGTTTCAGAAGGTGCTGACGGGGACGCGCGGAGCGGTCGAAGGCGGCAGCACGCTCTCGGCGGCCATGAAGCTGTATCCCAAAGTTTTTGACCCGCTCTACAGCAACATGGTGGAGGCGGGGGAGACCGGCGGTATCCTGGACACCATTTTGCAGCGCCTTTCGACGTACATCGAAAAGAACGTGAAGTTGAAGGCGGCGGTGAAATCGGCGTTGATTTATCCAATTGGCGTCATCACCATCGCCGGCGCGGTCATCACCCTGCTGCTGTGGAAGGTGGTGCCGATTTTCGCGACGTTGTTCGCGGGCTTGGGCGTGGACTTGCCGCTGCCGACGAAGATCGTGATCGGATTAAGCAACTTTGTGGGCAGTATTTTTGGATTATTGATTGTGGTGGGCATCGTCGCAACCGTCTTCGGATTGAAGATCTGGTACGGGACGCCGCAAGGCCGATTTATACTGGATTCCATCACCCTCAAGCTGCCGGTCCTTGGACTCCTGATGCGGAAAATTGCGGTGGCGCGGTTTACGCGAACCCTCGGTACGCTGATTTCTTCCGGCGTGCCTATTCTGGAAGGACTGGACATCACGGCGAAAACCTCGGGTAACGCGGTGGTCGAGAGGGCCTTGTTTCAAGTACGGAAGTCCCTCGAAGAAGGAAAATCGCTGACCGAGCCATTGAAGGAGTCCGCGGTATTCCCGGGCATGGTCACCCAGATGATTTCCGTGGGTGAGCAGACCGGCGCGATGGACGCGATGTTGCAGAAGATTGCGGACTTCTATGAAGACGAAGTGGACGCGGCGGTGAAGGACCTGCTCACCGCTCTGGAACCCATCATGATCGTGTTTTTGGGCTTAGTGGTCGGCGGCGTGGTTATTTCGATGTACTTGCCACTGTTCTCGCTGATCGGGAAACTCAGCGGGCACTAAAAAGATGGCAAGTTGGAAATGGGGGACAGGAGTTGTGCTCCTGTCTCCCATTTTCTGTTTAAGATGAATGTGAGGATGAGCGGGAGCCGTGGGGGCTAGCCACTCGACGCATGGAACAGTCGCTAAATCGCCGTGAATGGGTGGACTGGCTCACGCGGGTCCGCCTGCTGTTGATTGCCCTGATTCTGGGAGTCGGGGTGGTCTGGCCGCAGTATGTTCCCACCAATGCTTCACCACGGTATTTCCTGCCGATCGTCATTCTGTGGATCACCATTGGGATTTTGCACCTGATCCTGGTGCGCTTGCTGCCGGCTGCGACGTGGCTGGGAGGGCTACAGGTTTCCTGCGACGTGGTGATGATCACGGGGATTGTGTATGCCACGGGCCTGCAGGACAGCTATTTCACCTCGTTGTACCTGCTGGTGATCATCGTCGCGAGCATTCTGTTGAGCCGGCGGGCGGCGTTTGTAACCGCGGCATCGTGCCTGGGCTCGCTGCTCCTGCTGACCGCGCTGGTGCATTTTGGGCGGATTCCGCAGACCTCCGTGGGGCCGCCGAGCGCGGAGAACCTGAGGATGTGGTTTCTCAGCAATTCGTTCGGATTCCTGGCGATTGCGTATCTTTCCAGCCTGCTGGCGCAATCGCTGCAGCGTAAAAGTTCGGAATTGGAAGCGAAACGCGAAGAGCTTATGGAGTTGCAGGATTTCACCGCGGACATCATTCACTCCATGCGTGGCGGGCTGGTGACCACGGACATGGAAGGGCGAGTGGTACTGCTGAACCGCACGGGGGAGGAGATTTTGGGGCGCACGTTTGCGGAGCTGCGCGGGCACGACCTGCGGGAAGTCAGCCCGGATTTCTGGCAGCACCATGTGGGCACACCGCCAGAAAAACTTTCGCTGCGGCGGGAGATTGAGCTGCGCGTTCCCGGCGGACAGCGGCGCTATCTGGGGATTTCGGTTTCTCCGTTGCGGACGAGAGCGGCGGCGCGCAGCGGGTATGTTTTCAATTTTCAGGACTTGACGGAACTGCGGCGCCTGGAACTGGAGGTGGCTACGAAGGAGCGCATGGCGGCGGTCGGGCGTCTCTCCGCGGCGATTGCCCACGAGATTCGGCAGCCGCTGACGGCGATGGCCGGCGCGGTGAAAGAACTCGGCCGGCTGGTTCCTCTGGAAGAGGACGAGAAACACCTGGTGAATATCGTGAGCCGGGAATCCGAGCGGCTGAACCAGATCATCACCGACTTTTTGAATTTTTCGCGGGAGAAGTCCTTTGCATTTCAGGAGACCGATGTGCGGCCGCTGCTGGATGAGACGCTGACATTGCTGGAGCGGAAGCCGGGAGCGGCGCAGAAATTGCAGATCGTAAGGACGTTTAACGGGGAAGTGGCGGTGGCGCGGGTGGACGCCAACAAGATCAAACAGGTGTTCTGGAATCTGTGCGACAACGCGGTACGGGCTATGCCGCAAGGGGGCACGCTGACCGTGGGATTGGAACAGATTCCGGACTGGCTGCGGATATCGTTTCGCGACACCGGGATCGGGCTGGATCCGCAGCAGCGGGCAAAAATATTCGAGCCCCTGCAATCCAATTTTGAAGGCGGCACGGGACTTGGGCTGGCCATCGTTTACCAGATAGTGCAGGGACATAACGGGCGCATCATGGTTTACAGCGAAAAAGAAAAGGGCGCGGAATTTGTGATCGAGCTTCCGCGCACTCAATGAGGCTCTATGCAGGCAACGAAAACCGCGGCGAGAGAGAGTAAGAAGGAAGCGGCGCACATCCTGGTGGTGGATGACGAGAAATCGTTGTGCGAGCTGCTGGAAATTACCTTCCGCAAGGAGGGGCATCGCGTTGAGATCGCCAACAACGTGGATGCGGCGAAGCGCAAGCTGGAAGGGTCGCTGTTCGACATCGTTATCTCCGACATTCGGATGCCTGGGGGAACAGGATTGGAACTTTTGCGGTTTGCGAAAGAAATCGCGCCAGATTCCTTTTTTCTGCTGATGACCGCGCTGCCGGATTTGGACACCGCCGTGGATGCGCTGAACTCCGGCGCCGACCGATTTGTCATAAAGGACCACAATTATGTGGACCAGTTGCGGCGGGCGGTGGCGGAGGTTTCCGAGAGCTTCAAGTGGAAGAAAGAGGCGGGGTACCTCCGGCGGGAACTCCGGCGGTTGACGGGGCTGGACAACATTATTGGGCAAAGCTCGAAGATGAAGGCGATTTTCGACCTGATTCAGACGGTTGCACCGCAGAACAGCCGCGTGCTGATTACCGGAGAGAGCGGCACAGGCAAGGAACTGGTGGCGCGGGCCATTCACGAAAATAGCGCGAGGTCGCAGACGCCGTTCATCACTATTAACTGCGGCGCGTTTCCGGAGACCCTGCTTGAATCTGAATTGTTCGGTTACGTGAAGGGCGCGTTCACCGGGGCCAACGAAAACCGCCGCGGATTGTTTCAGGCGGCGCACGGCGGGACGCTGTTCATGGACGAGATTGGCAACATGAACCAGGCCATGCAGGTGAAGCTCTACCGAGTGTTGCAGGAAGGGAAGGTGCGGCCATTGGGCAGCACGGAAGAGCTGGACGTGGATGTGCGAGTGATTGCGGCTACGAACAGGGATTTGGAAAAGGCCATCGCCGCGGGAGAGTTCCGGGAAGATTTGTTTTATCGCTTGAGCGTCATTCCCATTCATGTGCCGTCGTTGCGGGAGCGCCGCGAGGATATTCCGCTGCTGGCGCGGCATTTCCTGGAGCAGTTCCGCAAGTCCATGGAGAAGCCGGTGCAGGGGATTTCACCGGAGGCCATGAGCCGCCTAGAGGCTTATGACTGGCCGGGGAACGTGCGGGAGCTGGAAAACACGATTGAGCGGGCGGTGGCGCTGGAAAGCGGTACGGAGATCAGCGCCAAGGTGCTTCCCGACAGGGTTAGCGGAGTGAACCCAACGGTGTCGGCGTCGCTCGGGCAAGCGAACGCGACGCTGATTCCCGAAGAAGGAATCAATTTTGAGCAGGTAGTTGCGGAGACGGAGCGGCGCTACCTGCAGGCGGCCCTGGATAAAGCGGACGGAGTGCGAACGCAGGCTGCGGAGATTCTGAAGATCAGTTACCGCTCGTTTCGCCACTACGCCAAGAAGCACAATTTGTAAGCGGTAGTTCGCGGCGTGTGCGTCTGTTGCTTTGGGCAACGCTGCAGCGATTCCGCCTTGTCTCTATCCGGTGTCCCAGCAACAATCGAGACTTCCATGGCTTCAGATGCAGCGGGCAGTCCAGGAGAGTCCGTGTGAATGGTGTTTTGGTTCGCCGCTGGGCACTGAGTGTACTTGCGGCAGTGTTCCTAATGTGGGTCGCCAGCCGCAAGACGTTTTTTGGGGATACCATTTCCTCGGCGTTTCTCGCCGTTGCTCTGTTTAGCATTTTCCTGATACTGCTGCGGACCCGCCGGGATTTGAAGGAACTCGGCTTGGTGGTGGTGTTCACGGCGGCGCAATATTTTCTGGACATCCGCTGGTTGGGGTATGCGTTTCGTTGGCCGGTGCTGTTTTCCTTTGCTGGCACGGCCGGCCTGCTGGTGCTGGCGCTGCGAGCCATTTGGGCCGCGGGAGGCGAGCGGCGGACGGCTTACTTGACGCTGATTCCGGCGTTTCTGTTTGTGGCTTCGGAGTGGACGGCCAGCTATTTCCTGGAGTGGGGAGAGAAAGCCCGGCCCACTACGCTGGATCTGTACCTTTATAGCTTTGACGCGAGCCTGCATGTGCAACCGGCATTTGTGGTGGGTCAGTGGTTCGCGCGGCTGCACGTGTTTGCGGTGTGCAGCATGATGATTTACCTGGCGCTGCCGGTTGCGATCGGGCTGGTGTTTGCGGGATGCGTGGTGCGCGACCGCGTTCAGGCGATGCCGTCGGTGGTGGCGTTTCTGATCACGGGCCCCGTGGGGGCTTGTTTTTACGCGATGTTTCCTGCTTTGGGGCCGGTGCATGTTTTTCGGGGTGGATTTCCGTGGAACCCGCTGGCGTATGAGCAGGCAAAGAATCTCCTGCTGGAGCCGATCGCGGTTGCTGGGCCGCGAAATGCCATTCCGTCGCTGCATGCGGCGTGGATCTTTCTGGTGTTCTGGTATGCGCGTAGGCTTTCCCTGATGGAAAGAATCGGCGCGGGGATTTTTGTGTTCTTTACATTGTGCGCGACGTTGGGGACGGGTGAGCACTATCTGGTGGACCTGGTGGTTGCCGTACCGTTCACGGTTTTTATTCTGGGGTCGATGCAGATTATTTTTGGCGGCGACCGTAAGTCTGGGGTGGTTTCGCTGGTGGCGGGTTTAGGGGGAGTGCTGCTGTGGTTCGCGGTGCTTCGCTGGGAGAATCATTTTTTCTGGGTATCGCCGGTGGTGCCGTGGGGGGCTTGCGCGGTGACGGTCGGACTTGGATGGTATTGCTTGCACCGGCTGGCAGGTCCGGCGTAGGTGGCCTACGAAAGGCGCGTAGGTTTACAGGGCAATCTCCAGATCAAGAAAAGAATGGCGAGGCAGGCTGCGGCGAAGGCCTTCGCGGCGTAAAGATCCGGCAAAGCGAAAGCGAAATCGTGCCTGTCCCGTCGTGCAGCCGAGAAATGCAAGCCAGGGAAAAACTGTCAAAGAGGTCAGTGAACAAAAATAACCGCTGAGGGCAATGGCCAGGGCCATGGTGGCCAGAAGGACACTAGCGAGGACTTTGCTCGAGAAGCCGAGAAGCTTTGGAATGGGGGGAACGCATTCGGGCTCGGAATGACGACCACGATATGATTTGGGAAGCGGGAGGGCCGTGAGGCGAGGCGACTTGGGGATTTGCCCATTCGTCAAGGTGAGTGTGATTGGACGGCGGGCCGGTCGTCTGCAAGTTGCGAGGACGGGGTTGGGGGAGCAAGCTCAGAAGTGACACATTTTGTCGCTCGGGAACGCCATTAACTGTTGTTTCGAGAGGGTCAGTCTCCGCCGGAACACCGAGAGGAACGGCCGCTCAGGTGGTCCCTTTATGATAACTGCTGTACAATCAAGGCGATGCGTAAGATACACCCCTCCTGGAGAAGGGGGAGGGGATTGGCATACCCCGTGCACTATGGGTAGCGTGCTCTGGCACTAGACATTCTCTCAAGGAGATCTCATGAAGAAACAGAAGGGTTTTTCTCTAATCGAGTTGCTGATCGTCGTGGCGATCATTCTGATCATCGCGGCCATCGCAATCCCGAACTTGCTCAAGTCGAAAATGGCGGCCAACGAATCTTCGGCCGTCGGTTCGCTGCGCACGATCAACACGGGTCAAGTTACCTATGCTGCCTCCTGCCCGGCAATCGGCTTCTCT
>Ga0074046_10000016_pt1 | contig 160573 bp, 133 predicted proteins | sample BogForMeECP23OM3_FD_94441 | JGI IMG/M metagenome (GOLD analysis project Ga0074046, IMG submission 94441) | Bog forest soil microbial communities from Calvert Island, British Columbia, Canada - Bog Forest MetaG ECP23OM3 | ecosystem: Environmental > Terrestrial > Soil > Wetlands ... | reverse complement strand
GGCGACAATGGCGGCACTCGTTCCGCCGCCCACCACATATATCTCGCCCTTGATCACTCCCACAGAAGAACCCCAAACGCCGACCGGCATCGCAGTACCGCTGCTCCAGGTATTGTGGACGACCGCGGGCGCGGACCCGTCGTCAGACACGGCAGAAGTTTGCGCCACTGCCAGCAAGGTTAAGGCAACGCACAGAACTGTGGCTAAGACCGCGAGTTTCCGTTTCATGAATTCTCCTTTTTCCGTTCTTGGTTTTGAGCGCCGCTGCCCGCGAATCGTCGAATCTCGATGTTCACTTGCTGTCCCCATGATTTTTTCCGATGCCCCGCGCGGGCACACCCCAGTAGTACCGTCTGCGCCTCAATTCCCGTTTTGGACCTGGGTTACGAGCGGTATAGAATGTGTATGGCGCAGCGATCTAGGCTGCCATCCCCCGTCGCGCTGGGATATTGCCGTAAATCTGATTGCTGGTCCTTAGCCTTACCTGTTTTTTTTCTTAAGTTTTTGTGTATGCCTTATGCCCGTGAAAGCAAAGGCGATCTTCGAGTTCGGCGCGTTTCGCTTGGACCCCGCGGAGCGACTATTGCTGCGCGAAAACGTGCCAGTGCAGCTTCCCCCGAAAGTGTTTGACGCTTTGGTCGTCATGGTTGCAAGTCGAGGACGCCTGCTCGGTAAGGATGAGCTGCTGCGGACAGTTTGGCCCGACAGTTTTGTCGAAGAGTCGAACCTTACCCTGTATATCTCGATCTTGCGCAAGGCATTGCGGGATGGAGAGGACGATTTTCAGTACATCGAGACCGTGCCCCGGCATGGCTATCGTTTCATTGCGGCGGTTCGCGAGGTTGGCGATACCCCTCCGGGTGTCGGAGCTTCGACGGCTGCAATGCCGGACGGACATCGTTTTACGGAAGTTCCTGGAAGTGTAATTCTTGAGAGCCTCCGTCCCCGGCGTGGCTTCCGGAGTCTGACTTACGCTATCGCGGCGATCGCGCTGCTATTGGCAGTTTTGATTCTGACCCCCACGGTTCGGAAAAGACTCCGCAGTTCTTTGCCCAGGCCCATCCAGTCGCTGGCGGTGTTGCCCCTGCAAAACCTTTCCGGCGATCCTGCACAGCAATACTTCGCCGACGGAATGACGGAGGCATTGATCACGGACCTGGCGAAGATTCCCGGCCTCAAAGTCATCTCCCGCACGTCGATTATGCAGTACAAGGACTCGCATGAACGGCTGCCCCAGATCGCACGGGAACTGGGAGTGGACGGCATTGTGGAAGGATCCGTGCTGCGCTCTGGGGATCGAGTCCGCATTACCGCCCAGTTGGTACGCGCTGCAACCGATGAGCACATCTGGGCGGAGTCTTACGAACGCGGCCTGCGCGATCTGGTCGCGCTGCAAGACGAAGTTTCGCGAAGTATCGCCGCACAAGTGCAAAGAGAAATCGCACCGCCGTCGCCGCAACGGCTGGCGGCCTCGGCTGCGGCCAGTCCGCAAGCGCGCGAGGACTACCTGAAAGGCCGGTACTTCTGGAATCTCCGCAGTGAAGCGGGGTATCGAAAAGCGATCGAGTATTTTCAGGCTGCAATCGCCGAAGACCCACAATATGCGGAGGCCTATGCTGGACTGGCGGACGCTTACGCCCTGCTTGGTTCATTGCCTGGAACAAATATCCGCGATACCGCAATGCCCAAAGCCAAGGAAATGGCGCTTATCGCATTGAAGCTTGACGATACGCTTGCGGACGCGCACACCTCGCTGGCTTTCGTAGAAATGCATTACGAATGGAAGTTCCGAGAGGCCGAACAGGAATTCAGGCGCGCCATTGCCCTCGATCCCAACTACTCTACCGCCCATCAATGGTACGCATTTGATTTGGCAGCACTGGCACGGATGGACGACGCCGTGGCGGAGGTGAAACGTGCTCGTGAGACTGATCCGCTTTCGGCAATCATCAACACCGACGTGGCGGAGATGCTGTATTTTGCGCGCAGGTACGACGATGCGCTGCTGCAAGCCCGCGCCACCCTTGAAATAGATCCCAACTTTGCCCACGCACACCGCGTGCTGGAACGCATCTACAGCGAGAAGCACATGTTTCCCGAGGCCATTGCCGAAGGAGAGCGGGCAGTCGCGCTCTCTGGTAACGACACCTGGATGTTATTTGACCTCGCCAGCACATACGCTCTGGCTGGCAAGAAAACAGAAATGCAAGAGTGTCTGAACCGGGCAGCCAGGCTAAGCCCCGACGGTATCTTGCCCGACGTAGGCTCGGTCGCGCAAACCTATGTCTCGTTCGGAGAAGTTGATCGCGCCCTGAAAGTGCTGGAAAATGCATACCGGCGCCGCGACGGCGAACTGATCCTTCTGAACGCCGAGCCGCGCTTCAACAGCCTTCGATCCGATCTGCGCTTCCAACAAATGGTGCAACGAGTCGGGTTGCCGCACTAAAAGGGCTCGCACCAAAGAGCCCTGCTCGGAACATCGGCTACCCATAAATGTTGTTACCAGGCGATTCCACCCAGAACCCCGGCTCTAGGGTCGATGAGTGAAATCGGGATTTAACGCGTATCTGCCCAGAGCCGCTACGCTGCGCTGTCATCTCCTCGGGGAAAACCCGTGAAACTGAAGACGAGAAGAAACGGTTATCAGCGTAGAGGGTGGGGTTTCTGTGCTCGTTCACGCAACTCCTGGCGCGACTAGCTCTGGTTTTGCTGGAAGAAGCGCTAACAGGACAACTCCGATCACAAGGACTGCGATCACATCAGTAAAGCTGCGGTGGACGCCGTGCATCCGGGCTTCCACGGTTTGAATGGCCATCACCACGGCATGGGAGATGTTCCACCAAGCTGCCAGGGCAATCATCGAGCGATGCTCAGATGGTTTCCTTACAGCCATGAGTAGAAAGACCCCGACCGGAATAAAGAAGCTCAGAAACATCGGCCCGACCTCGGGCTTCCCCTCCAAAAGCCAACTGGAATGCCGCAGATCCATATATAGAAAATAAATTTGGGGCAGATTCAACAGCCCTACGATCACCAGGACGATCTGTGTTAGGCGTTGTCTTTTCATATTGACCCCATTGGAGCGAATTTTGTTGCGAGCGCGGCAGCGGGTCACGCAGAGGATTCACAAACTAGCACAGAGGGAAGCAAAAACGAAATCTGCCATGACGCTTCTGATCCATTGCGTGGAGGTACTCAAACCACAGTCAAAATCAAACAAATCAAGTGCAAAATCAAATGCAAATGCAAACGACCTTGCTGGACGCTACCGTGGAATCCCACCCTTGCGCAAAAGACGCGCAAGGATGTGGCACCCATCGGCCGTGCCCGTTCAAGGCTGCTTCAAAACGTCAACGGCGGCGGACAGGAGTGTCCGCCCTACACTGACAAAACCAAGATCAGAAGCAACTGCCACGGCGGCGGGCGGGGGCGCCCGCCCTACAGTGGCGGTCGTGTAGAATAAGCCTTCGTATCTATGGATCTTTCTGCCATCCAGAACGCGCTGCGCGAGCGCAATATTGACGCTTGGCTTTTCTATGATCATCACCATCGCGACCCGATCGCTTACCGCGTTCTGGGGCTGCCGGATGGGCTCATGGTCACGCGGCGCTGGTACTACCTGATTCCGGCTAAAGGCGAGCCGGTCAAACTGGTGCACAAGATTGAGTCGCGACACCTCGACACGTTGCCGGGAGCGAAGAAACAGTACGCCGGATGGCAGGAACTGTTTGATGGACTGAAGCAGATGCTGGCTGCGCATCGCGATGTCGCCATGCAATATTCGCCTAACAATTTTGTGTTTACCATTTCGATGGTGGATGCGGGAACGGCGGACTTGATCCGCGGGCTGGGAAAAAATATTGTGAGCGCGGCGGATTTGATTGCGCAGTTTGAAGCGACGTTGACCGAGGAACAGATCAAGTCGCACTTCGCGGCGCGCGATGTGATTGACGCGGTTACGGCCGCGGCTTTCCAGGAAATCGGACGGCGGGTGCGCGGCGGTGGCGTGCACGAACATGAAATTCAGCAGTTTTTTATGGAAGCGTTCGCGCGCGAGAATATGGTCACCGACGATCCTCCGATTGTGGCGGTGAATGCTAATAGCGGCAACCCGCATTATGAGCCTAGCGCGAAGCATCCGGTGGCGATTCGCGAAGGGGATCTGGTTTTGCTGGATGTGTGGGCGAAGAAGAATACGCCGGGGGCGGTTTACTACGACATTACGTGGATGGGATTTGTGGGGAAGGCTCCGTCGGACCGGCAGCGGGAGATTTTCAAGATTGTTAGCGAGGCGCGCGACATTGGCGTGAAGACGGTGCAGAATGCGGTTTCTGCGCACCGGCCGATCTCGGGATGGGAAGTGGATCACGCGGTGCGCGGGCATATCCAGCAGGCGAAATACGGGGAGTACTTCATCCACCGCACCGGGCATTCGATTGCGACCGAGGTTCATGCCAACGGGGCCAATATGGATGATCTGGAAATTCACGACGAGCGGCGGATTCTGCCGAATTCCATATTCTCGGTTGAGCCGGGAATCTACCTGCCTGAGTTTGGAGTACGGCTGGAAGTGGACGTTCTGGTGCGGGCGGGCAACGCTGAGGTCACTGGTAAAATACAACGAGAGATCGTGACCATCTGAATGGCCAATCCTACAGCAGATAAAAACAAGAAGGCGGCGAGCGAGCCGGAGTATCCGCTCACGACCATGGCGGTGGTGGCGCCGATTGTGGGCTGGCTGATTCCGGGGGGCGGACACATTCTGCTGAAGCGCTATGGGCGCGGCATTCTGCTGCTGATTTCGGTGGTGGCGATGTTTGTGATCGGGTTGGGCATGCAGGGACGGATTTATCAGCCGAATGGCGGCGACATTCTCGACATCCTCGGCTTCATTGGCGACGTGGGCGCGGGGGTGCTGTATTTCCTGGCGCGCATCATGGATTGGGGCAACGTGATGGCGGCGAATGCGGCGGCAGATTATGGCAAGACGTTTCTGATCGTGGCCGGGCTGTTGAACTTCATCGCGGCAGCGGATGCGCATCACATTGCGCTGGGGAAGAAGCCGTGAGTATTAACTTGTCGCACTTCTCGGCGGCAGTGGTGTTTGCGTTGTTCGCGTCGATCGTATTTGGCATCACGCAGCGCAATACTACGATGGAGCAGGTGAAGTACGGGGTGTACTGCTTCGCGCTGTTCGTCGGCGGCGTGTTTGTGGCGGGATGGGTGATGGCGTTGATTCGGCGGTAGGGAGCAACAGTTCTCAGTTCTCAGTTCTCAGTTCTCAGTTGTCGGTTCTCAGTTGTCAGTTGTCAGTTGTTCACTCCACTAGACAATTCAACTATTCGGGCGGTGCTGTTTGCAGGCCTTCGCCTTGGGCTAACGGGAGGTGGGCGGCTCCGCTTAGGATTACTCGCTCTTGCAGGGAGAATGAGTTTCGGTATTGATCGGAGTTGATGAGCTGGTCGCGCTGGGCGGGGGTCAGGCCGCGCATGTCGCGGATGGCGCGGTTGACGGCCTGGCGGCGGTCGGGCGGCAACTGCTTGAACTGATCGAAGACCTGGCGGGCGCGCTGCTTCTGGTCGGGAGTCAGATGCTCCCAGGTTTCCATGCGGTTGAGCACGCGCTCCTGCTGCTGCGGAGGCAGACTGGAAAAATGCTGCAGACGGCTGCGCAGGCGGGCTTGCTGTTGCGGAGAGAGCTTGCGGAACTGCGGATCGTTTTCCAGGGCGCGGCGCTGTTGCGCGGGCGGCAGATCTTTATAGCGGCGGAGCCAGTTGCCGGCGTGTCCGGGCTGGTTTTGTGGATGAGAGGGAGCGGGGCGGCTGGCGTTGGGAGCGGCTTCCTTTCCAAAGTGGTGCCATTGGCCATCGGCAGGGTGCGACTGCGAATGGGGCTGCGATTGCGGCTGCGAATAGCGGTTTTGGGCGAACGAGAGTTGGACGAGCGAGGACGTCAGCAGCAGAAGCGTTGCTAGACAGATCGCAATTTGTGCCCGGCCCAACAAGCCTTGTCCCTTCTCCCTCAGATAACGCAGCCCCTAAAGGGGCGGCCGATTTCTACGTCTTGCGGTATCGCTAAAGCGATACCCTGATACGAACCTCAAGTCTTCCACGCTGCACCGCGATACCCTGATACGAATCCCGAGATCGGACTCATGGATTCGCGGTTACGTCGTCCTGCACTTGCAGATCGTCGAGCATATCGAAATCGGCGTAGAGGTCGTCGTTTCTGTCTAGCGCTTGCAGATCGCCTACGGCGGTTCCGGGCTCGACTGGCAGACTGAGGGACGGCGGCTTGGTCGCGATGGTTTCGGTTTGCGAGAAGTAAGACCGATTGCCAACCAAGAGCGCTGCCGCGAAAATTACAGCAGCCAGCGATCCAGCCCATGCTGGACGATACAACCAACGGAACCACGCTGCGGCGGGGCGCGCTGCCTCATGGCTTCTTTCTTCACGGAAGCGCGCCTGCAGGCGAGTGTCAAAATAGGGCGAGGGCTCGGGGGCTTGCCATTCATCGAGCAGGGCCATGGTTTTCTGCAGCTCGCTCAGATGGAGGGCACAGTCTTTACAGGATGCGATGTGGGCACTGACCTCCGGCTGCGCAGCTTCCATGCCAGCGGCCAGGTCCGGCAACAGCTCGCGAATTTGATTGCAATTCATAACGCTTCCTCTACTTCCCCGAAACGAACTCTTTCAACTGCTCGCGCAACGTTTCGTAGGCGCGAAACAGCAACGACTTGGTGGCGGACTCGCTCAGCTTAAGGACTCCAGCAATCTGGCGGTAGTCCATCTGCTGATACTTGTGCATGATGACGGCAATGCGCTGGCGCTCGGGCAGGGCGTTGACCTTGCTGCGGATGGCTGCCAGACGCTCCCGCTTTAATATCTGCTCTTCGGCGCTCAGCGACTCGTCGGCCAGGTCGGGGGTTGTGCCCGTTTCCTGATCCGGCTCATCGAGACGCACGGTATTTTCCGGACGCTCGTGGCGCGTATCACGGGCGTGGTTGACGGCCAGGTTGGTCGCGATGCGATACAGCCAGGTCGTAAACTTGGCGCTCGGCTCATAACTGGTGCGCGAGCGGTAGACGCGCAAAAAAACTTCCTGTGCCAGTTCTTCGGCGGTCGACGGGTTGTGGCACATGCGGTACATGAAGCCGACCATCGGCCGGCGATATTTCTGCACCAAGAACGCGAAGGCGGATTCGTCGCCTGTTTTCACGCGGAGCATGGCGTCGACGTCGGAATTGGCGTCGCCGGCATTGACTATGGACTTGGACTTGGCGTCGGGCGACGGGGGCGCTGGTCCGGCAAGGCTCATCAGCGCGCCGCCCAATGCTCCGCGGCCCAATGCTCCGCCATCAATGGCCAGGCTGCTCACACTGGTAGAAACCCGGTTTGGAGGCGAAAGTTGCGCTACGCCGGGGTCGGGTTGGCGCGGAGAAGTATCGCTGCCTGAATCAGTTACGGGCCGAGCGTCGGGGATGTCGGAGGCCGCCATGGCAGGGTGACATTCAAGAGGCTATCGGGAGGCGGCGGTGGGGTCAAGTTCCCGGCACTTCCGTGCCGGGCTTTCACTTGCCGCCGCTTCGCGCCTGGTGTCGGTTTTGTTTCACCCTTGGTGCGCAGCGGGAGGACGCCCGCCGGACAGCCGCCGGGACGGCGGCGCTACTCTGGTGGTTGGAGCGATGGAAATCACGCGTACGGTCTAGGTTGAGGGCTAGGAGCCCGGAATCACCGCCTCGGCCACGTTGGAATACGCGCTCTGCTGACCTTCGGCATTCACTTCGGTTACGACGTAATAGTACGTCGTCCCGGAGATAACCGTGGAATCGGTGTAGGCAGTTGAGGGATCGAGCGAGGTGTTCATAATTTCGTAAGGACCCCCGTTGGCAGTGCCACGGAAGACGTTGTATCCCACTGCCTCTCCGTCGCCTGGAAACCAGGAAAGGTCGACGCTATGGGATGTTTTCGGAGTTCCGTTACCGCTCAACTGCACTAGTGTGGGTGAGTCCTGGGCATCGCTGACAAAACCGGCCCGGGCAGAGTCCGTACCGGAGGAACTGGGCGCGAATTGAATGGTGACGGGGAGGCTTCCTCCGGAGGTAATGGTTACCGGCAGAGTCAGCCCGAGGATGGTGAACTCGGAGCTGGTCGCGCGGTCCGAGGAAATGGTTACCGAACCGTTGGTGGCCGAGAGTATCGCCTGCTGGGTAGCAGTCGAGCCTACTGGGACGTTGCCGAAATTCAGCGCCGCTGGGCTGATCCCGAGTCGCAGGTTCGCGTTCGTGACTCCGTTTCCGATGACGTTCATAGCGAGGGGGGAGTCTGGGGCGTTACTCACGAGATTGAGGGAGCCTTCGGCATATCCCAAGGCAGCCGGGGTGAAAATAACGGGCAACAGGACACTTGCTCCCGGGGCAATATCCGCGGGCAAGGGGAAGTTGCCAAGCGTGAAAGCGCTCCCCTGGACTGAGATTGAGTCGATGACCAGAATGGCACTTCCGGTGTTGGAGAGCTGGAAAGAAAAGGGACTGGAATCGCCAAGCTGGACTTTACCGAATCCATGCTGGCAAGGATCGCATTGTAACTGCTGGGACCAAACAGGAGCGGCCACGAAACAGCAGAACAGCAATGCGACTACAAATGGGGGAAGGCATCGCATGAACCAAGTGTGGCGCAGCCCTGTTCAGGGTGCCACTCTCGGGAGTGCATGGCCGAAATCAGAAGTACACTCGCCAGTTTCGCATTTTGAATTTGTCTGCTCGTAACTAAAGGGGACGACGTGGCTGGGATAGATTGCGGTAGTGGGTCAGTTTTGAATGACACGTTCCCCCAGCAGCTAAAGGCGCTAAGATTTCGCGGCGGTTACGGCACGCTGAAGAGGCTGCGGAAAAACTTGATTGCTCGACGCAGTCGTTTGCCTCAGCGGCTAAAGCCGCGTTGATTCTGCGCTAGTGACGGTGCGGCTGAAGCCGCACCCCTTCAAAAACAGAATCAAAACCTGAGTTTCTCCGCAGGCCCTGAAGCCGTGCCCTTTCGGAACAAAATCACGAGCAGCGCCGGCAGCTTGCCGGCTGTGCCGAGGGCTTCTCTCTGGCTCGGAGCGGCGGGCGAGGACGCCCACCGGACAGCCGCCGGGACGGCGGCGCTACGCTAGCGGTGAAACTGGATGAATTTGGAGCGGGTGGGACGGAGTCGGCACCGCCGCTGTGACCCTGGTCGGGTCCATCGCCTACTTCACCCGCGTCTGTGGACAACATCGATTCATCGGCAGAGGAATCAATCGAGGTTAGCAACTGTTTCAGATCACTTTCAGGTTAGCAGCTTTGGCCGGCAACGGTCGATTCACCAGAATGCCGGCGATGCGATCGCCGGCGTGTCCATCCCACAAGGGCGGCACAGTTCCCTTTTTGGCTTTGCCGGCAAGGACTCGCGATAGCTCGGTGCGGAGTTTTTCCCGGTCTCGGCCAACCAGAACATTGGTGCCCATGGATACCGTGATCGGGCGCTCGGTATTCTCGCGCAGGGTGAGACAAGGGATGCCAAGATAGGTGGTCTCTTCCTGAATGCCTCCGGAATCGGTGATGACCACGGTGGCGCGCGACTGCAATCCTAGAAAGTCTAAATACGGGAGCGGGTCCAGGAGGCGGAGTTGGCCGGTGGGCGTTCCGAAATCGGCAATTCGTTTACGGGTTCGTGGATGGGCGGGAAAGATTACGGTGAGATCGCGGTTTACCTCGAGCAGCGAATCGAGGATGCTCTTCAGCGTTTCGCTATCGTCGACGTTCGAGGGACGGTGCAGTGTAACCAAGGCATAGCGAACCGGCGTACCGTCGGGCTTCGTCGCCGTGATTTGCACCAACGCTTTCTGCGCCGCGGGCAACAGGCGGACGAGGGAGTCGATCATCACGTTGCCGACGCGGAAGATTTTCTGCGCTGGAATTCCCTCTCGGCGAAGATTCTCGTCGCCGTCTTCGGAAGGCGTAAACAGCAAATCGGCCAGCTGATCGGTCACCAGGCGGTTGATCTCTTCGGGCATGGTGCGATCGAAGGAACGCAGTCCGGCTTCAACATGGCCGAGCTGCACACCCAGCTTGACACAGACCAGTGCGGTCGCAACAGTCGAGTTCACATCTCCGTAGACGAGAACGAGGTCCGGCTGACGTTCGAGAATGACGGGCTCCAGACGCATCATGATCTCAGCCGTCTGCTTCGCGTGCGTGCCCGAACCTACGGCCAGGTTCACATCGGGCGCAGGTATTTTCAGTTGCTGAAAGAAGACCTCCGACATATTGACGTCATAGTGCTGGCCGGTGTGGACGAGAGTCTGAGTTACATTGGCGTGGTCCTTCAGGGCGTTCAGGACGGGAGCGACCTTCATGAAGTTGGGGCGCGCGCCTACGATGTGAAGTACGTGCACAGATTCTCCGGTGACCAGCATGTCAACCTATGGATGCCTGAGCTGCGTTCGTGACTCGGTTCGGTGGAGGATCCATAGCAATGCCACCATCACTACTACTGCGATGGCTAGGAAAATGACGCCTCCATGGTGATGGAGCTTGCCGTCGAGAAAACCGGGGTCGACTCTGGTGGCTAGCTCGGCGATGGTGAAGATGCGAAGGCCGTTTTTGAGCACAGAGAGTGGGATCGCGATCACGACGAGCAGAAGTTTTCGCCACCAGGCGCGCAGAAACAGATGCGCTAAGACCATGGTGGTGACAATCAGCATCAGACTGGACCGGATACTGCTGCACTCGCGGGCAACTTCCAGGGCCAGCCCGGGGATAAACAGCATGATCCCATCCTGGGTTGCTGGAACGCCAGCGGCCCGAAACATGATTCGCGCGGCTACCGCTGACTGATATTGCAAAGATTCGACAATCCAAATCAAGGCAAACTCGGGGATGGGGACCATTAAGAACAGAAAGCAGAGGGGAAACAGAAACGAGCGGAGGGTTGTGGCTCCAAAACAAAAGACGATGGAGGCAATCCACCAGGTCACGAGCGCAAACATAGCGAGCGATAGGCGGACGTCGTCGGGTATTGCAGGCGTGCCCCATCTCGCATAGCAGCCAACGAGCAACGCCAGTAACAGCAGCGTTGCTCCGATGCGAGGGCTCAGGCTCGGATCGACTGGGAGCACTGGTGAATCCTGATGTGTAGGATCCTGATTCTTCAAATCGAGGTAGATGAGGGCGGCACTTAAGGGAAGAATCAGGAGGATGTGGGTGTAGGCGTCGTTGGTCAGCGCCAGACGCAGTGTTGCACCAAGTGGGCGCCACCAGAACAGGATCGACACAGCACAGAAAAAGGCGAAAGCCAGAAACTGAGTTCGTGTCGTGGTGTTCATGATTTCGGGTCAGGGTTTAATCTAACACTTGGAGATCGACTTGCCGCATCTCACAAACGCTGCCGAATGCAAGTGGATAACAAACAACAAATGATTTGTTGGGCGGTTGGCAAAGTCGAGCCGCATGAAGTAGTTCACGGCAAACACGAAGATTCCGGTTGAATAACAGGTCTACTAGCGAGTACAGTACTTTATCCCGTTCCGGGGTTCTTTAAGTCCCTCACCAACAGGAGTCTGCTCGATGCGTCACGCTGTGATAGTGCTGCTTGCTGTCTGCTGCTGCGGAGCGTTTTGCTTTTCGCAAACCGCCGACGAACTGATTGCCAAGAATATTCAGGCGCGGGGCGGGCTGGAAAAGATGAAAGCCATCAAGACGATTCGGATTACCGGCAAATTCGAAGGCGGCGGAGGATTTACCGCGGCCGTGGGTCAGGAAAACGAACGGCCTAATCTGATCCGGCAGACGTTCACACTGCAGGGGATGACGCAGGTGCAGGCTTATGACGGGGCGACGGGTTGGCAGATTCAGCCTTTTGGCGGAAAAAAGGATCCGGAGTTGATGGGTGAGGACGACCTCCGCGACCTGGTGCTGGACGCCGACATTGACGGGCCGCTGGTGGAGTACAAGGAGAAGGGCAATACGGTCGAGTATCTGGGGCACGACGTGGTGGATGGCGACGACGCGCTGCGCTTGAAGGTCACGCTCAAGAATGGCGACATCATTTATGACTATCTCGATCCCGATACTTTTATTGAGATTCGCAAGGAGATCCAGCAGTTTATACGGGGTTCGGTGCGGGATCGGGTGGTGGGGCTGGGGTCGTATAAGCCGGTGGCTGGGGTGATGTTTCCGTTCTCGATTTCGAGCGGACCGAAGAACAATCCCAATGCGCAGACGAGCACGGTGCAGAAAATGGAAGTGAATGTGACGATCGATCCTGCGGATTTTGCGCTTCCCAGTTCGCTGAAAGCGGGAGCCGCGGCGGAGAAGAAGTAGGCGTGGGTGGGATAGTGGAATTGGTGGTTGATCGAAATTTTCTGTCTGGAAGAGGATTCGCAAACATGAATGGATTGGTTCGTGGTTCGCGACTTTTGAGTTCCTGGTTCGCCGGGGCTGTTTTGTTTTTTGCGGCGCTGCAGGCTGGGGCGCAGGCTCCGTATCGCTTCGACTCCGCAACGGTGTCGGGATTACCGGCACGGAATATTGGCTCGGCTACCATGAGCGGACGGATCGCGGCGGTCGATGCGGTGGAAGAGAACGGGCGCATTACGGTGTTCGTGGGCGCGGCCAGCGGCGGAGTGTGGAAGTCGGTGAACGGCGGCACGACCTACAAGCCGGTGTTTGATCGCGAAGACGTGCAATCGATTGGGGCGGTGGCAATTGATCCATCGAATTCGAAGATTGTTTGGGTGGGGACCGGGGAAGCGTGGCTGCGGAACAGCGTTTCCGTCGGCGATGGCGTTTATAAATCGACGGATGGCGGCGAGAACTGGACCAATGTTGGGCTGAAGGATAGTGAGCATATCGCGAAGATTCTGGTGAGTCCCACAGACAGCAACGACGTGCTGGCTTGCGCTACCGGACATTTGTGGAACGACAACGATGAGCGCGGAGTTTACCGGACGACCGACGGCGGCAAGACCTGGACGAAGGTTCTGGCGGGCGCGAATGGTTCGACGGGTTGCGCCATGATCGCTCGCAGCACGCAAGAACCGAAGACCATTTATGCGGCGATGTGGGATTTCCGGCGGCAGGGGTGGACGTTCCGCTCGGGAGGTCCGGGGAGCGGATTATTTAAGTCGACCGACGGCGGCTTGCACTGGAGTGAAGTTACGGACAGCAATGCCAAGGGGTTGCCTCCGAAGCCGTGGGGCCGGGTTGCGGTACAGGTGGCGGAATCGAAACCGCAAGTGGTGTATACCAACATCGAAGCGGAAAAAGGACGAGGGCTGTATCGCTCGGACGACGGCGGGACGACGTGGACGAAATTGGATGCGAGCAATTTCATGGTTTGGCGTCCGTTTTATTTTGGCAATTTGATTGTCGATCCTAAGAATCCCGACAAGATTTTCAAACCCGATTTGTTTTTGTTGCTCAGCACCGACGGGGGGAAGAGCTTCAGCGGGGTTTCGAATTCTGGACACGGCGACTTCCATGATGTTTGGATCAATCCCAAAAATCCGAACATCGTCATTGCCGGGGACGATGGCGGCTTGTGGCGCAGCGAAGATGGCGGCAATCGATGGAAACATCAGATCAACCTGCCGGTTTCGCAGTTCTATCACGTGAGCGCCGACAATTCGGATCCATATCACGTGTACGGCGGCTTGCAGGACAACAGTTCTTGGGTGGGGGATTCTTCGTATCCGGGCGGGGTGACGAACTCGCGCTGGGAGAACATGTACGGCGGCGACGGCTTCTGGATGTTCGAAGACCCATCCGATCCAAACTACATTTATGCCGAGGCGCAGGGCGGCGAGATCAGCCGCGTGAATCGGTATACGCATGAGATGCGCGACCTGCATCCGTGGCCGAATTATGGCGAGAAGAAGTTGCGCTTCAACTGGAACACTCCGATTCACATGAGTCCGAATGAGAAAGGGACTCTATACATTGGGGCGCAGTACCTGTTCCGGTCGCGCGATCATGGGCAGTCGTGGGAGCGGATTTCTCCTGACTTGACTACGAACGATCCGGAGAAACAGAAGCAGGAGGAATCGGGCGGGGTGACGGTCGACAATTCGTCGGCGGAGATGCACACCACGATTTATTCGATTTCGGAATCGCCGAAGAACGGTCAGATCATCTGGGTGGGCACCGATGACGGGAACGTGCAGATCACGCGCGATGGGGCGAAGACCTGGACGAATGTGGTGGGGAATGTCAGCGGGCTGGGAAAGAATTCGTGGGTCTCGACGATTGAGGCGAGCCGCTTCGACGAAGGCACGGCTTATGCCACGTTTGACCGGCACACGTTTGGGGACATGAAGCCGTATGTTTACAAGACCACGGATTACGGCAAGACGTGGACGGCGCTGCCGGCGCAGGAAAGCGGCGTGCGCGGGTTTGCGCACGTGATCAAGGAAGACACGGTCAACCGCAACGTGCTTTTTCTGGGCACGGAATTTGGGCTGTGGATTTCGGTGGAGGGCGGGCAGCGGTGGGCGCAGTACAAGGGAACGGATTTCCCGGATGTGCCGGTCGATGATATCGCGGTGCAGGCGCGGGAATCGGATCTGGTGCTGGCAACACACGGGCGCGGCATCTGGATTGTGGACGATATCTCGCCGCTGCGGCTGCTGACGCCGGAGGTGATGACGAAAGATGCGACGCTGCCGCCGGGGCGGGCGTCGATTCAGTATTTTGAGGCGTGGGGAGGCTGGGCAGAAGGCGACGAGAGTTTCAAGGGGCGGAATCGGCCTTCGGACGCGCAGATAACTTATTACCAGAAGGGGCGGCACATCTTCGGCGATTTGAAGATCGAGATTTTCGATCAGGATGGGAAGCTGGTGGATACGGTGGCGGGCGGCAAGCATCGGGGACTGAACCGCGCGGGCTGGGGAATGCGGGTGAAGCCACCGGCGGTTGCTCCGGCGGCATCGGCATTGTTTGAGGCGGCGCAGGGGCCGCGGGTGCTGCCTGGCACTTACACGGTAAAGCTGACCAAGGGAGATCAAACTTACACCGAGCAGCTCAATGTGGTGATGGACCCACGGGCGAAGTATTCGCTGGAGGATCGGAAGGCGCAGTTTGAGTTGTCGATGAAGGTCTACAGGCTGCTGGAACACATGACTTGGTCGGTGGAGGCGATTGAAGGGGTGCGCGATGCGGCTAACGCGCGGGCGGCCAAGCTGGGGGAGAAAGATCCGCTGCGCAAGCAACTGCAGCAACTGGCTGCGAGTTGTGATGGGCTGCGGTCGAAGATTGTCGCTACCAAGGAAGGCGGCATGATTACCGGCGAAGAACGGATCCGCGAGTTGCTGGGACAACTCTATGCCGCAATCACGTCTTACGATGGCAGGCCCGCGGATTACGAGGCGGCGCGGACGGAGTCGCTGGGTCACGAACTGCAGGACGTGATCGATGACTTCCAGAAGCTCACGGCGAAAGAACTGCCTGGGATCAACGCTAGCTTGCAGAAGAAGAAGCTGGATGCGATCCCGGTGCTGGCGGAGGGAGACTGGCAGAAAAAGAAAGCGGAGTCTGCGGTTGTGGCCGGGGCTGGGATGCGGGACGCGGAAGGCGAGATGCGGGAGATGGAGCGGTAGGTGGAAACGGGGTCGGGTTTTGAGTGTAATCGGGATTTCTCGGGCAACCGTGGAACGTGGTTAGCGTTTTCGAACCACGATGTGCTCGGCTGATTCAACGCAGACTTTCTGCATCTCTCCCTCTCGTTCCCGCGTAAAAGGGCAGACTTCAAAGTCGGCGTATGCGTTCACATTCCAGTCCAGCTGCCGACTCAGCGATTCCGGCACAGGAATATCATCATCCACGCCTAACAACCGGTCGGTTCCGATCCGCCAAATGCGTAGCGTCGGCGTTCCGTTGTATGCGGAAATTCGCCCATGTACCTTAAAGCAAGAACCAACAAGGTCAGGGTCGGATAAGCACGCCTGAAATGGCGGCCTTTCACTCTTTCCATTCCGTGTGACCTTGGTCGAGTCAGGCAGACGCACAGGAAGACTACCTGTCAGGTCGAGTGCATAGAGTCCGATGTCATTCACACAGTTGGGATGAATATGGCCGACCATGACAGTCTGCCGTGCCCTGATGACGATTCTTCCGTCAGATAGAAATCCTTGAGGTTCAATCATTGCGTCGCAATCTTTCCAGCGGAAAAGGTCCCATGCGTTGTGCCACTCAATCTTTCCATCGGCAAGAGACATCAGACCGACACTGACTTCCCCGTATTGCCGGTATTCATCTTGGTCGTAGTCATGTGCAAGCAGAACGCTTTTGCTATCTGGCGAGAAATCTATTATTGAAAAATCGCTTTTGCTACGGGCTGCGAGTTTGAAATGACTCGACTTTCCCGCCCGATCCACCTGAACTTCAGCGGTCGCTTGACATCCACGCGCGTTTTCGCGGGTTACGGTTCCTGTAATGAAGACTGTTGTGCCCGAAAGGCGGGCAACGGCACTCCGATAAATGCGACTTCCCACATGCTCTGGGCATTCAGGAGCACCGCCGTAGCTCAAAGCGGGTTGCCACTGCGGTTCAGGGGCTTTGGTTGCATTCTGTTCGTTCGCTACTAGAGCCAGCCCGCCGAACAAGGCGCTGAATACGAGCGCTATCAGGGAGTTCACAGAATAGCCTATACACCATTTCAGGCGCTGGTGCAGTGATTGTTGAAATGAGGCGTTTGCACGTTTTGACCGCGGGTCAATCTGCGATACGGCGGTTTATCGTCGGCTGCGCAACTTTCCGGAAGCAGTTGGGTTTCGAAGTACTTTGGCGGGTTGTTCTCCGGGCGGTTCCCTATGATCCCTACAACCGAGAATGGATTCGAGCAACCCTTGCAGCCGGCGCGGGCAATGGAGGCGGAACGCGGTGAAGTCAGCTTTGAGGAGCGACTGGCAGCGGCGATTCAAAAGCAGCTTGACCGGGTGCGCGGTTGGCGCGAATGGCTATCGCCCAGGGTTCGTCGCGCGTACTCTGCTGGGCAGTTGCTGTTTCAGGTTGTCGGCGTTGCCGGTTACGCTGGCTACTTCGCTTCCATGCACACGTTGATGCGCTTTGTTTCGGGCGCGTTGATGGGCGGGACTTGGTATGTGATTTACAGGATTAGAGAATTACGTCAGCCTGGGAATTAGCTTTTACGCTCAACTAGTATCGTGTCCCGGAAATACGCGGCATAAGTGTGCGTGCTAGTTTATGCAACGCGTAGAGTTGGACGCTGCAAACAAAGTGCATAGGTCCTTCGCTTTGCTCAGGATGACAATTTATTTTATGCCATGACTTACGGGACGGCCAACTATGGGCCTAAGGTGCAGGCTCCGTTCGTGGGCTGCCCTGGTCGATGATTCCCGCTTACCATTCACCTTTCTAGTTAAATTCCTCGTCCAACGGTGGGGGTGAGGTTTCTCCTTGGCGATTCTGGTTGTGGGTGGAGCGGGCTATATTGGCAGTCATGCGGCGCGTGCTTTGCGGCGTTCTGGCTACGACGTCGTGCTTTATGACAATTTGTCGACCGGGTTCCGGCGATTGGCGTCAGGGTTCGAACTGGTTGAGGGGGATATTGCCGACGAGGCTAGGCTTCGTCCGGTGCTGGCGCGGGTTGACGCGGTCATGCATTTTGCCGCCCACGCTTATGTGGGCGAGTCGGTGGAGAATCCGCGGAAGTATTTTCAGAATAATGTTGCGGCGGCGCTTCGCCTGCTGAATTCGGTGCTGGACGCGGGTATTCGCCGCTTTGTTTTTTCGTCGACTTGCGCCGTGTATGGCATTCCGGGACAGACTCCGATTACCGAGCAGGCGGCGCGGGAGCCGGTGAGTCCTTATGGCGCGTCAAAACTTTTTTTTGAAAACGCGCTGGAGGGCTACGGGCGCGCTTATGGGCTGCGCTCGGTTCGGTTGCGCTACTTCAACGCCGCGGGGGCCGATGAGAGCGGCGAGGTTGGCGAACTCCACGAACCGGAAACTCACCTGATTCCGCTGGCGCTGGCGGCGTGCGCGGGAAACGGACCCGTGTTGCAAATCTTTGGCTCAGACTACCCGACTGCCGACGGCACTTGCCTTCGCGATTACATTCATGTGAACGATCTTGCCGATGCGCACGTGCGAGCATTGCGGTATCTGGAGGAGGGCGGGGACTCGCTCGCCGTCAATCTGGGAACTGGGCGGGGACATTCGGTTCTGGAAGTCGTTCAAGCGGTGGAAAACGCGACGGGACGGCCGGTACGACGAAAGGTGGGACCACGGCGGCCAGGCGATCCTCCGGTGCTGGTGGCCGATCCGGCGAAAGCTCGAAAAGTGCTGGGATGGACGGCCCGACGCAGCTTCGGAGACATCGTCTCCACTGCGTGGGGCTGGATGCAAAAGACGAGGAGTCTGGTGGTGGATCGGTGTGAAAGGCACGTGCCCGCAGCGGCTGAAGCCGCACTCGAAGCAATGCATGTATCGCAGCGGTGAACCGCTGTGCCCCAGCACGCCAAAACCGGGCGTGCTGGGGACCCCGGCGCTGCGCCACCCAAAAGCAAAGTCAAAGGCGCATAAGCGCTGCGCCACTTAAAAACAAAATCGACGGCGGGACCGCTGCGCCAGCCCAAGAAACCGAGTTCTTCAGCGAGCTGTTAGGCTGCTTTTTGTAACAGGAACTCGCGGTACCACGCCAGGGTGCGATCGAGGCCGGACTCGAGCGTGAATTGCGGTTGCCAGTTGAGCGTAGTGCGGGCACGCTCGGAGCTCAGAAACTGATGACGGATTTCGTTGCTTGCTTGATTGAGCACTTCGGGGCGCAAAGAAGATTGCATCTTCCGCAAGATCAGTTCCACGATGTCGAGGACACTGACCTGCATTTCATAGGAGAAATTAAACGCCTGGCCGCGGAGGGCAGGGTTGGAGATGAGGCGCTCGGCGAGCAGCATGTACGCAGCGGCGGCATCTTCGATATAGATATAGTCGCGGACGAAGTTGCCGTCGGAGCGGATGATGGGGCGCTCTCCGCGAAGTACGGAGCGAATCGTGCCTGGGACAACGCGATTCCAATTGAGATCGCCGCCGCCGAAGAAGTTTCCGCAACGCGTGATGGCGACGGGCAGGCGGTAGCTGGCAGCATAGGTCTGCGCGACCATGTCGCCACAGGATTTGCTGACATCGTAGGGATGACGGCCTCGCAGCGGCATCGCCTCGGTGTAGGGGAGATGCTTCTGATCACCATACGCCTTGTCGGAGGATGCTACGACGATCGACGAGACTTTGGGGGAACGGCGGCAGGCCTCGAGCAGATTCCAGGTGCCCTCGACATTGGTGGAGAAGGTCGAAGCCGGGTCGCGGTTGGCGATGCCGACTATGGCCTGCGCCGCCACATGGAAGACAACTTCGACTTCGTACTCGCCGAGCACGCGCTCGAGTAGGGCGCGGTCGGTAATGTCGCCGCGCACGGTGCTGACTTGCTCGATGCGGCGATTGTGCACGGGTTCGCTATGGGGAACCCAGTCGCGTACCAGGCAAACGACATTCGAGCCGGCTTCGAACAGTTGCGAGACGAGCCACGATCCGAGCAGCCCGGTGGCTCCGGTAACGAAGACTGAGCGATCTTGCCAAAATGAATTTGTTCCGGCTACATGTTGCGTGGAATCTGTTCGGTCGGCCAAGGTTTCTTCAGTGTACTGGCAGTCGCGGTACTTTTCCATGACACAGAAGAGACCGTCATGCGATAGGACAGTGCGTTGACTGCTGGCGGTTGCTGATTCGTCAGTCTGGGACCTGCGGAGGCTGGAATTGTCTACGGAAATGGAATCGGGGCCGTGGCTTGGTTTGAAGGACCACTCTCCTTGCCGCTGCCGTTTCTATCAAGTGCCTTCACGACGTAGAAGTAGGTTCGTCCCGGTTCGACAGCGGTGTCGACACACTGGGTGCCGGGAAGCGGTTTTGTATTCATCTTGCTGGCGTTGTCGTACTGGTTCGAGTTCAGGGTCCGATACACGTTGTAGCCCTGAATGGCGTCTTGCTTTGAACTGGACCTGGGGACGCTTGCCTTCCAGGAAAGTGTGACGGAGTGCGTCTTGGGGCTGACTTGTGATGGTGCGCCGCCCGCTGAGGAACTCGGCGAAGGCGATGCGCAGGGCGGGGCTTCTTGCGCAGATGGCGCCGTCGTGGCTACTCCCTTGGTCGGGGCATGCGGGAGCTGTTCGCTGACTTGCGCGATGCCGCTGATCGCGAGGGAGAGGAATGCTGCGAGCAATGCCCCCAGGACTCTGAGCGGATTTGAGCAGCGTTTCATGAAAATCGTCCCGTCATGGGCACCCGTCGGCCCTGAGGCAGCGCGCGGAGTCAAGGCGCTTCAGCCGGACACTCGAGATGGCTTTACATTTATTAACCGCTTGAGCCATCTGAAGCAGCGATTAGCTTTTATTACAGCCATGATATAAGCGTTATGCCTTTATTGCTTCAGCGAGGTCACCGTGACCCGGCGGTGGCGCGCTCCTCCTGCCCTCGGAACCTCCCGCCGGCTTCGCCATAGCCTTCTCCAACTGTGCGAGTCGCTGCTCCAGATTCGTGGTCTCGATCGCGCGCAGCTGCAAATTCAAAAGCGTTGCCAGGCCAGAAGCGATCCTCGGATGAATCTTACCGGCATAGACGTCCGCGATCAATTGAGCCACCGTGTCCCGCACGGTGAGCGCATTGTCCAAGGTCGGCAACGGATCCGTGTTTTCGCCTGTGACATGACGATTGCTCCTACCGTTCGGGAGCCGACTCAGAGGAGCGTTGCCCGGACCGCGCCACCCGCGCCTGCAAGCTTGCTCAACTGACCTTGATTTTGCGAAACGAAGCCAACAAATGATTTGTTATCAATCTCTTTCTCAAGAGGGGAGATCGCGCGGCTAAACCTTGCAGTCAAATCGAAGACGGAAAGCGTTCACGCACACCACGGATACTAGGCGAATACATGGCGAATATTTGTTTAGGCCTTCATGCGATCGGAGATGCTGTTTGCAGGGCCCTCAGGATGGCGGCGAACTTGACGAAGGTGGGACGATCGGCGGCGGCGTGAGAGATCTCCACGAATTCTCCTGCCAACCTCGACCAGAGCTGGCGGAAGGAAAAAACAGGACGGGCTTATTATTTCGACCTGACGCGACTTGCCTGCCACATTCCGTTGGCGGCCCAAACGGTTTATCCGCACATCTTACAGATCATTGGTCGGTTCGCGAAAAGCTCCTTATGTCAGGGGACCTTAGTTTAGGCGGCGATTTTTCCATCACCCGGCAAGGAATCATCAAGCGGCTGAGAATCGCGATACTCATCCGCCCGACGTCGCGCTTGCAGGTGCTCCAGTTGAGCGATGCAGCGCTGCAGTTCTCGACTCAGCATTGGATGATACGGGAGTATCTTTCGAAAATTTCCTTCGTCGGGCAGAAGGTGCTGCTCGAAACGCGCTATCGCCAATTGACGAGGCCTCCTTAGATTTGCGTCTATTCCCTCGACGGCCTCGGATATAGCATCATCCAGAGTCTCAAGAAACTCGATTCTCATTTCCCAGTCCCGTTTATTAGGGCTAAATTTAAAATCGGCTGCCCTCGCATTCATCTCCATGAATAACTTTTGCAGAGTGTAGCTCTTGTCAGGATCGAATCTGCAGCGGTAAATCCTCTCCATCAAGTCGCAGCCAAGCAAACCGGAGGTCCAAAAAGCCTGGTCGACGAGACTGCGAATCTTATGCAACTCCTCTCGTGATACCTCGGCTTCACCTTGGAACATGTCCGTCTTGTCAACCGTGGACGCACGAAACTCCTTGTCCATGGCGATCATAGCGTCGGCTGTTTGGAAACGACAGAGACGACTGAGCTGGACGTAGTTCCAAGCAATCTCTTCTACCAAGATTTCCTCAGTCCGTCCTTGCGGCTTCCAATCCATGCAGAGCCCACGCATAAGCTTCTTCACCTCTAATTCATCTTTAGGGTTGTAAAATGGCAAATTTCGCAGCGGTATGGCGCGAGCCAACAATCCGTGCTTGAGAGAATTTCTCCGCGAGTTGCTTTTTCCGCGCTCCGTTGTCGGCCCGGGAGAGAACTGGGCATTACGGCGATTCGATTCGCGTTTGCGTGCCGTACACTGCTTAACTATGCCTCGTTCGGCGGATTTCGAGGGTACAAGGAAAATGCGCCCGGGAGCTGGTTTATTTTTGCGTGGCAACGTATCTAGGTCATTTTCAGCATCCGGGGTCTCCTCCGATTCATCCGGCTCCAGTTCAACATCTCCCGATTCGTTGATTGTGCAGCTTCCAGACTCGCCTGGTTTACAATCTGGTGAGGTCTCGGCCCGATCTTCGTTTTGCATCGTATTTCCTCCTCGCCGAGTGATGGCCCGGGACAGTTGATAAGATGCATGATCTGAGAAAAAAGGCTCTTGCATAATGTTTTATACTCACTCACCATGCCCACGTCGTATAACTTACTAGTAACATCTCAATCGGTAACTCGGATATGTCAAAACGATTCTACTGCCGAACCTATGGGTGGAAAAACCAACTTCCAGTAATTCGAGTGCCGTCCGATAGGATGGGCATGTTACTCACAAAAATATTGTTCTATCTGCGCGATTAGACAGTGCTTTTTCATAAGCCCCCGATACCGGCTTTGTAGTCCTTCCACAACCACCGAGCCGGCTATTTGGGAGGCAGTTCACTGAGACCCATTCGACCGGTTTCCGTATCCTTGAGTCCGGGCCAACGTGCCGGATAGCACTCCAGCTTCGCGCCAGACCTCAAAATCAGGCGTGATCGTCCGGTAGCTGGGCCGCCGGTCGATGACCGCGGTAACTTGCTCTATGATCTCGGCGTTCGGGAGTGAGTGGGATCGAGCGGGCCGCAAGTTACCGCGATTGGGGTACCATCCATCCCCAAGGAAGCGCAAAATGGTTGGCGTCAAGCGGACGTGCTTTGCCGCCGTGCAACACCACGCCCCGGACGAGTGACGCTTTGCGTTTCAAGGCATCTTGGAACGCGCGAATCCCGATCACGTCACTTGTTGTCACTTGACTGCCGGCCTTAATCTCCAACGCCACCAACCTGCCGGCTTCTTCCAAAATGAAATCGACTTCGTGCCCCGCACGGTCGCGCCAATAATGCAGCTTGCGCCGTTGTGCATCGAGGGCGCGCCACGTGTCCAGAGTCTGAAACAGGGTTTGCTCCAACCAAAAACCTGCATCGAGGCGTTGCGTGGCGTCTGCGGACGACTTGATCCCGGCAAGCCATGCTGCAAGACCACAATCTGTCCAGAGCAACTTCGGGGCCTTGACGAGTGCAGCCGACGGATTAGTCGCGACTGGGCGGATGCGGGTAACCAGACACCCGGTTTCCAACAGGTTCAAATACCGATGCGTCGTCGGGTGACTGAGGGCCGCATCGCGGGCCAAGTCGGCTTGGTTGAGCAGCTTGCCGGTCCTTCGCGCGGCCAGCATCATCACGCGCTGAAAATCAGGCAGGCTGGAAACGGCGCTTAACTGGCGCAAATCACGCTCCAGATAGGTCTGTACATAAGCCGCGAACCACAGGCCGCGATCCGTCTCGGAATCAATTTGCAGTGCGGGCGGGAATCCTCCGCGGAGCAGCCATGTCGGCCAGTCGCCGGGCTCATCGGGCCATTCCCGCCAGTCAAAATCCGGGGCGAACAAACGTTCCAGCGGCCGCAATGCGCCCTTACGCTCCTGCCACTCCGTGGGACAGAACGGCCGAAGCTCCAAATAGATCGCGCGGCCCGCTAACGTGTCCGACACGTGTTTCATCCGCAGGAGGTTGGCAGAGCCGGTCAGAGTGAAGTCTCCTGCCCGCCGCTGTGTGTCCACTGCACGTTTGACCGCCAGCAAGATCTGTGGGGCTCGTTGAACCTCATCCAAGATGACAGGGCGCGCAGCAAGCAGCGAGTCGGGATTACGCTCGGCCTGATCGAGCACACCTACATCATCGAGAGTGAAATACGCCCGTGTTGGCTCAATCGCTTGCGTTAGCGTGGTCTTTCCTGTCTGTCGTGCACCCGTTAATACGGTGACCGGCAAGACCCGGAGAGCCGTTTGGAGATTGTGTCGAAACCAGCGCGGCCTGATTCCTTCCATATCGTGAACTAAATCATTTCACGTCATGAAATGCAATAGGAAACTTTCGGATTCCGGGTCCCGCACTGGCCATCTGTCTGGAAACCAAGGCCTCGCATGAACTTGGGGACCTTCCTTTCAAAATGGGCCAGCCCGGTTCGCTTGGTAATTCGAGTGTCACTGTAACCCGGGCAGACATCCTTAATGGTATTCGCAGCCGGCGGGAGTGCTGAGGGAAATCAATGTTGAATAGCCGGACGTGGTTCAGTTGCGCCTTTAAGCCCCATGCTCACCCCGTTTTATTGTCACAGCATGGGAAGCGGCCTGAGGCCCCAGTTCGTTGGGAGCCAATCGACCGGTTTACCGAAGGGATCTTGCGCAGACGGTCAGGGTAGAGGAAGAGGGTATTCGTTGTAACCGACGACCGGATTCGAGGCGATTGGCATCAGCGCCGCAAGAAACAGATTCTATTACTCCAGTCCCAGTCCCCGGTTTCTCTTGCCAATCCCGTCAAGGCCCAGACCAAGCCGCCGATATCTGCGGGCGAAATTGTTTTTTCGTCCACAAAAATCACTACGCCGTGCGTTCGTTCTTCTTCCGCCCAGGTCTTGAGCAGGGGAGGAATCGTCCTCCGGTCATACGTAACCAGGGTCAGTCCCTGGGCGGCGGCTTCTCGCAAACAGGCGGAGTCCTCTTGCCCCAGGAATCGCCCATCTTCCCATTCCACCAGACAGTGAACTTCGATCGCGCAACGGCGGCGATGCAGACCATTCGCCACCTCCGGTGAAATATGCTCATCGAGAAGAAACTTGAGCATTGAAGTTTTTCGCCGCTTTCCCGCGAACGAATTCGGCGGCCTGAGGCAACATGCGCTTCAGTGCTTCAAAATCCGTCGCTTCATTCTCAGCCATTGCCTCATGAATCTCTTCGGGAAACGCCTGCGCATAGTTGACCGCTGCCTGGACTTTCACCTCTGGCCACTTGAGATGTCTTGCGACAGCCGATACATCTTTCTCATAGCTGTTGACAAGTAGCATGACCTCCCATACCGCGAGCGTGCTCCCTTGAAGGCAGGCTTGCCGGCCCGCCGGGGAGTCGCGAAAGTCGATGAATCCAAATTCTGACCGGCGCAAGCCTTCTTCCACCAAGCGCGCACTGGCATCGCTGGGGGTCCAACCATGCCGATGCGCCATGCGTTTGAGACGCTTTCCGCTTTCCGCCGGGAGGCGCATGCTGATGACCATCGAACGGGTTGATCTCATGGCAATCTGATTTGTAACTCCTGTAAGCATTGTAGCACATCCGTCTCTCGGAGGCGACGCAGCCATTCTCCACGAGTCGCTCAGCTTAAAATGGGCCGCTCCGGCCCGGTGGCGTTCTGTCGGAGTCGCTGTGCAACCAGGGTGCACAAATTGGGGGCTCGGTACCCTGCTCCACTCACCCACCAATGCCGACGTTGAAGGCCGCAATGGCTGCGGTCAGGCTCGGGTAAAGACCGAAGACAAATGGGGGGAAGCGTTGCACACGCACCGATACTAGGCGAACACAAGGCGAATGTAAACAGCGAAGGATCCACGTCATCCCGGAGGTTCAGGAGGAGCCGGAGGAACGTGCAGCGAGGCGTTGAGCGAGGCCGTGGTTAGCAATCCGTGAACTTCAGGACGCGCTGAATTCCTATGATGTCATTTCTCTGTTCGGCCTGTCAGGAGCTAGTCCACTGACTTTCCGAACTCCTTACTGATGGCCAGCAGTACAGCTGAATCTGGCTCCTGCCCCCTTTGTCCGCGCGCTTCCAGTTCGGCGGCGGAAAAGAGCTCATATTGGCTAGTAGGGTACCAATCTGCTCAGCCTCCGTGTGCGACGGTTCGATAGCGGTGCTACTATCACGCCTGTGAGGAAACAATCCGCTGGTTTCACAAGACGCAAGCTGTCGGCTGTGGTGAGAAAGGCGATCACCTCTTACTACACCGATCAAGAACAGATGGAAATAGCAAAGGCAGCCAAGCAGCAGAAGATCAGCATGAGCAGCTTCGTGGCGTCCGCCGCTCTGAAGGAAGCTCGCCGAGCAATCCGCTAATACCGCTCCCTGTTTTCAGGCATACAGATTAACAGCTCCAACCGTAGTAGCACACGTCTCTTTACATGTGTCCTTTATTGTTGTAATGTATAGTTGCACTGTACAACTATGAGACTGTACAACACAATACCGAGGGGCCCTCATGATCACCACAGAAGACTTGCTACGACAGAACAGACGATATGCAAAATTGCGGTGGGGAAACAGTCTTGGGCGAATCACCATGGCCGCGCTCAAAAGCTTCACAGAACAGTTTCAGTTTTCCGTCGCAAACGGCGATCTACTCCTCTTAGACGGTGCCTGGTACGCTACGCACTCCGGACTCACAAGCCTTGCCCGCCGGAATCGGTGTGCGGGCATCAAGGTTCAACCGGTTCAGTCCTTCTGCGAACCCTCGGCACAGCGCTGGGCATTCGAAGCAACGGTCTATAAATCCAAGACGTGCCGCGGCTTCGTCGGGTATGGGGACGCCGATCCCTCCAATGTTTCCGCACTCGTTCACGGTGCCGAAATGCGAGTCGCGGAGACCCGTGCCGTGAATCGAGCGTTACGCAAAGCCTACGGCATTGGACTCTGCTCCGTCGAGGAAATCGGCTCCTTCGCCGAACGATCGCAGTCCTCCCGAGAGACGAAAAAGATTTCTCCCCAACCTGCCAACGGGAATTACGGCGGCCCGAAGGTTCGCGACCGCCTGTGCCAGATCATTCGCCAGCACAAGCTCGATCCCGAACTCGTCAAGGCTTACGCTGTCGACTTCTGCGGCACAAAGACGCTCCGAGAGGCCACTCGCGAACAGATCGAGAACTTCGTCCAGAAACTCTCCGACTGGGCCGAGAAGGACCGCAATGCCCTGCTCTGCCAGCTCAACAGCTATCTCGGCCAGAAAGTAGGTGCCGCATGAAACGCCAAATCACTGGGTTGCACGCGGCCGATCGCTGTGCCGCCGATCAGATCCCTGACGGTCTCTTCCTCGTTCGCGTGCAAAAAGTCTATTTCCGCCGGCAAGCACAGAAGCCCTACTACACTTTAAGTCTGGCCATCCTTGAGCCCAGCCGTTTTGCGGGCCATGTCATTTCCAGCCGCCTCTATTGCAACCCCAAAGCCCTGTGGAAGCTGAACTGGTTTCTGCGTGATTTCGGCTACGACACCGAAATGCTCGGACGGGATGAGGTGGACGAAACTCAGCTCGCGGGTTTGAAGGGCGTAGTCAAAATCAGCCACATCTTTTTCAACGGCGCTTCCCTGCTGCGACTTGAAGGTTTTGCTCCGGCCGCCCGCTGGGATGACCTTTCCCCGGCAAATCTCGACAGTTCACAGGTGGCTTGATGAACTACTCCTACACCCAGATCAGCCAGTACCTTAGCTGCCCGCGCCGTTACCGGCACCGCTACCTCGACGGTTGGCAAGAGAAAGACACGCGTGCCGCCATGCTCTTCGGTCGAGCATTCGAACAAGCTGTCGCCGCCCTGTTTCGCCGGGAAGACCCGGCGGCGGTGCTGTTCGAGCAATGGAGTGTGTGCAAGGACATGGGCCTAAACTACTCCGGCAACGACACCTGGGACCGCATGCTGCAGCAAGGCGTCCAGTTGCTGGAGCGCTTCGCCCAGGACGGACGCGTTCGCATTCGACGGCCTCGTTCCGCTCAGCAGATTCAGGTCAATCGGACGCTCGGTTCTGGCAACAATTTCGTCGCTTATGTCGACGCGATTGGTGAGCTGGACGGCACGCCATGTCTTCTGGAATGGAAGACCACCTCCGCACGCTACCCAGAAGAGCCGGCTGGTATTTCGGCACTGGATCCGCAACTCGTCTGCTATTCGTGGATGACGGGCATCGACGAAGTCGCGCAGGTTGTTTTTGTCCGCAAGCGACTGGTCGAGGTTCAGTACCTGCGAGCGACGATCACCGAGGAGCAGCGGCAGGAGTTCGCAGCCCTGGTCGATGACACGGTGCGACGGATCGAGTCCGGGCTGTTCCTGCCGCACAGTGGCATTCGCTTTCCCCAGAATCCGTGCACAACTTGCCCCTTCATCGGGATTTGCCTCGACAAGCCCGAACTGGTCGAGGCCGGACTAGTGCGCAAACCGGGAGTTGATCTTGGTCTGTTTGACGAACTTGTTTACTAGGTATCCGCCGATGCCGCCAAAGCTCAATCGCAAGCGGGCGCTGTTTGTCCTGACCAAGATCGACGAGATCTTGGCGTGGGAAAAACAGAAAGAGGCAGAGCGCGACACCCGGTTCGTCGATCTGGGCAGGTATCTGTGTGAGGTCCGCGCGGGACAGTACTGGAGGCTGGAGAAGCTAGCGTCGTTCGACGATTTTTTGGAGAGGCGGTTCCCGGAGTCGAGAAGGAAGGCGTACTACCTGATGTCGATCCACGAGCACCTGCCGCCGCAGGCGAGACGCGATCTGAAAGAGGTGGGATGGACGAAGGGGATCGAACTAGCGAAGATTGCGCGCCGGGACGGGCAGGACTTCGATTGTGCAACCTGGTTGCACAAGGCTCGCGTTTTGCCGAAGGAGGATTTCAGACGGGAGGTCGAGAAGGAACTGACGGGACGGGAAGAGGAACCGTCGGAGCTGATCTACTTCAAGGTCTACAAGAGCCAGATCCCGGTCATCGAGCAAGCGATCGAGACGGCTGCCCTAATGCTCGGCACCGACAAGTCGCGCGGTTACTGCCTAGAGATGATCTGCGCCGACTTCCTCGCGGGTGCACACCTGGATAATGGCAACCCGGAGATTCTGCTCAACTCGATCTCACGCTACTACAAATTCTTGCCCGGCGAACAGCAGCAGGCCTTCCTGGAAAACCTGCGTGAGAAAGCGTCCTGAGAATGATTCGACTAAAAGCCGACGGCTCGCGCCTAGACCCGTTGTCATACGAAAATCTGCGCCAGCAGATCCTGCGTCGCGATGGCTGGAGGTGCCAATCCTGCGGCACGATGTCGAATCTTGAAGTGCACCACAGGGCGTTCCGCAGCCATTCCGGACCCGACTCCGAGGATAACTTGATCACGCTCTGCACAGCATGCCACGCCAGGGTGCATCGCCGCTGAGGTTTCGAACCTGACTAGACCAAACCGATATGCGGGCTCCGAGGACTGCCGGCCTTCTTCCCACGCCGTCAGACACAACATGAATGACTGCTGTTAAAGTGACCGGCAGCTCTAAATTGGCGCCTCGCCCTCCCTTGTTCGCCTTCAACCGTATAGACAACCTGGTCCCCTTTGCGGCGGGCATAGGCGATCCGCGCGCGCTCCTTGCCTTCGCCCTCGATCCGCCAACCGCCCTCCTCATTTACAAGCCTCATGTTCCGCCGGACCCTCCACCAGGCGTTGACATCTCTCGGAAGGCAAACCCATACGTGCTGTTCTTGACGCAGTTGTGCCAAATGCTTGAGCAAGTCACAGTAGGTACGCTTGGCATTCGCAGGGATTGTGTAGTCAGGATGGACAACTACGTTGATGAGGCCGTTCTTTTCTAGGATCAAAGCGATCTGCTTCTTCCAGAGTGCAGTCGAATAGTCGCCGAGCACGTGGAACAAGGTGTAGTCCTGGGTTAGGGTAACGGGGAGCTCCAGAATTTTGCCAATGAAATACGGAAAAACCGTGCAGCATCCTCCACGCTGAGGGTCGAGATGAGCAACGTTCGGAACGGACATGTCATAAGACACGTCGAGCGCATCGAACCAGTCCAGGTTCCTGTAAAGAATCGCCGCGCGGAAGCCTTGCGCTCCGAATTCCTTGACATACCTGTTGATCTTCTTAGCCCTGCGTAAGAATCCCTTCTTGGAATGATAGAGGAGGCCGTCATGATTGAGGTCTTGAACATTGACCTCGAACCCCCTCCGTCGGAGGCTGTCCAGATACTCTGTCTCCACTTTGTAGCGCTCCTCGGGGACGAGCTGAAAAGAGGACTTGATTCCGAAGGTGTCATCGATATCCATCAGTGATTCGGAGTAGTTCTTTCCGCTGGCTGTCTCGACATCATGCGTTACGATGGCACAGCCAGGAGCCCCATCCGGCCAGAACCAAATAAACGGTATTCCATTTTCATCACATGTTTCTAGAGCTAGGCTCAAGACGGACTCGTGAATCTGCTCCACCGTAGTGTCTACCGGCCAGCGAGGGAAGACCTGCTCCTGCCAGTCACGGAGGGCGAATCTCTGTAAGTGCTTGCGCAGAGCGAGCGGCAAGAGAGGGCGGATTGCGTAATAGATCGCTCGCGCGACCGATCCGAAAGCAAAATGGCCGTCGCGAGCTTGGGAGGGAATGTATCTCTCATTGCGGAGTGCCGAAACAACTCGTGACGCGTGAAACGGCAGCGATACGCGATTCTGGTCGAATCGAACGTAGTCCAAAGCGTCATGCAATGTTTCCTGCGGATTGTCGGCCGGTTGGAAGGCCGAGCACTGTCCGTAGCACACGGACTCCACGCCAAACCGAAAGAACCCGCCCTTGTCAAGAAGACGCCCACAAATCTCGACCGGCAACATTTCGGCCGGACATTTGTAGTAATCAACTGTTGATTGGAACGGCAATTCCCGAGTCACCTCGTCTTGCTCGCGATAAGACCTCGAACCAATCTCCGCCCACGACGGGGACACCCTAAATAGATTATCACTTGGTTAGGCTTAATTCTTGGTTACTTCGGTGCACTTTCTAAATAAGAAAGGAATTGTTGGAAAGACAAAAACTCTTCACGGCAAAGGCGCGAAGCCGCAAATGCCGCCAAGCAAATAGAAGAGTTCTTCTATGAGTGCTTCTGTCTCCTGGTACGACAAGAGGTCGCCGATTACAGAAAGACACTTGCAGTCGCGCCCGTCAAGAAGGCTGTCCTTCCTTCTTCTCTGGTCTCATTGGCTTCAGGCCGCGTGTGAATTCCTCTAATGTCGTAGCGACACGGAAGGGTACGGTTACTTTGCCGAATGTTTTGATCCGGGGCGCCCCGCAAATGGTATACGGCGGGATATCGTGCGACACTGTCGAGCCCGCCGAAATCACAGCGCCTTCGCCAATCGTCAATGTTTGCCCAGCCGCGCACACGATCAAGCAACCCGCACCAATGGCAGCGTGCTTTTCAATAACAATTCTGCCGGGACCCTTAGTATGACCGATGATCGTGCAACGAGTCGCAATCGCAGCACCATCATGAACCTCCACCGTTTCGGGATGGGTTTCACAAATGTAGACGTCATCGCCGATCCATACGTCGTCATGTATTTTGACTCCGCGCAGCCGATGAAGAAACGGCCTTAGGCTAAATCCCCCGGGCAGAACTCTGGCCATCAGATGCAGGATACTCTTGAACCCCTGCGGGATCCCCTCGAACCCAATTATGAGCAACTTTATATATGTGCTCGGTCGATATCTTTGCTTGATCACATTTTTGCGTTTGTTCATATGTGGTACCCTGGGGGCTTGAAATCCCGAATCGAATTCGCGCGTGCGCGGTGGCCCCCACCCGCGGCGGTTTACAGTGGAGCGTCGTTCACACAATCCTCCGGGCAAAGCTCAGCTTGCCCCGCGTCACCACCGTATCTTCCACACTGGCGACTCCTTCAACCAAGGCCGCTTCCTCCGTCATCTTAATGATATTTACTTCGATGATCATAGTATGACCCGGTAGCACCGGCACGAGGAACCTCATGTCGTTTACGGCGGCCAGCGCCATGAATTCCCTTGCGTCCATGCCTTTTCCCGTGGTGTGGCTAAACAGAATCGAAGCGCTTTGCCCTATCGCTTCAATGATAGAAGTCCCAGGCATGATGGCAAACTCCGGGAAGTGTCCGAGAAACTGAATCTCGTTGCCCGCGACGTTCTTAAGGGTTTTGATGCGTTTGCCAGGCTCTAACTCCAGGACGCGGTCCACCATAATGAACGGGAATCGCTGCTTCAAATGTGCCTTTACTTCTTCAAAGGTCATGGTCATAAAAATCGTTTTGGAATTCGGTTCGACCGCGATTCCCACGGCTGGAAGCTGATTCATATTACTATGACCTGCCTCAACGCCGGCGCAGTACCATACCCAACGCACGCGGGAGAAAACGGCCACCAGGAGCCGGGGAGCCCGCATCGCAGACTAACTTGGTAACACGCAGGCCGACTTCTTCGGCCATCTTTATGGGCTCACTTTCGTTATGAAATTCAAAGGTGTGATCACGCTGGGCTGATTCCAGCGCGGTGCTGAAAAAGACGAGTCCGTCGTCAGCGAGATGATGGGATATCACTGCAAACAAGGGACGCGGATCTTCCAGATGCTCTGCCAGCATGGCGGCAATAATTCCCTGATAGTTTCCGCGGCTCTCTGCAAGATTCAATTTGAGGGCGTCTTTCACCTCGAAGGTTACGCGGTTACCATGCCCAGAGACGCCAAGCAGCCGATTTGACACAGCCACCGCCGGCGGACTGATATCGAAACCCTTCACATGGATGTCCGCCCTTGTTTCGGCAGCCAGCAGGCCCATTACGCCATGACCGGAGGCCAACTCCAGGAGTTTAGCGCCGGGCGGCAGCGATTTCACAAAATCGTCCCGGTATAGTGCGATGTGGTTGATCATTGAAGGCCAGAAGGGATAAATCAAAATTGCGGCCCACATGTAGGGAACCATATAGCCTTCGTCTTCATACACTTCCGAGACGAGCTCCGGCATGGGTTCGGGCGTGTACCGGCCGGTTTTCTCGTAGAGCTGCTGGGACTTCCACACACCCAGACAATACTTAGCGTAGCCCTTCGCAGAATCTTCAAACGCGCGATCGCCATAGGCCGCTGCGGCCCAGCGGGCAAGCGGGTTTAACAGCCAGGAACAGAGTCCTTCATTGGCCTCAACCGTGGCCCGTGCGGAAGGAGCAAACGTCTTGGCTTTTGAATCCAGACCTCTGAGAAACGCCTCAGCTTCTTTCATGATTTGCGTCTTTCTCCTCTAGTGCATTCAGTCCGTTGAACAAACATGCCGAACCATTCTGACCATGGGCCGGATTAGATCAACCCCGTCCCACGGAGGAACAAAAACGTGCATCTGTCCCAATTTCACAATTCGGTCCACACCTCTATTGCCGGCCAGCAGCGCAAGACTCTTTTCTTTCTCCGGATCGGCTATGGCCAAACCCAGCGTCTGCACGTTTCCATCGAACTTCGAAACCGGATCCGACAGATCGTCCACCTCTAGTACGGTCAGGATTTTCCCTTGAATGGGTTGAGGAAGGTCCGATCCAGAGCCGACTAACAACGTCCAATCCGGACCTTTTGGAAAGACCGCTTTATGTGTCGTATCATGCAGCAGCCACGATGCACGCGCCTGGGAAATTGCTGAAGTCAAAGCGCCTGCAATGGTACGTCGTGGATGGGCCTGGTTTTCGATTTCAAAGGCACGCCGAAGAACCGCCACAAATTGAGCGCTCGACTGACCAGGCGCTTTTTCGAGGAAAAGAACCTGGGGAGAGGAACAAGCCTGCTGGTCGAATTGCCAAACATCGCGCGCGATCCGCCGGCACCAAGAATCCTGTTCGTCGGGGTTGCCCCAAGCACCCGCGTCCATCGCGGCAACAGATAGTCTGGGCCCAAAGACCGCAATTCTCGCCCAATGCGGAAAAGGCAACGCCCGAATCCTCAGAACGGCCTCTTCACCGCCCCAAATCATTGCGCCATCCACAGCTTGAGCCATTGCTTCCTGCAAATCCTTCCGGTCGTGGTCGAAAACGGCCATGAAGATGCGTCGCGTTAGCAGTTCGTCCGGATCACTCTCAACCAACTTTTCCATCAATTGTTGCGTCAGGTCGACTAGACCGCTCGGGATACGTACGAGGCCGGCATTTCCGCCCAGGAGAGAACACGTCATGGACAGGATCGGCTGAATCTCGACGTTGCCGGCGGGCCAGTGGCCCACTAGACCTATTGGAAACGCTTTACATTTGGCACGACCATATTCGGTCCATCCTCCATGTAATCCATTGGGCCCGAGTTCGCGAGCAATGATTGGCTCCAGAGTCCCGCGCCGTAGCCACATCCGGAGGAACGGAATCCCAGGCGCGTCGTCAAGTTCGCGCGTGCCCAAACTTCTTGCCCAAGCGTCAAAGACGTCGATGACGTCGTTCGGCGAAATTTCTACGTCCAAAATCGCCTGACGCAGCTTGACCGCTGCACTGGAGATCTCTGCAGGCGAGGTGACATTCTGTGTGAGAGCGGTCTGTGTGAGAGGAGTCATCGAAATGCTCACGCTTTCAATTCACCGAAGATCGACTGATTTGAAGATTCCCGCAGCCCCGGAGCTCGGTCTTAGGAATGCGTCCCGCAAAACGGAAACTGATGCCCCGCCTCCCGCAGGCACAACCATCATAAGCAATCACTTGGGCCCTGTCTTCGGTGAGCAGCAAGTGGCCCGGGAAGCTCGTTGGCAAAACACTGCAGACCTGAACAATGCCATATTCTCCTGCTGCGACCGGTTCGAGTGTAAGCGGATTTCGCACAATGACATCGCCAAACACAGGTCCATGCTTGTTACCCTCGGAGCAATCGGGATAAATTACTCCCACGGTCTCCACCATGCCGTAGAAATCGATAATGCGGTCAGCAGTACACTCAAAGGTCCGGGCCAACTGTTGGTTGAATGCTGTTTTTTCAACGGCCTGGTCCTGCAGGCGCTTCCACCCGCCGCTGTGCAGGATCCGAGCCTTCGGCAAGTTAAGACAAATGCCTTCCGCCATCAGAGGCTTCACTAAGTGGTTCCAAAGAATAAACGTAAAGCCGTACACCAACACCTCAGTATCCCGCCGTTCTTTGGCGAATTCTATCAATCGGTCCCGATCCAGCTTCAAGTCACCTTGGCCGTTTAGGCTAAGACAGCAGGTGGTCTCACTGGCAAAAGGCTGCAACCCTTGAATCGCCGCGCCCCTCGCCTCCAGCGCGTCCGCGCCTCCCCTGAAATCCGGTGTGTCCACAACCAGGTAAGGCCTGCGGGCCGGTCCGATGAAATCCCGGACAATGGTTACGATTCCTTTGGTCATGCGTCGTGCGGTCGGCGAATCGAGCACAACCCGGCTAGGCAACTGAGATGTCGTAGCGCTGGAGGTTAACGTTCTCTTGATTTCGACAAGATCCACTAAGGATAGTGGAGGATCGGCCTTCAGAAGTCCCACCGGTAGATAAGGAAGATCGGAGACTTGACTAGCCGACCGGTAGTCCAACGGCCAATGCTCGACATAATTCCTATAGCCCGCATGCCGCTGGCATGCATAATCGAGTTCTTCCTTAAGTATTGCCAACAGACCGGCCTGTCGCTCTTCAGGGGGCTGACCATAAGGAGGAATGGACAGCAGAAACTCTACTTTGTCTTGGAATTGCTGCATAGAGTTCTTTCGCCTAAGGTGAAAGCGCCGAAACGGCTATCTTTCCGTTGGCCGTTTTCGGCAACTCAGAAACTAAACAAATCGAGTCGAGAGTCCAATGGTATGGGAGGTGGCGGCGAACTTCATCCACCGCAATGCTTGCTCCCTGATCGGGCACAATAAACAAGACCAGTGCCTCGCCCGCTTCCGGATGGTCGACGGCGCGGGCGGCGCATTCATAAACCCCTGGAATCGCTGTAACTCTTGCCGTAACTTCCGCAAGACTCACCCGTATTCCTCTCATCTTCAGAAATACCCCTTTGCGTCCTTCGATCCATAGGTAACCTTCCTCGTCCTGGTGAGCTAGATCGCGGGTTCGCAGCCAACCGTCCCAGAAGATGTCACGCGTCTCTTCCGGATCGTTTAAGTAGCCGGAGCAAATAGAGGGTCCCTTCACCAATAGCTCGCCGACTTGCCCCGCGTGCAAGTCGTTTCCTTCTTCATCCACGATCCGGACGGTTAGATTGTCCAAAGGTCGGCCGACGCTTCCCGGTTTCTGCTCCCAAAGTTCGGGTTCCAGGCATGATATGCGAGCGGTTGCTTCGGTTTGCCCGTACATTACGTAGAACTTAATCTGTGGGAAAGCGGTCCGCATCTCACGGATTCGCTCGGAAGCCAAGGCGCCGCCAGCCTGAAGAAAACGCCTTAGAGCCGGCATGGCGATCCGCCGAATATTCGATCGCCGCAGAAGGACGTTATAAGCAGTGGGTACGCCGGCGAATGTGGTGCAACCATATTGCGCAATGGAGTGGAGCACTCTATCGGGAAACATGAAGCGGCGGTCAAACACCACGCCGCCGCCCTGATAGAGATGCGTGTGCATCACGCTCGCGCCGAAACAGTAGCTCACGGGGAGAATGAGCATGGCTCTTTCGTCATGGGCCAATTGCTGACTGCGGATGATGGCTTCGGTATTGGCGATCAGGTTCCCATGGCTGATCATGACGAAGCGAGGAATTCCGGTGGAACCAGAAGTGGCCATCAACGCCGCTAACTCCGAATACTCGCAGGCAGCGGGCGGCATCATCGTCGTTCTTGGCACGTCTTTGGCCAAGTCACCCTGCAGGTTAAGGACAGATGGTTGGCTGATGTCCCTTCCTCGAAGACCCGCTTCGGTCCATACAGCTTTAGCCTCGGTCGCTTCCAGCAGCGTTGCTAGTGAGGCAATCAGGGCGCGGTCCTCGACCGGCACCGCTGTCAGTCCGGCATACATAGCTCCCAAATAGACCAAGACGCTAGTGGGAGACAAGGAACAGCCAATCAGCACGCGGTCACACTTGGTCAGACCAGCAGACAGTAGCCACTCGCCATACGCCGCAACCAGTCGGGGCAAATCCTCCGGGCTAATCGTGCGCCCAGTGGCTGCATCGATCAGGCAGGAAGACGGTCCCAGACGACTTACTAGTCGTCCGGCAAAATTTCGTTCGGCAGTAGCTGTCACTTTATGCTTTTTGGGAAAGCTTGATCTCAATGATGCGGACGATGTCGCGAACAGTTTCCATTTCCATCAACTCATCCACATCCAGGTTAATATTGAAAACCTGTTCCAAGTTACTAGCTAGAGATAAGTGGCCTACAGAATCCCACTCAGAGATATCACTGGCCGTGGTTTCCATAGACACCACTTGCGGATTAATCTCAAAGGCAGCTTTGAATGCTTCCCGAACGTTGGTTAAGATGTAGTTCTGATCGATCATTTGACCTCTTTGTGCACTGGTTTGGCGTGTTCAAAACAGCTCCGCTATCAAGCCGTTCTGCGCTTAATAACAGAGCTTTTCTGAAAACGCTAGGCCACGATCCCCATGCCGTTATCCAGCACGAGGGTATGGCCGATAATCCCGGCGGCCGCATCAGAGCAAAGGAACTGGGCACCGTAGGCAACTTCGTCGGCGGTGACCAAGCGCCCCGCCGGAGTGCGACGGAGGGTCTCAGCGATGCGCGCTTCAGCATTTGGTATCGCTTTCCATGCGTCGGTGAGCACGGCGCCGGCGGTTAAAATGTTGACGCGAATACCGCGCGGCGCCAGTTCGACGGCGAGATGCCGCGCCAGCGCCTCCAGTGCTCCCTTGGACGAGCCAACGAACGAATAGTAGGGGAGGGCACGCACGGAACCCCAGGAACTGACCGCCACGATGCTTGATCCTTGGGAAAAGCGCGTCATAAGGAGCTTGACCAGCTTGAAGAAGGCGCGGACATTCAGGTTTAGAGTCCAGTCGAAATGGCGCTCGGTGAGCTCTTCGATTGGGCGATGGACGCCGGTGGCGGCACAGTGGACCAATCCGGACAGACGCCGACTCACTTCCTGCAGTGAGCGGTCGAGTTGTTCCAGACCCTTGTCGTTTGTGATATCTGCTCGACACAAAGTGATGGCCAAGCCTTCTTTCTCAGCGATTGATTTCAAGTCGTCGGCAGCCTTCTCGTTGCGAAGATAACTCGCGACTACCGTCGCTCCTGCCCGGGCGAAGCGCAATGATACAGCCTGGCCGATACCTCCGGTCGCACCAGTGACTAAAATCGTCTTGTCACGTAACGAAAACAGATTATTGCCGCTCGCGGTCATGAAGGTTCAGTCGCCGTCAAGCTACTTTATTCGGAGTTAGTGCCTGAAAGTCCAGGTTCAAGTGGCTAATCGTCGCCTGGTGTTTGCCAGTGCGCACTAAGGGTATGGAGTCTACAAATTCAATCTCCATTTGCATCCCCTCTCCCACAAACTTCCGTAATCCAGCGAGTATGTTGTCGAAAAGTTGGTCGTTAAAACGATCCGCCTTAACGATTCTGAGGGTCAGGTGCCCAAGCCTGTCCTGGATAATCTGGAATTGTTTTACAAGGTAATCAAAATCCTTGAAGTAATGCATAAAGAACGTACCAGGCAAGTAGTTACCATTGTCGCCGATGATAATCGCCTGAGCGCGCCCTTCGATGCAGCCGATCCGCGGCAGGCCTCGACCGCAGGGACTCTGGAGGCTGCTATCGATGGCGATCGCTAGATCGCCAACCCGATACCGAATGAGCGGCATGCAGCGATTGTGCAGGTCGGTGATGACGACCTCCCCCAGTTCTCCAGGCTTTGCGGGACGGCCGTCCTTGAGAATTTCGACTATGTAGTTCTCGGCCACCACGAGGTGTCCATCATGTCCGTTGGACTCGTATGCGATGCCGGAAAATTCCCGGCTTCCATACTTGTCAAACACGTCGCATCCAAAGGCCGTTTCGATCACCGCTCGACTTTGGGCTGGCAATACCTGGGCGGAGGAAATGATGCCTTTTGGCTTCACGCCTTCAAGCCCCTGTTGCTTAATGTAGTGAGCGAGGAAGTTAAACGATTCAGCATATCCGTCGATCAACACGGGGTTGAACCTGCGCAGTTTGACGATGGATTGAGGCAGGTTCTTATCCGACATTTCGTACGCCGGTATGAAAAGCCGCCGGCTCAACCACGCGTCGATACGCTCCCTCAGAACTTGCGCAAAACTCATTCCAATCGTCTGGTGCCATAGCCGCGCCTGGCGATCTCCAAAACGGTATCCGGTCCATTCCATACTGCGGAGAGTCGCCGCCCAGCGCATCTCCAACTGATACTTGTCGGCGTAACACACGAACGGCTCGCCTGTTGAGCCGCTCGTTGTGATCTTCAGCATCTTCTTCTTGTCGTGGTTATCCGAAAGAAGATCGAAGTAGAGATATGAGCGGACAGTCTTCTTGTCGAGGAGGGGTAGTTTGCCGAGGTCTTCGATGGTCCGGATATCCGCGGGAGTCAATCCCAGACGATCGAAGATATCCCGGTAGTAACCTACGTGGTAATACGCCTGGTGAATCAGTTCCCTGAGCTTGAGCTCCTGTATTTCCCGGATCTGCTCCGGTGTCAACCATTGACTGCGTTTCAACTGCTCATAATATGTTTTCACATTGCGCGAGATCAGCCAGGCATGAAGCGGCATCGTCCAGATGTAGAGATTAAACAGCGCGCGCCGCCAGCTGGATAGCGTTTCTTTAGCGGGATCAAGCGGCGGCAGATTCTGCAAGTATTCGCCCAGAGCGGTGGAGCGCTGATCGGAGAAGCGGTATTCGAATATGGCCTTTACTATGTCGACCAGGACCCCGTAAATCAGCGCCACTGGAAAGCGAGGAATAAACGATTTGCCGACGAGGCGGCTCTCGAAGAGCGTCTCGATTTCGCGGATGGTATAGCCCTTGGACTTCGCTGCCACCATAATGAGCGACTGGTAATAGTTGTATCGGAAGCGGTGACGCAAGATGTCGGCGAGGACGTCTTGACGGCAGATGATGAAGCCCGACTTGTTGTCTCTCAGCCGCATGCCAAAACACATGTTCAGAATGACGTTGAGCGTCTTACTCAGAAGATAGCGCGAGTCACGTATGCGTCCCACTGAGCTGCGATATCCCTGGACGACGTCGGCCCCGCTGAGCCGCAGTTCTCGATATAGGCGACAGACATCTTCGGGCAGGTTTTGCAAATCAGCGTCGATCAAACACACCAGATCACCGTGCGCCGCCTGGAGTCCCGATCTCCAGCCGGCAACCATGCCCAAGTTCCTACCATGGTGGACGGCGACGACGTTCGGATGCTCTTGCGAGAGCTTATCCAGAAGAGCTCCGGTATTGTCGGTGCTCCCGTCGTCAACGAGTACGATTTCCCCTGCGATGTTCTTGGTGTAGAAGGCGTTTTGCAAGCGGTTGACAAGCTCGCGCAAGTTGCCTTCTTCGTTGTAGCAGGGGGCGGTGACGGAGAGTTCGTAGATCATGTGATTACTCCCGTGTTGAAGTCATCCACTGGAACGTGCGGCGCAAGCCATCGACGAGCGACACGGACGGGTGGAACCCGAAATGAGTGCTGAATTTTGTTGTGTCTGCCACGCGTGAACTGCCGCTGGTAAAGTCAGCCGGTCCGTACTCACAGGTTGTATTGACGCCTGCCACTTCCATCATGAGCGAGGTCAGGTCCTTGATGCTTACGCCCGAGCCGCTGCCCACGTTAAATACACCGAATTCGCCGGCGCCAGTCATTGCGAGAAGCAACGCGGAAACGACGTCATCGACGTAAATGTAGTCCAGTCGCTGTGTACCATCGCCGTAGATAAGGGGTTTCTGACCTTGCACCATCCGACCAAAATTCTTAACAATTACCGATTTGTACCCGAGCCCGGCGTACTGGCGCGGACCATACACAAAGAAAAGCCGCAGACACGCTGTCGACATTTTGCCCTTCATCGAGAAGCAGCGACATATATGCTCACCAGTCAGCTTGGAGATCCCATAGACAGTGTGTGGGACAGGCAACTCATCTTCGGCCATTGGGGGACCGCTCATTCTTCCGTAGGCATATAGCGAAGACGTAAAGACAAGTTTTTTCACGCCGGCGTGTGCAGCCGCATCCAGCAATTCATACGTGCCAATGACATTAGCGTCGAGCACGCGGTCCGGTGAGTTGATCGACTGGTTATGCTTTTCTGCGGCCAGATGAAAAACGTAGTCGACGCCTTTCAGTATTTCGTGCAGCCGGCCAGCGCATCCGCGGTGGAGCTCCAGCTTTTCAAATTGGATTCCTGAGTCGGAAGGGTCGAGATTGTCCAGGCAACCATAGTCCAGGCTGTCGATGGCGAGCACACGTGCCTGGTAGCTTCTGAGGCGCCGAATCAGGTGTGAACCGATAAACCCACACCCACCCGTAACCGCTGCCGTTGTGTTCTGAAGACTTTTCACGTCGGGTAAAACAGTCCTAAGGGCCAGCCGGGAAATGGCAAACTAGACTCTGTTTCACAAACACCAGGACTTGGACAGGTTCGAAGCGCCCCATTTCAAGACGAATAGGTTCCCGGAAATGCGGGTCGCGAGAAAGACGATCGGCGAATTCGGAGTTGTGTTGATTATTTAGAGCGTCAATGCTCTCGCCAAAGAGATGTGGCGCTGCTATGACGATGTCACTACCCTCGGCCGAGGCCATTACTGTTTGCCAATTGATCGGCCCTTGCTCATAGCGCCATAACCACTTGACGTCTGGATACGGGAAAGTCGCGAGGCTTGTGGAAGCCTCGGCCGCGGCAAACGGGCGTTCCATTTGCGGTGGATCAAAAGCTCTGTTTCCTCCCAGGTACGAAATCCTCGGCGCTTCGAGGCCGCAGCTACGGCTGATTTTCTCAAGCGGCGCCCAATCCCATTGATCAACACGCGCCATTATTCGCCACGGGTAATAACCATTTACCATTCCGGAATCCACAGGATGGTCGTTGGGATATAACACGGGAACCACGATCATCGCCAGCTGTCCGCAAAATAAGACACCTGAGATTGCGACTGATAGGCTAGCCCGTACCCACCCACTCCAGTCCGCCAGGAGACCCACCGCGATTGCCAGGGGTATCACGGCGGGAGATATATGCCGCAGCAGGTGATTCGTGCCTGTCAACTGTGCGAGTACGATCGGCAATCCGGCGCAGGCGCATGCCCCCAGAGCCAATTTCTGAAGCGGATCCAGACGAGCCTTCTTCCTCGCCATCGCCTTACGCAACGAGGCAATTACGACCAAGGCTATCAGGATACTCAATCCATAGCCGAGGAGACTTTGGCCAACCGTACTCAGCCAGCGCAACCACGTGACTAGCGATGGCGGCCCCAAAGAGTTCGCCACGAACCCTCGGGCCTGCTGCGTCATTGCGATCGCCGGTTTGATATTCAACACCCACCAAGGCGCCGCGAGCAGTAATGCAAGAAAACCTGCTTTCCACTGTGAAACCAAGTTGGGAATGCCAAGCTCCCGACGATATCCTGCAACTAACCACAAGGCCAGCACTGGCAGCACGATCGAGATAAATGACGCTTTGGCCAAGAATCCTAAGCCTATGGCTGAACCCAAGCCCGCCCAAGTGGTCCAGTCTTGCAACTTGCCAGTCCAGCACCTAAAGATGTAATAGAGCATTGCGGAAGTGGCGAGGTACAGCGGTCCCTCTGTACTGAACCACATACTGGCAGAGACTACGATCGGACAGAGGCAGAATATTAGGGTTGCGAATCCCCCAGCCACCGAGTTCCCGATTCGGCGCGTAGCCAAGTACACAAACAACGAACTTAATGCAAAGCACGCGAGAGAAACCAACCTTACTGCAATTGTATGAAAACCAAATAGACCAAGTACCGGGAGGGCTAGAACGCGATAGGCGGGAGGGCGGCCCAAGCTCTTGATGAGGATTCTTCCTCCCAAGCGAAGCAGCATCCCGTGCTGAAGGCGTTGGGCATCGATTTGCGCCTCGTTAAGGTACTCGGCCTCATCCCAGCTCGCACCGTAGGGATGGTGAAGCGACCAACAGACTGCGGCTACCATGATTATGGTTACGCCAGCAGCCGCAAGAACTGGCCATAGGTTTACCCTAGATTTGATTTGTTTCATTGCTACTGTTCGTTAGATATTGAAATGCACCGAGTGTCTGTGCCTTAGAGCTGAACTCTGTGCGCTATAGACTTGTGGTTCGACGGGTTTTCGCGATGCGCCAGTTGATAGCATCCCAGAATTGCTCCAGCCACTCGCCACACGTTGAGCTTGTTAGAAAACTTTTGCGATGTACTGATACTCACCGTCCAGCGCAGGGTCCAAACTGCAAACCGGCGGAAAAGATAGACCGGAATTCCCGCGACATACAACTTAGTTGCCGGCTCGGTTCCTAACTCCTGGATGTCAGCTCGGGCCTTGTCGAACCACCATGCCAGGAAATATCTTTTCTGAACTCGGCTTTTCGGAATCGCGTGATAGACGATGGCGGCCGGTTCGTAACGCAGCCGCTCTCCTGCATCCAACAACCGGCGGCCGAACTCGGTGTCCTCGCTGCGGATCTCGCTGCCGGGACGGGGGCCCAGGTCGGTTCGGAAACTACCGTACTTCTGGAACATTTGTTTTCGAAAAGCCATGTTGTTGCCGAATGGGGTTTCGGTGAGTTCACCCGCCACTGGGCCGAGATCGAAAACAGCTAGTGGGCCTAACGCAAACCTGTCATGCAGCGACAGCCAGCGGGGAGGCGAGAACATCCGGTCCGGCAGGGTGCGGCCGCCAGAGCCTCCCCATTGGCCGTCATGCAAAGCGGCGGTCAGATCACGGAGCCAAGTCGGCTCAACCGTCACGTCGTCATCAGTAAAGGCTAAGACGTCGCCTCGCGCTTCTTGGATTCCGGCGTTCAGCGCGTACGACTTGCCCTGGTGTGGCTCAAACAGGTAGCGGAAGCGACCGGGGTAGCGGTAGCAAACGCCTTCCACTACCTCGCGCGTCTTATCTTTGGAATTGTTGTCCACCACCAAAACCTCCCATTGAATCGAGTCGGGAAGGCTCTGGACGGCAATACTCTCTAGAGCCTGTGCCAGGCTTTGGCAGCGGTTATAGGTACACAAGATGACTGTGATGTTCATTTTAGGTGTCTTATTTGATTCCGCACACTTGATTCCACACGGAGGCGGCTTTCAGCGAACTCTCAACGTGGTCGTCTTGGCAACGCAAGAAATGTCGTCCCAGTAGCCCCAAAAAGTCTCCCATGTTTTTTCAAGCAGAGCGCGAGGAATCCACTTAGCCAAACGACGCCGATTAAGAACGTAATCGATTGATACCAGGCTATTTTGATGGAACTCCCAGAACTCGCGGCTTCTGCCGCGCAGCGCGCACCGGCTGAGGTACAAGAAGTAGCGCCGCTCCGCGTCTTTCAGGCATCGATTGTATTCTTCTGCGGTCAGATAATCCCTGCCATGTGCCACTACGATCGCCAAACGAAAAAACTGCAAGAGACCAAACCCTCGCATCCTCGAAAGAAGCGACTCGTTATCGCGACGCGAGAAGGTCAGAACTTGATGTACGAAGCCGAACTTCCACGTCCTTAGCAGATCGAAGCAGGCATGAGCGTCCTCGAATGGCGCGAAACACTCCTCGTAAAAAGGGACACGAGACCTTATCAATTCGCACCGCATGAGCAAGGAAGTCGGAGTGCCGAAAAGGTAGGTCTGTTCCAAGAAATAGCGCCGACAAACATCCCGGCCTGACACTTCAGAGCTGGGATATGGCAGACCATCCAGAGAAACGCGGTCACCTTCGAGTTCGTAGGCAGCTACGATGCCAACAGCCGGATACGCTTCGGCCAATTCAACCATGTTCTTAATGCAATGTGGAAACAGCCAGTCGTCCGCCTGGACCATTTTGCAGTACTTGCTAGCCGGCGAAATACACGAGAGAGCGAAGTTGTAATTCTGCACTTGTGTTAGAAACGAACTTGTCTTCACCAAGCGAATCTTATTAGGGTAACGAGAAGCGTACTCCTGAGCGATCTCGTTCGAGTCATCGGTGCTGCAATTGTCCACAAGGACGTATTCCAAATTCTGATAGGTCTGGCGCAGAACGCTTTCGATGCACTCGGCGAGGAACTCCCGGGTGTTGTAGAAAGGCGTTACGACGCTAACGAAAGCTGAGTTTTCCACGCTTTTTTCTCAGGTATGGTTTCGTTGACCCGTGATGGCGAGTCCCGCCAAGGTAGCGCACTGCTTCTCGCAAACCTCACGAATCCGATGCTGGTACGCGGTAATCTGCTCCACAACCGAACTCCGGCGGAGCTCGATGCGTTCGAGAGTGCCGATCACGTCTGCGGCCTCGAAGTCCTGGATATGCAGTAGAAAGTCGGTTTGGCCAAGGTCCTCCATTACCCAGTCCACCTTGGGGTCGAAAGAGATTGCCACCGTGGGTGTCTGGGTAAGGAAGCCGAGGATGGCGCTGTGGAGACGGCTGGCAATGAGGAAATCGGCGCCGCGAAGAGATGCACCGAGATCCTTCCAGGTTCTGATTTTGGGAACATGCAGCTGTCGGGTCGCCAACGCTTTCGAGTGATCATCCAACCGATTGAGGAGTTCAGCGATCACGCGCTCGTCATCAGTGAGGGAAGAGCAGACGATCACGAGAAAACAGCCGCGTTTGAGCAGGTGCGACACAACATGCGTCATCTCCAGAAGGTAACGGTCATAGAGATCACGGTTTGGACTCGGCCAGCTTCCGGGCTTGGCAAAGGCTATGGGGCTGATGGCGACAACGGTCCGGCCCTCCGCAATCGATTGAATTCCCGCGGGTGGCGGTAATTCGGGGGAGGGAAGGCTAAAAGCAATGTCCGGCACGATGTTATCGCTCGTGGTTCGCGGCATCAGACGCGCGGCGACTGTTCTGCTCGTTTGATCTCGATAGGACCGGTATTGAGCCATGCGGAGGGCCACGGACAGAAAAAAGCGCGACGTTGTCGAAGTTATCTTGCAAGTGCCTACACTTGCAATCGCGAAGGGTACCTGCGCGATCCGTGCTAGAACTGCCCATTTCAAGAGCGTGAACGGATGGCCCCACGGTCCACCCCACTCTTCGTCGAGTTGCCCGCCGCCTGAGACGATCAGGAGGTCTTGCGTGCGAAGGAAGCGGTAACCTCCGGCGCTATGGCGCAATTCCCGGTAGACGCGCCTTGCAGCCCTATAAATCGGCTTCAAAAGCCATGACACCGCGGGGACTCGCTTAACCGCTTGTTTCATCGAACTCGATTTCCGATCTTCTTCATTCGCTATTTGTGCAGAACTCTCTACGTCTGCGGGCTGATCCGTCAGGCGTCTGCTATACATTCGGTAGAACTGGCCATCGGATCCGCATAGAGGAAAGAATCCTGTACCGTGCCGCTCCACGAAGTTGTCACCGTTGAGACAGATTCCTGAGAATTGAGCGGCGGGAAGACAGAAGCGAAGGTTAGCGATTAGTGCGTCCTGAATTGCAGCATCGCCAAGATTGCCACCGTTGTAGGGGGTGAGCAGTGCGATTCTTGGGCCGTGTGCAGGGAATTCCTGACTGGCCTCACTAGGAAGAACGCTAGCAGCGTCTGGCAGGTCAGCGATTTGGTTGGCGTCTGTCATAATTTCTGCTCCCCGATTCCGTAGGCGATTCGGCACGTTCAAACTGCAGTTGGCCCGAAACAAAATCCGCTGCGAGTCGGCTCGAACAGCTTAGTAGCGCTTTACCAAGCCTCGAAGCCGCTTCTTTGCTGCTGTTGCGGCATCCCTGAATGTGCCGCCTAGGTCAACAAAGAGGACCATGGCCTTGCTACTATTCATGGGTTTGAATCCCAATTCCGACATGAGCGGCCCGGTCCGACGCTCGACGACAGCGATTTCCCGTTTGGAGAGTTCATTGCGCCAGCTGTCATTCGTACCGATCCGAAAACTCTCCTTACCCATTTTTGCAACATCGAAAGGAGCGCTTTCAAGCTTGCCCGCTTGGAGATTGCGAATGTTGCATTCGTCGACATACCGCCGGCAATCGTCCAGGCTTGACGGGACGCCAAGCTTGCGTAAAATCCGCATCACGGTCTCGGGCCCATCAGAGATCAATTCTTGAAACTGGACTTCCTGATAGTTCTGCGTCGCCGACCTAATTTCCCTGCCGTCGGTGACGTCGGCAATCCATCTCTCGCAGTTGGGTGTTATCCGCGAGGAAGCCCAATGCGATGCCCAGGTTTTGGAGGCAACCCGCAAGGATGCAACGACGGAACGTGGATCACGAATGATATGGATAAAATGCGCTTCTGGCCACACGTCGAGTATTTCACGCCAGCAGTTCACGTGGTTGGGCGTCTTTTCGAGGATGACGGTTGGCGAGGGCCTGCTCTGTGCGATTTTCGCAAAGACAGTTCCGGAGATAGCGCGTAACAACTTGCGAAATTCTTCGTCGCTCAGAACTCGTGTGAGGCCTATTTTGGCAGCCGTCTTTCGATCACTATTCCATTTGTCCACCATGGGGCGCAGGAAGAGGTTGAACAGATGAGTTTCTTGAGCAGTCGCGACCCGGGGAGAACGTGACAACAGCAGTTGAAGCCAAGTTGTGCCGCTACGCGGTGCTCCGACGAGGAAAACCAGTTCCTTGTCGCGAAGAGCGTCCTCAGGCCGATCCTGCATAAGCGTTGTGATTAAGCCGTATCCTTGATGAACACCAGATACTCACTTTGCCCAGGCTTCATACAGGCCAAGAAAGACTGTTGAAGAGAGGCGCCTCTGTTAGCGAAAAATTCAATCACGAAATCTCGGGGAAGCATACTGGGGAAGAAGAGATCACTTGCGACCCATTTTTCCATTTCTGGATCGGTCATACATGGTTCCGAGAAAATATCGAATACGATTCGACTCCCGCGACGCGCCACACGAACCATTTCATTGAAATAATGGCAGGTGACGACGACGGGCAGGTATACAAACACCTTGTGTGCGTGAACGAGATCCACAGACTGGTCTGGTGTTTGGCTTAGAGTTCTACCATCCGCCACGTGTGCGGTTACAGGATAGGTTTGGCCAAGCCAATCGGACCAATCGCGTGCGGTCTCGTAAATTTCGTAAGAGCAGGAGGTGCACTGCTTCAGTATTTTTTCAAGATACCGACCCGATCCGGGGCCAATTTCGCACACACTGTTTATCTTTGGACGAAAAACGCCGGCCTCCACCATACGCTCAACGGTTGCTTGCGTTGCCCCTGGCACTTGATGCTTCAGGTCTACGTAGTCTCCGACAGACAGTCCCGCCCGCTTTGCTTCCTGAAGCGTCTTTCTCAGCGACAAAAAGGATTTCCGGTAGTCACGCTCGCCCCGTGGTACCAGCTCAAATCCAGCAACGTCGAGTCCGGCGCTTAGTGCTTTGCGCACAGCCTTTCCGAGTGTAGTCACATCCCATCCTTTCCCGCGGTCGTAGGCCCTACGGATAGCAAAATGCTTAAAACCTTTTTGTACTTACGCGGAGTGGTCGTTTTGATCGGACGCAATCGCTGCGACGCCGGCCAATTCCGAGTGAATTGCCTGCCGAGTGACGTTGGGGAACAGGTTTGCTGCCCCGCGGACATCCTGGTCGGAACTCACATAGATGGTTTTCGCGGGAGCCCGCCGGTCATATTCCGTCTGAGTGTCATATCTATAAATGAGAACACAGGGATGGAAGACACCGTTGGCCAGATTTAGCTGGAGTTCGAACGTACAACTGAAAGCTTCCCCTGCTTCTAAAGAGAAGTTGCCATGCCCAAGACGTTCCGTCGAAGTGTCGAAGATATTCTGATACTGCTCATCGGTTACGTAGAGGGAAACCGATAGCTTGCTGCAGCGTGTTTGGGCGGTAATCTCGATGTCAATCCACGCCTTCTCCCCAGATCGAAACCGGAGGCATTCTCCCGCTTCGTTGCGGACCGTCACCTTGGAGATGACGACCGACTGTGAGCCGCTGGCCTTTAGATGTTCGTTTCGAGGCGCATTCAAATAAAACGCAACCACCTCGTGCGTTGGCCCAATCCTGACCGCACGACCATGCTCTATCAACATGGATCTTTGGCAGAACTCGGCGACACTCTTCAGATTGTGGGAAACAAAAAGAACGGTAGCTCCATCAGTGATCACCTCGCGCATACGCTTGAGGCACTTCTGCTGAAAGGCCCAATCACCTACGCTTAGGACCTCATCCACAATAAGAACATCTGGCTCGATATGGGCGGCCACTGAAAATCCGAGACGTGCGTACATCCCAGAGGAGTAGCGCTTCACCGGCGTATCGATAAACTCCTCGAGCCCGGAAAAAGCGATGATCTGATCGAGCTTGGACGCAATCTCACGCTTTGTCATGCCCAGGATCGTTCCGTTCAGGTTGATATTCTCTCGCCCTGTCAGATCCTGGTGAAAGCCGGCGGAAACCTCAATCAGGGCGGACAAGCGGCCGTTCACGACAAGGTCACCCTTGGTGGGTTTCATGATGCGGCTGAGGATCTTCAGAATGGTACTCTTGCCAGCGCCATTGTGGCCGATTATGCCCAGGGCCTCTCCCCGTTTGACCTCGAATGAGATATCCCGCAGCGCCCAAAATTCACGGTTGTCTTTCGCGCTGAGTTCCGCATACCGGAACATTCTTCCGGTGAGAGCGGGAACCAGGTCGCGCAGAGACGAGAAGGTCTCACCCTTGCGGAATTTCTTCCAAACGTGCTCCATGCGGAGCGCGACGTCAGACATCAATCTCCCCCGTCAAATGCTCTCGGCAAACGCCGGCTCCAGATGCTTGAAGAAGATGTAGCCACCAAACAGAGAAACGGCGGCAAAGCCAAGGCTGTAGCCGAGCCAGGACAAGTCGGGTTGCTGATGCCTGGTAACGCACGCGCTCAGGCCTTCCAGAATGGGAGCCACGGGGTTAAGCATCAGCCATTTCCCTTTGGCTCCGAACATGCGCACATCGTAGAAGACCGGGGTGAAGAAAATTCCGAATGTCAGCAGCACTTCGACGATGTATTTCACGTCGCGGAAAAAAAGACTGCCCGCGGCCACTATCATGCCAATTCCAGACGCCAATGCAACCAGCGTTAGCAGCAGCAACGGCACCCAAGCCAAGGTCACACTTAGTTGGACCTTCGCCACGACAAGAAATACGACCAGCGCTATGGAGGCGACTGCAAAATCGAAAAAGCTAGATATCGCCGCCGCCAGCGGAAAAATCTCCTTCGGGAAATAGATTTTTGTGACCAGGTCCCGGTTGCTGAGAGTGAGGCTGTTGCACCCGAACCGGATGCTCGAAACGAGGAACGCCCACGGCAAGGATTTCACGGCCACACTGGCCACGTCCGCCATCTGAAGTCGGCTATGCGCTGCGAGTACATAGGCATACCGAACGATGATTCCAGACAGGACAATGAGAATCGGCATCAGGATTGCCCACATGAATCCCATGATCGACTGCTTATAGCGCACTTTGATGTCACGGTAGGTGATCATGTAAAGGAGTTCGCGATATTTGTACAGCTCCCGCAATTGTTCGCGCATGGTTTCGTCCCGGCTTGCTAGTTGAACCTCCGGTTTACGGGCTTCACTGGACGCCCATCCAGATACTCCTCGATGCCTTCGTCTAGCGCCTTACGATAAATCACCAGGGACTCGTGCACTGCTTCGGCGGTGCGCTCGATGTCGGCGTCGCTGTGTGAGAAACTTACCACGAACGATGGAGCGATAACGCCACGACGGATTAACTCCTGGATGAACAGGGTGCGGAACGGCTGCGAGCGCTCACGAGCCTGATCACGCGTGCTAAATCCCAGATTGCATGGCCGCCCGAAAAGCTCAAAGAAACCTTCGAGCCGATTCTCCGCGATTGACTCCTGGACCAGCGCCTGCAAGTGCGTTCCTTGTTTCCATAAATATTCAACTACGCCCTGCTCTCGATAGATCCGCATGATCTCGAGGGCCGCGGCGAGGGAGTGGGTCTCGGCGCCATGCGTGGTCGAAAGGAGGAACACGCGCGGCTGATCATGCTCGAGACCGCCGAGGTGCATGATCTCCCGCTTACCTGCCAGGGCCGAGATGGCGAAGCCATTGCCGAGAGCTTTGCCGAATGTCGACATGTGCGGGACCACGCCGTGAAGTTTCTGTGCCCCACCCAGATGCCAGCGAAACCCGGTGATCATTTCATCGAAAATCAGGAGCGCTCCGCGCTGTTCGCAGAGTTCCTTAACCTGGTTCAGATACCCAGGAATGGGAGGAGTCGCGGCCTCGGGTTCCATGACCACACAGGCCATCTGCTCCGGATGCTGATCGAACAACCGGCGCAGGCTGTCCACGTCGTTGTAATGGAACTTCAGCGTCTGCTCTGCGATGGCCTTGGGAATCCCGGCGTTCATTTCGGTGGTGGCGATGAACCAATCGTCGGTCGAGAAGAAGGGCTGGTCGCCGCAGATTGCGACAAGGTCCCGTCCGGTATAGGCGCGGGCCAATCTCACCGCGGCTGTGATCACATCGGAGCCGTTCTTGGCGAATTTCATCATGTCGGCGCCATCGATGATCTGCAAAAACGCTTCGGCGGCGTCGACCTCGATTTTTGCTGGCCGCGTGAAATTGGCGCCGAGCTGCATCTGCTTGTACGCCGCCTGCACGACCGGCTCAAAAGCGTGCCCGAGAGTGACTGCCCTTAGACCCATCCCGAATTCCACGAACTCGTTGCCATCGACATCCCAAACGTGGCAACCCTTGCCGCGGACGATGAATGCGGGGGCCTGCTCTGGATACTGGTCGCCCCCCTTGGCGTAGGTGTGCGCGCCACCGGGAATGATGGCGTGCGCCTTTGGCTGAAGGGCCCGGGACTTGGAAAAGTCCTGAGCGGCGGGAGTCGGTCGAGGTTTATTGGCGATGGCCATAAGAGGCTCAGGCAAGTGAACCGATCACGATTTTTCGCGCGTAGAACGCCTCGGCGTAACCACTGGGGGCGTTCGATTCCATTCCACGAAGTTTCATCAGGCCGAGGAAGGTCTCGGGTTGAAACCACGGCTTCGCTTGCTGGGACGCAAATGCTTCGAACAGGTTGTCGACCTTCGTCTGGTATTCGGGTTTGTCGAGGGGAACGAAAACGTTTGGCCGACCCATGTCGCCATCATACTTCGGAATTTCGTACTCGAGGATGAGATGGTCGCGGAAGGTGTTCCAGGTGAGTTCAGAGATCAGACGGTGGTCCTGATGCGCGTCGCGTTGCCAGTGGGTGAAAATCAGGTCAGGATTGACGCGGCCTTTTAGCTCTTCGAAAATGTCTTTGATCTGGGCACCGCAGTAGGGCAAGAAGCCATCACGGAATTCCTTCACGTAGACTTCTTTATCACAGCCCGCGGTGAATAATTCCGCGGCCTTCCGCGCTTCGTCGGCACGCTTTCCCGTTGCACTGAAGACCACCCAGTGGAACTTTAGCACGGGGTGCGATTGCAGCAGTTGCAACAGCGTGCCACCGCAGCCGATCTCGATATCATCAGAATGCGCACCGAGACAGAGTATGGTAAGCGGCTCGGCACGCTTCTTTTCGAAATTCAGTTTCATCTTCATCATGCAGGAACTCGTACCTAGTGGCCGTTTTTCCATAGGCACCAGGGGGCCGCGCCTGAGGCTTCCAGTTCATCGAGGCTCTGCTTGTCTTTGAAGGTGTCCATGCACTGCCAAAAACCTTCGTAGCGCGGAGACCAGACTTTGTTCTCGGTGATCATGCGCTGCATAGGCTCGTAGACGAATTCTTCTCCGGGCTTCAGGTAGCGAAAGACATCGTTGCGGAGCACGTAGTAGCCGCCGTTGACCCAAACGTTGGAGTCCTTCATACACCGGACTGCCTTTACGGTGCCATCTTCGTTGGCTTGCACGGTGTCGAGGCTGCTCGAACGAGGCTGGACGGAAAGAAATGAAACGTAGCTATCGCGGCGCGAGAATTCGTCAATCATTTGTGAAAGAGGAAGGTCGGTCAGGCCGTCGCTGTAGTTGGCGAGGAACATTTCCTCTCCTTTCAGATGCGGTTCGACCAGCCGCAGGCGATCGCTGATGGTGGAGCGTTGCCCGGTATCGACAAAGGTGATTTTCCAATCGTCGATATCGCGCTGCATGAACTCTAGCTGGCGTCCGCCATGGGAGAAGACGAAGTCGTTGGATACCGACTCTTCGTACTCAAGAAAGTAATTCTTGATGGCGTTGGCTTTGTAGCCGAGGCAGAGCACGAAGTCCTTGTGGCCAAAGTGAGCGTAATATTTCATGACGTGCCAGAGCACGGGACGCGCGCCGATGGTCACCATCGGCTTGGGCACGTCCTCGGAATAGCCTCGAAGCCTCATTCCAGCGCCACCACAAAACATAACGACTTTCATAGACCACCTCCTTGGGGGAGAATCTTTCGCAGAACAAGGACCGTGCCTTCTCCGGGCGGCATCCACCTGCGATAGGTGTACCGCTCGGCTTCCGCATAACCGGGGGCTGGGCCAAAAGCGACGACGAGATCATCGCCAATCGGTATCTTGCCCCCGGGGGTTCTATATGTAAGGTTGAACTCGAATCCACCGTCAATTTGCTCAGGACGGATGTGTCTAACTACAGTCAGTGTTCGAAGTGCTTGCCATCGGGTACGCTGCCAGGCTAGATAATCGTGCGTCCCGGCGATCGCAAACCCACCATACAGCAACAGACAAAGCACTCCGAGCGCCGTCCATCTTTGCGATGGAGTGTTGCCAGTGCTGCATATCATTAACGAAACGACGATGGCAATGGGTACTAGCGGCAGCAAATATCGGTCGTACATTGCGGGAAGAAAGGGAAGGGGTGAGAAATAGATCGCACCCATGACAAATAGCAGCAGGAGTTCCTGATGGTGGGCACGGCTCTCAAGGAGTCGCAAAACTGCTGAGATAAGTATCTGCAGAACGAGAGCCGCAGAGACGATACCAATGACTGTCACTGCTGTCCAGAACACCGGGCCGGCTGACGGAAGTGGGTAAATGTCATACCGAATTGTTGGAGGTCCGAGTCCGCTGTCATATAGCACATTAAGGAGAAACGGCATTCGATGATGGCGGAGTAGTGGAAAGGCAGCTACGGCAAAAAACACGATGGACGTCAAGGTCGCGATCCTCCGCTGCTTGCGCCACAGGTCGCTCAAGCGGCGGAATCCGATAAAAAGCAACAGCGGCAACACAAAAAGACCAACGTAGATCAGGGCGAAAACCGCGTTTGACGCTATCTGCTTCATCGCATAGGATTCGACGTCAAAGGCCGCCGCTGCCGGCTTCCCGAAAAGTGGCGCCATGCGTCCTGTCATCTTCAACCATGTGTGATACGAGAACTGCACGCCCAATCCGAGGAGAGCCGGAGCAGCAGCTCTCGTCACGTTGCGCCAGTTCAGTCCGTTTTTCACAAGATAAGTCAGACTGAGCGCAAAAAATAATGCTAACCCTGTCTGGCGCGTGAGCAATGCTGCGGTTGCGGCCAATAGTCCTAATCCCAACTCCATTCCGGATTGTCGTTTAATACCGCGGATCAGCAGATACGTAGCTACCAGCGTGAACGCGAGGAATGGAACATCGGTCATAAACGTGAAAGAAAGCTCGAAAAACAACGGGTTCAAAGCGAGGACGAGGACGCCAAACAGAGCAGTCATGCTCGCCGCACCGGTCTCCCTCATCAAGATGTACAGCGCCAGCAACGCAGTTAATGCGAGGGTCAATGTCGACAACCTGAGCGCTGTGTGCGAGAATCCAAACGGCCAACAGAACAGCGCTCCCCAGTAAGCTTGTGCAACAAGATTCGGCGAGCCCCATGCGGAAAGCTTGAGGCTTCCGGTTTCGAGGATGGACTTTACCGCATACGCATATGCCCCATCGTCATTGAGGATCATTTCACCGATAGGATTGACGATAACGGCTAGCGCCGCCCATCCGCACGTAATCAGCATCAAGGCAACCCGGTCCGACACACCGCTCGCCCGCTCACTCAACTGCTCTGAGTGATTATGTGTCGGCGACGCTGCCAGAATGTCTACACTCACAACTCGTTGCCCTCCCGCGGCGATTTCATCGGGGAAAGGGACACCAAAATCAGTGCACAGCCACCCTCGGGATGGGAACTACAAAGCGGCCGCCCCACTCCCGGATAAACTGCAACTGTTGCATGACTTCGTCTTTCAGATTCCAGGGGAGGATGATTATGTAGTCGGGCTTCGTTTCGCGAATGCGGTCGGGGTGGTAGATCGGGATTCGAGTGCCGGGCAGGTGCCGTCCTTGCTTGTACAGGCTGCGATCCACCGTGTATTCGATAAGGTCTTTTCCGATGCCGCAGTAATGCAGGAGCGTTGCGCTCTTGCCCGGTGCACCATAGCCGGCGACCGTCTTACCTTGCTTGGCAGCGGTGAGCAGAAAATCGAGGAGTTCTAGTTTTGTCGCCTTCACTTGCCGCGAGAAGGTCTCATAGCCCTCGATCCGGTCGAGATTCGCCTCGACTTCGTCGGCAATCACCTTTTGTACGTTCGGTGCAACGACGTGAGCCTGGCTGCTGGCGCGGCACGCGTACACGCGTAGCGAACCGCCGTGAGATTTCAGTTCCTCCACATCGAACAGCCGCAGTCCGTGCGCCTGCATGATTTTGATGGTGCTGATCAGGGAGAAATAGGAAAAGTGCTCGTGGTAAATCGTATCGAACTCATTGAGTTCAATCAGACGAAGTAAATGCGGAAATTCGAGAGTGAGGACGCCCTCTGGTTTTAGCAGGATCTTCAGGCCTTCCACAAAGTCGTTAAGGTTGGGCACCTGCGCCAGAACGTTATTGCCGATAACGAGGTCGGCGGTGCGGCCCTCGGCAGCGAGTTCTTTCGCCAACTGCGCGCCGAAGAAGCGCACGAGTGTTGGAACCCCTTTTTCGTCTGCAGCTTTGGCTACGTTGGCGGCTGGCTCAATCCCGAGTACGGGAACGCCCTGGCGCACGAAGTACTGCAACAGGTAGCCGTCGTTGCTGGCTACTTCAGCCACAAAGCTCTGCGTGCCAAGGCCAAATCGCCGCGTCATCTCGGTGCAGTATTTTTCGCAATGCTTGAGCCAGGAGTCGGAATACGAGGCAAAGTACGCGTAGTCGCTGAAGATACTCTCCGCGCTTTCGTATTCTTCGAGCTGCACCAGCCAGCACTTCTCGCAGACGTAGACGTGGAGCGGGTAGTAAACCTCGCCATGATTCAGCTCGGTCACGGAAGGGTACGTTTCGCAAAGCGGCGACATGCCCAGATCGACAAACGTTCGCTGCAGACCCGCGCGGCAAAAGCGGCAGGTCTTGGTGGTCGTCTGTGCATCCACTTTTTGTTGAACGGTCGTGGTCGTCATGATCGGATGGTAAATCACACGCCTACCGTGGTCTCGGCATTCTTACCTATCCAGTGCAACGAACTATCCAGCCGGCCGGCCTGCTGCAGACGGCGGATTTCGTTGATGCGGAGGTAGCGTCCCTGCTCGCAATCCGCGGCCGTGAGTCCCACCGTTCGATAGGCATCGTATAGTTCCTGAGCGCCTTTACGCGCGGTCCATTGCGGACGGAACGCGGGGACCAGACGGCCGATCTTGTCGAAGTTCACGCGATAGCAACGCAGATCCGGACCGCCGCCGGGAGCGTATTCCACGCGGCATCCGGGAACGACTTCAGCGACAATATCGGCAAGTTCGCGGATGCGGAAGTTCTCTTCGTTGCGGCCTACATTAAAAGTCTGGTTGTGAACCTCTTCGCGCGGTGCTTCGAGTACGACGACAATGGCGGCGATAATGTCGCGGATGTGGACAATGGGGCGCCACGGTGTGCCGTCGCTTTTAATGTAAACCCGGCCCATAGTGAACGCCGACGCTACCAAGTCGTTCAATACGATGTCGAGACGCAAGCGCGGCGAAGCGCCGTAGGCGGTCGCATTGCGCATGTAGGTTGGAGTGAAATGGTCGCTGGCGAGAGCCGCAATATCACGCTCCACTAAAACCTTCGACTCACCATATGGAGTAACGGGATTCAAGCCCGAAGTCTCGTCCAGGAAATCGTCGCCGGCGGCGCCATAGGTACTACACGAGGACGAAAAGACAAAACGGCTTGCGCCAGCCTCTTTTGCGAGTCTTGCCAGTTGCACCGATGCGAGGTGGTTGATGTCATAGGTGAGCTGAGGATTGAGATTTCCCACCGGATCGTTCGACAACGCCGCCAAATGCACTACCGCATCGAAACCGGCCAGATCGGCTCGGGTAAGATCCCGGAGATCCTTATGAATTTCAGGAATGTCGGAAATCGCATCGCCAAAATCGCAGTTGGCGTAGAGATCGGTATCCAAGCCGACCACATCGTGACCAGCGGAACGCAGAATGGGCACCGCCACGGCGCCAATATAACCCTTATGACCAGTGAGCAATACTTTCATGCCACTCCTATCTTGAACAGCCTTGTGATCTTGAGCGTGTAAGCACCATCGTAAGCCTGGATGAAGCTGTCACAAATCCGATCCACAGGGATCGGTAAACTTAGAATGTTACTTTCCGTCGGAGAGATTCTATGCGACACCGATCTCAACCAATAAACCACTCTCGCGTAGCAACTCCGCGGCGTCACGAATCGCGGCAAACGGCAAACCGGAGCGTTCGGCAATGTCAAGCAGCGAATGCTCTCCGTCAGAGAAATTCAGAACCCAAAGACGGGCGTTAATCTCCTCGTCGAGCGAACCACCGCCGGTGCTGCGATACAGATCTCTTTTGCCTAGCTGGGGCTCGCAGCAGGGGTTCTGGTTGCTATACGACCGGTTGTTTTCCAGCACGTCAAAAAGAGACACACAGAGTCGCAGCGATTTCACAAGCTGTTGCGGATGGATGAAGTCGAGATTGTCGGCGGAGGTATGGTACTCGGGGAACGTCCCCCAGACGCTCCGCATCAAGCAGCCGACGGGAAGATTAAATCCAGGCGAGCAATACTGCCGCTCATCGTAACCGTAAGGGGAGAACTCCAGAACCTCGTAGGGCTCGCCACAGTGCTGGAGAACATGAGCCGCTGCGCGGTCGACCTCGGCATTTCCCCTCCGGCTTTTTTTGTAGTGAAATCCTCCCGCGTCTCCGATACAGGTCAATACCAGCCCATGCCGTACGGTTGCTGCCTTTTCTTGATTGCGTGCCAGCCACGCGATAGCACCGATGGTTCCGGGAATAAACAGAATGCGATACGAATAACGAAGATCTTTTCCCACCAACATTTGTGCCAGAGCAGTGGCCACGGCCAGTCCGGAAAGATTGTCGTTGGCCAGCGACGGATGACAGGCGTGCACTGAGATCAGAACTTCTTCGCTGGAACGGCCGGGGAGATAGCACTCTCCGTAGGTCAGATGTCCATCTTCGAGCGTCGTGTCGATGCATACTTCGTACTCATCATCATGGAGCGCCAGCATCTGATTGTGCGTCAGGCAGAATCCCCAGTCAGGCTTGTAGTAGGACGTCCGGTAAGGGACCCAATCCGGATGATCCGGCAGGGTGTGCAGATGGTCGCGCAATTTGCTGAGCGGCAACTTCGTACGGATTGGTATGCTGTAGTTCAACAGGTGCAGGCTGCTCTCGTGGAAATCAACGACTCGCTGGCCAGCGGCATCCTTTACATAGGCGTCGAGAATGTTCCACTCTTTCGGGACGGTCCAGTCGAAAACCGCGGTTCCGGTGGGTACATCCGAAATCTGCAACGGGATTCTTTCAGCGATCATTGCGAGGGTGCGGCGAATGCCGTCTCCGGTGATGCTGCGGCAAATTGGGTAAAGCTCGGTTGCGAACTGGTGCATTCCGCCGCCGATTTCTGGCAGCGATTGCTGGTCGAATTGTTGCAGCAGGCTGGTCACTTGGGCTCGAAGTCGGGGTAGGTTCGGTCTCGCTCGGAAATTACCGCGATCTCTTGCGGCCAGTCAATCTGGAATGCCGGATCATTCCAGCGCACGCCGTGACTGGATTCGGGATGATAAAACTCCGACATTTGGTAGAGGACTTCGCTGTCATCGGCCAGCGTCACGAAGCCGTGAGCGCATCCCTCCGGGACGTAGAGCGAACGCCGTTTGGTAGCCCTCAGCTCAGCGCCGAACCATTGTTTAAATGTGGGAGATTGCCGGCGCAGATCGAGGATCACGTCGTAGATCGATCCCGCGGTGCAGCGCACTACTTTCGTTTCCGCAAATGGCGCTGCCTGGTAATGCATGCCGCGCAGAGTTCCCTTCTTTGAGTTCAGAGAGACGCTGCACTGCACCAAGTTGCCGTTCAGACCGTGATCCAGGAATTCCTTCTGACACCAGCTGCGCGCGAAAAAACCGCGTTCGTCGCTGTGGAGTTCAAGGTCAATGGTGAAAACCCCCGGCAGCTTGGTTTCACGAAACTTCATGCAGAGAACGGCATCTTGGCGTCGTCGATCGACTCAGTGGGTGCTTGTTGCAATATCTCCCTGGCCCTCGCAATGCAAGCCAAACATGGCGCGCATCGTGCTACTCACAAGCCCCTGGACTAAGGAGAGCCGGTAAAGTGCGACTCCCACGGCTGTACCCGCAGTGTTGGTAATCAGATCGGTCATGCCGGAGTCTCGCGTGGGAAGAAACCGCTGCAAAGCTTCGATGATAAAACTCAGGGTAAAGCCCATTATGACGACAATCAGGGCCGCCCGCCGGAAGTTCTTCACGGAGGAACAATAAGCCATGAACACAAAGCCGACTGGTATGAACCCAGCAATATTGATGGCGATATCCTGCCAGTAGCCCCAACTCCTCCAAACGTCTGCGATATCTTCGGATGCATCCCAAAACGGACGAATGAACGCTGGATGCAAGACGAAGTAATTCTGTGGGATGACCAGGTCGGTTGCGGGGTCCATCTGGTTATGCACGCGATTTCCCGCCCGCTCGCTGAACCGGTAAAGCGCGGCAGGTAGCGTTGTAGGGTTTTGACCACGCATCCAGCTTTCAAAATGATTTGTCACCTCGGCTGGAGTCAATTCCCTGGGGTATATTGCCAGAGCCGAGACCTCACCACGCCAACTGTCATCGACGGTGGAAGTCGCCACCACAATACGGCCAGTTAAGTCTCTGCGGATAAGGCCCAGAGTGGAGGACTGCCCAACTAGGCCGCCATCCACATAGAGTGACGTCGTTCCTCTTCCGGATGTAATCGTCAAAAGCACACGTTCGTTCTCGCGGAACACTTGGTCGACTCTGAGCCACGGCCGTCTAAGAATGCCCTGCTCATCCATTATGTATCGCTGGATCGCCACGCCGCTGCCGTACTGCCGCACCGCGAAAGGCAAACGGGGGTAGGGCGAACTGTCAAATGCCAGAATGGTAGCCCCTTCGATTCTGACCAACGCAGGGGTCAACCAGATTTCCAGGCTACAAGATGTGTCGTTTGGTGCAGCGCTCTCGCGGAATGAGCTCTGGCTCACGGCAACGCCGTGACGGCCAAACCGAAGTCCGTTCTCGTTCTTTATCCAGCTCACATCGTTTCTGGGTGCATGAAAGGGCCACAATCCGGCAACCAAGATGACACACAGGACAAGCAGGCTCAAGGCCTGGACGATTGTCGCGTAAGCGCTGTGACCGTAGTTAATGCCCATTGGATTGATCGAGTAAATACGTTCGTAACCGCGCAGTATCCCCTAAAACTTCGTTGCACTCTAACCAATGTGCTTGTAAAGCAGCCCGCTTGCCATCAGCAAAGCGAAGTCGGGCAGAATCGAGAAGGCCCGCCTTACTGTCGGCATGTCCCATCGGCTCATTCCGGGCTTATTTTCCGTTTGAGGGTGTTGAAGGTACGTCAGCTGCCTTCTGGTTGTGCCGAACCGGTCCTTGAAAGTGATCAAGCCGTCGTTATCCAGATCGGAGCGGCCGAAATCGATTTCGTTTACGCTCGACGCCTTGCTGTCTTCAATGAGCCTCCAGAACAAAAAAGGCATGGCCCCGAGATGGTGGAATCGCTCGTCGGAGCATCCGTACTTGTACGCAACGGAGGATCGATGTCGCAGGCTCAGTATGGCTGCGATGGGAACTCCATTTTGTCTGGCCAGCCTGACCTGGAGCTTGCCGCCCATGTATGTCACCAAATTTCGAAACCAGGCTCGCGGCTGGGGGAGCATTCGATGGCGTCTCCTGGTCTTCAACAGCAGATGATAGAAATCATCCAGAAGCTGCGGGGAGGAACCAATCTCGCAGGAAAGGCGTTCGCGCTCGGCCCGCCGGATTTTGCGCTGGATGGAATCCTTGTGAAAGCGTTGGAAAATCTGCTCCAGCGTGGGAGACAAATCGAGGCTGTGAAAGCAATAGGACCGGCCGGGGGGCAGGGAGTTAGCTGATTCTCCATTCCATGACAGTGGTCGCAGCTCGACGTACTTCCACCGCTGACGATCGCATTCCGAGAGGAGCCAGTTCGCGTATTCCGTGAACGCGGTGTCGCGCTCCAGCAGCGGTTGGCAGTGGTCCGCAAAGGGCAGAGACACCATACGGGTTCCGGTGATCCAACTCGACACGCAACAGAAAACGATGCCATCATACAGAGGTTCGCCTGGAGGCGTACTCGTCAGTACACATGGCTCATATCCATAGGTGTCGGAAAGCGCGTGAAGCCAGCCAGTTTGATGAAACGCTGATGCTTGCGGATGCCGGTTCACCAAATCGTCCCATCGGCTGTCGACAAGCGGGTTAATGATCTGCAAGTTCAGGAAGTGACTCCAACGCTAACATTCGCTCTCGATGAGAGATGAATTCTAAGCCATTCTTCGAAGACGACGAGGCTGAATAGTATCTTGTGATTGTCGCTCTGGCCGGAGCTGTGCCGTTTGAAAATGGACTGCACGGCAGACGGGCTCAGATACCGGTATATTTGCGATTCCGGGTCGAGGAGTGTTTCTTTCATCTTCCTGCTCATGGCGCCGCGGAACCAATCGTCGACGACATTCACGGCGAATCCCCGTTTTTTTCTGCGGAGAATCTTTTTGGGCAGGAGCAACTGGCATACGCGGCGATGGATCCACTTGCGCGAACCATGGCGAACTTTGAAAGTGGCCGACAATCTTTCTACATACTCAACGATTTCCTTGTCGAGATACGGAACGCGCGCCTCCAAGCCATGCGCCATCGACAGCTTGTCTCCGAACATTAGGAGCTCATCGGGAAGGCTGGATCGCAGTTCGAGAAACTGGAACGCGCCGAGATCGTCCGTCCCAGTCGTTAGGTCGCCGAGGTCTTGCCAGCATTGGAGAATTTTGTCGCCGGCCCCCGGAGCAAGAATGCCGTCCTGAAAGAGCGCATCGATCTCTTCTCCTGGCAACAGCGAGAAGACATGCTGATACCTTCGCATCCGGTCGGGGATGTCGAGAGAATAGACGCCGCGCTTCAGCATTTCATTGCGGGGGAGCGCACTGATGGCAGAGACCGCAGGGCCCCGCACCCACGCCGGCAGACCTCTCCAGAGACCCGCATAGCGAACACCCAAGTGGCGGCGATAACCGCCAAAGAGCTCGTCCGGGCCTTGACCGATGAGTGCGACCTTGACATCTTGCCGGGCTCTTTCACAGACAAAGTACATGGGGACAATCGAGGACGATGCGATCGGTTCCTCGAGACAGGCGACGATCTTGGGAAGAGCTTCCTCAAAGCCATCGCGGTCCAGCATCACTTCGGAATGCTTTGAGGAAAATATTGCGGCTGTTTCTTTAGCATCGCTCAACTCGTCGTCGGCAAAGCTGGAGCCATATCCTACGGTATATGTGCGCCAGGATTTGCCGTACAAACTCATGAGCGCCAGCAAGAGGCCAGAATCGACACCGCCGCTTAACAGAAGTCCAAGAGGCACGTCGCTGAGCAAATGTCGTTTTACCGATTGCTTGTAGAGCTCCGCGAGTTCCTCTTCGGCCTCGCGGACCGACTTCATGGGAGAAAATGGTACAGGTTTATAGGTGTACCATCGGCTTACTCGGCAGCCCCCTTTTTCGACCGTCAGCTTGGTTCCGGGAGCCAGCTTTTTGACACCTTCGTACATCGTGTATGGAGAAGGTGTATAGCGATAACGGAGAAACAGGTTGAGTGCGGTCGGATCCACGTCGACTCTGTCATCTGTTGCGGCCACGACGGCGCGAATCTCTGACCCGAAATACAAACGGCCAGCATCGATCTTGTAGTAGATCAGCTTGATTCCGAAGGGATCGCGAGCGACGACCAGCCTTTGTTTTTGCGTGTCCCAGATGGCCAGTCCGAACATTCCGTTGAGGCGATTCAAGACATCGTCACCCCACTGCTTGTAGCCGTGAACGATGACTTCGGTGTCGCATGTGGTTCGGAAGATGTGTCCGAACCCTTCCAATTCGCGCCGGAGCTCCGGGAAGTTGTAGATTTCTCCGTTGAAGACCACCCAGACGGTGTTCTCCTGGTCAGACATGGGCTGGTGTCCGCCGGCGAGATCGATTATGGAGAGTCGGCGAAAGCCGAGCCCGACCGCTCCGGCGACGTAGTAGCCCTCGTCATCCGGGCCACGATGTACGAGGGTCGACGTCATTCTCTCCACGTTCCGGCGGCTTACCGGAGCGTGATCACCGAAGTTGTATTGTCCGCAAATTCCACACATGTCGTTATTAAGCCTATCGCAGAGAAGCGAATCAGTTCTGCTGATTTCGGTAGAGGAAGAAACACAAGCTTCGGAACATTTGAGATTGCGCCCAGCGGTGCATCGGAGTGTTATCCCAACCGAGCAGAAGCTGGCGACTCCGGAACGAGCCATCGGCTTTCTGCCATTTGTTCAGATTGAGGAGCCGTGCTAAGGTGTCGTCAAGTCCGGGGAAGCGTCCTCTTAAGAGGACGGCCAAGTTGATGCACTCCGCGTAGTCATACGCCTCGCGGCGATATACCGTCATACGAGGGCGACGGGAGAACGGCTTCGGCAAGCCTTCTTCATCGAACAAATTTTTCAGGTAATAGGCAACACCCCGTTCGATGGCCGCGGTAGCGTCCTGATTGTGAGTGAGAGCCTCAATCTTGGCGAGAGCTTTGAGAACAAAACAGGTGTGAAAGTGGTCGACGAAATCCCTTGCGCCATCGACGGAGTAATACCAGGAACCATCGGGATTTTGCGATTGAATAACAAAGTTCAGGTTTCTCTGAGCGATCTGCTCGTAGCGATCGTCGGCAAAATCCACGGCCGCCTGAGTCAAGAGGAACGCTCGATATGCGCTGGCGTTGATGACGCCTCCCGGGTCTCCAGGCTCGGGATTGTAGGAGCAACTGGACGCCGTCGCAGAGGTCTCGAAGTCGTGGTAATCAACCAGCGCGTGCTCGGCGATCGAGTGCATAATCTCGCGCCACTCCGGGTTGTTGTCGATCTGGAACACTTGCCGGAAGGCCTCGTAAACATACGGAACAGTCGTAATGAGAGGAGTTCGCTGCTGCATCGTGCCGCCCCGCGTCTCCCAATTGAATGGGTATCCCCAACAATAGCGTTCATAGCCGGCGCTCCGCGTCTGCTTTAGAACTTCGAGGAAATGGACGGCTCGCTGGTGATACTGCTCGCTCTGGAGGACATGCGACAGGAATGCAAAACCCATCGCGTAGTGTGCATCAGCGATAGGAAAACGCTGCCGCTTCCAAAACAGGCGTCTGGCGGAGGGTACGAACGCTTCAGAGAAAATCATCGGAGCAACCGCCATGGTTCCCGGCAGTGGATTCGTGTAGTAAAGCGCTTTCGCGCGCCGCCCTAGATCGCTTGCGAAGAAGCTCTGGTGGTCGTAGGAGGTTTCTCCGTAGCGGTCAAGCCAGGAAATGAAACGGAGGACTGCGTCCTCGACCTTTTCTGCTGTCAGAGATTCTGTCATTCAACGTGAAGGGAGGCTATGCTTAGCACTTAGTCTGGAGTGACTTCGAAATTATCTACCGGCTTCAGCTTAAGAATAGAATTTACGATTGCTTTCAGTTTCAACATTTGCTCATTGCGATGGAATCTCATAAGCTCATCGGATACAGGCCTTTCCATCTGCCGCAGGAATGCCGACATGTATCCTAACCCCAATGCAATCCCGCCTGTCAGGTACGGCCTCTTCATAAGTCGGTACGACACTCGACATATCTCCCAAGTTGGGTGCCCACCCAGATAGTAGTCCTTCTCGCCGTATGAGAAGCTTGAAGCAAGAATTCCTCGCTCGGCCGTGCCTAGACTCCGGTGGTGGAAAAAAGACTTCTCTCGAAACGATCGAGTTTTCCAACCCATCATTCTCGCGGTAGTAACCGCGATCCAGTCGATACCACCCGCCCGGTTCGGGATGTATCCCCCAATCTCCTCGAAACACTGGCGCCGAAAGAGTTGGCAGCCACCAGCCACGTGGTTCTGGCCTTCAAAACTGTCGGTTGCAGAGCTATATCCTTCTTCCCGGAAAATGGTCCCTGCCACGCCCAGACGAGAATCCTCTCGAAATTTGTGCATGAGAAATTCGAGGTAGTCCGTATGAAATGAAACGTCCGAATCCAGGTTGCCTACAACTTCGTACCCAAGATTTTTGACTCTCTCAAAGCCGGCATTGAAGGCATAAACCTTGGCGGCGAAGCTTCGATCGCGGTGCGTAGGCAGATCAACCAATTCGATCCAGTCATGTTTCCGAAGGTATTGACCGACAATGCTGGCGGTGGTGTCGGTTGATCCATCATTCACGATCACCCATCTGAGTGGACGGACGGTCTGCGCAATCACCGATTGAATTGTCTTTTCGACTAAGCGCTCCTCATTGCGAGCAGGAGTGATGAGTACGTAGGGCATACTGTCTAAACAATCATCCATGGTTAGTTTAGCAAGTGAGGCTCTGTGAGTCTTGGTACGTGGCGCTGCAAACACTCACTAGCCCATTGTGCGGCTTTCACTTCTTTGAGGCGGGAATTTCTACTTGGGCCATTCCGCGAAGCAGGGTGCCTCTGGTGTATATATAGCACCCCGCTCGCTGCTGAGAGATTTGTCGTATACCTGCTCCGGTTCATACACGACGACGTGACTCCCTCGATTCGAAAAAGAGAAAGGAACGCACAACAGCTTTTTCAACCGCGCCCTTAAGGCCTCCCGGCACTCGGGTGGGACATAGAACAGCATAAAGCCTCCACCACCCGCTCCCAGAAGTTTTCCACCGAGGGCACCCGCACTTAGCCCGGCCTCGTAGATCTCATCGAGGCTAGAGTTTGTGATCTTTTGTGTGAGCGTCCTCTTTATCTTCCAACTCTCGTGCAAGAGCCGACCGAAATCGTCGAGGGAATGATTGGGGCTCGTGACAATCGTTTCCGCCTCAACGACAAGTTGCAGCATCGCCACTAATTCCGCTTTTTTGTGCGGTGTCATTTTGAGCTGCTCTTGAGCGATCTCGGAGGCTGTGCGCGAGAAGCCAGTAAAGTAAAGCGCCAAATGTTGTTCTAGGTCAGCCAGCCTGGCCTGCGACATCGGAATCCGTGTAGCCTCGATGGAATCATCGGTGTGGAAGTCGATACGATTAAAGCCACCGAACGCAGCGCTTACCTGATCTTGAGCGCCCACTGCTTCCTGCAGCAGGTCTTGCTCCACGTGGATCGCCTCTTTTGCCAACGTGTGCTTATCGCGCATTTGATTTCTCATGGCATAGAGTCCAAGCAGGAGGCCGACAGTAAAAGCGGAGCTCGTACCCAGGCCGGTTCGCGCAGGCAGATCTGCAATGTGGTGAATCTCGACACCCTCTTCAATGCCCATATGTTGCAAGCACGCGCGGACCGATGGGTGCGTAATCGCTTCGTTCCGTGTCACGTTTTCAACTTTCGAATACGAAACGCGGCTGTGGTATTCGAAGAAGGGTGGCAGATATCGGCACGTGATGTAGCAGCACTTATCGATTGTGGTCGACAATACAGCGCCACCATGTTCGCGATACCAGACGGGATAGTCGGTGCCGCCTCCGAAGAACGAAACACGAAGAGGAGTACGGGTAATGATCATGCGCTTTCTGCTTTCTTTGCGTTCAGGATATGGCGGACGGTTACAGTGCCTGCGAGTGCGCGGCGCCTGGATTGACGGGTGACACCTCAGCGCATTGAAGAATCGTGTGCGCAGCCTCGAGCAACGAGCTTGCGACTGCATCGGCCTGCTCGTGTGTTTCGTCGTCGCGTTCGACCAGCCGGACTGTCCGACAGCCGGCGTTTTTGCCTGCCTTAATGTCCAGATCGGTGTCGCCAATCATCCACGACGTATTGAGAGTGATGTTGTGTGCGTGGGCTGCCAGCATTAGCATGCCGGGCTGGGGTTTGCGGCAATCGCAACCGGCGGCCAGCTCGTGCGGGCAGTAGTAGATCGCATGGATATTGGCACCGGCGCGCGCGAGGTCAGCGCACATGCGCCCATGGAGATTCTCAAGCTCGGCAACGGTGATCAGTCCTTTGGCTACGCTTCGCTGGTTCGTTACTACGATTACAAGATAGCCTGCCTGATTGAAAAGACTGATTGCCTCAGCTGCGCCGGGCAGAATCTGGATTTCTTCCCATCGCGTGACATACTGGCCACTTGGGGCTTTGCGATTGATGACACCGTCACGATCCAAGAATGCGGCCCTATTCATGGAACATGGTCTCCTCAACCAGCTCGGAAATAATGTGGCCGATCAAGATGTGGCATTCCTGAATACGTGGGGTGACGTTTGACGGCGCACAGATGCAGTAATCCACTTTGTCTTTGAGCTTCCCGCCAAGGCTGCCGGTGAGCGCAATCGTGTGCAGGCCTATGGTCTTGGCTACGGACAGGCCACAGATCACGTTCGGAGAATTGCCGCTGGTGGAGATTCCGATGGCCACATCTCCGGGACGACCCACAGCTTCAATTTGGCGAGAGAACACGCGATCAAAGCCGTAGTCATTCCCGATGGCGGCGACGCAGGAAGTATTGACCGACAAGGCCAGTGCGGGTAATGCCCGGCGGTCAAATCCGTAACGCCCAACGAATTCCGCCGCAATATGCTGAGCGTCAGCAGCGCTGCCGCCGTTGCCAAACAGAAGCAATTTGTTCGACTGCCGCATGGCGTCGACCACAACCTCGCTAACTCGGGCGATGGTCGACAGCGTTTCGGGGCTGTTCAGTAGAGATTGTTTGGCGGCAATCGACGCCTCGACCAGTGGTGCCACGCGGTCTCTAGATTTGTCGGTATGGTTCATTTAAGACTCCGGACGGGGAAACGTCAGGCTTTTGTGACTCGACGGCCGTTGGAGTGCGAATATTGACGGCCTAGGGCAACTCCGTAGAGGCGATCACAGAGCTCTTGTGCGCGGGCGTAATCGTCCGGTGTCCCGATGTCAATGAACATCCCTTGCTGCTTGAGCGCATATACGCCGTGATTGAGCACTCGCGGGAATACTTGTTTCTCCAGGCTAGCAGGGCCTTCCGGGATGTGGTCAAGGATGGCGCGGTGGAAGACGTAAACGCCAGCGTTCACAATGCCAGAGGCATCGACGCCGGTCTTCTCCGAGAAGCCGATCACTCGCCCCTCAGTGTCGGCCTGCACAGTTCCGTACCGAGCTGCATTTTTCACTGGCACGACAGCCATACCTGCCAGTCCGCCGCGTTTGCGATGAAATCTGATGAGCTGGTGGAAGTCGATTTCCAGAAACGAATCGCCATTCATTACCAAGAAGTCGGAGGCGTCTCGAAGATAGTGGTCGGCCAGCTTTACGGCACCGGCGGTGCCTAGGGGATGAGACTCCTGCGAGTACTCGATGGCAACGTCGCGCGATTGGCCATTACCGAATTCTTTTTCGATCTGGTCGCCGAGATATCCGGTGCACATCACCAAACGGCAAATGCCCTGGAATCGGAGTTGCCGAACTAGCAGATCGAGGAAGGATCTGCCTCCCACGGCGGCCAAAGGCTTTGGCGTGGATGGCAGTATCGATCGCAGACGCGTGCCGAGACCACCGACTAGCAGAACGGCGGGGATATCGACGGTTGTGTCCATGGCAGGTTTCACGCCGCGCGGCAAGCAAGAAACAAACTATAGTGCCCGGCCCCAGTACTCCAACATGGAGGATAGTGTCTGTTCGATCGACAGCATGGGCTTCCAGCCGGTGTCTTTGCGGAATTTGCCGGTGCTGCCGAAGATGATTTTTTCATCCGACGGCCGCATCAGATGGGCGGCAAGCCGAATCTTCACCTTCACACCTGACAGACGGATCGCAGTTCGCAGGAGTTCGCCAATTTCATGCGTCGAGGCTGCACACAGGTTGTAAGCCTCACCGCGCTTGCCTTTCAGGGCAGCGAGATAGAAGCCGCGAACTGTGTCTCTCACGTCCAGGAATGCACGCTCTGGTTTTAGATTGCCGACATCGATAACGGGTGGTTGCAGGCCCTTCTTGATGCGGACCAGCTGCCGCACGAAATCTGAGGGTGCGTCATTTCTCTTTCCCGGGCCAGTGGTGTTGAAAAGCCGCAGATTGACGGCAGGAATCTTATAGTCAAGAAAATATTCTCGAGCCAGCAAATCCAGGCAGACTTTGCTGATGCCGTAGGGATGAAGCGGCTGAAGCGGCTGCTCCTCGACGACCGGGATAGCCGATGGTGGAACATGGCCGTATTCGGCGCTGGAGCAAGCCGACACAACGATCGGAGGACGCTTCATGTATCTCACGGCCTCGAACAAATGCAACGAGCCCATGATGTTCGACTCGAAAGTCGATACGGGATCTGCCCACGACACCGTGGGCAGGCTCTGCGCTCCCAGGTGAAAGACGTGCGTAGGCTTACATTCGTCCAATAACTGCGTCAGTCTTTGTCCATTGCTCAGATCACATTGAGCAAAGCGCAGGCGTGCCATCTTCGCAAACGAATCGCGGCCTTGAAGCCGGTAGGTGCCGATCACTTCCCAGTCTTTCGCCTGAAGGAATCTCACTAGGTGAGAGCCGATGAAGCCCTCTGCACCGGTGACAAATGCGACCTTATTTTTTGGCATAAGGAAAACGTAGTGCCGATATCGGTTTGTATTCGGTGGTGTTCACGACGAGTATGTCTCAGAACTCTCGGCTGATTCTGGCGAAGACGCAGAACGAAACCTACTGAATAGTTGTCTAAACGACATGATCTCCTGCCGGATCGGAGGTGCGAGTAAGGAAAGTGAGAGGGCCGCCAGAGAACCCAAGGCGGTAACCAGAAGTTGCGAAACTATACGCTGCGGAGCGATCAGGTGCAGCGCGAGTTTTGCCAGGCAAATGCCCGCGAGGCACATTGAAAGCGGGCACAGGATAGCTTGTCCAAGCCGGCGCAGAGTCAGATTGGTGCCGCGAAAGCTGAAGTTGAGTATCCATGGAAAAACAGCAAGCAGAACCAAAGAACCGGAAAGGGCAACGCCTTTGATGCCGAAACGCAGGCCGAGCGCGTAGCTGCCGACCACGATGGGCGAAATGATCAACGATAGTTTTAGAAGACGCTTTGACTGTCCGCGGCTCACAAGGAGCCAGACGGCCGACTCAAACATCAGTTGTCCCAAGGCAAAGATAGCCAGGATCTGAAAAACGGGAGCAGCTTCCCGCCAGCGACTGCCAAGAGTCAGGACGATCACCGGCTCGGCAGCAACGAATAGAAACCCGAAGATTGGAGCAGTGATCCACATGATGAGATTCGCGGTGCGCAGATAAAAATGCGCAAGGCGCTCCGGATCGTTTTGAACTCTGCTGAAGGCGGGAACGGCGACGCTGCGGGCCGGAGTGCCCAGCTGGCGCACGGGTAGCATCAGGAGGTTGAAGGCCCTCGAATACAGCCCGAGTGGACCGGCTCCCCAGTACCAGCCGATCAGGACGCTGTCGCTGCTGCGATTCAGATTCAATACGAAGTAGGAGGCGGCAACATTGCCGCCAAATGCAATCAGGGAACGAACTTTGGCACCGCGCCGGGGAAGGCTAGGTTTCCATCCGGCCATCAGCCAGGAAAGCAGCATTACGGTAGAGTTCAACGTCAGAGGGAGAGCAACCAGCGCCCAGTAGCCGAATCCTCGCCACGCCAGAAAGATGGCAACGGGAACCGCGAGAACATAGGCAGCGACATCGCGGATCGCGAGGGATAGAAACCGCATTTGGCGTCGGAGCAGCGCATCGTGCTGTACGCGCAGGCCGCCGATGAGAAACGTCAGGGAAACGACGAGCGTGATGCCTATGAGGCGCGGTTCCCGATAGAACCAAGCGAGCACCGGAGCCAGAGCCGCGGTGATCGACATTAGGGTCAGCCCGATCGCTACATTGATCCAAAACAGAGTGCTGACTTGGTCGTGAGTGATCTCGGGGTGCTGGATGGTCGCCTCGGAGAGCCCCATATCCGCAAACGCTTGGCCCATGCCCGTAATGGCGGTGACCATAGCGACCAGCCCGTAGTCGGCGGGAACCAGCAGTCGCGCCAGCACTACGGTTGAGACTGATTGCAAAAGGAACTGCGCACCCTGCGAGGTGATTGTCAGCATTCCACCGCGCACCGAGCGGCCTTTCAGGTCCGCATGCAGATGGTCAGTGCTAAACGCGTCTAAGGCTTGTGATTGGGCTGCCATGGTAGATGTCAGAGACGTGATCAATTAACGAGAATGCGGCCAGAATCAGTGGTGCCACTTTATGAGCGGGTTTTCTCATCGAGTGAGGCGTTCGCAACGTCGCGATTTGACGATCGTCCGGGGAGGGGCTTTCGCAGCAGGTTGTCATATACGCACATGGTTTTCTGGGCGACTACGTCCCACGAATGCCGCTCGGTTGCGTAATCGCGTATCTCCTGGCGGCGGGTGTTCAGGTTGGCGTAGAGGTTACTGGCGAAGTACTGTTCGGTAGCTCTTGCCAAATCAACCGGATCTTCGGGGCGGAACGCAAATCCTGTTTTGCCCTCGACGATGTCATCGGTCAAAGATCCTACGTCGGCGGCAAGTACGGGCAGACCGAAACTGTGTGATAGGAACAAGACGCCGCTCTGGTAAATATTCCTGTAGGGCAGGACCAGAACGTCTGCGGCTTTGAAGTACACTTCGGTCTGGTCGTCGGGAATGAACTCATCCCTGAGCATGATTCGCCCGGTCCGCACTTCTTCTTGGATATTTTGCCGGATTGCTCCCCAGTACTTCTCGCAGCGATCCACTCTGCCCGCGATGATCAAGCGATGATCGTTACCCCGGGACAGAAGCTGTCGGAACGCTGGGATCAGGTAGTCGAGACCTTTGTACGGTGTGATTCTTCCGAAGAAGAGAATTGCGCGTTCACCTTCGCGGAGGCCGAGCCGCTGCTTGGCATCGCATGGAGTGAGAGACGTGTTCGGAACCGCATTGTTTATCCCAAATGGAATGACTGTTACATGCGCGTCGGGGACGCCGAATTCCGCCATGAGCTCTCGCTTCATCTTTTCTGTGTGGACGAAGATGTGGTCACAGAGCCGATACTGGATCCTTAGTGTAGCCCGATTCAGGCTGCTATCTTTGCCGTCCCGCTTGTCCGCATTCACGTTATGCGCGGTCAAGACAATCTTCTTTCGCAGCAGCTTGTAGTAAAGCATGAGGAATGTTCGATCGAAGACTTCGAATCGGTTGTTCCACAGGATGTGAAAGATCTTCGCTTTGGCTGTCGCGGCGTAACCGATGAGCTTGGCATAGTAAGCCGACACGCGGGAGAGTTTCTCCAAGAAGCTGACATCCGGCCGCTGGTCACCGCGCAGCTTCAAGAAGTTCAATCCGGGGTTGCTGCGGAATTCCGCAAAGTCAAGCTCGTCGCTGCCAACCAGGTCCAGGACTGCCCCTTTCGACAAGAGCGACGTTGTCAGGCCAAAGACGTAAGGCCGATCGCTGCCACCAGTAAGGAGGGTGACCGGGAGATCGGGAGTTGTGTCGGAAGTTTTCAAATTGGCCGCCTCGTGCTGCGTCCGGCCGTTCTTGCCAGGGTACGAGGCTGTTTGATGTCGCATGTCTCGGTGATTTACGCTGGGAACTATTTAATAATTAAAGGGCGGTGGTCCGACCAGACAATTACTTATCAGCAGCAGGCGTTCTACCTCCGTCGCGGAGGCCGAGATGATAGCGAATCGAGCGATGTAGGGCACCGGGAAAGCCTTTTGCTAGCATCCCAAGCGTCAGTGGCTGGTGGAGCACTTGCTCGTACAACTCCTCGTGGATAAGGCTTTGAGGCTTGGAGAGGCCTCTGGTCAGAATGGGATGTTCTGAAGCCGCAAACACGACCATATTTTGCTGATAGAACCATTTTACCGCCTCGTTTCCCCAAATCCGGGGCCGAATTGGATCGATGGCTTCATATCCTTGCTTCTTGAAGAGTCCAATCCAGTACGGCAAATACTGTGCGTTTATGTGGTTGGTTCCAGTCGGCCCAGGTACGGCGGCGGAAAATAGAATGCAAGGAGCCACGGAGATCAAATCAGCGACAAGACCGACGGCCCTCGATTCTGGAAGGTGCTCGGCAACTTCCAAACAGACAGCAAGGTCGAATGTGCGGTCGAATCGCACTGATTTCGTGAGATCGCGCGCCAAGAAACGGTCGGGCGGTATCTGTAATTGCGAACGGTCGACGTAATCGCCGTCAATGCCCCATACGTCCGGAACAGCGTTGGCAAGAAACGCAGCCGCCCATGGACCCACTCCACAGCCCACGTCGATAACGCTCCGAACAGGCAGTAACGATAGAACGAGGGGCACCACCACGGCCGCGGAACGAGCGGACCCATCAACTTGTCCGGCAAAGAATTCGTTCGAATAGATTCCGCTTACATTCTTCGTGGGCATGCGGGAATTCATCCGGGGCAGGTTGTCCTAGGTGAGGCTGCACAAGTCGCCCACCTCCTTGGGTCACGCGATTTCCGCACTCACGTTCGCGCCTGAACGGCCCGCTCCCAACCTATACATGACTTTGTCGCAATGCCGCGCGCATGAAGCCTTGAACTGCGGAAGGGCCGTTTGAGCCCATTTTGCAATTTTCCATCCAAACACGGGTTTCATCCAAGCGTATTTCCAACGCAAACGCGGTTCTTCGAGGCGTCCTTGTAGCTGACCGGCAAGGCTCTGCAACTCTGAAACAAGGTCGGGCCGCTCTGGATAGAAGTTTTGGTACCAGTTCTGGAGGTAGGTCAGGCAAGCTTTGCGGACGCGCTCACTGTCCTCGAGCGATCGGAGGTACTGAATGTGCAACCTCATGGAACGAAGGAGAGAGTCTTTCTTCTTATCAGAGTTGCCAATGTAGCTGACGCGGTTTGAGCTAGTAACCCTGTAGAAGATGCCGGTGTCAGGTACGAATCGAGTACTTTCTGATGCCAAAAGGACGCGAGTAAAATATTCGCCGTCTTGATCGTAGTAAAGATCCTCGATCCAGGGGCCCGCAGCGTCGGCCAGTTCGCGGCTCACCAGCCAGGTGGCGTTTTGCATGTGGAGGTTTTCGCCCAGTTTCCTCAAGAGCCACTCGACGGGAGGAAGATCCTGACACACGGAGTTATGAACGAAGCGCGCGTTGCGAGTTCGGTAATAGAAGGGTGCCCAAGGCGAGGAGAGAAGGATTCGCCGGCTATCCGATTCCCGCAACGCGCCAAGTTGCCGCTCGATCTTATCTGGGGCGAGAAGGTCATCCGCGTCCAGAAACTGAATGTAGTCTCCATGGCTGTGCCCGTAGGCATGATTCTGGCCTGCTGACAGGCCATGGTTCTCGGTGGAGATTAGCGTGACCCCTCTGGAGGCGAATTGCCGTGCCACGTCGGCCGTCCCGTCCGTGGATCCATCGTCGACCACAATGATTTCCTTACGCGACCAGGTTTGGGCAACGGCAGACTGGAGAGTGTAGCCGATCCAGTTTTCCGCGTTATAGGCGGAGATGAGAATTGAAACCAGGGGTTTCATGGCAGGACTTGTTTGAGACGTATGTAATTTTTCCAAGACATCGGACGATGCGAAACTACGCGTGCAGAAGGTGAGCACGGATGCCGAGAGTCAAGGCGGGACACACTCGGGGTTCTAACACTATGGAGATCAACTGCGATAGATCAATTGACAACCGCCTGAAGGCCCGTCGGAGCCTGCGGGACTCCTTGAGGACCCTTAGTGAGAGGATGCGGGTATGTATAGGGAGTGTAGTAAAGTGCCCACGTATTCGTCGCAGAACAGGTAAAAAGTTCGCCTTGAGTACCTGCAGCCGTTACCGGACTTGGTGTGCTGGTGGTGTTCCAGCTTCCTTGATCAGTGGCCCAATATGCCACACCGGCCGTACAAGTAGATGGGCGCGACGCGAGTGGGCCGCTTCCAGTGCCCACGGTTCCGTTGAAAGCGGAACCCGTAAAGGCCGACCCGTTCCATGTTTGTGTGTAGTTGTACCAGTCTTGATTCTGGGCTAGACCCCCTGCGATATTGAGGCTGACAAGGGGATACGGCCCGTAGCCCGAAACTGCCTGATAAGCGTCTGCCCATTCGTAAATCGGTTCAAATGCCTGGTTCGGCCAAGTGCCGTTGTAATTAGAAGCTGCACATTGGCCGGAAGTAACGTCGCATTTATTTGGAAATGCACCTTGGATTAAATCGCTTTGGCCTGTTCCCGGCTCATCGACGCACCGATATCCAGTCGAGGTATTAGCGCTCATGTCCCAGGTTGACCCGACCCCGTCGAATGCCGTACCACAATAGCCAAAAGTGGTAGAGCAGTTGGCGCCGGTACAATTGGATTCGCCATGGTCGTCATTGTTTGACCTGTCGGAGTAGAGACTGATGAACTGCTCGTTGGCAGCGCTGGCCGAGTTTCCCCAAACTACTCCGGTACCGCTGTCCCAGAAAAACGTGGTGAAGTTGGGATTAGCGCCATAAGCATTCCAGGTGTTGTCGTAAACTTCGGACGCACGGCAGCCGCGCACCTCGTTCCCGGTGTTTCCCCCGGTTGGATGCGTCTGCGCAGCCGCGTTGTTTAGCGTGTTAAAGCGCATGACGAAACGCCCGCCGCGGGTGCAGTCATTTGCATAACCAGTGCCAGAAGTCGTGTTGTTGAAGATATTGTTTTCTATGAAAATGAATCGGCTCGTGCCGAGTCCCGTTGTATCCGCCCACGACCCGTTGCCTTGCCCCGTGCTGTCGTTGCCGTAAGAACCATCCCAGACCCAAATGCCGTTCGTAACTCCGCTTAGCGGGCTCGATGTGTCGACTATGTTGTGGTCCGCGACGCCATAAAGCCAACCGGAGAAATGCAGCAACGCGCCGCCGCTGTTCCAGGCAGAGTTATAGCCCACGCTGCTAAAGTGACTATGGTCCACGCGAACATTCTGAGAAACGCCACCGATTGCCACAACGCCGTACTTAGGGGAGCTGCCAGCCTTCGAACTGCCATCAAATGTGATCCCCGCCAAACGGAAGTATGACGAAGCAGTCCCAGTTGTGATCGCAAGGAGTGGGTTGCCGGAATTGTAGGCATCCACGATTACGGTCTGGTCACCGCCGCCGGTGGTGTTCAGGTTGCCCGCTCCGATGACCGAAAGCGTTGTGCTGCTGTTTGGAACGGTGAGAGTAACCTGTGTGGTCCACCCAACTCCGCCTGTACATGCCGGTATATTTACCGTCGTTGTCGAAGCGGTCACCGAGTTGAAGGCTGTCTGCACGTCACTGGCGTTACAGCTTGCGGCGTTGATAACCTGTGCTTCCGCGCTGGAAAAAGCAGCCAAGATAAGTATGAATGCCAGCCATCTTATCGACATAGTCGTGGGGGAACTTCCTTCTGGACAAAGCCTTGTCTTCGGGCTTTGGACTATCCGATATTGCCCGCTGAACACGACAAAGTCTACTCACGGAAGTGCATCCCAGATCTGTGCAATCACACTGATAGCAGGGTGTCCTATCGATACTGTCCTACGGTGCAGCACAAAAACTCGTCCGGTGAGAGCCTTGCACGCTTGTGGCTACCGGTGCGTCGACGCGGTCGCGCGTGCAACGCATTCCCTCGGGGGTATCTAGAAAGAGCCGTTGAACGAGTTCCAGGGTCAGTACCTTGTGGAGCTCGGTGGTGTAGTTCCGGTCCCCTCTGAGGTGACCCCGGACCACGGCCTCCAGGCCCTTTCGCTCGATATAGGGCCTCGAGAGAGAACGGGGGTCGAGCAATATTTCCTGAACGTACGCGGCTAGGGCATCCCGGTACCACACCCGAAAATGAAAGGGCTTGTGACGTCCCAAAAACAGGCGTTGAAGTTGGAGGGGCGAGAAGGCGTGGTCAAGCCAGGCGAGCCATTGCGGCATGCCCATGTCATACGCGTATTCGGCTTTGAATAGGAACTCGAGAATACCCCGGAAAACTGCTCCTGAAACGCGCCCACGATTTCCTGCCAGGCCGCGGTCGGTCGGAATTCGGAGCAGAGAGGGAGTTCCATCGGCAATCAGGCGCAGGGAAACATCGTTGCTGGCGAGCGCGGACACGGGCGAGCGAAAGACGGTTCGGACGAAGTCGTTGTCGAGAAAAGGGGATCGCATGGAGAGCTGCGTCTGCTCTAGGGCAAGCACGCCGTAGAGAGACCAGGGGGCCTGCTTGAAAGCGGCAAACGAAACCGGATGCCCAAGAGAATTTTCCGCGTACGTCTTACCGACCTGGCGAATGCAAGTGAGAGACTGGGGCGAGAATAAACCTGCGGCTGGCTCTACGGGCTTGAATGTACGGACGCCACGGAGGATTTCCCCGCCGTAGTTTCCCGTCATTCGGACCGGGGCAATGTCGCGCGCCTTTTCATTCAAGTAGAGGTCTGGGGCACGCCCTACTTCTACGCATCCATCGCTGAGGTACACGGCGCGCTCGGCATAGCGGGGAAAATGCGACAGGAATTCCCGGCCGGCGGTGATGACTTGATGAGACTGACCGCATACTTGCGCCACGCGCCGCGCCACGCGGACATCCTGATTGTCGCGGAACATGCTGCCGAAGGTGTAGCAGGGCAGCGACCCCGGGTCGAGCTTCCTGCAGGCAAGGATCATTCGGGTGTCCAGACCGCCGGTCAGAGACATCCCGATTTGTTCATGCCCGGCGAAGTACCGAGGGAGGTTTCGCGCAAAAGTGGTCTGGAGTTCCCGACGGTACGATTCCGGATCGAGGGTTTCCTGTTCCTCCCACTCTCTGGGGTGGAAGTAGCTTTTGCGTTCGAGCGAGCCGTTTTGAAAAACCCAGGCGGAAGCTGGCGGCAAGACGCTGATGTCTTTGAACAGTGTCCGGTCCTCGAGGACGGCGCCGCAGGCAACGAATTCTCCGAAGCCCCGGGAATCCATTTGCCTGAGTTCAGGACGCACGGCCAGAATCGCCTTGGCCTCCGCTGCGAAATAAAACGCGTCGCTTGACTGGTGGAGGTAGATCCGGTGCATGCCGAACCGGTCGTTGAAAAGCATCGCGATTCCGCGGCTTCGATCTGCGAGCAGCCCGTGAAATCTTCCGTTCAATCCTGTCGGGAACGACGCGTCCTCTTCATAGAGGTGAACCAAATAAGAAGGCCCGTCCAGGTCGAGCTCGTGCCCTTGCTCCTTCAGACGTTGAGCTGTTCCCGGTTCTGGAAATTCCTCTCCAGAAAACGCTAGAACGACATCGCCACGTTCGTTGCGCAGAGGCATGCGGTCGGAGAAGGAGCCTTTTCGCGCGACCCAGCCGACGTACACGCCGAGGGATTCATCGGCCCACGTGCCGGCAACGTAGAAGCTCTCGTGAAGCAAGGGCTCTACCATCTGCCGGACTGCCGCTTCCGCGAACGGGCGCGGCTGTTGGGTTATGCAACCTACAATTCCTGGCATGGCTAGTGGGCTACGTCGATGACCTCTCGCTAAGCGTTTTCAAGGCCGGGAAACTTCTTCGCATACCATGAGCTACGAATTCTGCGGTACGTGGCAGCCACTGGCTCAGGAATCCAGTCATTCGCTTTGTGGTGCAGACCCAGACGGAGAGCCACGCGACCCGCAACGGTTAAAGGAACGTAATACCTGGGAAGCTCAACTTTCTGGAAGCCATTGTGACGCTTGAACTCGGCTAGGCTATCGGTTTGTTTCTTGCCGTAAGAGAAGTTCGCATACCACAGGTGGGGAATCTTCCGGTCGGCACAGGATCGAACCGCTTGGGCGATCAAGGCGTTCGTCGGAGCCTTGTCGCGATGCTGAATCATCGAGACGATCTGCATCAAGCCTGCTTGGCTGCTGTCTTCGTTGGTCACGAGCTTCACGAAGCCAATCAAGGTACCGTCGAAAAATGCACCGATGAAGATGCTGCGATCGAGGAAGGTCGCGTTCATTGCACGCACGGCGGCGAGTTCCTTCTTGTAGTGCCAGAACGGTTTCCCCTGCCGGACCGGAGACTCATCATAGATAGCGGAAATCCCCTTGACAACATCATCCTCGAAGAGTATTTCGCGGACAACGACGCCTTTCTTGTCCGCTTTTCGGACCTTGTTCCTGACTTTGAAGTCAATCTGATTTGCCATCCAGTGATCGAAAGTCGAAACGGGGAGAACAGCCATGTTGTCCCTTTCCATGGGATAGCTATATCTCGGTGGTGTGTCGGACAGTTTCTGGATGAATGTGAAAAGGTCGATCCGGGTTTCAAACTTCCGCACGGCTCGCATCGCCGCTTCTGGGTCTTCCAGAAAATCGTAGCCCTCGGCGTCGAGACGAGCGATTCGGAAGACTTTTCCTTCTATCAACGCTTCTTTACCGCAAAGCTGCATGGATCGTGTGCCTTTCTTAGGGTTGGTTTGGGACATCAGGTAGTTTGCCTCTGAGTGAGCGGTCTAGGAACCGCTCGCATCAGCGTACGGATTCGGTAGTCTGGACACACGTCGCGGCGCAAAGATGTGTGGATGACAGTTCTGTGGCACCCGAGTTGTCGAGAGCAGCAGCAAAGCGCGCTCGATTCTCGGCGCGGGCCGGCAGGGTGACTGCTCCCATCAGGAGCATCATCCACAGCAGACCGCCTTCGAATGCGGCTTCGGTCATGTTGTAGAAGAGGAGAACGGTCCACACGGCTAAAGCGAGAGAACGAAGGCCGAAAGATGGTTGGAACCTTTTCGTGAGGGTGCGGTAGCCGGCGACTAGGAATCCGACAAGAAAGAGAATACCGATCAGGCCGAGGTCGAGGTAGATCTGGAGAAATCCGTTGTGTGCCTCATTGATCGGGCCATAATTCTGCCAAATCATTTCGAGCCGATGGCCAAGCCAGAAGGTCTGGTAGCCAGTGCCAACGAGCGGATTCGTATGCAAGGCAAGAACACACTTCCATATCTCGGTTCTGTCGGTGAGCGTCGGGTCCCGGCCCACTGCCCCAGCAAAGCGCCCGTTCATGTCAAAACCGAACGCCAGGAGCACGTACAGGCAGAAGCACGCCGGGATCATAACCTTGAGTAGTATAGGGCGCCGCATGAGCGATTTCGTGTGAGACGCTGCGATGACCAGACAACCAATCGAGAGGCAGACACCGGAGGTTGCGCTACTAGAAAGGTTGAGTAGCCATAGCGTCATGGCAATGAACGCGACATTCACGAGCAGGATCCGTCTCGTTCTTTGTTGTTTGCGTTCAGACCAACGTGTTGCGGTATCCCAGAAAAAAAAGAGTCCACTAATCAAGCACAAGGCGCCGAGCATGTTTTTGCTCGTGGCAGCTCCTACGTACATGCCAGCACCGGTCCAGATCGTATATTGTTTGCCGAGCTGCGGGTAATACTTTATGAGCAAGATGGAAAGCGGAACCAGCAAATAGCTAACGCGGCGGAGGACCGCGCGGACAGCCTCCAGTGGGTGAGGGTCGGATAGAACGACAAGGATCACCAGGTAGTTGCCGAGGTCTCGAAACCAACGTTTGAAGCCGACGAAGGGGAAGTCGGACCAGCAGACGCTTACTAGAGCAAAAAGAACGAATGCCATCAGGGCGAAATTACTTGCGAAGAACCGCCCCCACTTGAAAGACCGCGATGTCAAAACGCAGATCGCCAGCAGAATCAAAGCGAAGTAGATACTGCGGTCCAAGGGATTCCCTTCCTCCAGAGACTCAGCGGACTGTCCTACCTGGCCGCCAAGCCACTGTGATGGAAGCCGTGAACCAATGATGAACATCCAAATCACAGCTACCCATAAAGCTGCGGAAGTCTTGGAATGCCTGGCGGGGTCAAAACACAACAGTGCTATGAGAAGGACAATCCAAAGCGACAGTGCTAAAGAAGGAGACATTATGTCAGTGCTTCACAGTTACTGCGTTTGTCCTGTCCGTCTTAACTCGCCTTTGTGAGCGCGTTCTTTAAGCTGGCTGCGGTAGCGCTCAGGAAGCGGCTTCGGGAAAGATAATCGTCTCTAAATTCGGAAAAGATCCGTCTTGCCGCCACCGAAAGTTCGAATGGCAACGAACGGTCCACCTTTTCTACGCTGCTCTGCTCTCGATAGAGTACGTCGAAGTGCGCTTCGCTGCATGGTCCAACTGTGCCCTCAAAAGCAAGGCGACTGGGCCCAGCGGTCCACATGATTGGTTTCTTATCGCGCTGCACTTCGGCAACAAGACCAGCCTGGGTTTCCCTCTTTCGAACATGAACCTTAATCGCTTGATCCGAAGGGTTGCATACTCGCAATTCATTTCCGTACATTTCAACTTCTTCCACACCGGCTCCTGTAACGCGTCGTCGGCACGCCCTTCGAATGACCTCCCCGAGAGGGCGCCACTGGAGGCGACAGTTCAGGGACCGGAGCTTCTCGATCAACTGGATCAGATCCCCACATTCGTCTTTGAAGAACTCATGGTGCGACACGATGAAACACGGTTTGCCGAGCAGGAGGTCGAAGGCAAAGTTCTCCATTCCATGGAAGGCGTAACGGCGTGTGAAAATTGGAAAGCTGCCGTACGTCATGATGGCAATGTCCCAGACATCCCGAATTGTTGTACGGGCACCCGGGGAATCTACGGGAACCGTTTCGGTATTGACTGCCGCAAGGAAGCCATTGCGCTTTAGAACTTCGGGGCAAATGGAAGAAAACACTCCTTGGGGGAAGATCATGACGGGATCATGATGAATACCCGTTCGAACCTCATGATTTCGCATTCTGGACCGGGCCAGTTTTGCTTTGTTGTTAAGGGCCGCGGGCGAGGAGGCGCCAAATTCGGCTCCGATGTGGTCGCACCCATGAACAGAGACGGAGTAATGTCGCGACTCTTTTCTGAAGAATTCGCTGGCAGAGGAGGAGGTACGGCGCCAATTCCAGGGGATGAAGGCGATATTTGTTGTGAACTCGTGTTGCAGCATCACATCTCGCAACTTGGCGAAATCACAAGAACCATAGCGCTGCCTCAAAAGGGGATCATCAACAATGAGGCAGGCGCCGAGTTCTTGAGACTGCCAAGCAACATCTGCGAAGATGAACCTGAGAAACATAACCAGCGGAACGACCGAACAAAAGTGGCCCTTAACGTCGTAGAAACCTGAGCTCAAGGCCTGATCGATATCGACAACATGAGAGCTTGCGCAGAAGAAAACAGGGACTCCGCTCTTCAGGAATCGAATGAATACAGGATTTCCCCCGGCCGAGATGAAGGTTGCAAACCGCGACTTTCCGCCGCCGACAATAACTGCATCTTCCGTCCTCAGGTGCGTCGAAAATTCCAGACCGGCCATTGGTCCTGTTACGTCGGCCTGCTCGCGGGAAACCTTGAGGGGAAGATCGACCGTAGGAACTGGAAGCAGAGAGAGGTGCTCCCCTCCGTAGAGAAATTGGAGCGCACGCTCGGTTGCACCCCGATCGGAACTTGCATAGACGTAGAATGCAGCTCGTTGGGCAAAGGCATTGCTTACTGGAGGCGTTTGTTGCCATGCCGTTGTGACTAGATCAGCCGGTCCAAACACGACATGCCCTTGGCCCTCCTCCAATTCCGACAGTTTCGAGACGTCGACTGTTTCCCAAGGGACGCCGAAGAAGTCGAGAATACGGCCGAGCTTGTGTTGCTGTTCCGTCGGTCTTCCATCGGACAGGATGAGGGCTCTTCGAGGCATGGGTGGTCTTTTGTTGATCGGGCCAATCAAATTCAGACAGGTTTGCGAGCGACCACCAAAGAGCGCATGGCGTGTCCGCGAGCCACAAGATTCAATACTGGGCCTGCGATCCAGCAGCAGAAAGTGAGAGCCTTCCCAGCCGAGTGCGGGATCCAGCAGAAGTTCCCTTTTTCTATGATCTCGAAGCCGGCTGCACGGAAGGGAGTGACATACTCCTCGAGCGAGGGTATATAGCACTCGGCTTCATTCTGCTCCTGACCCCTTAATCGACTGCGAAAAGCCGGGAAGCGATTGTTCATATCGATATTGATGCATATGCCTCCGTACCTTAGCAGACGGTAGATATCCGAGGCACAGTCCACGCTTTTTCCCAAGCGGTGGCAGTATCGGAAAGTGTTGACACCAACGATGAGGTCGAAGGAACCCAGAAGATCCTTCTCCCCACGAAGCTCCGCAGCCAGATCCCGCACGAGGGTCTCGTTGTGTGCAACAGAAAAGCTCAGCTTTCCTACAAGATCGGGTGGGAGGAACGCCTTAGCTTCCTCCCGAGCGGCCTGCACCAAGCGTGGAGAGAAATCTGTTCCGTATGCGCATTCCACAGGGACTTGCTTCTCCTGTAAGAGCGACACCAGCCGAGTGATATTCATTCCGCCACCACATCCGAACTCCAGAAGGCGAAGGGGCTTTGCCGTTGAGGGACGCAAGTAGGAATCGACAACGTCCAGATATATCCGAGCATAATCGTGATCCAGCAGATAAGTAATCCCATAGCCGGCAGTTTCCGTGGTGTACTTACGCACTGCATCTTCGGAAACGTATTCATCGAGAAACTTCTCGTACAACCCTCCGCTTTGTTGCATGGTCTTCTCTAGCCTCACCTATGTCCAGTTATTGTGGTTTGACGACGAGGACTGAATTCCCATCGTGTTTGACACTATTTACTCGGGTGCTCGGATCGAAACCGGGACCATCCGCATAGACGGCTTCTTCGAAAACCAAATCGAAGTAGCTTTCAGATGCCTCACCGCTGATGTCCCGTGACTGTTGCCCGTTGTGGATCCGCAATTGCAAACTTGGCAGACACTCGTCATGCGCCGCGGTTACCCTGGCGCGCACTCCGCCGTGCGCTTCAGAGGCTGTTTCGAAAACGACCGAACGGCGTTTGCGAAACCATGAAATCGCTTCTCCGGCAGTTGCAAACCACGCCTTGCGATTTTTCAGATCGTGAAGGAAGTCGCGATATGGTGCGTACCACAGTCTCTCCGGTGCGAGACTGCGATCGTGCCAGTTCACTGTTAGGCAGCCTCCAAACTGAATCGCATTGTCGATCATGCGGCTTAGGATGGTCGTGGCCTGTTTTGGCGCGAGGCCGAGATATGCGGGATAAAACAGAGCGGTGTCCATCACATGCAGCGGCAATTCGAGAAGTTGCATCGTCCCGAGAAATTTGTAGGGTTGCATTGTGCCGGCACGATATCCGACGGTTTCGTTGTAGCCAATCGTGGAGTCGTAAGCGGCGCCCGCCTGCTCCAGGACTACGGGGGATTGTTGGTCATAGTAGAGCCAGTGCGTCCGCACTCCGATCTTCGCCTGCTCGGCGAGGCGGCGGATCTCTTCGAGTTCTGCACTGCCCTGCACGCTGTCACACCAGGCGTCAATTCCGTGCAGTCCGATTTCGCAGCGAGCGTTCGTCAATTTTCGGATCGTATCGGAAATGTCGGCAGCACCATATCGCGAAGCACGGAACTCGGCTGAACCCTGCAAGTTCTTGCCCGGCGAGTCTTTGAAGGGAATTAAAAAGAAGGTTGACCGCAAACCTTTTTCCAACGCGAGGTAGCGGTCGTCGAACCCGCGCCAGAAGTCTTCCGCAACCCCGGCGTACACAAAGGGCAGCTTTAGCGCTGCGGCCCAATTCTTAAGCACATCCCGGAAAGGCATCCGTCCCAATACTAGCTGGCGGGAAGAGCCGAACAACGCGCGGTACAAGAACCCGAACGCCGTGTGATCCCATTTGTGTTGGCGGATCGAAGGATGGTCAACATCGTGAGTTAAGCAAGCGATGAATGGAAAGCCGGCAGGCACCGGAGGAATCTCAACTAATGGAATTCCGCTCCCGGTGATCAGATCCCGGAGGAACGCGATGTGTAACTCCAGTGCCGGTATATGTGCATTGCTGGACGGCTGCCCCTGCGTGAGCAACGTCTGAATCTCACTGAACAAATCGTAACCGATGCGCACCACCAGGCTCTGTCCGGATTGTTCCCGGTATGCCGCGGATTCCGAGGAATCCGCATGGGTCAGGAGCCCGATCTCTTTCTCGGGAAACGTGACCATGTCTCCATAGATCGGGATTCGGTTTCCGTTATAAGAGAGAAAAGGCGCTGCGCCTTCGCGGCATCTCGTCGAGATAACTCCTTCTTCGTTGAAAGAGCCTTTCGTGCCCGCGTAATGCAGGGTGAGCTTTGCGCGTCCATTGTAACGATTATCTCCGGCGCAAAGCACAACCTCGTATCGTCGACCCTCCCGATACCACTCCCACGGAGTCTTAAAGAGCTCGAAGAACTCGTTGACAACAACACGATCTGACGGATTAGCAATGACGCCGATCATGCTAATAGTTCGTCCACCAGGTTTACTAGCTTCTGCCGTTCTTGGGACCAAGCGTGCGCCAAGTAAACTTGCTGCCCTTGTTTTGCGATTTGCATCATCTCGTCAGCATGGGAAAACGCATACTTAATTTGCTGCGCAAGATCCTCCGAGTTGCCTGACTCGAAGAAGAGGAGAGACCTTTGGTCAAAGTAGTCTTGGATGCCAGGCGTACGTGGAGCAACGACCGGTTTGCCGAGAGCCAAATATTCGAAGATGCGTGTGGGGGTGTTGATCTCAGTAAAGGGATTGCGATGGTTTGGGATTACACCGACGTGGCAATCGGCGATCGCCGGAACAAGGTCCTCGAGTCGCTTTGGTCCCAGGTAATGCACACTCTCATTCAGACCCATTTTGTTGACATTTTCCATTACGCGGTCGAGGAAAGGCGTTCCAGTTCCGTAGATTCGCAGTTCCGCATGGGGAATCGTTGGTCGAACCCGCGCGATCGCATCTACGGCCAGATCCAGACCATTACGCTCAACCAATGACCCGTGATACATGATCACGAAGGGATGGTTCAGACCCTTCTTCGCGAAAGCGTCGGCGCTTGGAGCGCGAAAGGGGAACACCTCTTCGTCAGGAGAGTTCATGATGACTGCAATCTTCTCCGGGCGACAACTGCGCGAACCGAAAATCCGCTTGCACGCAACATTCACAGTCAGGACTTGATCGGCGAGCGCCATGCTCATTTTTTCAAGCCGCGCGATCAGGCGAACGGCAGCACTGCTTTCCTCGAAATTGAAGATCGTCGTCATGAGCTCTGGCATGGGATCGTGCAGATCGAGAATCACCTTGGCGCCGAAAAGTTTTGGGATCAGCGCACTCAGAACCAGCACGTCTGGCATGTTGTGGATGTAGACGAGGTCATACCTGCGGCGAAGCGAGCGCCAGGCAAGAACGCAGGCGGACATGAATATGAAAGCTGAATATTGGTACGCGTAGGAGAGCTTCCCGCCGCGATGATGTTTGATCGGGATTCGGATGATTTCCATCCCGTTGACGTTTTCACGCCGGGGGAGATTTGGATCAGCCTCGCAAATCAAGTCGATATGCATTCCCTCTTTCACGAGGGCGGCAGCGGCGCGGCGCGGGCGCGGATCCGCCGGATAAGACGAAAAGACCACCATCCCGACCCGCTTGCCCCTGAGCCCAGAGCCGTTCGCGGGGGCAGATTCTGCCAATGTTGTTCGAGTTGGCATGGAGCGGGCCGTCGCGAGATCCTTGAGTCCGGTGTTCATGCCGTCTCGGGTTATACCGTAACTTTCTCTTTGCTGGTGAGGAAAGGTCCGGTTGCTTCCGCGTTCTTATTCTGGAGGTCGCGCTCAACCTTCATTTGGTTCGACGCCTGAATGGCATCGAGCAGCACGGATTTAGTCAATTTGCTGAGGATGCCGATGTTCGGCATCACGCAGTGTCCGCCAATCACGCCAGGGAAGTACTTCACGGGTGGGAAGAACTTGATTTCGTCGTAGAACGCAATGATCTCCTCGTAATTCTGCACGGCTTGGTCACAATAGCGTTCCAGTTCCTGAGCCCAGGCGATCATCAGTCCGAAGTAAGTGGTCTCGGTGAGCTTGGCCAGTTCCGTCGCTTCCGGCGAAGACAGGATCTTGACCTTCAAACCGACGGACTCGAAATGTCTGGCGGCCTCGGCTGCGGTTGCAGGGTCGCTCGCTCCCACGAACTTCGTGTAGTGTTTGAGTTCCTCCAGCATGCGCGCATGTTTGCCGCGGACGGGGCTGTTGACCACGGCAGTGCCAGTACGCTCGGCGATGGCGCGCGTTGTCCCGACGGAAACCGTGCTGTTAACGATGGTCAGTGTCGGCCGAAAATGCTGGATGTAGTGAGCAGTCTCACCGATGAAGTCCTTGATTTGGAATGGATAGCAGACGTGCATGATGTCGACTTCGCCGACTTGGCCGACCGGCGAGACATCCACACCGACAACTTCGTGGTGCTGAGAGATGAGTTGGGACAACGGCTTACCTATCTCACCGAGTCCGACGACAACAACCTTAGCTTTCCTTTGCATGCCTAAAAAGCCTCCTTCGGGGGAAATGGCCGCTATATAAAAGAAGTGGGATCCGGTTCGGGGGAGGGAGAGTGGTTTTACGCGATTTGCTCGAAGGGGGCCACCGCGCTACTGTCAGCTTCGGCCAGCTTACCGGAGGTTCGGGAAGCAAAGTCGAGAACCTCTTCGGATACGGTCGCTTGCTGGCCGGCGTTGAGCTGCGGGAACATTGGCAGGGAGATGATTTCGGTGGCAACACGTTCCGCAACGGGGAAGTCTCCCTTACGGTAGTGCAGCGATGCGTAGGCTTTCTGCAAATGCAGAGGCACGGGATAGTGAATTGCCGCTCCGATGGCTGCTTTCTTCAGGTGGTTCATCATGCCTTCGCGGTCCATCGTGCGGATCACATAGAGGTGATACACAGCGCGTGACCAGGAGGGCTCGAATGGAGCTTCCACGTCGCCGGCGGAATCGGTAAACAGGCGCTTGTATTCCTCCGCTTTCTCGCGACGCTTGGCGTTCCACTCGGGCAGGTGTTTCAGCTTCACACTCAGGATTCCAGTCTGGATGGCATCGAGACGTCCGTTGTATCCCTCGACATCGTGGTAATACTTTTTGGCCTGGCCGTGATCGCGCAGCATCTTGCAAGCATCGGTGATGCGCGAGTCATTGGTGGTGATGGCTCCGCCTTCGCCGCAGGCACCAAGATTTTTCCCGGGGTAGAAGCTGAAGGCGGCGGCACGGCCCATCGAGCCAGCTTTGAACCACTGACTGTGTTTGCGGGAGAAATATTCGGCGCCGTGGGCCTGGCAGGCGTCTTCAATGACGATCAGGTGATACCGTTCGGCCAATTCGAGAATCGGGTCCATGTCCGCCATTTGCCCGTAAAGATGAACTGGGACGATTGCCTTGACCGTCCGGTGGCTGCGATTGCTGAGGAATTTGCCATCGGCGGAGGGTGTGCAATGCGTCTCTAGGTAGTCGCGCAGCTTCTCGGGGTCCATGTTGTAGGTGCGTTCGTCGATGTCAACGAACTCGGGGATCGCGCCGGCCTGGGAGATGGCTTCGGTCGTCGCGATGAATGTGTTGGGAACGGTGATGACGACGTCGCCCGAGCGAACGCCGGCAGCCATCAGGGCAAAGCGCAGAGCATCGGTGCCGCTGTTTACGGCCACAGAATGTTTCGTGTGACAGAACTCGGCGAACGCCTTTTCGAAATTTTCAACCGAGGGGCCACCGATGAAGCCTGCGCTGCGCAGTACCTGTTGGAAAACGGCTGTGAGCTCCTGTTCGAGCTCAACGTGTGGAGTGACAAGATCTAGAAAAGGAATACTGGAAACGCTCACTTTGTGACCTCCTTGGTTTGGTCGATATAACGGCGAACTTTTGCTGGATTTCCGAACACGATGCTGTTGGGCGGGACATCCCTGGTGACCACGCTTCCAGCGCCGACGATGGCGTTTTCGCCGATGGTGACGTTGGCCAGAATCGTGCACCCGGAACCGATCGAGGCGCCCTTTTTCACAAATGTGCGTTCAACCTTCCAATCGGCTTCGGTCTGCATCTGGCCGCCGTCTGTGGTTGCGCGCGGGTACAAATCGTTGACGAACGCCACGTTGTGGCCGACGAACACGTTGTCTTCGATATCGACGCCTTCACACACGAAGGTATGGCTCGATATTTTACAGTTTCTGCCGACTCTCGCGTTCTTCTGAATCTCCACGAAGGCGCCAATCTTGGTTTCGTCACCGATTTCGCAGCCGTAAAGATTGATGAATTTGGAGAGCTTAACGTTTTGTCCGAGTTTGACGCTGGAAGCAATGCTGAGATAGGTATCCATACTGTCTTCCTGTGGGTTTCCAGAGATTTCGCTAGTCAGAAATTGGGAACAACAGGCTCGCCTGGAGGATCGGGTTGAACGTCAAGCTGGGCAGGATTGAGCTGAGCTGAGCGGTCGAGGTAGACCAACTTACCACGATTGGCGAGCGACTCGTTGGCGGCTTCGAGCATCCGAACCACTTTCAGCCCGGCGCGGCCATCGTTAAACGGTTTTTCATTTTTGCAGATGCATTCTGTGAAATATCCGAGCTCCATGCGCAACGCCTCGATCTGTTCCACCTGAGGCGCCCACATATCCCCGGAACGGTAGCTAACCAGCAATTTGTACACGCCTTCCTGGGTCTTCACGTCCACACCCTTGTCGTAAATCTTGAGTTTCTCGTCGGCCTCAAGATCGTTCCAGACCAGCATTTTCTTTTCGCCGCCGATCAGCGTGGTTCGAATTTTGACCGGCGAAATCCAGTTTACGTTGATATGTGCAATCACATTATTGGGAAAGTACGCGGTGAGGAATGCGATATCTTCGTACCCGTTGAGGTGGGCTTGCCCAGTGGCAGAGATGGCCTCCGCGTCTTTGTCCAACAGGTAATTCATGATCGAAAGGTCGTGCGGCGCAAGATCCCAGATCACGTTGCAGTCATGTTGAAAGAGACCCAGGTTCACTCGTGTCGAATCGTAGTAATAGAGTTTGCCGAGCGTCCCTTCCGCGAGCAGCTTTTTTATTTTGCGGACCGCGCCGGTAAACAAAAACGTGTGGTCCACCATGATCTGGAGATTCTTCTGCTCGGCAAGATTAATCAGTTCTTCGGCTTGCGTTGCGTTGCTGGTAAATGGCTTTTCCACGAACACATGCTTGCCGTTTTCCAGGGCAGCCTTAGTTAGTTCATAGTGTGTCCAGACTGGGGTGATCACAGCGATGGCGTCCACTTCGGGCGACTGTACCAGTTCATGGAAGTCGCTATAGACCGGGACACCGGGATGTGCTGCCTGAATGCGTTTGCGAGCCGAGGCAGTCTGATCGCATATTCCGGCGATCTGACAACCTTCCAGGACGTGCAAGTTGCGCACGATGTTCGGTCCCCAATAACCATAGCCAATTACACCGAACCTAATCATGAGATTCCACCTTAATGAGTACTTGTGTTGGAACCGAAGACAAAAGGGGGCGGTTCTCAATTGGACGGCGACCATAGCTTGAAGGAAGAGCTATGAAAGATTTTGTAACGGCTAACACGCACCGTCCCCTGCGATCACCGCCTTTGGCGTTTGCAACAGAATTTTTAGATCGAGCCAAGGGGAACAGTCTCGCGCGTAGCGCAGATCTAGTCGAACCATGTCGTCAAATCCGATACGATTCCGCCCCTGGACCTGCCACAGCCCAGTAATGCCCGGTTTCGCTTCGAGCAAACGACGGCGGTGCCATGTCGCATAGGATTCCACCTCATACGGCACGGGAGGACGCGGACCGACCAATGACATGTCACCCCACAGCACATTGAGGAATTGCGGCAATTCATCCAGGCTTGTGCGGCGCAGGAAATTCCCTACTGGACTGATCCGAGGATCATTGGTGAGTTTGAAAACGCCTTCCTCCGCGCCGTTAGTGGGTTGCTTGGTTGCTTGACCAGCTATCAGTTGGCGAACGTATTCCTTGTGTTCACTGGCATCGTTATCTGCATACATCGATCGGAATTTCAGGAGCGTGAATGTTGTCCCGTGTTCCCCAATGCGCTGCTGACGGAACAGAACCGGTCCCCGCGAAGTCAGCTTGATGGTCGCGGCAATTACGAGAAAGACCGGCGACAAGATGATGAGCAGGAGGAAGCTTCCTAGAACATCCATGCCTCGCTTCACTCTCCGACCCACCCGGTTGGTCCCGTCGCGCTTGTGCAGATCGGGATAGAGTGTGGGATTGCTCTGACGCTTGGGATCGCTCGGATCCCACTCCTCCGGGAACAGATGAAACGAGAACTTGATCTGGCTGAACTGTTCGCCCGTGAGCCGACCCCGGAGCACATCGCTGATCCGGGCCAGGAGGGTGCTGAGGATGAGATTATTTGCGAGCGTTATCTCCGTGAACATCACGCCCACGGCGGAATTCGCCTCATACCAGCCCATAGTATCGGTCTCGCGCGTGGCGCTCTGCAGCGCGGTGAGAATGTCGAGCAGAATCCTGACATCCTTCGCCGTCGGCTGCGTGCTCCCCGTGTCCATGAGCAACAGGACAAACGGGCGCTGTGTGCGCTCGCTGCGTTTCCGTTCCAGCGAGATCATTCGACGAAAGACTTCCTCCGTCAGGATTTCCTTCTGGTCTAACCCGTTCTGCGGTTGCGGCAGTTGATTGACAGATCGCGGCTTTGTCGATGTGGACGACACGGATGCGTCTCCTCGGGCTGCGGATGGCAACGAGACCGCCGCAGCCTTACTGAAGGATTGAGTTGATGGGGGGAGATTGGGGTTAAACGACAGAAGGATCTAAGTCTTAGCTTTCCGCTGCAACCGACGGAGATTCCTCACCATCCGCCGCTGTCGGACTGTACCGTGAATAATAGTACTTGTGATCATTCCTGCTGCAGCTGTTTACCACCACGCCAACCATCGCGGATTTGTCGATGGCTTCCATTGCTCGGGCAAGCTGTTTCTTGTCGCATACACCCTCGCGCGTCACCAGCAACACTCCGTCGGCTAGTTTCATCCAGAGTGGTGTGTCGGCCAACGGAAGGACTGGCGGCGTGTCGATGATGATCCAATCGAAAAATGTTTCTAGCTGTTCGAGCAACTGCTGGAGTCGGCCCGACTGCATAAGTTCAATTGGATTCTCGGGTGTTACGCCGGCGGGAAGAAAACTGAGGCCGGTTCCCTGAAGCTTGTACACAACTTCAGACAACTGGCGCTCTCCTCGCAGAATCTCGCTGAGTCCCGCCAAGTCGCGGCGAAAGCCGAACCGGCTTGCCAACTCGGGCCGCCTCAGATCACCATCGACCAGCACAGTATTGAGAATCTTGCTTCGGGATTGATTGAGTGCCAGGTTCGCGGCGATCAGACTCTTCCCTTCTTCTGGAATGCTGCTGGTTATCACGATGCGTTTGAGCTTGCGCTCTTCGCGCAGGTGTCGCAGCTTTAACCCCAGCACGCGAAACTTTTCTGCCGCCATGCCACCCTGATCCGTCAGCGACACCAGCCGGGCGTCTGCCGCCAGTGCGGGCACGAGCACTTTTGCCGAGGTAAAAGGACCCGCCTCCGGAGATTCCAGTTTCGCTGAGGGCGGCAATTCCGAAAGACTTTGCTTGCGATCGATTTCCTCTTCGACCTTTTGCAGCAGATCCGCGACCGAGTCGGCGTTTGCGGGGAGGCTTCCGCCGGCCCGCTCTGCCTCCGCTCGCTGCAACGCTTCGTAGATATAGCTCATGTGGAAGAACCTTACCTATTGCAGCCGGCCCTTGGTTTGGGCTCCTTTGATCCGATCATGTACATCAAGGAGTGTCTTTACCGCCAGCTGAAGTTCGTTCTGTTCCTGTTCTTGAGACGGACGGGCTCCGCCGTTGCCCTTCGGTTCCGCAACCGCCACGCCTAGCCGTAAATCCCGTGCAACGCCTTCAACGATTTCGGATGTAATCGTGGCGGCGTGTTTGGCATAGCCGGCCAGCAGTGCGTTTTCACAAATGGTGTTGATCAGCCGCGGAATTCCACGCGAGTGGAGAAACACAGCCTCGATCGCCGGGCCGGAAAAAATCTCGACGGCTCCAGGAGCTCCCGCAATGCCAAGACGGCGTCGCATGTACTGGCTGGTTTCGCTCGCACTGAGCGGGTCGAGATGGCAGCGCAGCGCGATCCGCTGTTTCAACTGACGGAGTTCGTGGGAATCGAGTTTCTGATCGAGCTCGGGTTGACCTGCCAGTACGATCTGGAGCAATTTCTGCTGCGAGGTTTCCAGGTTGGTCAAAAGCCGGATTTCCTCCAGGATTTCCGACGACATTTGGTGGGCTTCATCAACTACCAGGATCGTCGTCAACCGCTTCTGGTGCCTTTGTAACAGGAAGCCATTCAACACATGGATCAGTTCGTCTTTGGCCTTGCCCGCCGCCGGCAACCCGAAATCGCCGGCAATATAGCGCAAGAACTCCAACGGCGAAAGCGTCGGATTGAAGATCAGCGCGAAGGCTACGTCGCGGCGCTGCAACAGCCCCAGCAGTGAGCGCAGGATGAGTGTCTTTCCTGTGCCGACCTCGCCCGTCAATACCACAAATCCCCGATGATACGTCACTCCGTAATACAACGAAGCGAGCGCTTCGTTGTGCCGCGTCGTGGGAAACAAAAACGAAGGATCCGGCGTGATCTCGAATGGATTTCGCTGCAGGTTGTAGAAGCTCTTATACATGATTTCTAGCCGTACAAATACGTGATTGCGGATCCTAACACGATGAAACTCACGACTAGCACTGCCGCCGCGCCCGCGACCCAGGCACTACGCCGATGGGACGAGTGTTCTTCCAGGCTCACAATCTGCGGGATCTCTCCAATCACGTCGAAGGGAACCAACTTCTTGACCTCGCGCTCGCTGTAGACCTTGCCGCTCAGCTTTTCCTGGCCGAAGACGAGCCCCGCCCCGAGAACAAAACCCACCGCGAGTCCCAAGCCACACAATTGCAGACGATTCGGTTTGTAGGGTTTCGTCGGAAGATTCGGCGGGTCGATCATACGGAAATGTTCGCCCTGCTGCGTCTTCTCCAAGTCAGTCGACATTTCTGACTGGTTCTTTTTGGCCAGGAGCGCTTCGTAATCGGTCTTCGACTGGTCGTAATCGCGTGTGATGTCGGCGAACTGCTGTTCCATAACTGGAGCCATATTCAGCCGCGCCTGGTATTGGGTGATCTTGCTTTGCTCGTCTTTGATCTCCGCTTCCCGATTCGCAATTTCCAGGCGGTTGGCCTTGAGCTGGCTTTCCAGTTCCAACATCGGTGTGCTTTTTGGATCGAGTGGCGCAGTCGCGACCGGTTCCGGGCTGGAGTTGTTCGCCCCGTTATTCATGGCCGCGATAACACGCTCACGCATCTTTTCTAACTGGGCAATGTGTTCCTTCGTCTTGCGGACATCGGGATGTTTTTCCGTGTAGTGAGAAGTTAAATCCGCCAACTGGGTCTTCAACTGGTCCAGCTCTTTGTCGATCGCGGCCAGTCCGACCGGCCCTCCCTCGTTCGGCTTCGAACCGCTATCCAGCGCGCGATACTGATTGAGCAGGGATTCCAGATAGGTGTTTTGCTGCTTAGCCCGGCTCAGCGAATCTTCGTTCGCTTGTATTTGGCTCTGCAGGCCGGTCAGGATCTGCAAATTGCTCTGCGTCTGCGACGGCAACTCGCCCAGGTGCTGATCTTTGAACACGCGCACTTTCGCTTCTTGTTGCGCGAGGTTGGCGCGCGCCTGTTCCAGCTGATCCTCGAGGAAGTTGGTCGTATTCTCCGAGCGTTTCTGCCGCTGCTCCAGATTTTCCGCGATGAAGAGGTTCGCCAGCTCGGCCGTGGCCAGTTGCGCCGCCTTCGGATCGCGATTCGCATAATAGATATTGAAGGCGGAGAGCTTCTTATCGTCGCCGTGGGACAACTCGATTTCGATGTCCTTGCGCATCTGCTCCACCAGTTCATCCGGGCTCTCGTGCTTCCGCTGCTGAGGGTAGAGACCGAGAGAGTCAATGATGCGGAGAAGGCGGGTGCGGCTCAGGATTTGCTGGGTGATGCTGTCCAGCTGTTGCTGAATGCCGGTGTCGATATTCGAGACAACATATTTCTCCGGCACGGAAGGCTGCTCGACCAGAATGAGCGTGCCCGAGCGATAGGTCGAAGGGATCAGCCAGCTCGCTCCCCACACCAGCGCCCAGCCGCAGAAAAAGGGCACGAGGAATTGCCACCGCCGCCGGCGGACGATTCCCTTAATCTCAGAAAAATCGGGTAGCTCGGGAGATTCTTGTAGTTCTTTTTCCATGCCTACATTCCTAAAGGTCGAGCCCACTGATATGAAAACGTCACCACAAATCGATTCTGGTTCGCGTCGAGGTTCTGGGTGAAGCCAGGTACTCCGACCTGCTCTTGAAAATTGTGGGTGTAGCCGAACCGGAGCCCAACATTCTTCCCCACGTTGCGTTCCAGCGTGACACCTGCCGAAGTCGTATTGATGGAACTCGCGCTAGTCAAGAAGGGCACGGTAATCGATTGGTTTGATCCGTGGCTTCCGGTGAACGAAACTGCCCAACCGGGAAGCAGAACGCGCCGAAAGGTGCCGTGGACCGTTTGCATATGGACTGCACCCAAAAGACCACCGCCGTCGCTGACGCTTCGAGAGAATCCGGCGGTCATACTCGTACGCTCGCCGTGCCAGCCACCTTCCACTCCACCACTAATCGACCAACTGCTCGATTGACTTGACTGCGTAGCACCAATAACCGAACCCTGGTTCTCCGAATACTGAGGTCCGATGTTTCCAGTCAGCGTGAGTCGTTTCCAAAGGCTCAGTGTGTTCGTCGCAAGAAAGCTGTGAACCTGCGTTTCGCTGCTGCCGGAGCCATAGGTGATCCGCTCGAAACGGTAGCTTACGCCGCTCCAGTCTCCGTGAAAGATCATGTGCTGCCAGAACACTGAACCCGACGCCGTTTCGGTATCGGTCAGTTGCGTTCCCGCGGGTACGTTGCTGAAATGCAAATCGCTGAACGACCCACTGGCCCCAACCATGTCATTCAAGGCAAAGTGATAGTTCGTCTCGACCGTTGTCACGCTCGATCTTTGGGTAGAGAGCGGCGCAATCAAACTCGGGTTCGGCCCGCCAGAGCCAGAGACGACTTCGGCGCCGTTCACCGCGTCAAAAAATCCCGTGGTCAGCGAGAAGGTCTCGGCCACCCGCAGGTTCACGTGCGGGCTCAGCCGAAACTGTGAATTGAAATTCAGGTTATGCGACCCCACGTTCTGGCTCGTGATCTTCTGATTGACGGTCAGGCCGCCGGCGTACCCAAGCGTCCAATGCATTCGCGGCGTCGACTGATCAATACTTAGGCTGGGAAAGATCGTTTCACTGGTATTGCTCTCGGCTCCGCTTGAAAGCAACAGCGGGTTATCGTCGTAGGTGGCGCTCAGATTGATCCCGCCTCGCAGGTAATTCGATCTTTGTAGCTCGGACTGGAAAGCCGTGGAAATTCCCGGCCCCCCGAGCAGTGACGGTATAGGTGGGAGATCGCCGCTGGTGTCCTCTGTGCCGCCTTCCTCCTGCATTCCCGCTACGGCTGACAGCGCGGCCGCCGGAGCCGTTCTGTTACTCGCACCATTGTCGTCGGGACTCTGTGTCGGCGGGTTCTGCGGAGCCTGGTCTTGCCCTACCGAGACAGCCTGCAACCATGCCAAGAGCAACACGAGAGTCAAACAGGGTCGAATTCGCATAATCACACCTACGGCACCACCAGCGTATCGCCAGCTTGCAGGCGGATGTTCTGCTCCGAGTTCTTGCCTTTGATTACTTCTTTGTAGTTGAACGGAATTCTCTGTTGCGTTCCGTCCGGAGCTTGTCGAAGCACATAGATCGACTTCTGCTTCGCGAAATCCTTAAAACCCCCCGCCGTCGCAATCGCATCGAGCACGGTGGTCGATCTCGTCAACACATAAGCGCCGGGTTTGGCCACCATACCCATGACGTTCACTCGCTGGCTCTTGCTATCGGTAACGATGACCGTGACTTGCGGCTCGGAGATATAGTTCTGGAGGCTTTTGGTGATCTGTTCCTCGAGTTGCCGCGGCGTATCGCCACTCGCCTGCAACTCCCCGACCAGCGGCAAAGAAATTTTTCCATCGGAACGGACGGGAACGGATCGCGAGATGTCCGGTTCTTTCCACACATTGATGGCCAGAACATCGTTGGCACCTATCACGTAGGAGTCATCCGAACGTGCGACCTGCGAGCCCGCCGCGGACTTCTCGTCCGCTTGCTTACCGGCGGCGGGTGCGGGTGGTCGCGATGTGGAATCGGATTGCGCGAACGCCTCGGCAGACAGCAGTGCCAGAAGCGCTAGAGTCGACAAGATTCGATGGGCCGTCACAGGTTTTTTCATATGCAAAGCCTCTCTGCCATTCCCGATTTTGCCTTGGCCGCGTTCAATCGTAGCTGCTCACTGAGTTCAACCGCAGTTGCTTTCCTTGGCGTTGTTATTTCGCCGACCGCAGATCGCCGGTAGCAAACAATCGCGCAGAATCTGCCGGCGGCACGAGATGGTACTCCTGGATCTTGTAAAGCAGCGCACGATAGCTGACGTTCAGCAAACGGGCTGCCGCTTTCCGGTTCCAATGCGTCTCTTCAAGTGCCTGTGCAATTGCACCGCGCTCGGCTTCCCCTTTTGCATTTCGCACCAGCAACTTCAGAGAGGACTTCTCTTCCGACATGTGCAGATTCGAAGTGTGACCGTTCGACAACTGCCCAAAGGGTTTCGCATGCCCATTTCCATTTCCGTTCCTTTTTTCACCTTTACTAGCGGAACCGAAGTCGGGACGCGAGCGTAATTCCTGCAACGCCGCGGTCTCATCCCCGTGTGACAGAAAGCGTTTGGCAAAATTCTCCAGCTCGCGCAGGTTGCCGGGCCACGGATACTGCTGGCAAGCATCCAGCAACTCGCTTGAAAAACGCGGGGCCGGAACGCCATAGCGACGGGTCAGACGGTTCATCAGGTGCCCCAGCAGCAGCGGGATCTCCTCGCGCCGTTCCCGCAGTGGTGGCACGCGCAACTCGAAAACGCTCAAGCGGTAGAACAGCTCTTCTTGAATCCTCTTCTCCGCCGCGGCCAGCTCCAAGTCGCCGCTCGTGGCCGCGATGATGCGGACATCAGCCCGGTTCGGATTCTGGCCGCCACACCGGACAAATCCTCCTGTTTCCAGCAGTTTCAAGAGTCGCCGTTGCACGGCGTCCGGCATGGCATCGAAATCGTCGAGCAAGACCGTTCCCTTGGCACACTGCTCGAACTTCCCGGGCGTCGATTCCGGACGTCCGTCGCAGGAAGCATGTTCGTATCCGAACAGTTCATTTTCCAGCAGGTCCGAGGTAATAACCGCGCACTTGACCCGCATGAACGGGAAACTGGAACGGAGCGAAAGCGAATGGATCAGCTGGGCAGCGGTTGTCTTCCCGCTCCCCGGCTCTCCGGTAATAAGCACCGGCACATCCGTCTGCGAGAGTAATTCCGCCTGCGTGCGCAGCCGGCGCGTGGCCGGGCTGGCCGCGATGAAAAACAACTCTTCACTGATTCGTTCAATCTCTGGTTGATTCATATTGGGGGGCCCGATAAACGCGCTAGGAAAATCCTGGATGGTTTAGGAGAAAATCGCCGAATTGGCAGACTGCAAGGTTTACGTCAGAAAGGTTTACTTCAGAAGATCTTTTTCAGGCTGGCTCGACGTCGTACCCGTCGATTCGCACGGCCATCGACCGCTGAATCGCATCGACGGAAATAATCAGGCTGTGGTCCCCGTTTTCCGACAAGAAAACGCCTTCGATTCCGTCCATCGCTCCACCGCGTATCCGAACCCGCTGCCCCACCTTGAGAAAGGGGTACGAACGCCAGGGTGCCGCCTGCGCCAGAACTTTCTGGATGCTTTCGATCTGATCGTCTGGAATCGGAAGGCTAGCCCCGCGCGAGCCGACAAAGCCATGCACACTCTCCACCCGGTGCACTCGCGTCCGGTCTTCCGAGCTCAAAGCGCATCGGACGAACACGTAACAACTGAACAGCGGCACTTCGACTTTCTTCTTGCGATCACTCCAGCGATGCACTTGCATCGTGATGGGCACAAACGTTTCCATGCCTTGATCGCGTAAACGCCGCTCTACGGATTTCTCGTGGCGCGCTCTGGTGTGCAGCGCGTACCAGCGAAGTTCGTCCTGCGATACGAATGGGTTCGGCCCGCCGCTCACTTCGTAACTCTGGTTGGAGGTAGCCATAGCTTCGCCCTCTGGGTCCCATTGCACTGGGTCCGCCTGTATGGCAGAAACACTTCTTTCTTCGGGGGATGAGTGATAATTAGGGGGAGTTAATCGTAATCGGTTGCAAGAAAACTAACGTAACTTGCAAGAGCGTGCAAGTGGTAGGACTTCCTAAGACATTTCAACCCTACCTAACATGGTCTGACCTTCTCATCGTTGGTCTGTGCACCTTAGAGACGTTGTTCCTTAGCACAGCCGTGGTATACGTTGTCTGTGGGCGGGATCAGAAGTTCGCTCCGGCATTCACCGATCCTGAAGCATGCGGCTCGCATTTCATTGATAGAGTTAACCTTAGGCCTAACATGTCGAAGCGAGACCAAGGGGCTATCTGTGCCCGAGTATGGGCACGGAATCTTGCATTATCTTGCAACCGGTCAGACTGCGACAGCAAGCGTCGCGAGCAGTGCATTTTCTTGCAGGGGTTGCAAAACCTTTGCTTGTCGATTCGTAGGTTTAGTGTTACATTTTCACGTGTTAATTAAGAAGACTCTGGCCGGCGTCTAGTCTTGCTACTCCTCCCCCGCGACCATAGTTCTTTAAGAACGAACTGTTTTTCATCCCCCTACTGGTTCGTGTAAAGAAAGAAATCAATACATCAGGAGAATCGATGTCATCCCATGACACAGTGGGCACGGACTTCGTCAGTATTGTTGTTGCTGACGGCACTCGCATCCACACCCAGCTCTTAGCTGACGCTCTGCGCAACGATCGCGGGTTGCAGGTGGTGGCGGCAGCCTCGAATTCCGACGAACTGTTGGCCGCCATCAGTCGAGTGCCAATTGATGTTGTTGTCATCAGTCACAATTTGGATAACCAACCTGGCCACGGCACGCGGGTGCTGCGGCAGATGCGTGCGCTTCGACCCCAGATCAAGGGCGTCATTTTGCTCGATTCCTCCAAGCCGCAGGAAGTGCTGGAGTGCTTTCGCGCCGGCGCCAGAGGCATTTTTTCCAAACAAGAGCGGCTGGAGAGCCTCTGCAAATGCATCCGGTCCGTCCATGAAGGACAGATCTGGGCGCGCAGCGAAGACTTGGATCAGGCGCTTGAAGCCTTTGCTAACGCGCCGCTGGTGTGCACGACCAACCACAAAGGAATCGAATTGCTTTCTGCACGCGAACGCCAAGTCATACAGCACGTGGCCGGCGGCATGTCCAATCGCGAAATTGCCCACGCTCTCGACCTCAGCCCGCATACAGTCAAGAACTACCTCTTCCGTATTTTCGACAAGCTAGGCGTCTCCAGCCGCACCGAGTTGCTCTATCTCACCATGAACAACTCGCAAACCCAGCCTCAAGACAATGCCAACGAAGACAGCACGCCATTCGCCGGGGTCATCAAAGCCGCCGAGGCCGGCGATCCCTGTGCCCAGCTTCGGCTGGCTGAGCATTTTTCTCAGATCAAAGATGTTCCGGACAGTGAAGATGGACAAAACCCGGGCTTTCAGCCTGCTTCCGTTTCCGCTTACATGTGGTACTTGCTCGCGGAAAAAAAGGCAGCCCGGATGCTTGAGCAAATCGAGGAAGGCAAGAAAAACATCCGCCAGACAATGTCTCCTCAACAACTCGCGGGGGCTGAAGACAGAGCTGCTGCCTGGTTGAAAACCACGAAGAAACATTCCAGTTTCGCCGGCGAGGATGACGTACAGACTGACGGACAGAGGAAGATGCGAGCGCGCGCTCGATAGCGCCTCTCACGCTAGCTTGACGTGGTGATTGGGTCAGGAAAAAACGCGGTGGAGTGCTTCACAACGCAATCGTGGGAAAAAACCAGCTTGATTGTCCGAACTTGGCACTGTTTGCCAAGTCCGGACCACGCGAAGGAGGATCAAGCCAAGGAGCGTTTTGCCCGCTGGCTTCGAGAGTAGAACATCGCGCCGAAACAAGTGATTCCGCCTAGCAGCAGATACATCCAAGCAGCGCCGCCCTCCGGCACAAACTGAAGGAACTCCTGCCCCCCGCACTTCCCCGACACACAGTTTGTCGGTGTCCATACAATGAACTCCGACAACAGGCTTTGGGATGCGTTTTTGCTGGCCCAAGTGATGAAATTCTGGATAGTCGCCCACTCGCTGCCGTAGCCGGTTGCGTTGAGGTAGGCCTGCACTTGTGAGGGACTGAAGATGGCCCAGATTGCATATTGCATCAGGGCGTTGTTTGTGGCGCCTTGGTTACCAAACAGGATTGCATAAGATAGCGCAGCAACTTCCTCATACCCGAGCAGGGCCCCCGATTGATTCCCGAACAAGGTCTGGCTCAACGTGGAAGCGGAAACCGAAACGGGATTGGCTTTCCAGGTACTGCCCATCTGAATGTCGTCATTAAAGTCGTCGCAGATCATTCCGTAGGTCTGTCCACCCGAGCCGCCGACTTGAATGTCATACGGGCCAATGTAGATGCCGTCATAGGCGTTGCCGTTTACGCCGGTCAACTCCAGCTGTTGCTGGGCGAGCGCAGATGGTGCAAAGCACAACAGCGCTACGGCAGCTACAAGCAACCACTTCCCGTTCGTCTTCATAAGATTCGGCCTCGACGCTCTCTCTGAGATCGGGGGATAATGCCACGCTCCGTAAAAACTGTGCACCACGACCCTGGTGCTAGAGCTACGGTCTCAACTTTAGCGTCGTGGATAATTCTGTCAAGACTGATAATTTTTGCAACCCGTTGCAAGCACTTGCAACCATCACAGAAGCGTCTATGTATCAACCACTTGCATGAAACCAACTTCAGCCGTCCCCAAAAATAAATCGTGAAAGAATCAAACTTGCAAATCATCCTGACCCAGTGCTAGAGGAACCGCTTCATCTCCTCGGTCGGGGAGCAGCTACTTTCACAAGTTTTTTTCCGCCGCTGCGATGGCCTGTATAGTGCAATATTATGTGCCCAAACTGGAAGATCTCATCATGAGCCTCTCTCTCCGGCTGGTAGTACCTCTCGCTCTTATCGCGGCGCTCTTTTCTGCGTGTTCCAGCGATCCCAACGTCCGCAAGCAGAAGGATTTTGACAGCGGACAACAGTATTTCGAACAGGGAAAGTATCGTGAGGCTGCGATCGAGTTCGTCAACGCGATCAAGATCGATCCCCGCTATGCCGATGCGCATCATCAACTGGCTGAGACCTATCTCAAATTGCAGCAAGCGCAAGGCGCCTATCAGGAACTCAGCACCACCGTCGAGTTACAGCCGGAGAATTACCAGGCTCGCATCGAACTGGCGAATCTGCTGATCTTGAGCCACGATTTTCAGCACGCGCAGGAACAGACGGATCTGCTGCTGCAAAAACGTCCGAACGATCCACAGGTCCATTCCGCCATTTCCGGTCTCCTGCTCGCGCAAGGGAATCTCTCCCAGGCGATCGAGGAAATGCAGAAAGCGGTTGCGCTCGATCCGAGCGCCTGGGACCTACACCTTCAACTGGCCATGTTGCAGATGAGAAACAATCAGCCTGACGCGGCCGAGGACAACATTAAAAAGGTTATCGAATTAAATCCTAAGGAAATGAAGGCAAAGTTGTTGCTAGGCGCTTTTTACCAGTCACAAAGGCGCTTCACCGAAGCAGAGCAGCAATTTCATCATGCCATTGACATAGATCCGAAGAGCCCCGAACCGTTTGCTGCCCTGGCCGGTTTGTACCTGGCCGAGGGCAAAAAGGTGGATGCAGAGGCGATTCTGAAGCAGGCGAAGCACGATTTCCCCGACAACTCGGCGGCCTACCACCTGCTGGGCGATTTCTATTTCACGACCGGCGACGTGGATAGAGCCACGGCCGAGTACAGTGCCCTGTACCAGGAGCATCCCCAGGATCTGCAGGTAGAGAAAACTTACATTCAACTTCTCATTCAGACAAAAAATATCCCTGAGGCGCGCAGGCTCGACGACGAAATCCTGAAGACCAATCCCAATGACGACGACGCTCTGGTTTACCAAAGCCAGATGCAAATCAGCGATGGAGACGTGAACGGCGCCGCCGTAAAGTTGCAAACCGTCATCAAGAATGCCCCGAAGAACAGCGAGGCCCACTACGCCTTGGGTGTCGCCTTCGAAAGGTTGGGCAACGTACAGGGCGCGGAGAGTGAATGGAGGGAGGCGCTGCGCTTGCGTCCCGACTTCCTCGATGCCGAGCGCGCCCTGGCCAGTGCCGCGATGCGGCGGGGCGACATGGCTACGCTGCAAGAGTCCGCGACCCAAATGATCCGTTTGCAACCGGCGTCGCCCGATGGCTACGCGTTGCGCGGTCTCTCCTACATCAATCGCAAACAATATGGCGAGGCTGAGAAAGATATACGTAAGGCCATCGACGTTGCCCCCAAGAGCGCGTTTGGCTATGTGCAGATGGGAAATCTGAAGTTTACGCAAGGCCAATATAGCGACTCCGCCAAGGCTTACCAGGAAGCGCTGGATCGCAACGCCAATTCGACCGACGCGCTCCGGGGCCTGATGAACACGTACTTCGCCGAGAAACAAAATGACAAGGCCATCTCCGCCGCGAACGCACAAATCGCCAAGTCTCCAAACAGCAGCAGTTTTTATGATCTGCTCGGCGGCGCGTTGTTTCACGGCAAAAACGACCTCAGCGGAGCCGAAGCTGCGCTGGAGAAATCTGCTGCCCTCGACAAGCACAATACCGATGCCTTGCTCAAACTCTGCGAGGTGCGCGCTGCGAAGGGAGAGATCGACGAGGCGATTGCCACCGCCCAGCAGGCCCTCAAAGACAATCCGCGCGAGCCGAACCTCTTTGTCTTGACAGGAAAGTTGTATGAAGCGAAATCGGAATGGAAGAAAGCAGAAGATGCCTATCAGAACGCACTGACCCTCAATTCTCACGATGCCATGGCCAGTAACAACCTGGCCAAGGTTTTGCTGCAAACGGGCGGGAATTTAGACGTCGCGTTCTCGCTGGCTCAGACCGCACGGGCAGGGCTGCCCGACTCTCCTGGCGTTGCCGACACTCTGGCATGGATCTATTACCAGAAAGGTGCATACCAGTCGGCGATCGGACTTCTTCAGGAAGCGCTTAAGTTGCAGGAAAAGTATAAGATGCCCGACAATCCTGACGTTCACTATCACCTGGGAATGGCGTTTGCAAGAAACGGCCAGCCGGCGGTTGCCCGGGAGCAGTTCGAGCGGGTACTGAAGATCGCCCCCCATTCGAGCGCGGCGACGGACGCCAAAAACCAACTAGCTCAGCTCAAACCATCTTGAATGACGTTCTTTACTTGGGTTCCAGCTTGGATTCCAGCTTCTTTCGGATGCGGCGCAGTTCCATAAAGCACAGCGCGGTCGTAGCGCACAGCACCGAACCAAACGAGATCATAAAAATCATCGGTTACGGCCTCCTCCCCCGCTTACGACTGTATCAGGCACGTGCGGCAGCCGCTATGCCGTTGTAGGTACACTGGACCTTGCTATGTGGGTACAGTCACAGCGGACGACCAAGTGTCTTCAGGTTTATTCAGGCTACGCGATAGGGCACCGAACGAACATGGTTGTGTCCGTTGTTCGTTCGGGCAGGGTCATTGAATGGCACTGGCTACGCTTGAAAACACGTTGTTCGCATTGCTGCCGACCAGTTGAATCGTACCAATTACTATCACCAGGATAACCGCCAGCATTACCGCATATTCCGCGATGTCTTGACCCTCATCGTCCTGCCACCAGAGTTGGCGAAGAAGATAGTTCATTTCCCGCACCTCCGTTACACCGCGCGATTCTACACCCATTTGTCAAATGTGACCTGAAGAAATCTTCGAGACAGGACGGCCGGAACCGGTTGTCAAGCGGTCAAACGCTCACCGCCCCTACGGAGCAGGAATTTTGGCTTGGGCAATATTGGAGTACGCGCTCTCGCCATCGGCATCCACCGCCGTAGTCGCGTAGCAGTACGTCGTACCGTCGGTCACGTTGTTGTCGGTATAGGTAGTGACCGAACCCGCCGTGGAACCGATGTCAGAATAGCTACCGCAGGCATTCGACTCGAAGAGCGCCCGATAGACGTTGTAGCTGGTGACGCCTTCCGTGACGCTGGCATTCCACGACAAGGCAACGGTATGCACCGGCGCCGCAGTGCCCGTGCCGGTCAGAGTGGCCACTGTCGGTGAGTTGGAAGCATTGCTGGCAAACGAAGCTGTCGCCGAGGCCGCGCCGGTAGCGGCCGGTGTGAAGGTCACGGTAAACGACACAGGCTGGCTCGTGGTAACGGTCACCGGAAACGAAAGACCGCTGACCGAAAACTCCGCCGGGTTTGCCCCGCCCATGTTGACCGAAGAAACCACTACCGTGCCGCCCGTAGCAGTCAACGTCCCGGTTTGGGTGCCACTCGTCCCAACTACCACGTTACCAACATTGATTGGAGTGGTCACACTCAACGTGGTCTGCGCCCCGCTCACCGCCGATCCAGTCAGCGGCACATTCAAATTTGCGTTCGAGGCATTCGATACGATGGACACATTGCCCGTAAAACTCCCTGCCGATTGCGGCGCGAACGTCACACTGAACGACGTGCCCTGCCCCGGTGTCAGCGTCACCGGCAGCGTGATTCCCGAAACACTGAATCCGGTCCCGCTTGGCGTCACCTGAGTAATCTGCGCACTCGAGCCGCCCGTGTTGGTCACGGTCTCCGTCTGCGTTGAATTCTGGCCGACCTGTATGTTCGTGAACGTCAAACTGGCGGGATTGGGTGTCAAAGTTGCAGGAGTTACCCCGTCTCCAGACAATGCAATGTCAACGGCCGTCGACGACCCGCTGATGGTCAGGGCCAACTGGCCGCTGCTGGCGCCCGCAACCGTAGGCGCGAAGCTTACGCCGAAAGTCGAAGCTTGATTTGGCGCCAAGGTTAGCGGCAAGCTCAATCCGGAATAGCCGAAACCCGCACCGGAAGCTTGCGCCGCCGTAATGGTCAGAGACTCGCCACCGGTGTTTTTCAACGTCTCGGTTTGGGATGAGCTGTAGCCCAACACCACATTGCCGAAGGTGAAGCTGGTTGGGCTCGTGTTGAGGGCTCCCGCCGCAACTCCCGTCCCGGAAAGCGAGACATTCAGAGTACCGACGCTGCTGCTAAAAGCAAGATTGCCACTGGCACTGCCCGAACTCGCTGGAGCAAAGACAACGCTGAAGTTAGCGCCTTGCCCAGCCGCCAGCGTCAAAGGCACAGTGATACCGCTGACGCTGAAACCGCTCCCGCTGGCCGCCACCTGCGTAATCGTGACGCTCGATCCACCCGTATTTGTGACCGAGCCACCTTGTGACTGATTAGTTCCAACCTGCACGTTCCCGAAGCTGATGCTGCTCGGAGATGGAGTAAGCTGGCCTGCCCCTTGAGTTTGAGGCTTCGGGGCTAGGCCCTGGCAGCCTAGAAGGCTGGCCAAAGCCACCACGGCAGCCATCGCATTCCAGCGCTTTCTAAGATGATTCATAGAAATGAAAACTGTCTAATCGAAAGACCAGTGTGGCGAAAAATACGGCTCGCGGTAAGATTCCATGAGTACACTCACAGATCTGCCAAGCGGCCAACCGCGCGCCATGAATTTTCACTTTAAGGGTGGTACGCCAGATTATTACTTCCGTTTGAACTTGCGGGACAACTGGAAGAAAGGGCCCACCCGATGCTAGAATTGCGTACCGCAAACTGTTGAAGGTAAACGGTTGGGCGCTTAACTCAGCGGTAGAGTGCCATCCTCACACGGTGGAAGTCGTAGGTTCAAATCCTACAGCGCCCACCATTCCCCTCATGCGCCGTGAAATTTGCCGGCGTTCCCACCGAGCCGCACCCAGGTAGTTCCTCTCGCGTCACGTTTCTGCGCCTCTCTGAGATGCTAAGATTCCGGGCATGCCTCCGCGCAACAGAGTTCAGAAAGTGAAGCACGCGCCGAGAAAGTTCGCTCCGGGCAAAACTCGTCCACACAAGAGCGAGCCGCACGCCGCCGCTGAACTAGTCATCATTACCGGCATGAGCGGGTCGGGGAAGGCTTCGGCATTGAAGGCCTTCGAAGATCTTGGCTACTACTGCGTCGACAATCTACCGGTGGAGCTCATTCCCCGCTTTGCCGAACTGGCGTTGCAGTCGGGCGAGATTCCGCGCACCGCGCTTGTGGTGGATGTTCGCGAAGGTGCGCAACTCGAGAAACTGCCGGCGATTCTGAAGTCGGTGAAGCGCATAATCCCCACCCGGGTCATTTATCTGGAGGCGAGCGATGCCGCCTTACTGCGCCGCTTCAGCGAGACGCGCCGCCCGCACCCGCTGGGAACGGGCACGACCGTGCGGGCCTCGCTCGGCACCGAACGCCGCCATTTGCGGGCGATTCGCAAGATCGCCGACCTGGTCATTGATACTTCCAAATTTAATGTCCATGAACTGCGGGCGCACCTGACCGACCGCTTCAAGCAGCAGTCTGGGAGCTCGCAGACAATTCTGGTCTCCTGCGTAAGCTTCGGATACAAACACGGTTTGCCGGACGACGCCGACCTGGTCTTCGATGTGCGTTTTCTGCCTAATCCTCATTTCGTGCCCGAGTTTCGCGCGCTCACCGGACGGCATCCACAGGTTGCCAAATACATCCGGTCGTTTCCGCAGACGCAGGAATTTATTAACCGCATCTCGGAGCTGCTCGTCTACCTGCTGCCGCACTACATTCGCGAGGGCAAGAGCTACCTGACCATCAGCTTCGGATGTACGGGTGGACAGCATCGCTCGGTGATGATTGCCGAGGATGTCAGCAAGCGACTGCGGAAGGCGGGCTACAAAGTCAAAGTTGTGCATCGGGACAGCCCGAGATAATGCTGGGCAGAACAACATTGTTCTGCCTGTGGAGACGCGGCAAGCCGCGTCTCTACTGTAAATCCCATGTAGAATTGGCATGACCACGCATGGCAACCTCCACAGTGGCGGGCGCAAAGGCAAAGACTGCAGGCATACCGGCACCACCCCGTCCAACGCGTCCCCTCGCCCGCTTGTTGCGCTACGTTGTCCCTTACTGGTGGCAATTCATGGCGTCGGTAGCGCTGATGGCGATGGTGGGACTGCTGGACGCAGGACGGGTTCTGCTCATTGGCCCGATTTTTGATCGTGTATTGAGTCCCAGTTCTCAGGGCAAAACGATTCAGCTGTTCCGGTTCCCGGGCACCGAACGCTTTCTTAACCTCCAACAGCTGGTTCCGTCGCATTTTCAGAATCCCTGGACCGTGGTGGCTTTTGCGCTCGTGACTGCCACGGTGTTAAAGGGGATCTTCGACTACATTGGAACCTACCTGGTCAACTACGCGGGTTTTGGGATGATCACCGATCTGCGCGACGATCTTTATAACGACATCCTGCGGAGTTCGGCGGCGTTTTTCACGCGACACACGACGGGCACGCTGCTTTCGACCATCGTTAACGACATCGAAAAAGTGCAATTCGCCATGTCTTCCGTGCTGGCGGAGTTTCTGCAGCAGTTTTTCACCTTCGTGTTTACCGCAGCCGTGGTGGTTTTGTTGGGAGGAAAGCTGGCGTGGGTGCTGCTACTCTTCGTTCCGGTGATTTTGTATTCGTCCAGAAAAATCGGCCGCCAAGTGCGCACGACGACGCGAGGCGGCCAGGACAAACTGGCTGAGATCCAGAACATCCTGCACGAAACGATTACCGGCAACCGCATCGTCAAAGCGTTTGGCATGGAGAACTGGGAAGTGGCGCGTTTTCGCGCCGCCGCGCGACGACTGTTCCGCGCCAACCTCCGGCTGGTGGCGGCATTCGCCATCAGTTCTCCGCTCATGGATATTCTCGGCTCGATCGCCATTGCCCTGCTGTTGTTGATGGGCCGAAACCAGATCAATCACCACGTGTTTACGGCCGGAACATTTCTGGCGTTCATTGTCGCGGTTTTCAAATTGTACGACCCGGTGCGCAAGTTCGCGCAGTTCAATAACAATTTCCAGCAGGCCGTGGGAGCGTCCTCGGAAATTTTTCGATTCATGGATATGGAAGATGAAGTCCGCGAAAAACCGGGAGCCAGGCGCATGGGGAAATTTGCGCGGGCCATCCGCTTTGCGGACGTGTCTTTCTCCTACACGAACGCCGAAGATTCACCGGTGGTGTTGCACGATATCAATCTGGAAGTGAAGGCTGGAGAAGTTCTGGCGGTAGTGGGGTCGAGCGGCGCTGGCAAGAGCACGCTGGTGCACCTCATCCCGCGTTTCTTTGATGTCAGCGGCGGCCGGATTCTGATCGACGATAACGATGTGCGCGAGATGACGCTCGAGTCACTGCGCTCGCAGATCGGAATTGTCACGCAGGACACAGTGCTATTCAACGATACGGTGCGAAACAACATTGCCTATGGCCAGCCGCACGTATCGCCCAAAAAGGTGGAAGAAGCGGCGCGGGCGGCGCGAGCGCACGAATTCATTCGCGGGCTTCCGGAAGGCTACAACACCATGATCGGGGAGCGCGGGGTGCGGCTTTCGGGCGGAGAGCGACAACGCATCGCGATTGCGCGGGCCATCCTTAAAAATGCGCCCATTCTGATTCTGGATGAAGCGACGTCGGCCTTGGACAGCGAGTCCGAGTCGCTGGTGCAATCGGCACTGCAAAATCTGATGACCGGGCGTACTGTGTTTGTAATCGCGCACCGGCTCTCAACCGTGCGGCGTGCGGATCGCATCGTGGTGCTTGAGAACGGCACGATCAGTGACATTGGCGCGCATGAAGAGCTGATGCAAAAGTTGGGCACGTACCGACGCCTTTACGAATTGCAGTTTGCGGAAGCGTAAGAAAAGAAGGTTTCAGAGTTTCAAGGTTTCAAGGTTTCAACGTGATGCGCCAGGATTACAGCGGCTCGGATTCGCCGCCGGTTCTCCACCTTGAAACCTTGAAACTCTGAAACCTTGAAACCTGGATCTTTATGACACTTCGCTCCATGACGGGATTCGCGCAGGTTAAAGGGCAAGTCAATGCTCAGCTCGCCTTTTCACTGTCACTGAAGTCAGTCAATCATCGTTTTCTGGATCTTCATTTCCGCCTGCCTTCCGACACCGACGCACTCGAAATGAAGTTGCGCCGGATTTTGAAAGAGAAAATGGCGCGCGGCCACGTGGAAGTAATCCTGAATCTGGATCGCTCCGGCAGCAACGGCGTCGCGCTGAACCGGCAGCTGATTGCCGGCTACGTAGAGGCGTTCCGCGCGGCGGCCGACGAATTTGAGGTCGAGGGCGAGCCCGACTTGAACGTCGTCCTCAGGATGCCGGGCGCCTTGGATTCGGGCGCCGAGAAATCGGGTGACGAACTAGATGCTGCGGTGATGGCGCGAGTGGAAGAGGCGCTCTCCAAACTCAACGAGATGCGCGAACAAGAAGGCCGCAGCATCAGCACCGAGTTGCGTGCCCGTATGGCGAGTCTCGAAAAAGCCGCGGCCGGAGTCGGCGCGCATCGCGGCACAATACTGCACAGCTATTCCGATCGCCTGCAAGCACGCATGCAGGAATTGCTCGGCGCGCACGTGGACAAGGAACGGATCCTGCAGGAAGTGGCCGTGCTGGTCGACCGCAGCGACATCCAGGAAGAACTGGTCCGGCTGAATGCGCACGTGAAGCATTTTGTCGATTTGCTCGACCAGGGCGGTGAAGTGGGCAAGAAGATGGACTTTCTTCTGCAAGAGATGAATCGCGAAGCCAACACTATGCTTTCGAAAACATCGGGACTGGCGGGCGAAGCCTTGAAGGTCACCGAGATGGGCCTGCTGATGAAGTCCGATATCGAGAAAGCGCGGGAGCAGGTGCAAAACCTGGAATGAGCATCGTCTACATCATTTCCGCGCCCTCGGGTTCGGGTAAGTCCACGTTGGTGAACGAACTGTTCAAGATGGTTCATAACCTGGACTTCTCGATCTCATATACCACCCGCACGCCGCGGGGAAGCGAGAAGAATGGTAAGGAATATTTCTTCGTCTCCATGGAAGAATTTGAAGCCATGATCGCGGCTGACGAGTTTCTGGAGCACGCGAATGTTTTCGGCAACTACTATGGAACCGCGCGGCGCTTTCTGTGCGAGGCTGAGGCGCACGGCCATGATCTCCTGCTGGATATCGACGTGCAGGGCGCGAGCCAGGTCAAGCAGAGAATTCCGGACGCGGTCAGCATCTTTATTCTGCCTCCGGACCGGGACAAACTGGAATGGCGGCTGCGCAACCGCGGCCTCGATTCCGACGCCGTAATCCGTCGCCGGCTGGACACGGCCCGACGAGAGATTGAGAATTACTCGAAATACGACTATATATTAGTAAACAACCTGCTGGAGCAATCTGCCGACCAAATGAAGGGCATTGTGCTGGCGGAACGGTTGCTACGTAGCGGAGTTGAACTTTCCGGTGAAGAAAAGCGGCGAGTGCAAGCGGCACAAGCTTGCCGGTTGGAGGAATCCCGCGAGCGGGTGCAGCCGATTCTGGCTTCGTTTCAACCGCAAGCGGTCAAGGGTAACTAAAGTTTCGGGGGAGAAAGTATGAAGCTGGTAGAAGGGTTCGACAGCAACTATCGCTACATTCTGGTGGCGGCACGGCGGGCGCGGCAACTGCAAGGCGGCGCGCCGCCCGTGATCGATACCGGTTCGCGCAAACCCTGCCGCATTGCACAAGATGAAATCAAGGCCGGCAAGGTGAAATGGCTGATTCCGGAAGTTCCGAAATTGCCGGTTGTGGCCGCAGCCGAGTCGCTGAATAAGGTGTTCGCGGAAGACGCCTAGACAAGTTTCGCCGGCGCCTCCATAATTGACGCTCCACAAAATGGATAACAACAACCAACGAAAATTGGCGACGGGGCAGTTCGCAGTTTTTTTTTGCCTGCTAGCCTTCGTCGCCCAGTCTAGCGCCCAAACACAAGCAACGGTCACCGCCAACTGGATTCGCGGTTACGTCCAGTTTGATCTCGCTCCCCCGCATAATGAGATCGATGCCGGCCTCTGCATGGGCGCGCCCCAGAGCCAGTCGCCGGCCAACGCCGCGTGCTCGGCCTTCGCCCGTTACATGGCGAGCGGGCATCTTGAAGTGCGTCCTTTCCAAAAGCTGCCCGTGCCTATCCTGAAGACAATTTACGTCTTCGGGGACCCGAGCTTTTTGTTTGGCGACAATCTTCCGCAGGAGAAATACACCTGGTCGGCGCAACCGATCGGATGGGAGCGCTCCTGGGGAGCGGTGCTTCCCTTGCCCAAAGGATTTGAGTTTCGCGTCACCGATCACTTCTTATTCGGTACATTTCGAACATACAGTGGCAACGCCGCCTACATCGGCCCGAACGGACCGTGGGGGCGCTACAATTCTGTCGGGGTCCGAAAGTATTTCGGATACCACGGCAGCAGCCCTGAATAGCAACCGTTCGGCATTCGGCACTGTGAGTTGCATCTCGCGCCAAGATGGGACATCAATTGTGTAGGCGGGGCGGTCCTGAAATCGTAGCCGTGTTCTCAGTCTTATGAAAATTGCACTGGGCGTGACCGGCGGGATTGCAGTTTATAAAGCGGCGGAAATCGTGCGTCTTCTGCAAGATCGCGGCATTCGGGTACAAGTGGTGATGACGCGTGCGGCGCAGGAATTCGTCCGCCCCCTGACGTTCGCCGCGCTCTCTGGAGAGAAGGTTATTACCGATCTGTTCGGCTCGGACGAGTCGCAGGCAAATGTCGAGTCGGCAATCGAGCACATTGCGATCGCGCAGGCCATCGACGCGCTGCTCGTGGCTCCGGCAACCGCCGATGTGCTGGCGCGCTTCGCGCAAGGCATTGCCAACGACTTTCTGAGCACTCTTTATCTCGCCACCACCGCTCCAGTCGTAGTGGCTCCGGCAATGAACGTCAACATGTGGAATCACTCGGCGACCCAGGCGAATCTCGAAATCCTCCGCCAGCGTGGCGTGCGCGTCGTCGAACCGGGCCAGGGCTATCTTGCCTGTGGCATGACCGGCGCGGGTCGGCTCGCGGAGAATGAAACCATTGTCGCGGCAGTGATGGAAGCGCTCGGCGCCGCGCAGGATCTGGCTGGCGAAACAGTTCTGGTTACCGCTGGGCCCACACGCGAAAAGATCGATCCGGTGCGGTATTTGACCAACCGCTCGAGCGGGCGCATGGGCTATGCCATAGCGGAAGCGGCGTTGCGCCGCGGTGCACGCGTGCTGCTGGTGAGCGGCCCCACCTCGATTGCCGCTCCCGCTGCCGCCGAATTGACGCTGGTAGAAACGGCGGAAGAGATGCTGACTGCGGTTTTGAAATTGCTGCCCCAGAGCACAGTCGTGATCAAAACGGCAGCCGTGGCCGACTTTCGGCCAAAAACCGCGTCGGGACAGAAGATCAAGCGCAAAGGTGGGATGACTCTGGAGTTGGAACCAACCAGGGATATCCTGGCCGAGGTCGCGCGCCGAAAAACCACGCAAATCGTCGTGGGCTTTGCCGCCGAGACGGAGAACGTGCTGGAAAACGCGCGCAAGAAACTGGCGTCGAAATCGCTGGATGCGATCGTAGTGAACGACGTTTCCCGAGAAGGCGTTGGTTTTGATTTCGACCGTAATGCGGTCACGATCATCTCGCAGAACGAAGCAGTCGAGGTTCCCGAGACCTCGAAGTGGGAAGTCGCGCACCGTGTGCTCGACCAGGTAGTAAAGCTACGCAAGCATCGTGGCGCTGTCGTGCGTTAAGAAACAACCCGCAGAATTTTCGTAGTGTCCTTTCGCGCCCTGTGATCTCTATCATTTGTTATCCTTATCCGCAATGCCCCTCACTCTTAACCCTGAACTTCGCCGCGCCCTTGCCGCGCACATCCGCTATTACAACGAAATGGGGATCTACGATTTTTACCGCCGCCCGTCGTCGGCGTCAGCGTTTGCATCGGACGAATCGGAAGTCGCTATTTCGGAGCACACACTTGAACCAGGAGAAGAAATGAGTCCACGAAAGGCCCCGGTGGTCGCGGCTACGGCTGCGATTGAGGAAAATATTTTCGAGGTAATTGCGCTCAAGCCCGAGCAGAGTATAAGCGATCCAGTGAAGGCGCTGAAGATCATCCGCGAAGACCTGGGCGACTGCACGCGCTGCGTGCTCCATAAGCAGGGACGGAAGCAGATTGTATTCGGAGTTGGCAATCCGAAGGCGGAGCTGATGTTCGTCGGCGAAGGCCCAGGCGCCGATGAAGACGCGCAGGGCGAGCCTTTCGTAGGACGCGCCGGACAACTCCTGAACAACATGATTAAAGCCATGGGGATCGAACGCAAGGATGTGTATATTGCAAACATCGTGAAGTGCCGTCCCCCGGGCAATCGCACGCCAGAGCGCGAGGAGTGTGCCACCTGCTCCCCGTTTCTGATGCGGCAGATTGCGGTGATCAAGCCCAAGGTGATCGTAGCCCTCGGCGCCGTGGCGGCAAAGACACTGCTGGCGATGAACGCCTCGATGATGCAGTTGCGCGGGCGCTTTTATGATTTCCGTCCGGCGGGCCTACGCAGCAATGATCCCCAATGGGATGGATGCAAGCTGGCGGTCACCTACCATCCGGCATTTCTACTGCGCGATCCGCGACAGAAGGGCGAAGCGTGGAAGGATCTCCAGATGGTGATGAAGGAACTCGGGATGAAGGCGCCGAAAGCAACAACGTAGGGACGGACGCATTCGTTCGTCCAGCCGAGCGAAACCCGGCGGTCATCGGATTGAGGCAGGATGAAGAGATGAGTCCACGGAAGACCACGGCAGCCGCTGTACCGGTTAAAGAGAATATTTTCGAGGCGATTGCGCCGCAGCCCGAGCAGAGTGTGAGCGATCCGGGGCAGGCGTTGAGGATTATCCGCGAAGACCTGGGCGATTGCACCCGCTGCGTGCTTCATAAACAACGAAAGCAGATTGTGTTTGGCGTGGGGAACCCGACGGCCGAGCTGATGTTCGTAGGAGAGGGGCCGGGCGCCGATGAAGACGAGAAGGGCGAACCGTTCGTAGGGAGCGCCGGGCGACAGCTCAACAAGATGATCAACGATGAGATGGGCATTGAGCGCGAGCAGGTTTACATCGCGAATATCGTGAAGTGCCGTCCACCGGGCAATCGCAAGCCGAAACGCGAGGAGTGCGCGAAGTGCTCGCCGTTTCTCATGCGGCAGATTGCAGCAATCAAGCCCAAAGTCATCGTAGCCCTAGGTGCGACGGCAGCCAAGAGACTACTCCCCACAAGTTCCCCCATAGCCCAACTGCGCCGCGGCTTTCGCGACTACAGGCCGGCAGGCGTGAGGAGCAACGACCCCAACTGGCATGGATGCAAGCTGAAGGTCACCTATCATCCGGCGTCACGGCGGGGCGAGTGGCGGCAGAAGGGCGAGGCGTGGAAGGATCTGCAGATGGTGATGAAGGAGCTGGGGATGAAGGCGCCGAAAGCAAGCACGTAGGGCGGGACGGCCTCGCCTCAGGCTCTCCCTTGCCAGTTTACTTTTCTTTCGCAACGTCCTTGGCAACGTTCAGACGCGTCTCCGCGCGCTGCAAAGCGTCTTCAGCGCGTGTGTAATCAATCTTGGGATCGTTGCTCTTCAGCCGCTGTTCGGCCCGCTCTTTGGCTTTCTGCGCGCGCTCGATATCAATTTCCTGCGGATGCTCCGCCGCTTCCGCCAGAATGGTCACCTTGTCGGGCAGCACTTCCATAAATCCCCAGGCCACCGACAAAATGTGCGTCGCGCCGCTGGCCTTGTAGCTAATTTCACCCACGCCCAGCTCCGTAATCAAAGGAGCGTGGCCTGGAAGAATGCCCAAATACCCGGTAACTCCCGGGATCTGAGCTTCCTCCGCCGCATCCTTCACCAGCAGTCGGGCGGGAGTAACAATCTCGAGTTGGAAAGTGTCAGACATGAGTCGTTAGTCGCTGGTCGTTAGCTCACCATTCGTCAGCCGCTGGGCATTTCCCAATGACCAACGACCACCGGCTAACGACCAACGACTGATCTTACGCTGCCGCGCCTTTCATCTTCTCCGCCGTCTCCAGCACTTCGTCGATCGTTCCCTTCATGTAGAAAGCCTGCTCCGGGATGTCGTCGTACTTCCCTTCCACAATCCCGCGGAAACCTTTCACCGTGTCGGCGATCTTCACATAGCGTCCCGGAGTGCCCGTGAACTGCTCGGCCACAAAGAACGGCTGGGAAAGAAACTTTTGTATTTTGCGTGCTCGAGCCACTGTCACCTTCTGGTCTTCGCTAAGTTCGTCAATGCCGAGAATGGCGATAATGTCCTGCAGATCTTTGTAAGTCTGCAGCGTCTTCTTCACGATCTGCGCTACATCGTAATGATCCTGTCCAACGATTCGAGCATCAAGAATGCGCGAAGTGGAAGCAAGAGGATCGACCGCCGGATAAATTCCAATCTCTGTAAGCGCACGCGAAAGCACGGTCGTAGCGTCAAGGTGAGCAAACGTGGTTGCCGGAGCCGGATCGGTCAAATCATCTGCGGGCACGTAAATTGCCTGCACCGAAGTTACTGAACCTTTTTTAGTGGAAGTAATACGCTCCTGTAACTCGCCCATCTCCGTTGCCAAGTTAGGTTGGTATCCCACGGCGCTAGGCATGCGGCCTAGCAAGGCAGATACTTCGGAGCCAGCCTGGGTGAAACGAAAAATGTTATCGATGAAAAGAAGAGTGTCAGAACCTTCTTCATCGCGGAAGTATTCAGCCACGGTAAGCGCGGTAAGTGCAACCCGGAGGCGTGCTCCGGGCGGTTCCGTCATCTGCCCATAAATCAACGCGGCCTTCGACTCGGCGGGCTTGCCCGGCTTAATGACTCCCGACTCGCTCATTTCGAGCCAGAGGTCATTGCCTTCACGGGTGCGCTCGCCGACGCCGGCGAATACGGAAAATCCTCCGTGCTGCTTGGCTACGTTGTTGATCAGTTCCATGATGACAACGGTCTTGCCGACGCCGGCGCCACCGAAGAGGCCAATTTTTCCGCCCTTCAAAAACGGCTGGATCAGGTCCACCACTTTCACGCCGGTCTCGAACATCTCGGCTGTGGTTGACTGTTCATCGAACGCAGGCGCCATGCGGTGAATTGGCATTCTCTTGTCAAACGCAACCGGACCGAGCTTGTCCACGGGTTCGCCGATGACGTTCATTACGCGGCCCAGCGTTCCACGGCCCACGGGAACCGAAATCGGCCCACCCTGATCGATGGCCTTCATGCCGCGCACCATGCCGTCGGTCGCTTCCATAGCGACACAGCGCACGCGGCCTTCGCCGAGATGCTGCTGCACTTCAAGAATGACGTTGATAGGCGTAGGCACAGTAAAGCCATCGCTGACCACGCGCAGGGCCTGATAAATAGGAGGCATGGCCGCTTCGGCAAATTGCACGTCGACCGCGGGACCGGCGATTTGGATTACGTTTCCGATGTTTTCTGACATAAGACCTCAAAATCTGGCAGTTGCAATTAGCGTGCAGCCTTAACAACCTGCTAATTACTAATTGCTAAGTGCTGCTTCACTGCGCTGCGGCGCCACTTACAATTTCGATAATTTCCTTGGTGATCTTGGCCTGGCGCGCGCGATTCATGATCAGCGTGAGCGACTCGATCATATCGCTGGCATTGCTGGTTGCCGCATCCATCGCCGTCATGCGGGCAGCATGTTCCGCGGCTACCGACTCCAGCAGCGCATGAAAAATCTGGATGCCCACGTACTTCGGCAGAATACCCTCAAAAAGTTGCTCGGGCGGCTGTTCGTAAATGTAGTCCACCGGCAACGTGGCGAAATGGGCCGCAGCCTCATCGACAGCGGTGGTATCCATGGCACGCAGACCGACATGAGCCGTCTTGGCCGCTTCGATTCGCTTCTTCCGTTCCTCTTCCGAAGCCTCTTCCGCCATCTGGACGTCGACTTCGCCAATTTCCTTGATCGGCAGCAAGCGCTCCGCAACCAACCGTTGCGCGATGACCGATTTGAACTCGTTAAAGAGAATGTAGACCGCGTCAATCTCGCCGCGAGTGTAGCGAGCGATCAAGCTCTGGCTGAGAGTGTTGGCAAAGTTGTGATCGACCTTACCGAGAACTCCAACGTACTCGCCCGTAATCTGCACACGTCCGGCGCGCTCTGGTGCCGCTTCGGAATCGGAGTAAATGGAAGACGCGCCCGCTTCTGCATCGTTCCCTGACGCCTGCTCGGGACGCTGTGGCGCCATGGGAAAGCGGCGGCGCATGAAGTCGCGGCCTTTGCGACCGATGCATTCGAGGTCGATATTCTCATCTGGCTTCGACTGGATAAATTTTGAAGCCATTTTCAAAATGTTGGTATTGAACGCCCCGGCGAGGCCCTTATCTCCGGTAACGACGATCAGGACGATGTTTTTCTCAGGACGCTCAGCAAGCAAGGGATGACGCGGCTCTCCGGTTATCGGATCGTAGATGTCAGCGCGCGAAACGAGCGATTTGAGAACGTTCGTAAGCATCTGCGAATAAGGGCGCGCAGCCAGCGCCGCCTCCTGCGCACGGCGCAATTTGGCCGCCGAGACGGTCTTCATGGCCTTGGTAATCTGCCGCGTGTTCACCACGCTGCGGATCCGGCGCCGGATGTCGAGAACGTTTGCCATTTTTAGTTCTCAGTTCTCAGTTCTCAGTTCTCAGTTTCAGTCAACTCCTGAAATCCAGGCTTTTTACTGAGAACTGGGAACCGAGAACTGAGAACTTTTCTATTTCGCTACTGCTTGCCTCGAATCTACAAACTGCTGCTTGGCTTCTTTGACCACTCTGGACAACTCCGCTTTCAAATTGTCGTCCAGAATCTTTTTTTCCATGATGGTGTTGAGCAGGCCCGGATTCGTGGTTTCGACGTACTTGTACAGATCCTTTTCGAAATCGCGCACCTGATTGACCGGCATATCGTCGAGCACTCCGCTCGTGCCCGCGAAGATAATCAGAATCTGTTTCGAAAACGGGAGCGGTGAAAACTGCCCTTGCTTCAGGAGTTCGACCAGCCTTTGACCGCGATTCAGCTGCGCCTGCGTGGCCTTGTCGAGATCGCTGCCGAACTGTGCGAACGCCGCCAATTCGCGGTACTGGGCGAGTTCCAGCTTGAGTGTTCCCGCAACCTGGCGCATGGCTTTGATCTGCGCGCTGCCGCCCACGCGGCTTACGGAGAGTCCTACGTTCACGGCGGGGCGTACGCCCTGGTTGAATAGGTCAGTTTCAAGATAAATCTGGCCGTCTGTAATCGAAATGACGTTGGTCGGAATGTAAGCCGAAACGTCACCTGCCTGCGTTTCGATGACGGGAAGCGCGGTAAGCGATCCTCCGCCGTTCGCATCGCTCAGCTTCGCGGCGCGCTCTAACAAACGCGAGTGGAGATAGAAAACGTCTCCGGGATAAGCTTCGCGTCCGGGAGGACGGCGAAGCAGCAGCGAGATTTCGCGATAGGACGCAGCGTGCTTCGAAAGATCGTCGTAGATGCAAAGAGCGTGGCGTCCCGAATCGCGGAAATACTCGCCCATGGCGCAGGCCGCATAAGGAGAAATGTACTGCATGGGAGCCGGTTCGGAGGCCGACGCTGCGACCACGATGGTGTATTCCATTGCGCCCGCATCTTCAAGAATCTTGACCACCTGCGCAATCGACGAGCGCTTCTGACCGACGGCGTTATAGATACAAATAAGGTTGTTGCCCTTGCTGTTTATGATGGTGTCGAGAGCAACCGCGGTCTTGCCGGTCTGGCGATCGCCAATGATCAGTTCGCGCTGGCCGCGCCCGATTGGAATCATGGAGTCGATGGCCTTCAACCCAGTAGCCATGGGCTCGCGCACGGGTTGGCGGTCGATGACGCCGGGAGCAAGGCGCTCCAGCGGAATGAACTTGTCGGTCGTGATCGGACCCTTGTCGTCGATGGGCTGGCCTAGTGAGTTCACGACGCGGCCAATCAGGGCATCGCCCACGGGCACGCTCATGATGCGGCCGGTGCGCTTAACTTCGTCGCCTTCCTTAATCTCTGTGTATTCGCCGAGGATGACCACGCCGACCTGATCTTCTTCCAGGTTCATGGCAATGCCGGCAACGCCGTGCGGAAAGCTGAGCAACTCTCCCGCCATGACCTTGTCGAGGCCATACACACGGGCGATGCCGTCACCAAGGGTGATGACCGTGCCAACTTCGTCGACCGCGATTTTCGATTCGTAGTGTTCGATTTGCTCGCGGATTAATTGCGTGATTTCGTCTGCTTTGATCTGTGCCATAAATTCAGCTCTCAGCTCTCAGCTCTCAGCTCTCAGCAAAACCCTTGAGAGACGGCGGCTGATGGCTAGCTTTCCACCAATTGCTCCCGTATCCGTTCCAACTGGCCCTTCACCGAACCGTCGTAGATGGTACTGCCCACTTGCACAACGGCTCCGCCCAGCAGCGAAGCATCCTGTTCGTAGCGCGCTCGAACTTTCTTGCCGGTCATTTTTGTGATTTCGGCTTCGAGCATCTGCCTTTCGGAATCGCTGAGTTGGCGTGCGCTGCTCACTTGCGCTTCCGCCAAGCCTTGGCGGTCGTCCAATTCCTGCTCCAGCTGTTTCAGGATTTCGCTGAACAGCGGCAGCCTTCTGTGATCGATGAGCACCGCAACAAAATTCCGCACCTGCCGTGTCGTGCCCAGCCGGCTGGTGATGGCATCGAGCACAGCGCGTTTCCCATCGCCGGGGATGGACGGGTTTTCCAGCACGCGCCGCAACGGATCGCTTTCCTTGAGCAGCGCCTCGATGCCGCGCAATTCCTGCAGTATGCGCGCAGGATCAAGCTGGTTGCTCTTGGTCATCGCGACATCGGCGAAAGCGCGGGCATAAGTGCCCACAACGGAAGCCATGGCTAGCGGCCATCCTTTCCGCCGTGCTTGTCGTCGTCATGCCCAGAAGGACGGGAAGCCAGCCCCGAGGCGAAGGTTCGCACCAGCACCTGGTCGGTATTGGAATCCACGTTAATTTGTTGGCGAGCGAGGGCGATGGCAAGGCCCGCGGTATGCGTACTCAGTTCGCGGCGGGCTTGCTTCGCGGCCGCGGCGATTTCCTGTTCGGCGGCCAGCACCACTTTGCGAACGTCTTCCTCCGCGGCTTTCTTGATGCGAGTTTCCTCGGCTGCGGCTTCCTTTTCCGCCGTCACCTGCATCTGTCCGATTTCAACATCCAACTGCCGAAGACGATTCTCAATGTCGGCTAAGCGGCGATTGGCATCATGGCTGGCCGCCCGCGCTTCTTCCAAGGCCCGCTGAATGGAAGCGTTGCGGCTGCGCAATACGCCTGGCACAAACTTGCCCACGGCCCAGAAGACGACAACCACGATGATGGCAAAGTTAAGCCCGGACAGGAGAAGATGTGTGCCGTGCACGCTCCACCCGATCTTAGCCGCGAGCCACTGCACCGGCTTTGCGTGCTTAAGTTTTGCGTTTTCTTCCTCGTCTTCGCCGGCCGCCTCGCGGGTCTCTTTGACTAGCTCGCCGGCGACCGTCTCGTGCCCTGGGGCAGACTGGCCGGCTGGCTTTGGGGGTGCGGAGGTTTGTGAAGGCTGCGCTGATTGGTCCTGGGCGTTCGCGCGGTGCAGGGGAAGCAGTGCTAAAAAGGCCGCTAGGGCCAGAGCCAGCATCGGAGCGAATAACTTCCTTTTCATCGGCCACCGACCTGGCTGGGCGATGCCATGGGGCGCAGCACGGCGCGCACGATATCGGTGGCAAGTCGTGCCGCGTCGGCTTGCAGCTTCGACATGGCTTGCAGCTTGTCCTGTTCGATGGCCGTGCGCGCCTGCTTAACTTGATCCTGCGCCCGATTGCGAGCTTCATTCACAGCTTGGGTGCGCGACTGGGTGTCCTGCTGACGGCGGGCTTCCTGGTTCTTGAAGATTTTCTGGCGCGCTTCCCGCAGCCGCTGCTCGTATTCGGCGGTGCGTGCCTCGGCAGCCGCGATATCCGCCCGCGCCCTTTCCATGGCGCCCTGAGTCCGGCTGCGGCGCTCGGCGAGTACAGCCGCCAGCGGACGCTGCACGATGAAAGTGTACAGAATGTACAACGTGGCCAGGAGGATGACGGTGGGTACGGCTCCGAGCAGTAGTTCGCCTAGTTGTCGGAGTGTCTGTTCCATTCTTTGATGATCGAACTGACGATCGCTTCCTTGCTGATTTTCCTGGCTGATTCCGATGGAAGAAGAGCCGCTTCTAAAACCAACAAAGGTAACACTGTACGAGATGAGGTGTCAATGACGGAGGCGCATTTTCACGCGGAAATTTCATCCCCGCTGGAACTGGAATCGAACGCCGGAAGTTGCTTTCTAGACAGAAGTTGGCCCTTGACAATCGAGGCCGGGGGTTTAGCATGGAAGTATCACCTCCGATCCTAGTCCGGATCGAATGGGCCGATAGCCAAGGAAGTGTCACCGCTTCTTGGCTGGCGGCCCATTTTAAGTTTCTGTCAAGGAGGAACGGAATTCCCCCCAGAATTAAATGACGACGAATTGACACGCCCGTGACAACCGTCGGGCCAAGGTTGGCGAAAATAATCTGGTCAGCCTGGAAGTCTGGCGGGTCTGGCGGGTGCTACTCTCTCCACCCGGCCAGACCTTTTTTGTTGTGGGATAAGGAACGCGCGAGCTGCCCTCGCGTCGAGAGACGAGGGTGTCTGTCTTACGTGATTCTGGAACCATCTACCGTGCGGCCGAGGGTTGGATCAGAGCCGCGATTTTCTCGAGGATTCGGTGCATGCTGATATTGGGATCGACGGCGGCATCGACTTCATGATGGTGCGTGCCGGCATGCATCACCAGCACCTTCGTTCCCGCATGAGCTTTCTTGACCATGTAAGGCAGGTGATGGCGATCGTCCTTCGAAAGAGTGGCGCCAAGGATGACCAAATCGAAAGCGCCTTGCCGCAGGGCCTCCTGAACGCCCTGGCGATTGAGGGCGGTAGTCACGTGATGTCCGGCTTTGGTCATCTCGGCGGCTTGGCCCGAGAGCGTTTGTTCATCGGACTCGCCGTAAAGAATTTTGATGGTTGCGCTATGAGCAGGCTTCTGAGCGGTTGCGGGCAAAGGACCCTCCTGGAACTCACTCGGAGCTTAGCAAGCGGCGAGCACGCTTCCGAGGTCACGGAAGATCAGGGCCAGATGGCGCCGCGAGCGGCAACGGGCCAGACCCGCCTGTTCAGCGGCGACTACTGTGCCAGCAACTGAGCGGCTCGCTGCCGCGATTGCGATATATCTCTCGATAGTTGCAGGGCCTGGCGGTAGGCCAAATCCGCGTCCTGCGCGCGCCCGGCGTGGCGGAGAGCGTCGGCAAGCAGAAGATATCCAACGTCGCTAGGTTCGAGATCGGCGAACCGTGCAAAAAAACCAGCGATGCGGTCCCAGTCAGCGGCCGTCTGCGCTGTCTTTCGGACGATTAAGCCCATGTCGAGAAAAGCGACCGGGAACGCACCCTTCAGTTTCAGGGCAGCATTGAAGTTCTCCTGCGCCCGGCCGTAATCGTGCAGCGCAAAGTAGACCGTACCCAGATTTGCATAAGCAGTGGCACGGAGCTGCGTATCCGTTGCCAACTGCAGAGTCGCGTTGTAGCGCACCGCGGCCTGCGCCAGATCTCCGTGCTGCTCCGCGTAGATACCAAGGTTGAGTTGGCTGGTCGGGTCCAGGGGTTCCAGAACCGAGGCGGCTCGGAAGTGAATAATAGCTTCATCGATTCTTCCCTGCCGGACCAGCGCATTGGCAAAGTTATTTTCGGCCACGTAGTTGTTGTGGGTAACGGCCAAAGCGTGCGACCAAAGACTGAAATCGTCATGCCAATAACCGAGCTGAATGCGGGTAACGGCAGAGAATGCAACCAGGCTGGCGAGCCCGGCGGCGGCCATATACTTCGCTGAGAGCTGCCTCGCGCTCGCCCAATCAGCGGCAGCCCAAACGATCACTACAAAAAAGCCAATCAAAGGCAGATAGGCATAGCGATCGGCCATGGCCTGGTTTCCAACCTGTACCAAGCCAATCATCGGGACCATCGTCCCCAGATACCAAAACCAGCCCACCGCAAGATAGCGATGCTGGCGATATCGAAGCGCGGCGTGAGTGGCGGCCAGCAGAAAAATCGCCGACGCGGCAACTTCCCACGCCGGCAATGCGTGCGGATAAGGATAGAGCGCCGCAAGATGAGATGGCCAGATCGCCTTCCCGATATAAAGGGCGTAGCTCACAATCACGTTTTCAAACCGTAGCAGAGGAGAACGCACGGCACTAGTGAGCACGGCGCCGCCTGCGCGTTGCGCGATGATGGTGATGACCGCACTGCCCGCCGAGAGCGCCAGAAGCGGCACCTTCTCCATGCACAAAGTCGTCAGAGACTGTGTGCAGGCCGCGAAGGGTAGGCGCCCTTCGTCGTAAAACATAGCATTGCCGGGAAAGCGTACTCGACCGAGCGGCCAATAGTCGAGCAACAGAAGCAGCAACGGCAGAGTAATCGCCATCGGCTTCGCCATCAGTGCCATGGCGAACAAAACTGCCACCAACAGGTAGCGCGCAACGCCAGGCCGGCGGACGTACCATCCGTAAGCCGCAATCGCCAGCAGGAAGAAAAACATGCAGAGCACATTCTTGCGCTCCGCCACCCACGCAACCGATTCCACGCTGAACGGATGCAAGGCAAACAAGGCGGCTACCATCAGGCTGCGCGCGGTGTATCCCGTGAACCACTGCAGAATCAGAACCAACAACAGCGCGTTCGCGGCATGCAACAAGAGGCTCGCGTAGTGATGGCCCACGGGATTGAGCCGAAAAAGCTGGCAATCCAGCGCGTGCGAGAGCCAGGTGAGCGGATGCCAGTTTGCTTGCTCAAACGAAGTAAACGCCCATAAAACCGTGCTCCCACGGAGACCCGCGAGCACGTGAGGGTTTTCGGTCACGTAGCGGTCATCATCGAAGTTCACAAAGCCATTCCGCGAAACCGGGTTGTAGAGAGCGAGCGTGACCAGCACCAGCAACAGGCTCAGCACAAGTTTGCGCCGAGCGGGCGAACCGAAAATCCCTTCCGCCAGATGAGGCGCAATCGCCGGCTTGGTGGCAGCAACAGGCATGAATGACTTTGGCTTTGCTTCCAAGTTTGCGGTAGCCGCTGGCGAGATGCAATGTGAAATGTGAGCGCCCGCGAAAAGCAGAGCAAACTTAAGTCATATCGAAATCTGTAGCCCGCCACGCCCGAGCAGCCTCACGCGACGCCAGCGCCGACGCAGCGACTAGGGAATTTGCACTCCTGATGCTATAGACTATTTTTGGAATCCCCCAGATCTAGAACAGACGCAGAGTCTGTTCCAGCGCAGCGGTGCATCGAGGAACAACGGATGGGAGCAACGAACCAGTATGCAGTGTCCGCTGCCCCCGGCCACGAGCAAACACCAAACCGGCCGTGGGCGCCGCTCTCGGAATGGGCATCTCTTGCCCTTCTCGCTTTATTCGCCGGCGCATTGATGATCTATCCAGTTCTGCGGGCCTTTTCCAGTCTCGAAATCCGGTACAACGAGGGCTGGAACGTTTACATGGCGGTCGCAGCCGATCATCATGTGCCGTTCTACAGCCAGAAATTCGCGTCAACCACTGCCAGTTACCCAGCGCTATCGTTTTATGTGGTTGCCTGGTTGCATCGCATCGGCCTCGGCTACCTCTTAGCCGGACGAACCTTATCCCTGGCATCCTTCCTCGTCTCCTGCTTGTTGGTTGGTCTGATCGTCTGGAAGTTCAGCCACGACTTTCGCGCCGGCCTCTTCAGCTCTTTTTTCTGCTCGGCGATCTTCTGCATCGCCGCCAACGAGTACATCGGTTCTGACGATCCCCAAATGTTTGCGCAGGTCCTTTTCTTGTCCGGTCTCCTCGTCTACATATCGGGGCCTCCGCGATTCTCCCGACTAGCGCTCACGACCCTGTTATTTGTCCTCGGTGGCAGCGTCAAGCACAATCTGATTGAGTTTCCTTTAGCCGTGCTGATCGATTTAGCTTTCGTCGGGAAGAAAAGGCTTCTGCAGTATCTATCGCTTTCGGCTGTTTTTTTAGGCGCGTCGATTTACATCCATACGCTTGTCGGCGGCCCGTTCTTTGTATCGAGCATGCTCTCTCCGCGGTCGTATTCCTTGACGAAAGCAATCCTCCAGTTTATGGAGTATGGGTTTGGACCGGTCTCATTGGCGATGATAGCCGCCTTGCTTTGGACGAAAGCATCGCTCCGGGACCATCGACTTCGGATCCTGGCCATATTCTTTTTGGCCTGCTTGCTTGTCGGTTGCCTTTCCGGCGGCGTCATTGGCCTCTGGGTAAATTGTTACTTCGACCTCTATCTATCCGTCGCGATGATTGTGGGCCTGCTGATGCATCGGATCTGGGCCGGAGAGATCGGCAGTCGTTACGCATGGACCGCCGTAGGCGCTTCTGTGGCGTTGCTCTTCTCGTTTGTGCCCGTCTGGGCCACCGGCCCGCCACTTTTCCACGGCGCCATTTCGGCTTTGGCAGAAAAGCAGGATCAATTTGAATCCGAGGTGGCATTTCTGCGAACTCACCCCGGACCGGCGTTCTGCGAATCCTTGCTTCGTTGTTACGAGGCCGGCAAACCGTATGAATACGATCCATTTGGCAGCGCCAACTTGATAAGACTGGGGAAGCCGGATGATCTTTTGAATCGCCTGAACCGCGGCGAAATCGCAGTCGTGCAGCTCTGTTGTTCCATTGACTTCCTCAAACATGACGACGATCCCGACATAGCTCCGCAAATGCTTTCGGCGCTTGAGACCTTCTATGAATTAGGTCTCTCGCATGAGGGGTGCTATATTTACGTCCCCAAAAATATACGTGCCGGGTCCACTGAGCCCCCCAAACTGGATCGCCCATCGCCCACCGGGGAGCACGCCGCGCTAGTCTCACACGGCCAGGCCTAAAAGAGATTCGTGTAGTATCAACGAGTAAACGATGCAGAGGGTAAAGCCTGCGAAACGCCAGGATTTCGAGCGGGAGATGGTGGAACGCTCCGCCACAGCTTCCAGCGGCCGCATGAAAACCCGCATGAAAATCAATGAGCAACCCGTACCTAAGACCCCGGAATCCGGCTCCCGTAGTCGTTCTCATCTGATTTGGGCTGTTTTGACAGCCTTGGCGCTACGCCTGCTAGTGGTCGCTTTTGTTTACAAGGATTTCCTCGTCGACGGCCGCGACCACTGGGAGTTCGGCTACGAAACGGGAAAGATCGCATACTCCATTGCCAGTGGTCATGGATTCAGCCATCCGTTTTGGATCGAAACCGGCCCGACTGCGATCCTCAGCCCGGTTTTTCCCTATCTGATGAGCTATGTTTTCATGGTGTTCGGCGCCTACACAAAGGCCGCGGCGTTGGTGATCCTCGGCTTCAATTGCCTGGTTTCAGCTCTGACCTGCATTCCAATTTTTTTTCTGGCCCGAAACAGCTTCGGCCTTCGAACCGCCACTGGGGCTGTCTGGATTTGGGCATTCTTTCCGTATGCCGTTTATTTCTCCGCTGACTCCATGTGGTCGCACGCCCTGGTTGCCATGCTGCTCCCGACGCTGCTCGTGATCGCTTCGTACCTGGAGACCCGCACCAGTCTCTGGATGTGGGCAGGCTTGGGTCTGCTCTGGGGGTTTACCGCGCTCACTACTCCAGTCGTCCTGACCATTGTGCCGTTTCTCGGCGGTTGGATTTGCTATAAGCTGCATCGCAATGGAAAGAACTGGAGGAAACCCGCACTAACCGCGGCGTTTGTCCTATTCGCCACGGTGGCGCCCTGGATGGTGCGCAACAGCCGTTTGTTTCATCGTCCCGTTTTTCTCGAAGACAATTTTTGGATGGAAGTTTGTGTCGGCAATCTGGGCGATGGCCGCTATTGGTGGAACCCTTCGGTCCACCCCGCCGGCAGCAACGCGGAACTGGAAGAATATCGCCGACTGGGAGAGTCCGGTTACATGCAAAGGGAGCGCCGGCAGGCATTTGACTTCATTCAGCACCATCCCGCGCTTTATCTGTGGCGCTGCATCCGCCGCTTCGTTTACATCTGGACTGGTTTCTGGAGCCTGAACCAGGAATACCTGCGTGAAGAGCCCTTCGACGTGGCCAACATTTTCTTTTGCACCGGCTTCACCGTTCTGGCGATGACCGGTCTATACCGGGCATTTCAGAGGTCATGGAATGCGACAATGCCCTATGCCTTGATCCTGCTTGCCTTTCCTGTGGCTTACTACGTGGCTCATCCAGAGATTTCCTTTCGGCAGCCCATCGATCCGGCCCTCGTGATCTTCGCCTCATTTGCACTGTTCTCCGGCCAGAAGCCAATACCCAAGCTTGCTTCTCTGGGGAAGAAAAAGTGATTCAAACCTCGCGGCCTTGGCGAGTGGACGCCTTCTGAAAGCCGCCCTTCACGCCACCTTACCCTCGGCATCCAAAATCTGCGATGTTTCTTCTACCTTCGCCGTCGCGGGGATGGAGATCGCCCTGTCGTCGCTTTTCCCATGGTTCTTCAAACGGCTGAGCTCGAAGAACGCACCGGAAACTACGTGTTTCATCGCCAATGAGCTTTCAATGCCGCAAGTACAGCCCGGACATTCACGGCGGACCATGGCCGCAGCCTGGCTGGCGTAAGCCTCCGACGCCAGGATAGTGCTGAGGGGTTCACGAAGAATATTTCCGACAGGCTTGAGCGGATAGCAACCGGTCAACACATCGCCATTCGATAACACGAAGACCTGAAGATATCCGAGAACACAAGCGGGCTCCTCGAGGTTGTCGTGGTTGTAGTAGCGCGTGACGTAATCCACCTCGTAGGCGGGCCGTTTCACTTTGTCGCGCAGGAACTTTACGATTTCAACCACATCTTTTCGCTCTGGCCACAGCGAAGCAATATCCGCGTCCTTCAAGAAGTAGAGGGAGCGGCTGAGAATATTAAAGTCAATGCCGGCTCCAACGGCGTGGGCGACGTCCGCGAGCCTCCCCAGTTCCGCGGCCGACATTTTATTCAGGGTGATGGCGATCGAAACCTCCTTGTTTCGAAGCAACCTGATGCCTTCCATGGCCAATTCAAAATAACCACGGATTCCCCGGATCTGGTCGTTGGTGTCTCTGAGGCCGTCCACGGACACGGAGATGTTCGTAATCGGAGAAGTGTTGATTTCCCTGTGAAGCTTCTTGAGGAGCAGCCCGTTCGTGTGCAGGATGATGCGCTTGAACGAGGATGTATGGGCCCGCTGCAAAACGTGAAACATATCTTTCCGGAGCAGCGGTTCGCCTCCGGTAAAGCGCAAGGAGCGAATGCCGGCGGCAGCGATCTGGTTCACGAGATCAATGGCGCGATCGGTGTTGAGTCCGTCCTGCCATCGTGTCTTCCAGTAGTCACAACTGATGCATTTAGCCTGGCAATTCTCAGTTAACTTCACATGAGCGGCCAGCGGCCGAATGCTTGAGGGCAAGAACTTGGAGGATACCTGACTGCCCAACCAAGTTTGCGCGAGGTAAAAAGCCTGAGACATGCGAGTTCCTGAGAAATTCTTACCCAAGGGGCCCCATTTTTAGCGCTCGAACCGCTTCTACCGACTGCCGATAAGCGCCGCCATGCGCATGGATTATGCACACATTCACCATTAGATGTCACGAATAATTGAAAGACGCGAAAAAAGGGGTTCCGTGCTTCCGTGCCGATCTCAGAGTCCCGATCAGAACAGAAAATCGAAGTCGAGCACCGCTCGCCGACCGGTGTTCCCAAAGAAAGTGCCATACTGCGGATCGGCAATGTTCGAGTGCACCTCAAGCGGGTTGAAATGGCCGGTAAGATTTCGCACTGAGCCCGACAGCCGCACCGCATGTTTCGCGTTCACCTGGATATCTTTCGAAACCCGTAGGTCGAAGGAAAAGTATCTGGGAAAACGATATTGCGGACCGAAGGTTTCAGCCAGGTACTGTTGGAATACATCGGTCGGCTGGTAGGGAAAACCGTTACGCAGTTCCAGATGCGGCGTCACCCTGAACTGCCGGGGCAGAGCGAAGGTGCCCCACAGCAGAAACCGGTTGGGAATTTCACTGGGCAAACTCGCCATGAGGCTGTTACGCACCACCGGAAAAGGATAATTTCCCAGGTAAGAGTTGGCATCGCTGATGTCGCCAAAGGCATATTGCCGGACGTACGAAAAGTAAAACTGGCGATTGGAAGCCGCGCCAATTTTCGCCGTAAACTCGGTTTGCCGCGTGTGCGCCGAACCGGAGTCTCCAAGGACGAACGCATTCTGGCCCCGCACGATTTCCGGCTGCAGCGTGATCATATTCTGTTCATGGCTCTGCAGATATTTCACACGCAGCAGGAGAAAGCGATTTACCTCGCGTTCGAAGGCCACGTTCCAAGCCACGCTGTAGGGAGCGAAATTCCCGCTCTTCTGCGCGTTATCGATAAACGGAAAAGTGGATTGCGCTGCTTCCGCCGTGAGATTGATGTAATGCACAGGCGGTCCGATCGGGAAACCCCACGAATTGTAGGTCGTGATCGTCTGCTCGGGATAGCTGCTGAAGGCATAAACATCGAGCGGAACCGAATCGTAAAAGACGCCGATGCCGCCACGGACCACCGTTTTCCCCATATCGGGAGTCCACTCGAAACCGGTGCGTGGAGCCGCGCGCGTGGTGTAAGTAATCGTCTGCGCTTCGAGCCGCAGACCGGCATCAATCGCCAGATGATTATTGAGCACCCAGTGGTCCTGCGCAAAAGCGGCCGGCTCCAGATCGGAAAGATCGTAGGCTCCCGCTCCAGAGAAATTGATCTGCTGTAGAAGATGCCCGCTGGCATCGTCGATCTGCACCGGACGCGCGTCAAACTGGCCCACATTCTCGCTGTGCCCCACCACCGTTCCAAACTTGAGCATGTGCTGCCCGGCGAAGTGCAACGTACGAGGCGCCCATGCTTCAATCCATTCAAAGCGATTGGCGCGCCGCGACTCCTGACCGAAGTAGTTGCCCAGGTTTCCAGTTGGAGTCAGCACCATCTCCGCCGTTCCCTGTGCGGTGATATCGCTGCTCACTACTCTCGTCGATAGCGTGCTTTGCAAAAGCCCGCCGCCAAAAGCCAGCCGGTCGGTAAGCGTGCCCGTAGTCTCGTGAAAATCCCCGTTTGGCGTCACCGGCTGCGGATTGAAGTAATCGAGTCCCGCATACTGCAGCGAATGCGGAGCATAATGGAAGCTCCCGGTCAAAGTCTGGTTGGGGGAAACAATGGCATCGAATTGCGTGAACGAGTTGAACGCCCTGGAAGTGCTGAGACTTTGAGGAAAGGGCAACGTATAGACTTCGTTTTTGCTGAGCAGGTATTCCGCCCCTTCCAGAAAGTACAGGCGGTCGGCGATCAAGGGCCCGCTAAGATTAAATCGGGGCGTGGCATCCCGTATTCCCTCGAGGTGTCCGCTTCGAATAAAAAAATCAGGCAACGGATCATTCAGGCTGTAGCCCCACTTCTCGCCGCCCCGCCGCGTATCCGCCGCGACCACTCCCGCGGTGAAGCGCCCGTACTCTGCCAAGTAGGGCATCTCTGAAACTTCGATATTCTGCACGCTGTCAATCGGGACACTGAGTCCAAAACTCCCAGTCGCGGGATCAGTCACGTCCACCGAATTCACCAGCAACGCGCTGTGATCTTCGCCGAAGCCCGCAATACGTACGCTCCCGTCCGGCCCGCGCACGATTCCGGGGATCAACGGCAGCGCATCCACTAACGTAGCCGGGCGCAAAGGAGTGTCTTTAGCCTGCGCGGGAGCCAGGGTATCGGGAGCGCTCGAGGTTTCCGTGATCGGATTCGACGCTTCGCCTCTGACTTCGACGCGTTGCTGACTCAGGGCCGCGGTACTGAGCACCACATCGACGTCGATGTCCTGACCAGCATCCACTTCCCTGACTTCCAAAGTCGTCTCAGTGGCCAGCGACCCTGTCTTCGAAATCTTCAACGAATAGATTCCCGGAAGATTGACCGTGAGTGTCGCCTTTCCCGCGGCATCGGTCGTGGAAATGGTTACGCGTTTCTCGCCCAGAAAGGCTTCAACCGCAGCCCCGGGCGCCGCCTGGCTCTTTTCGTCAACCACCGTGAGGCGAATGACCCAGCTAGGCGCATGGTCGGCAGAAGCGCTATGGACGCAGCAGAACACCATCCAGAGCAGGAACACGCTCCCTACCGCGGTGCGGAACACGGCCAACGCTGATCTCTGCCCAATACTGGCAATTCTCATTCCCATACGAATGAAGCGGAAAGCAACATCTCAAGCTTGTGATCGTCTTGCTAGGAGCTGATAGATCTTCTTTGAGCCTGCGACTTCGTCATTTGTCGCATTCTCGGCAGGCCGGGAAGGACAAAAAAGAAGAACGGAATCGCGTCTGTGTGCGAGACAAATTACTGTAAACTATGATAACTAAGTGTGTTCGATTGGGCAACGTTAGGCACATCTCTTAAGTAACTAGTCAGAGCCCATTTGCCGAGCTTCATCTTGATGCCAAGGAAGGAATAGCCGATTCAAGAATCCGGCGTGCGTACAAGCTCGAACCGCGAACGCATTCCCGATCTACTGCAAGTTGTGAATTCCAAAATATTCAGGCTGGAAATTCTTGTGAAAAACAGAGTTGCTGGGCAGTGCTTAGTGGCCAGACTCGTATGCTGCGCGGGCACGACCTTCTCTCGCGCGCGAGGGACTCGATGATTCCCAGCATCCGCCAAGTGGCGCTTGCTGTCGCGGCCATTCCGTTTATTTATTATCTGATTGCCCTGTACAGTTCCTGGCAATATTTCCGCAGTACGGGCCATCGAAGCGGGCCCAATCGTGACTTCACTCCGCCCGTGAGCAATCTAAAACCGGTTCGCGGCCTCGATCCTGACGCCTATGAAAACTTCGCCAGCTTCTGCCGGCAAGACTATCCCGACTACGAAATCCTTTTCTGTGTCGGCGACAAAGACGACCCGGTGTTTCCCGTCCTGCAGCAGTTAGCGCGCGATTTTCCGGAACGCCAGATTCGGATATTGTTTGGCTCTGGCGCAAAGGGAACAAACGACAAAGTAGTCAAGTTAGCCCTCATGACCGGAGAAGCGCAGCACGAAGTCGTTGTCATGAGCGATAGCGACGTGCGCGTTGAGCCCAACTACCTGCGCAAGGTGGTGGCTCCTTTGGCCGATGCCAACGTGGGAGCGGTCACCTGTTTCTACGTGCCCATCGAAGACAAAACGCTCACCGACAGTCTCCAGACGATTGGCATGTTTTCCGACTTTTATGCCGGCATCCTGGTCGCGCGTCAACTGGACGGAGTGAAATTCGCCTTAGGTCCAACAATCGCCACTACACGCGCGCGACTCGCCGGATTTGGCGGCTATGATGCGCTTAAGAACCGTCCCGCCGACGATCTCTTAGTGGGGCGCCTGATCGCCGAACAAGGCTGCGAAGTGGAACTTCTCCCCTACACGATTCAGACCGTTGCCGATTACGGATCACTGAGCGACCTCCTCCATAAACGCCTGCGTTGGGTCGTAGTCATGCGTCACATGAGGCCCTGGGGACATCTAGGGCTGCTACTCACGCAGGGGTTGCCCTGGTCCTTGGCGGCGATAGCGATCCATCCCTCAGCGATGGTCGCGCTCAGCTATCTGGGCGCATATCTGGCCTTGCGCTTTGCCATGACCTGGATGATTGGCATTCGGGGCTTGAAGCATAATGCCCTCTGGAAACAACTGGGCCTCATCCCCGTATGGGACGCCGTGGCTTTCGGCATCTGGCTGATCAGTTTTACGCGCAACACCATCCGCTGGCGCGATGGCGATTACTACATTCGCGAAGGCCAACTCGTACCCGTAACTCCAACTAGCGTGGAACCGGCGGCCTGAGACTCGAGTCGCCGGTTCGCTCGTAGACTTCATTCACAAAGACACGGCTTCTCGCGCCGTCCTGTGCTCCGGCAGGTTCCGCGTTTTCCGCCAGTTGACACGCGGCAACATCACCGTCGCATCGATCCGGTCGCGATATTTCAAAGCAACATTCATCAGCGAATCCAACAGCGAGTCGGAAAGCAAATGCGGTTCCAAGCCAAGTTCAATCAGCTTCGAGTGTTTCGCATTGTAATAATGCTCCTCCGCCTCCACGCGTGGATCGGGCAGGTGGTCGACCTTGACCGTCAGACCAAGTTCCTTCCCCGCGTGTTGGACCATGTGCGCCAGATCGAGAACCGAAAACTGTTCCGTGAACTGGTTGAACACTCGGCACTCGCCGCGAGCCGCCGGATTCATGCAAGCGATCTCAACGCAGCGCACCGTATCGCGAATATCCAGAAATCCGCGTGTTTGTCCTCCCTTGCCGTACACAGTCAGCGGATATCCAATCGCCGCCTGCACGCAGAAGCGATTGAGCACGGTGCCAAAAACGTCATCGTAGTCAAAGCGATTAATGAGCGCTTCGCTCAGGGCCACCTCATCGGTCATCGTTCCATACACCACGCCCTGGTTGAGGTCGGTGGCGCGCAATCCCCAAGCTTTGCAAGCGAACATGATGTTGTGGCTGTCATGCACCTTCGAAAGGTGGTAGAAGGAGCCCGGCTGTTTCGGGAACGGTACGGTGTCTTTCCGCCCATTGTGCTCGATGGTGATGTAGCCTTCTTCAATGTCGATATTGGGCGTGCCGTATTCACCCATGGTGCCAAGCTTGATGAGGTGACAGTCGGGTTGGAACTCGCGCAACGCAAACAGCAGATTGAGCGTTCCGACGACGTTATTCACCTGCGTGAACACCGCATGTTTGCGGTCGATCATGTAATACGGAGCCGCACGCTGCTCGGCAAAATGGATCACGGCCTCGGGTTCGAAGCCTTGAACGACCGACGACAGAAAGTCGTACTCCATGACATCGCCAACAAAAAGTTCGATGGCCTCGCCCGTTAGTTCCTGCCAAGCGCTCAGACGAGTCGAAAGCGGGAGGATCGGCGTCAGGGTCTGCACTCCAAGTTCGTGGTCCCATTGCCGGCGCGCGAAGTTGTCGACAATCGCGACCGAATGTCCTTTCTTGGACAGATATAAAGCAGTTGCCCAACCGCAGTAGCCATCGCCGCCCAGCACCGCAATTCGCATGTAGCCTCCTGAGAAATGATTACGAGAATCCGTGTTTCCTACTCTACTGAACCGATCCCACTTCCGACAACAGCGCAACCGCCTTCGCGCCGCCCAGCACCGCGGGTTGTTCCCCTCGAGAAACAGCCAACGGAAAGTTCGTCAAAACGACCTTCCCCCCGCTCGCCGCCAACACACTAAGATGCTCAGCGCCCACCAACGATTCCAGTCGAGGCACCGCATCCTGCTTTGCTGCAATATAGGCGCGTTCCGGCTTGAGCCAGAGATTCTTGAATTGTAAATCGTCGATAAACACATCTGGTACTCCGGGAGCGTAAGCGCCGTATTCGAGATTGTGGAAGCGGCCATTGAGCAGCAACGCGTTGCGGCCGGTATAGAAAAAAATGGAAGAGAATGTGTAGTAGTGGTGATCGATAATCAGCGTCCCTTCCGGCGCTTTCAGAATGGCCTCCGCCAGCGGCCGCGACGATAGATAAGGATCGAAGACAGCCATGGCAAGCCGGGCAGCATGGAAAAACAATATCATCATCAGCGCCGCAGCCAGAAACGCGCGCTGGCCGTTCAATTTCCACGTGGCTAACCCACCCAGGCCAAAGGCAATCGACGCCACCAGCAACGGAACCCGCAGATAGGCAAAAGACCCGAGAGTGAGATCCAGCATGTGGCCCAAGGAAAGCGAATAAGCGCCGGGATGATGGCTGAGCGCCTGAGAAATGTCTCCCGGCGCGGGGATGTTGCGGGTCAGTAAAAAGAGAGTCAACGTTACCAGCGCAAGGCAGGCCACAATCACTGAGAGCGCTCGCGTACCGCGCCGTATCCAGTTGCTCTCCATCGCCGTCGCCGCGCCCAAAAGCAGCGCCAGCGCGGGATAGCAAGGCATAGAATAATATTCCTGCGTGGTCGAGAAGGTGAAGAAGACGAGCACAAAGCCCGCCCAACACAGCGCCAGAAGCCGCGCTCGCCCGGCTCGGTCGCGGGGTTTAGACCCGAACGAGAGTTTGGCAATGGCCGGAAAATACAAGCTCCAGGGAAACAACCAGGCCAAGTGCAAGAGCCAGAAGTAAAGCCGAGGCACAGTGTTGTAGTCTCGTGGATAACGCAGATTCAGAAACCGCAGCAACTGCTCATTGATGAAGAAAAACCAAAGAAACCCGTGATATTCACCCGGTCCGCTGTGCAGTGTGAAAGCAAAGTAGGGAGGATTGCGCAACGTAGCTAAAACGTGCCACGGCGCAGCAATGAGCAAAACGATCAACAATCCGCTGAAAGGATGCAGCCGCCGCCAGGCTGCCCGGGAAAAAAGCTGGCGAGTTATCCCAAGATAGATGGCGCCAGCCGCGAGAGGAAACAGAATCCCGATCAGACTCTTCAGCAAGAGCCCCACGCCAAGGCTCGCCGCCAGCACGAGAGCCCAAAACCGCGGATAGCGCTCCTCTTCGTCCAAAGCGCGAAGAAACGCCCACATAGCTAAGGCGACTGTGAAGGTCAACATGACATCGGGAATCAAAATCCGGGTGAACAAAAACAATCCAATGCACGTGGCCATGCACAAACCCGCAAAGAATCCCGCTCGCTTGCCGAATGCCCAGGCGCCAAATGCCATCGTCAACCAGCAAAGCGCAATAGCCGACAAGGCAATCGGAATCCGCGCCGCCCAGTCGTGCACGCCAAAAACTTCGTAGCTTGCCGCCATGACCCAGTAGATCAGCGGAGCCTTTTCCAGATACACCACGCCGTCCAGTCGCGCCGTCACCCAATCGCCGGAGTTCAGCATATTGCGAGCGATCTGCGCCTGCACTGCGTCGACATCATCCATGAGCGAGGGGGGAGAAATAATGCAGCCCAAATAAACGGCCGCCGCGATCAGCACCACGCCTAGATACAGGTGCCAGTTTTTTCCCGTATCCAAACGCTCGTCTCCCGCGAGGCCGCTGCCTGAATTCCCCATTTTTTCATCCACAAAAACAGCACCATCAGGCCCCATAAGTGATATCCAACATTGACTCGCCTCTCCATGTGTTGACGAATGTAAGTCTCGATCGCACCCCGCCGGAAAACCTTCGCGTGCTCGGACGAATCATCCAGCAAGACCTCCATCACCAGCGGCCGCAGGCAGCCCCGAAGCCAATCATGCGCGGGAATGTCGAATCCAACTTTCTTCCGTCGCAGCACCGAGGTCGGCAGCTTATCGCGCATCAACTCCTTCAGAAGAAGCTTCTGCCGCGAACCGCGAATCTTCCAAGATGCCGGTAGAGACGCAGCGAACTCAACAATCCGGTGATCAAGAAACGGCGGACGCACTTCGAGCGAATGCGCCATGCTCATGCGGTCCGCTTTGTTCAGAATATCGTCGGGAAGAAAGTATTTCTGATCGAACCACAAATACGGGCCCAGATCGTCCTGCCCAGGAATCTGATCGCGCAGTTCGCCTAGGATGCCGTCGAGAGCGTGTGGCAGTTCCCACCGCAGCAAATCGCGCTTTTGCGCTTCGCTGAAAGTTCCGTTCCAGTAAACGTGCCCCCGCTCAGGAGTCAGCAGCGAACCTTCCAGAAACCGCTTCAATTGATACTCAAAGCTGATTTTCTCGTCGGAAACCGGCCACAGCCGCAGCGCGCTGAGAGCCGCATGGCGAGCCACTCGTGGCACTCGCCGGGCAAGCGCAGCCAGCCGATTCGCGCGATGAGTAAGATAACCGCCAAACAGTTCGTCGGCGCCTTCGCCACTGAGGCTCACCGTCACCTTGGTCTTACTCAGCTTGGAAAGGAACCACACCGGAAGCGCGCCCGCATCCGCGGACGGTTCATCCGAGTAATAGGTGTATTCTTCGATCGCGCTGCGCAGATCGACCTCGGGATTCAGATCCATTTCCGTATGGTCGGTCTGGTAGCGCGCGGCAACCTCGCGAATATATGCGGTCTCATCGAAGCTCCGCCCGTGGAATGAAACCGAAAAAGTCTTGAGCGGCGCGCTCGACTCCGTGGCCGCATAGTGCAAAATCGCAGAAGAGTCGATGCCGCCGCTCAGCCACATGCCCAGCGGAACATCGGAAATCATGTGCTCGCGCATCGACTGCCGCAGAAGCACGTCCAATTCTTCCCGCGCCGACTCCCGCGTCCAATCGCGGACCACGGTCACCGGCAAGCGCCAGTAGGAATCGAAGGAAACTTTCCCATCGCGCCACTCCATCCACTGTCCCGGAGGAAGTTTTTCGATACCCTCAACCAACGTCCAAGGACATGGCACATAGTTCAACGACAGATAGCAATCAAGTCCGTCCAAGCTCAAACGCCGTTCGATCTCAGGATGAATGAGAATCGCCTTCAGCTCCGAGCCGAAGAACAAATCTTCTCCGCGGCGCATGTAATAAAGTGGCTTGATCCCCATGCGGTCGCGCGCCAGTACCAGCCGTTTCGTAGATTTCGTCCACAGCCCGATCGCAAACATGCCCCGCAAACGCGCGAAACAAGCCGTGTCCCATTCGAGGAACGCACGCAGAACAGTTTCCGTGTCGCAGTGGGAGTAAAAGCGATGGCCGAGCGCTTCCAGTTCGCGCCGCAATTCCAGGTGGTTGTAGATCTCGCCGTTGAACACGATGGCCACGTCGCCGTCGTCCGACAGAATCGGCTGGTCGCCGTGCCCGAGGTCGATAATCTTAAGCCGAGCCCCGCCCATCGAGCACAGGCTGGACTGGAACACACCCTGCTGGTCCGGTCCGCGATGAATCAGCGTGGCCGTGGCGTTCCGAATACGCTCGGAATCAGGCACCCAATTTTTGTGGGTGAATCCAACAATTCCACACACGCGCGAGCACCTCTATCGCTTTCTTGAAATGAGCTTGCGATTCTCCCGCAAAATGGGCGAGCGGAGACTCCGGCTCCCCGGAACCAGGGCACGGCGCATAGCTATTCAGGCAGAAAAACATCTTTAATCTTAACGGTCCTTCTGACGATGCACAACCCGATGATGCACAGTCGAGACCCATATTAGCGCCCGCCCACAATGACCAGCGCGACCCCGAGGCAAACCAAAAGAACGCCTGCCCACCTTCTAGACGTTACCCGCTCGCCAAGAAAGAATCTTCCCCCCAAGGCGCCGGCGCCATAGCTCAAAGCTGTAACCGGAACCACCACACTGACGTTCTGCCTCGACAACACGGCGAGCAACGAGAAGAACGCAGTGGCCATCAGGCCCAAGCCGATCCACATCCACGAGACTCGCAATGCACGCAGGACCACGCCCACCAGCGCGGCCGGACGAAAGTCCTTCACTTCGCCAACCGCCTTCATGGCTCGCGAGACGCACAACTCGCCCCCGGTGCCTGCACAGATCACTAGAAAATAGAAGATAAAAACTAACATTCAGCTGTGCTCCGTAGTTCGCGGAGGCGTGTGTCCCACCACCAACACGCCCAGGCAAATGATCGCCACTCCCACCCAACGCGTCGGCGTAACCGCTTCGCGCAGCAGAAAATGAGCCATCAAGGCAGACATGCCGTAGGCCACCGAGGAAGCCGGCTGCACATAGCTGTAATCCGCCCAAGAGAGCACCAGCATGTTAGCCGCAAAAAAAATCATGAGCGACCCGATCCCCAGCCAAATCGTGCCCGAAGTAAGAACGCGGGAAAGAACGTGCAGCGCCTCCGCCGGAGTTCCAATGCTCACCGCGCCGATGTGCTTCATGCCTTTGCCCAGCAGCACGTTCCCCAACGGCCCAAAGATCACCATGAAGAAAATCAGAAGATAGGTTTTGAAGTGCAGACCGCCAGAAGAGGTCATGCCTGACAGGGCCCTTCCGTCTGGTTGCAATCATCCATGTCGGACGCACCGTAGTTCGTCGATCGCATGACTTCCCATCTCCTCCAGGAACAGTCGTTCGCAGAGTTTTATCGTAATTGATTTTCCGGGTACACCCAAACGAGCGAACGCGCGACACCGTCCGCGCTCACTCGTAGCGTAGACTCTCCACCGGGTCGAGTTTCGCCGCGCGCGCGGCCGGCACGGTGCCGAACACAATGCCCACCGCAGCCGAAACGAAGATGGCCACGATCGCCGAAAGTCCCGAGATCGGGATGCGGTAATCGGTAAGAAAGCGCACCGAGAAAGGCAACGCTAATCCAATGATAACCCCACCGATCCCCCCGATCAGAGAAATCAGCACCGCCTCCGATAAAAACTGAAATCGAATCTCCATATTGGTGGCGCCGATGGCTTTCCGAATGCCAATCTCATGCGTTCGCGAGGTGACCGAGGTCAGCATGATATTCATAATGCCGATACCGCCCACCAGCAAGGTCACTGTAGCAATCAGAAGCAACACTAACGTCAAGGCATTCGCCGTGCGCTCGGCCACGCTGAGCAACGCAGTCAGATTCTGCACCACATAATTCGATTCTGCCCGATGCCGCGACTTGATCACTTCGCGAATTTGTTCCGTCACCGGAATTACGATCGAAGGATCCGCCGCCGAGAAATAGAGCTGATCGACGTAGGGCGTATTAGTAAAGTATCGGCTTACGCTGTAAGGAATCACCATGGAGCTATCGGTGACTTCCGACTGCCCGAAAGTATCCACTCGTTCCCGGAACGTCCCAATGATGGTAAAAGGCAGTCCGCTCAGCTTGACGACTTTGCCGACCGCCTTGTCCACGGAGCCATAAAGCTGCTGGGCAAGTTTCTCCTGCATCACGCCGACCTTATTGCGCGCCTGTTCGTCCTCCGCGTCAAAAAACCTTCCCGAGACAATCACCAGATTGCGCACCAGGCGGTATTCGGGAAAGACCCCAAGCACGCGAATGTCGCGCTCCTTGCCATATCCGATCGGAATCCGATTATCCAGCGGCACCACTGGAGAAGCAGTCACAACCCCGGATACACGTTGCAGCACGGCATACATGTCGTCCACCGTCAGACGATCGGGCGTAGCCCCACCCGCTCCTCCCTGGTATTCGGCATCGATCATGTTGGCGCCGATCGACTGAATCAGGTTTAAGACGTACTGCTTGCCGGTCATTCCGATCGTGACCACGAGAATGAGCGATGCCGTACCCACCACCATTCCCAAGGCAGTGAGAGAGACGCGCACCTTGTTGGCGCAGAAGGTGTCATAGGTGAGCCGGAAAATTTCCCCAAACACCAGTTTGGGTGGATTGCCCGCCGTCGCCGTAGTAATTGCCATACTGCGTCCGATGCTACGCGATGGCGAAAGGTGGCGCAATTAACCAGGAGGTAGAGACGATCATTCCGTGTTGCTAAACGCTCGGACTAATTCGAGCGCCGCAGCCGTTGCAGACGGAAAAACGTACCCAGCAGCCTAATCCCAATCCAGAAGATCCTCGCATTCGAAGTACCGTGCACGCGCGGAACGTAGGTGAACGGTACCTCGATGATCCGTCCGCCTTGGTTGTGAATTCGAATCAGGATCTCCTCCAGCGCGTCATAAGTCTTACCCTCGAACTCCACCGCCTTGACCACATCACCCTTGTAAAGTCGAAACCCGCTGGACACATCCGTGACCGGAACCCCGAAGCCCGCGGTAAAGATCCGATTTAGCACATTGCTAAGAAAACGCCGCAACAGCGGAGCCTGTGCCGCTCCTCCCTCACAATAACGAGATGCGACCACCACATCGGCTCCTTGCCGATTTTCCCAGAGCCGCTGGATGAACTTGGGATCGTGCGACAAATCGGCATCGAGCGTCACGATATACTCTCCGGAAGCAGCCTTGAAACCCTGTTTCAAAGCAACGCCGTATCCCGCTCCCTCCTGCTGGAATGCCAGAGTGCAATGGCGTTTGGCCATCTCCAGAGTGCCATCGGTGGAATCGCCATCCACCACGATGGTTTCCGACGGAACTCCGATCTCCTTGAGCACAGAATCCAGCCGAGGAAAGAGCAGTTCCAGATTGTCTTTCTCGTTCCGCGTTGGCAACAAGATTGTTAGCCGAGGCGCCGAGTTCTTGCGCCAGTTAGATTGTGCAGTATCCAAAACCGACGATTCTCCCCGCTCGAATTAGGTCGGCGTCAATGTCGCTGGCGCCAACCCGCCCGAGACCAATTCCCTACAGATTCTCGAGCACCAGTTTAAGGTACTTCCAGAAGCTTTCCACCGATGAGATCTGCACCCGCTCGTTGGGGCTGTGCGGGCTTTCGATCGTCGGACCAAACGACGCCATCTCCATGCCCGGATATTTCTCGCCAATGACGCCACACTCCAATCCAGCGTGCATAGCGATCAGCTTGGCCAGTTCGCCAAAAAGCTTCTTGTGCACTTCTTGCAGCTTGCGCACGATCTCGCTGTTCGGTTCCGGCTTCCAGCCGGGGTATTTGCCGCTGTGCTCCACTTCAAACCCCGCCAGCCCGCATACCGTTGCAACCATGCGCGCTGCAGCCAGCATGCTGCTCTCGATCGCACTCCGCTGACTGGTGACAATCTCCACCACGTCGCCCTTGGTACTAACGATCGCCAGGTTCGTGGAAGTCTGCACCAATCCGGCAACATCGGGGCTCATAGCCAGAACCCCATGATGCAAGCTCGCGAGCAGCGCGATGGTTTGTTTCGCGTCCGCGCCATCTATCACTTTTGCCGGCCGTTCGGCTTGCTCGACCGTGATCTGCAATCCCGAGTCGAATCCCCCCAGGTCCGTTTTGTATCCAGATTCGGCCGTGGACACAAGCGATTTCAGCTCCTTCTCCCGAGAAGGATCGACAAGAACCACCGCCGCCGCTTCCCGCGGAATCGCATTCTGCGCGCTCCCACCGTTGATCTCGGCAATCTCGATCGGAAGCCGGTGGAGCAAAACCTGCAGAATCCCACCCATGATCCGCAGCGCATTGCCACGCCCCTGATGAATATCAACGCCGGAGTGTCCACCTTTCAGGCCAGATACTTTGATGCGCCATGCCGATCCCGTGCCACCCGGCGGACGAAGCAGGATTTTTCGTCGTGCAGTAGTTTTGATGCCGCCAGAACAACCGATGCAGATGGTTCCCTTCTCCTCATTGTCAAGGTTGAGAAAATATTTCGACTTCAGCAATCCTCCCGGAAATGCCGCGGCGCCCGTGAGCCCGGTTTCTTCGTCAATCGTAAAAACGAACTCCAATGGACCATGAGCAATGTCCTTGCTCTCCATCACGGCCAGTGCAGCGGCCACGCCGACCCCGTTATCCGAGCCCAAGGTCGTACCCTCAGCCTTCAGCCAGTCTCCGTCTCGCACCACCTTGATCGGATCGGAATCGAAGTTATGAACCGTTCCCTCGTTCTTCTCGCACACCATGTCAAGGTGGCCCTGTAATAGAGCCATCGGCGCACCCTCGCGTCCCGGCCGAGCAGGTTTCCGAACCACAAGGTTGCCCACATCGTCCTGCACGGCTTCGAGACCAGACTCTGCGGCCAGCGTGCGGACGTAATCGCGAGCCGCTGCCTCCTTGGTTGAGGCGCGAGGAATCGCCGCCAGTCTATCAAAGTGTTTCCATACCGGTTCCGGTTCGAGATTCAGAAGTGCAGATATCATGGCACGCTCCCTGGAATGAAAAGTCTAACAGGCCGCGGAACAACTCGACGTTGGACTCGACGCTGAATTTGTCTGGTGATCGGGTGGTCGAGTCATCGGGTCCTTGAAACTCAAAGGCCCTTGAAATTCGATGACCCGATGGTCAGATGATCCGATGCTGGAAGATCACTGCTTGGCAACGTCGATCATATTGTCGTCGGCATTGCGGTCGATGAGCTTGTTGTAGGGATCAATGCCCGCCAAAGTAGGCTGCTCGTCGACCGTGATCACGTAGGTTTTGTGCTCCTCGCTGATTTTTTCCTTCTTGAGGTAGAGCGGTTTTTCTTCATCTTTCTTGCCGCTGAAAACGCCGATCTCGATGTAGTCGTCGAGCGCCATTGGCGTCTCCACGCCATTGCCATCGGCCTGCACCTTGCGAGCCTGCACCTCGAGCGTCACTTTGTACTTCCCTTCCGGAGTCTTCTGGGAGGTGGCAGACACGGCCTTGTTGTCATAAAGAACGATGCGGTTGAAGCCATCGTCGACCAGATACTGGAGTTCGGGCGGAGTTTGCGCGCGGACAGCGTCCACCAGCATGCGAGTATCCGGCCACGCCCCGTCGATGGCAGCCGAGGCGCTGACGCTATCTTTATCTTTGCTATTAAGGCTGGCATCGACCTGATTGGCGGCGTTGGCGTAGCGGTATTGCATCAGGAAGTTGTGGAGCGCCAGATTGAATTTGTCTTCGCCAATGTAGTCCGCCAGCGTGTAAAGAATCTGACCGCCCTTCTGATACCAGACATAGGGTTCGCGCTGCACCAGTGCAAGAGGCGGCTCATGGCGCGTCTCGCCGGCCCGGCCGCGCAGATAAGTATCCAGCTCGTGATGCAGAAACCGATGCATAAGATCCCGCCCATACTTATGTGCCATGACTTGCAGCGCGGAATATTCGGCCAAGCTTTCCGCCATCATGTTGGAACCTTCGACGTCAGCTCCCAGCAACTGGTGAGCCCACCACTGGTGCCCGAGTTCGTGCGCCGTCACGAAATACGTGATGTCAATATCGGTTGGCTTCAACACGCGACCAATAAAGCCGATGCCTTCGGAATACGGCACGGTATTGGAGAAAGACTGGGCGAAACTGCGATAGCGCGGAAATTCCAGTATGCGAAACTGGCTGAACTGATAAGGACTGTAAACCCGCTGATAGTAATCGAGTCCGGCGCGCGAACTGGCGAGCATGTCATCGAGGTCATACGTATGCGCCGGATCGTAATACAACTCGAGAGAAACATCGCCGTCCGCGCCGTGGTAAAGCTCCTTGCGATTCTGGTATCGAGCGGAAAGATACGAGAAAAATTCAAGGATGTGCGTCGATCCCATGTTGTACTCGTAAAAGTTCCGGCCGTTAGCCTGCCATTGGCGCTGCAGGTAACCCGGGGCGATGGCGATCTGGTCCGCTGAAGTGCTGACCACGGTGTGATAGGTAATCCAGTCCGCCTCCCGCGGAAAGATGTTGTTCACCGAGTGCAGCGGATCACCGCGATGCGCCATTTCTTCAAGCGCTGGAAGATGCTCTTCGCGCCGCCGCCGGGGATCGTCCAGTTCTTCGTCGGTTCTGTAGCCAATGTACGGAATGTAGTCGGAGTCAAAGAAAGTGCCGTTGTAGGCGAACTCCGGGAGTTCGTTATTGTCGCGGAACCCGCGCGTCTGGTGGCCAACATTGCAGGTGAGCGTGAGAGTTTCGCCCGGAGCCAAAGGCTGCTCCAGAGCATAAATGGAATAAATGCCGCGCGCCGCCGAGCTAACCAGGTGAAAGGGCCGGTCAAACTGAAGGTTACTGACCGACTGCCTTATATCGCTAACATGAACCTGCGGGATCGGCTGACCCGTCTTGTTCTGCAAAGTCATGTGCACGCTTCCCTCGAACGATCGGCGCTCGGGATAAATATTGATCGTCGTGTCGACCGCCGTAACCTTGGGCTGAAGCAGATTTTCGTATTGCTTGAACTTGCGCTCGTAATCGGCCTGGATGTCGCGCCGCGCCTTGGAATCGAGATATTCATTGAGCACGTGGGCATTGTAGAAGTACCACCCACCAGCGCCAGCCGCGATGACAGTAAACAGCAAAGCAAGCGGCGCCAGCCGCGGAGCCAGCCGCAGCGCTTGCCGGGCACGGGCGCGCAGCGAATCCTCAGCCCCGCGGCGAGCGAAAGCCATCGACACGACGCCCAGCACCGCGGTGATAGCCAGCCAGTAGGTGTTCGCCCAGAACAGCGCAGGCACAAAATGGCCGTAGCCATTCATGTCGGAGTAGGTATAGGCCGGAACTTGACCGACCAGATAAAGAGTATTCTCCCATCCGAAACTGAACAGAATCGGCATCAACACGAAGATGCCGATCACAATACCGTGCCCCACAAACTTGTTGGAGACCACGGTCTGCACAAACATTGCTAGCAGGATGAAAGCCAGGACCTGCGGGAAGGTCACGAGATAAAGCTCTTTGAGGTACTGGAGCAGTTCGTAATGGTAGTACCCGGCGAGGGTCTGCATGAGAATGCCCACCAGCATGGCGACGGCGAGCAGAATCACTTCGACGACCACGATGGCGGTGAGGCGGCTGAGCCAGTCGGTGGATTCGCGAAACGGCAAAGCGTCATGGATACCCTCAAAATGCAGATCGCGCTCGCGCCACAGCAACTCCGCCGCATAAAGAGTGGCTACGATGTAAAGAAATAAAATGGCGCTGCCCTCGACCGATTGCAACATCAGATAGGTAACTGGCCAAACGTTCTGTTCGGCGAAATGGCCGGCAAAGTGCCCGTTGTTGATGCCGAAAGCGATGAGCAGAGCCGTGACGCCCCAGAAAGGTATGTCGCGCAGAATATTGCGCAGCCGCAGGCGCGAGAGCGAAAGATATTGCGCCCAGGTTGTGGCCGGGCCGAACGCATAGTGCACGAATGGGATACGCGCAACCAGCGAGCGCACGGGCCGCTCCTCGGCAAGTTCCTGCATTTTTGCTTTGGCGGCGCGTCGCCCCTGCGAGCGAGCCGTCAGCGCCTCCACCGACATCGGGAAGAACGCCCAGACGGACCCAAGCGCCAGCAATCCGACGCCGAGCCACAGCAAACGGTTATATAAAAAGATGCCATTGACGAGACTCGGCGACCAGGTAACAAACAGCGTGTTTTTTTCGATCACCGTCCAGTAGCGAGTGACGTCATCGAACAGAATGAAACCGATGGGATCGAGAATCCCTGACCAGAAGCGTTCCAGCGATCGCGTCGCCGAAAACACCGTAATGCCGATGACGTACAGCATGAACAGCGCGACGCCCTGCAGATAAACGATGAAAATCTTGCGCGTCAACGCGGCCACAAGAAAAAATACAGAGCCGACAAAAAAGACTTGCACCGCGATGACGGAAAGAAACGGCTGCAGGTAATTCCAGACATGATTCGGTTCGATGCGCGAGTGGTCGGCCCAGGGAGCAAAAGTTCCCAGAAAAGTGCCCAACATCAAGCCCGAAAAAGCAAAGAGAGTCGTCACATAGGACCCAGCCCAGCGTCCGCCCAGATAGCCAAATTTAGAGATTGGCTTGGTAAACAAAATCTGGTAAGTGTCGCGCTGAAAGTCGCGCAGAATCGAAGTGCCAAAAATAGCAGCAATCACAATGATGCCGAACAGCGACGCCCCCATATCGTTAAACGTGTTCGAGAACGCCGAATTTAAAAGGACCTTGCCATTGCTGTTGCCAATGGGCCCGAAGCTCTCCGAGGCGACGCTCAAAAACGAGAACGTGAGCCAGAGCAAAAAGTAGACATAGGTCGAGAGGCTCTTGAAACGGAACCTGAGCTCGAAGGTAAAAAATTCCCAAAAGAGTTGCATGGTCCGAATCCTCCTCCATCTGCGGGGCCGCTAGTTTGGAAGTCGCCGCTTAGACTGCTGCGAGAGGTTGAGGAAATAGACGTCCTCAAGGTCGGAATCGACCGCAGAGAACCCATCCCCTGGAGAAGCGTCCGCGTATACCCGCACCTCATGCTGCCCGCCCACAAGGTGAGTGGAAATCACATGCAGAGAAGTTTCGATCGCGTGCAACTCGTCGCTGGTAGCAACCACTTTCGACCAGATCTTCCCGTGCAGAGCGGCCAGCGCCTCGTTCGGAGCGCCCTCCAGCAGCAGTTCCCCTTCGGCAATGATGGCCATCCGCGGACAAAGCTGCCGAACATCATCGACAATATGAGTCGACAGAATCACCGTGCGGTCGCTGCCCAAAGATGAAAGCAGATTGAGAAAGCGATTGCGCTCCGCCGGATCGAGCCCAGCCGTCGGCTCGTCGACAATGATCAGCCGGGGATTGCCCAGCAGCGCCTGCGCAATTCCGAAGCGCTGCTTCATCCCACCCGAAAAAGTAGAAAGCGCCTTCTTACGCACATCCCATAAATTCGTCTGCTGCAGGAGCGTGTCGACAATCGCCTTGCGCTCGCCCGAAGACATCATGCCCTTCATAATCGCCAGATGATGCAGCATGTCGAGCGCCGATATTTTCGGATACACTCCGAATTCCTGCGGCAAGTAGCCCAATATCCGGCGAACCTCGTCTTTCTGCCGAAGCACATCGATGCCGTCAAGATTGATCGTGCCCGAGTCGGGATCCTGCAGCGTGGCAATCGTGCGCATCAACGAACTTTTTCCCGCGCCGTTCGGCCCCACCAGCCCGAACATGCTGTTGCCTATAGAAAGTGAGAGATTTTTGAGAGCCTTGACCCCGTTCGGGTAAGTTTTCGACAGTCCACTGATCGTGAGTGCCACGCTGCCTCCAGATTAGAAAATGTTTTTTCAGACCCAGCACAATCTGCTGTCAAGCGCGAGATAAGGGATGAGGGGTATTCTACTACCAACTGAATACGCGGAATCGATCGGTCAAGTTCCCGTTAAGCGATGACAAAACACTTGTCTCGTGTGAAGTCAGCTCAACTGCGGCTCCCGATTCTCGACGGTTGCGCGGACGAGTTCCACCAGTTCACTAACCACCGTCTCCGGAAGTTCGTCGTGTGTCAGGCTCTCGCATAAGGCGGTGAGATCGACCACACGTGCCAGTTGATGCCAGTTCTGCGGCAGCTTGCCGCCACCGTGCAAATACCCATTCGAGAAATGTGGCTCCGCCACGGGCCGAGAAGCCCGTTCATAGCGCAGAAAGTGCCCCAGGTCAGCCAGCGGAGAACTGGAGACAGCAAACTCCCAGTCCAGTACAGCAGCCACAACCGATCGTCCAACCATGCGTCTCACCAACAGATTCCGTTTGCCAAAGTCGCCGTGGACAAGGCACGCCTCCTCATCCAGATCAGCCAGTTGCGGTGCCCACGACCAGGCCAAAGAGTGCGCGCGGTCTCGCAAATCCGCCTCCATGCGTTCGCGCAGGTGCGTCGACTCCAGACACAGATCGACAAAGCGCGGCAAACGATTTGCACCCTCCAGCAACGGCGCTGCAACCTTAGGCCCAGGAGCAAGCCATCCCGATTTTGAGAAAGTTCTGCGTCCGATAGAAGCCAGAGTTTCGCCGGCCGAATAAGCCGCCTGAGCGATCGCCTCCATGTCACGACTAAGCACCAACTCACGGAAGCTGATTCCCTCCACATAACGCATCAGTGCAAACGGCGGAATATCTTCCCAGCCCAACGCCTCCGCGTGAATCACCTCCGCAACCGGAACCGATCCCCGGATCAGCCGAATCAGATCAACTTCCTTCTGGCAGATGGAAGCATCGTGCTCGTAGATGCGAAGCACGATCGGCTGAGGTGTGCAGTCGAGGCGAAGCTTGAAATTTGCGTTCCGCCAACCGTCGGTCAACGGCGTCGTGTCGATCACATGGGCACGCGGAAATGCTGTTTGAACGATCCGCTCCAGAAGCTGCAAGGGCAGCGTGCGCCGCGGCTGCGCTCGGATCCAACGAGCCTCATGGGGAGCACCATCGACCATGCAGGATTATCCCTCATTCCTTTAAAAGGCCGCAGGATGTCCACGCTTCCCTAAGTTCAACCTCCAAAGCGGCGCGCCATAGTAAAGTAGTAGTAAGCCCCAATCCGCAGTCCTGAGGAGTTTTCGATCTGAATCCAAGTATCCGCAACATCGCCATTATCGCCCACGTGGATCACGGTAAAACCACGCTGGTGGACGCCATGCTCCGCCAGAGCGGCACTTTCCGCGATAACGAGACCGTCGCCGAGCGCGTTATGGACTCGAACGATCTCGAACGCGAGCGCGGCATCACCATTCTGGCCAAAAACACGGCCGTGTTTTATGCCGGCACAAAAATCAATATCGTCGATACGCCCGGCCACTCCGATTTTGGCGGCGAAGTCGAGCGCGCACTCAAAATGGTCGATGGCGTCATGCTGCTGGTCGATGCCAGCGAAGGCCCGCTCCCGCAGACGCGTTATGTCCTCAGCAAGGCGCTGGAAGCCAACCTCAAGCCGATTCTCGTCATCAACAAGATCGACCGTCCCGACGCGCGTCCGCAGGAGGTTCTCAACGAGGTCTATGACCTCTTCATCGATCTCGACGCCAAAGAAGACCAACTCGACTTTCCCGTCCTTTACACCAACGCCAAGACGGGCACCGCCGCCATGCACCAAGGAGCGCATGGCGAAGACCTGCGTCCGCTCTTTGACGCGATCGTTGACAATATTCCCGCGCCGCAAGGCGACGCTGACGGGCCGCTGCAGATCCTGGTCGCCAATCTCGATTACAGCGACTACCTCGGCCGCCTGGCCATCGCCCGCGTCTTTTCTGGAACCATGAAGACGGGCGAAGACGTGGCGATTGCCAAGCGCGACGGCTCCTTTCAAAAGACGAAGATTACCAAGCTCTTCAGTTTCTCCGGCCTCAAGCGCACCGACATTACGGAAACTTCGCTCGGCGACATCATTGCCGTGGCCGGGGTCGAAGGCATCACCATCGGCGAAACCATCACTAACGCGGAGAACCCCGCGCCGCTCCCTCCCATCGTCATCGACGAGCCCACGATTGCGATGCTCTTCACCATCAACACCTCTCCGTTCTGCGGACGCGAAGGCACCTACGTTACGTCGCGCAATCTGCGCGAGCGTCTCGAGAAAGAGCTGCTCACCAACGTCTCCCTGCGCATGGAAGAAACCGGCAGCACCGATTCATTCAAAGTTCTCGGCCGCGGCGAGTTGCAGCTTTCGATTCTGATCGAGATGATGCGCCGCGAAGGTTACGAACTGATGGTCGGAAAGCCCGAAATCGTCACCAAGCACGACAAAGAAACTGGCAAACTGATGGAGCCGGTCGAGCACCTCACCGTCGATATTCCCGAAGAATTCGTCGGCGTAGTGATGGAGCACGTAGGCTCGCGCAAGGGCGAGGTCGCCAACATGCACAATCACGGATATGGCCGCGTGCGGGTTGAATTCCGCGTGCCCAGCCGCGGACTGATCGGCCTGCGCAGCACGCTTCTCACCGACACGCGTGGAACCATCGTCATGAACGCGCTTTTCGCCGGCTATATCGAGTGGCAGGGCGACATCCCGCATCGCCCCACCGGAGCGCTCATCGCCGACCGGCCCGGCCTTACGACCTCCTACGCCCTCTACAATCTGCAGGAACGCGGCATACTTTTTGCCGGACCTGGCGTCGATGTCTACGAAGGCATGATCATTGGTGAGAACGCGAAAGACACTGATCTCGACGTCAACATTGTGCGCGAAAAGAAATTGACGAACATGCGCGCATCGACTTCCGATGAAGCGATTCGCCTCGTCCCGTACCGCAATCTCAATCTGGAGCAGGCGATTGAATTCATAGCCGACGACGAGTTTGTCGAAGTCACGCCGAAGTCGCTGCGCTTGCGCAAAAAGATTCTGCAATCAAACAAGCGAAAGAAAGGTTCGCTGGCAACCGTAGAAAGCTGATCCGCTCGTGTTGAAGCTGATCTGCTCGCGTAGGGACGGGCGCCCTCGCGAGCCTGCCCTGAGCGAAGTCGAAGGGTTCAGCCGAGCAAAGCTCGGCACCTGCTGCGTCAAAGTATCTTTGGACGTTGAGCAATGAAGCGAACCGCGCCCAAGAATGAAAAGATGCCAAAGCAGCGCCTCTGCATGCTCCTAATTCCCTGCAGTTGCGGGGCCAGCTTTGCCGTGGCCGAGGATTACGACCGCCGCGGAATGCACATCCGCAGCTTCATTCCCTGCCCCAACTGCGGCAAGCGCCACGACCCACGCAACCGCCTGTTGCATCTCGATTACCAGGATGAACACTTCTGGAAGATCGACGCCTGCTGAGCAGTTCGCGGGAAGGGCGGCCAGCCGCGTCTCTACTTCGCCGCCGTTGAGACGCCAGTGTCAGCGATGTACACTATATGAGCTTGCAGCGCGCCCGTAGCTCAGCTGGATAGAGCGGCAGCCTCCGGAGCTGTAGGTCGGGAGTTCGAATCTCTCCGGGCGCGCCAGTTTCCCGCTGCAATCCCGCTACTCCCCAGATCCCGCGCTTCGCTCGGGATTTCGCCTGCGGGCTCCCGCTTCGCTCACGCCCGCAAGACGGCTCAAGTTCGAATCTCTCCGGGCGCGCCAGTTTCCCGTCTCAGTGAGCGCCTAGCAGGATGATGGTTTCTGTTGCAAAGTCGCCGCGCTGAATGCCGATTCTGACTTTCCCGGATTTATCCGACAGTTCGGCAAGCAGTTCCATCGGCGTCCGCACCGGCTTGCCGTCAACGGATTTAATGAGATCGCCCACCTTCATCGAGGCCATCTCGCCAACGCCCGACGGATCGACCTCCAGAATCTTCGCTCCATCAAATTCCTGCGGCCCCACCGCAATCCCCAGTGCCGCAATCGCCATCCCGTGACCCGGCACATTCGCCGAGGGCTGAGCTGCCTGGCGGGAGCTCACACTCGAGGGTTGACCCGACGAAGCAGCCGGCTTGGATTTCGGCGCTCGCTCTCCCCCACCTTCGCCAAATCGGAAAACGACTCCGACCGAGGCGCGAAAGTTGGCTTGGCTGGGATAGTCGTCGTCGTTCAGGTGACGCGTGTAGATGTAGTCGACCGGCCCCAACTGAAGTCCAATATGCCGGGCCACCCAATAATTCACCCCAACTCCACCGGCGAACGCGAGAGACGTATCGGTTTCGGAAGCACCGTTGATGGCTAGCGTGGCCCGATCCTGCCCCACCAGGCCATGCACGAAGAATGTCAACTTGGAGCCTTGCCTCAGGTTATAACGCGGCCCAAACATGTAGGAGAAATTGCTGCAATTCTGCGACGTATTATTGTTGCAATTGCTCACCGTGTGTCCGCTCACATCTCCTTCTGCAGAAAGGTGATGCCACCGGCCGACTGACCCAGAGATATCCCAACCGTTCATACTCAGTCGCGTCGACGTTCCCACACCAAGTCCCGGGTTCGCCGGCAGATCAAGGCTGTAGTAAGAGTAACCGCCAAATACTTCGATGGGAATGTTCTGAGCGGGCGAGATGCCCGGAAGAAGGAAAGCTGCCAGAGCGGCGAGGACAAGTTTTTTCATGTTCCTTACAGCGCCTCCAGTGATGCAAAACATTGAGACCATTGAGCGAAGTAGCTGCGCCAGGAATGCTCGAGCGTCCCGGTTGGCGCTTGTCGTGTATCAGCAATCATGATTCGCAGTCGTGATCAGCAATCGCGCTCAACAATCGTGACGCAACAGTCGTGTCAACTCGCACAGGATTAAGGCGAACCGCGATTATACTGGCCGAGCGAAAAAAAAGAAAATGGAACCAATGCTTGTGATGCGCCGGGTTTGCTCCCACGTTGTGCAGTTCTGCTGACCTGGGAGAATCTCGACCGATTCCAGCCGCCGCGGGACAGATACGGTCCATATTCCTATCGCAGCTTCGCGTTTTTCTGCCCGTGATTGAACTTAGGTACCCGTGCGCTTCCCCTAAAGTCATTCTCCCCTTCGACCGATAAACGTTTTTAGGGCGGCGACTGCCACCCCGTGAGAACGTGACGGCCAGGGGTCGTCAGGAGGACACTTATGTCAACCGCAGCGGTTTCCAGCCAATCGATATATCAGGAGCTCCAGAGCTTTTACCAGAACCGTCATGCCGATCTTTCGCAGCTCGGCAGCGCTCTCCAAAGTGGGGATCTGAAGGGCGCTCAGCAAGCCTACAGCGCCCTGGCGGCGCTCGGGCAAAACGGGCCCTTCGCCAATTCCGAACCTTTTTCCAAATCCAGTCGCGCCCAGGCTTTTGAGACCATCGGTCAGGACCTGCAATCGGGCGACCTCGCCGGAGCACAGGCCGCCTTTGCTACGCTCACCGGCAAGCAAAGCAATTCGACCACTGCTGCCGACACCACTCCGGCGACGGTCGTAACCATTACCATCACGGAGCCCGGCAGCGGCCCTGCAAACACCGCTGGCACCACAACCACCGGCACATCTTCGATCTACCAGCAACTGCAGGCCTATCGCCAGCAACGGCTATCGGATCTCGTCCAACTCGGACAGGACCTTGCGGCCGGCAACCAGACCGCAGCCCAGCAGGACTTCAACACGCTGACCGCGCTAGGCCAGAGTGGCCCCAATGCCAATGGGCAAGTATTTCAGAGAGCCGATCGCGACCAGGATTTCCAGGCCATCGGTACCGCCCTGCAATCCGGCAATCTCACCGCAGCCGAGTCAGCTTTCACAAATCTTGCCGGCACCTTCAACAAAAACATACAGGCCGAACTGGCGATTTCAGGGTACAGCGCGACCGGTGCTCGACCGGTGGGCCCCACGCCAGCACCCATTAGTACGGTTCCGCTGCCCACGCCTGTCAGCACAGTTCCGTTGCCTGTTGCCCAACCCGTTGGCCCCACTCCAGCGCCCGTGAGTACAGTTCCGCTCCCCGCGCCTGTCAGCACAGTTCCGTTGCCTGTTGCCCAGCCCGTTGGCCCCACATCCGTTGGTACGACCACGGCCGGGTCTTCCAGCGTGCCAGAAATCATCATCAACCTGGGAGGCGCTTCTACCACCGGTGCTTCGAGCGGATCGGCCACGCCAGAAATCGTCATCAATCTCGGCCAGGAGAACAATTCCTCCTCGGCATCTCCGGAAGAAGTCACCATCAATCTCACGAGCGGCAGTTCGGGAGACACAATTTCGATTGATACCACGCAGGGAAGTTCTTCCGAGCAAATCAACATCAACCTCAACCAGTTGAGCAACAACCAGCTCATCGTGAATCTGCTCAATTCCAACGCCATCAGTCAGACCGAGAGCAATTCCGGTAACGCATTGAGCGTTACAACATAGTGTCGGTTATGCTGCGAGCAGGTTTGGCGCGGGCATAAACCACGATGGCTCTGGTGGCGGCGCGGGCGACGCGCCGCTTGGGATAGGGAAAATTTTGGGTAGGGTGGCTTTCAAGAATAAGGATGGCCTCAGCGCGACTCGGTCGCTCCATCTCTTGACAGATTTCCCGTCGGAAGAGACGGGTGTCCAAACATGATGCCGGTTTCCACCTCAACCGGTTGCCCGTCCCGCAAGTAGCGCCTGAACTTCCATTGCCCCAGGGCATCGGCAATGGCCTTGGTCTGATCGGGAAATGCACTGAGAAAGTGAATGTGTTTTACTTTGCCCTCCCGGTCGATGATGATTCGCACGGAAACCGAATTAAGCCTGTGTTCGGTAAAGACCGGGTCAACTCGCGCGATCACGTTTTCGTCGCGCGCGTAATCCTTGATGCAAATGGGGACATCGACCGCACCCCCTCCGGCTGTGGAATCGGCCTCTGGGGGCAACTTCATCGTGTTCATGTCCTGGATCAAGCTCGCCAGCAACTTGGTGTCACGACTATTCAGCACGATTTGCACTACGTGGCAGCGGATCTGGGTAGCCAGAACATACCAATGCAGTTGTGCTATGGGAGACCAATAGGCGAACAAAGTAAAGGAGCGGCCGGCGATCTTGGTCTGTGTCGGTGGCACTTCTACTTTGTAGTCGGCCTGCAAGTGGTCTTTTATGTAATTGATCAGCTCTACCACGCTGGCCGCAGGCAACGGCGTGAAGAACATGTCCTGGGCGGTGATCAAGATGCTGCCTCGGGCAGGTCCTTTGAAAGTGTTCGCGGGTCCTAGCTCCGCCAGCACGTAGCGACCGCTGTCCGATGGTGGTGGCCCTTTGTAGGTCTCGGTCCAATCCGAAGGCAGAGCATACGTCATTCCAAAGTATGGGTCGCTGAAGACATGGTTAGTGACGCTCCCACCTTCCGGCAAGGGAGTCACGGAATCACTTGCGCTCGACCAAGCACCCTTTACCAGGATGACTCCTGTCGGCACCTTCGTCGCTGATTGCGAGTTGTTGGGAAGGTCACCGCCGCTCGGAGCGGCGCCTTGCAACCCGGTATTCTGACCCCAGACTAGCGGCGAAACGGACAAGCCGAAGACGAGCAAGGAGCGCAGTAATCGGGAACGCATTTCTGTCCCATCCAGCCGCTTAGCCAAGGCTGGCATAAGAACTATAGCGAACGCAGGAAGTCCAGGATCGCCTGCTGCTGGCCAGGGCTGAGGTTAAAGAAAGTCCCCACCACGGTGTTGGCTTCGCTACCATCGCTCGCGTGATCCTGGATTGCCGTGAGCAGGTTGGTAGTGCGGCCATCGTGCAACAGGAACAGTCGTTGTCCCACGCCCCACAAAGGAGCGGTCCGGAACTGGTCCCCACCGGCGGCGCCTTGCGAGACATTATCCGCTAAGCCCGTGCCCATGTGATGGATCTCAAGATCCGAGAAGGCGGGCACCGGGACATCGCTCAATGCCGGGACGAAGTTCGACAATTGCGTCGTGCCCGGAGATGAATTATGGCAGGTTGCGCATCCGATCGAGCTAAACAGTTGGCCGCCTTGGCTGATTATCTCCGGGGGCACTCCCTTTCCGTTCACCAGCACTCCACCCGGCGGCGGCGGCGCCAGGAACCGCATGAAGTTGGCAATGGCCGAAACATCATCGAGTACCGCTGAATTCGGCGTGGACATTGGATTGGACCGGTCTTCCGGATAACCGAATCCGGCGAGATTCAGGCAGGTCGGCGGCAGCCCGAGCCCAAATTGGTCTTCCTCGGGCAATGGACGCTCTTGGGGGAACAGTTCGTTCGTGATACCCATCTCCACGTTGAAAGCCTCTGCGGTGAAGATGTGCAGCGACTTATTCTGCGCCTTCCAGCCGAAACGGCTGATCGTGCCGTCGTTGCCGTCGCGATTGAAGGTACCCGCAATGCCAAAGTTGTTGTTGAGGTTTTTTACCTGGTTGTTTAAGAGGGTTGAATCGTCGAGGTTCTCGATCAAGCCCGCGCCAAAGGTGGGTGTGGGAATGCGGAAAGCGATGTTATTGGCAGCCTGGGCCTGAGCAAAGTTCGGTTGCGGCAGGGCGGTGGCGCTGTTGCAGGTGCCGGCATCGGAGCGGCCGGTGACTGTGAAAATGTCTTCCACTCCCCCATTCGGAGCGTTGTAATTGACGGTGCCGTTGGCGTTAAAGAAAAATGGGAACCGGACTTCCAAAGTAGGGCCATTGATGGTAACGAAGCTCGGCCGGATGTTGCCCGGGGCGGTGGGATTTGTGGGTATGGTGAACTGGTATTGGGGATTGATCAAAGCGCCGCTTCCGCCGAACTCGGGTTCCCCGTGGCACGAACTGCAATTATCCGAATTAAAGCGCGGTCCCAAGCCGTTGAAACGGGTATTGAAAACCCTCCGTCTGTCCGAGAAGCGAACGGAACCATCGGTGAAAAACGCGAGGAAGCCGTTTGGATCATTGTTCGGGTCAATCAGTGTACCGCCGGTTCCGCGGTAGCCCTTCTGATCTCCAGGATCGGTCTGAGTGGATGCCATTCCCGCGAGGAGCAGCATTGCTAGAGTTAGAATGGATGCGACTTTCACCTTGATCACAATTCCTCCTTAGAGTAATGCGTCTTCTTCCTGGGGGGCAGAAGCTCGAAGAGGGACCATGCAACGCTTAGTCCTGTGGGCAGAGGACTCTCGCCTCATGTTCGTGTTGAGTTCCCGCATTGCCTTGCCGTCGAAACCGTCAACGCGCTGGTCTCGGTCAATAGCATGCGGCCCGCTCATTTACGCCGCGAGCCGCTTCGAGGCGGCTCAGGGCTTTGGCGCAGATTTTAGCACTTTTGTATTCTATGTCAAGGTAGAGGCGGCAAAGGCAATGATAGAGTTTCAGAACTGTGTCCCACCCCAAACTGCACGACCCGCGCGTCTTTCAGCCCGTCGCCACAGGCGCTCGTTGGACCGCGCCGGTACTGACTGATCGGCTGCCCAGCGCTTAGTGTGCTTGCAATCGCTTGGCCTCGGCCCGTTCGCGGTCAGCATCCGCCTTCTGGCCTAACTGATCGTAGATATCCGCCATCCAGACATGCGCCACCGGAACTTCGGGGTGGAGCGCAACCGCCTTCTTCAGCGAGGCTAGCCCGGCCTGTGGATCTCCCGACCGCCCTTGAGACTGGCCAAGAATCAGGTAGCTGCCGTAGTCTTCCGGTTCGTACTGTAGTACCGTTTGGCACTCCGTGATGGCATCGGATAAGCGATTGACCCTGGCATAGACCAACTCCAGAAAGCTGTGCGCCTCCACAAGATTAGGCACCTTCGCAACGACGCGCTCCAACTCGGGCATTGCACCTTCGAAATCCTGCGTTGCCATCAGACTCTTAGCCAGTTGGAAACGAACCGACGGCGAATCCGGATTCATTTGCACCGCCCTACGCAGAACCGGCACGGCTTTCTGGTAGTCCTCCTTCCGCATTAACCAGCTGCCCAACTTCTGATAGAGCGGCAGGCCGGGTTCTTTGGCGATCACTTGCTCAAGCAGCGCAATCGACTCGTCCGAGTGCATGTCTTGTTGCAGTACCTCGGCCTGGTGAATCATGTTGGCAATTTCAATTTTATCCTTGGGATCGGCGCGTTGATCGGCGGCCGATCCCTGGGAAGCATCTTTGCCCGAGGCCATGTATCCCAACGCTCCCAGTTTCTCCTGTGCGGCTGGGTCTAGAGCAGTCTTGGGAGCCTCCCGGTGGCTGGCTGTCTTCTGGCGGAAAGCCTCCAGTTGGCTAGCCAGCGTGTCGGCCACCGCGGCGGAAGACGATGCCAGGTTGTGATCCGCTTTCGGATCTGTCGCCTGGTCGTACAATTCCCGGCGCGGCGCTTGGATGTACAGATATTTACCTGTCCGCAGCGACCGTTCCTCGCTCCAGCCAAATTCGGTCCGGGGATACTTCGACTGGGCATAGGCGTGCGTGAACGCCACTGCCTGCTGCGCCAATGCATCGAGGTTCGGCGTCAGCCCACGCTTCGAACCCTGAAACCCCATGCGGTCTGCGCGCGTGGTATCGAGCGTGATCAGGATAATGTTGGGCGACTTTCGCTCGGTACGGGGCGCATTCCCTGCCAGTGCAATCGTCGTCGCAGCAACTACAGTCAGGGCCAATAACCGTTGAAAATGATGGTCACTCGTCTCACCGCGGCGTGGAATTTCCCGGGTCTGGCGTCACGGAGCCCGCTGGGACCGCGCCCAGCCGCTCGGCTTCTTCGCGTTCCCGCTGGGCATCGGCTTCCCGTCCCAACTTGGCGTAAACATCAGCCAGATAGATGTGGGGCACAGGCACAGTGGGCCGAATCGAGGCTGCCTTCTGCAAACTCAGAATTGCCCCTTCCAGGTCTCCCGATTGTGCCAGGAATCGCCCCAGATTCAGGTTACTTCCATAGTGCTCCGGTATAACTTCCAAAACCGTTCGGCACTCCCTGATTTCCTCCGGCACCCGGTTCAAGTGTGCGTATACCACTACCAGGTAGACGTGGGCTTCCATGAGAAACGGTTGCGCTTTGATCACATGCTCGAAGGCGGTCGCCGCACCCTCGTAGTCCTTGCTTTCCACCAAGGTGCGGCCCAGGGTCATCTCGGCATGGGTGAAACCGGGATCCAGTTGCACAGCCTTGCGCAGTTCCGGCACGGCTTTTTCGTAATCCTTGTCTTCCATGTAGCATCCGCCGAGATAGAAATGCAGGATAGCGATGTTAGGGGAGGTAACGACCGCTTGCAGCAGGTCCGGCACGGCCTTGTCGCAGCGGAAATCTTGAATGCTATTAGTGACCCGGACGATCGTGTTGGTAATCGCGATCTTGTCCTTTGGGTCCGCCCCCAACTCCGTAACAGCGGCCAGGGAAGCTTCGCTGCGCGAGACCATGTATCCCAGCGCCGCCAGTTTGTTCGCCTTGGCGTCGTCCATGACTGCCTTCGGCGTCGGTTGTGTGTTGGTCGTCTTCTGCTGGAAAGCCTGCACCTTGGCCGACAGTGTGTCCGCCACCGCGGGAGATGTCGTCGCGAGGTTGTGCTCGGCCCCAGGGTCTACTCCGTCGTCATACAGCTCCCGCCGCGGCGCCTGTATGTACAAATATTTCCCCGTGCGCAACGACTGCAGCGCGCTCCAGGCATACGTCACGTGCCCATAGTCTGCCTGGGAATAAGCGCCCCGGTCGCTCCAGGCGTGGGCCGCCGCGTCGCCTTTTCCCGTTCCCGGCTCAATAAACCCGAGCAGCGATTGCCCCTGCACTTTCTCCGGCACCGCAATGTCCACCGTCTGCAACAGGGTCGGCATGATATCCGCCAGTTCCACCCGTTCCTCC